>Ga0315296_10000143_pt1 | contig 67820 bp, 53 predicted proteins | sample YL17G14_18_MG_FD_203921 | JGI IMG/M metagenome (GOLD analysis project Ga0315296, IMG submission 203921) | Sediment microbial communities from Yellowstone Lake, YNP, Wyoming, USA - YL17G14_18 | ecosystem: Environmental > Aquatic > Freshwater > Lake > Sediment | place: USA: Wyoming | collected... | reverse complement strand
GCGTGGCCGGGACTGCTGGCAGATTCTTTCAAGCATAGGTGCCACGTGTCGGCAGCAAGCGGTAGATTTTGTGGAGTACCTCAGTTCCCATTTACCTTTGACCGCTACACCAGGCTAAACATGTACTGCGAAGCAAGATATGGGGGCGTGGTTGATGTTATAGATTTGCTTTAATTCGGGGCTTATACTGATTGATTCGGTATAAGCCCCGTTTGCTTTTGGCTTTAATGTGCAATTACACTCGATATCCTGAAAACCGGCAATAACAACGCTATAGCAACCGTTCCAATAATACTACCGAGGATTGTTATCATTATCGGCTCTATAAGCGTCATAACGCTCCTGATTGAAGCTTCGAGCTTTTTTTCATAGAAGACTGATATTTTATCGCAGACTTCACCAAGTTTGCCGCTTTTTTCTCCCGCTTTGAGCATTTGGATAATACCCGGCGCAATTAATTCACTGCTCGGTGAAATCGTAATAGACTCCGACAACTGGTAACCATCCCGAATCTTTTCGTTCACTCCAGACCAGAGTCGTCTAAAAAAGTAATTGTCGCATGAGCCTTGAATCACTACTATCGATTCAAGCAGGTTCACACCCGTATTGACCATTGTCGCCATTATACGCATACTGCGAGTTACTATCGCATCAATAAACATTGTGCCCAATACAGGTGTGTGGATTTTTATGAAATCGGTCATCCGCCGGCCGGTTAAAGTCCCTGTCCAGTAATACAATCCCACCGACATCAATATCACAGTTGTCAGGAAAACCGTCATGGCTTGAAAATTCCCTAACATTTTGCTGAAGCTAACTAAAACCTGAGTAATTTTTGGCAGCGCAGCCCCCTTTGATTCATAAATCCTCATAAACCTCGGCAAAACAAAAAACATCAAAGTCCCCGTTGCCGCCACGGCCATTAATGCCATTATAAATGGATAGGTAAGTGCGCCTTTGATTTGTTTGCGGGTTTCGGATTCGAAGTCCAAATAGCCACTGAGCACACTAAGCATTTCCGCCATTTTGCCGGACGCTTCCGAGGCCTTCACCATACTGATAAACATTGTATTGAAAACCTTTGGGTAGCCGGCTAATGCTTTAGAAAAATTCTCACCGCTTTTAACCGTTTCTGCCACATCCATAATTATCATCTTAAACGTCCCATACTCAGCCTGCTCTGCAATAGCATCAAGAGCATCGCTAAGTACCACTCCGCTATCAAGCATCACCGACAACTGTGTTGTAAATAGTATAAGCTCTGCCTGCCTGACCTTTGCTCTATGGAGCTGCTGGCGCACCGGCAGTGTAGTTTGTGACCAGGCCGGGCCATAATCTTTTTGCACCTGTGCACTCGAATTAGTTTCAACGTCCCTAAAGGCCCCAGAACCGTTTTTTCCTTGTCCCTGCTTGCTGCCGGCGGACGGTAACTCCTGGCCTTTCTTTGCAGAATCAAGCTCTTCTGTAGTTTTTGTTGCCGAAACGGTCATTTATTCTTCCCACATTACGCTTATAGTTTTACGCATAGCCAAACATATCAAATTTCTGTCTGCGCCGTTCTCAATACTTCCTCAATAGATATAATTCCCACCTTTACCTTTTCGATTCCATCCGATTGCAAAGAAACCATTCCGTTTTCAAGTGCCTTTGTTCTTAATTTCTTTAAGCTCTGCCGTTCATTAATCATTTCCAGAATTTCCTCATTCGGCACAAACAATTCGTGAATGGCAATTCGACCGGCATAGCCGGTGTTCCGGCATTTCTTACAACCTACGCCGCGGTAAAATTTCGGGGCTTCTCCGCCTGTTTTTTCAACGACCTTCTTTATACTCGTCGGCGGCTCATATTCTGTTTTACAATTCAGACATATCTTGCGCACAAGCCGCTGTGCCAAGACCGCAATCAGCGAAGCACTCACAAGATAGGGAGCAACGCCCAAATCAAGCAAACGTGTTACCGCACCGGGGGCGTCATTCGTGTGCAGAGTTGAAAGAACCAGATGACCCGTCAGTGCCGCCTGCACCGCGATATTGGCTGTGGGCTCATCACGAATCTCACCAACCATTATTATATCCGGGTCCTGCCTTAATAAACTTCGCAGGGCCGTTGAAAATTTAAAGCCTGCACCTTCGTTTACCTGGAACTGATTTATACCTTCTATATTGCACTCCACCGGGTCTTCCACCGTGCAGATGTTAACCTCATCGCTGTTTAACTCAACAAGCGCTGCATAAAGAGTGGTATTTTTACCCGAACCGGTCGGACCTGTCACCAAAACTATACCATTCGGATATTGTATTACTTGCCTGAACAACTTGAGATTTTCATACGTAAATCCAAGTGACTCAAGACTGAAAAGAACCTTCTGCGGGTCGATAATTCTGATAACCACTTTTTCGCCAAAGTTGCCCGGCATAACTGATACCCGCAAATCGATGTGTCTGCCTTCTACTAAAACATGGATACCGCCGTCCTGCGGCAGACGCCTCTGAGCGATGTCCAGCTCAGCCATAATTTTGATACGCGAAACAATCGCAGAATGCATCTGATGAGGCGGACATATCTTCTCGTACAACCTGCCATCGACCCTGTATCGAACCCGTAGTTTCTTATCATCCGGCTCTATGTGAATGTCACTGGCATTTTCCCGCACGGCGTTATAAAGCAGATAATTGACCAGCTTAACAACCGGCGATTGGCCCGCCACCTCCTCAAGGTCGCTTATATCCTGTGTAATATTTTCTATCAGCGTAAAGTCTTCAAGCCCCTCATCATCGATAATATCGTCAATGACAAAGACATTGGCTGCCGGCAAATATGTCTGCAGAGTGGCCTTGATGTCCTTGCTCGTCGAACATACTATCTGAACTTTACAGCCGCTTATCCGCTCTATTTCATCTATCAAAAATACGTTTGTAGGCTCGCTGACCGCCACTGTGAGCACATCATGAACCCTAAACAGCGGCAGGACGATATATTCTTCGAGAAAATCTCTCGTTAAAATCTCAATCGCCTTTGTGTCGCATATCTTCGGACTAACTTGCGCGTACGGTACACCATACGCCTCTGCCAGAGCCGAGGCTATCTGATTCTCCGTACAATAGCCCATTTCCACCAGAAGCTCGCCAAGCAGCTTGCGATGGCCTTCCTCTGTCTGTTCAGTCAGAGCCTTTTCAATCTGCTCAGCAGTTACAACGCCACGCGCAAGCAGCAGCTGCCCAAGCTGCATCTTATTTTTCACAGCTATCTGACTCATAGCCCTTCCCACGCTCTAAAAAACTCTATTATCACAGACAAAGCAGGATGTGCTCTTTATGCAAAACTCTTTACTGCCTCAGTAAGTTCCGCGTAGTGGTCAAACTCTTTTTCGAGCCGAGTGATTTCCAGAATTCTCATGCAGTTTTCATCAAGCCCCGCTAATCTAAGCTCAAGTTTGTTCTGATTACAATAGTCATGTGCCCACAACAACTGCTCCAACCCTTCTCCGTCAATAAATCCCACACCGCTCATATCAAGCACCACTCCTGCCTTACATTTTGCGATTATGTCAGTGATTGTATTTTGGAACAATTCAGTATCGTCACCGTTCATCTCGCCCTGGAGTTCAACTACCGTAACATCGTTATAATCCTGTATCTTGATTTTCATCTGATTAGCGTCCCCACAGCAGCAGCACCATATTCTACAGAATCACTGCTCCCATAAATTTCACTGAAACCGTTCTGTATAATGTCCCAGAGCTGATAGACATCGCTACCAAGAAATGCTCTGCCGACTTTCCTGTCAAACTGCGCACCCAATTCTTTCTCTATCTCCGCAAGCGCTTGTTCTACAGTCATTGCATCTCTATAAGTTCGCTTTGATGTCATTGCGTCAAAACTATCCGCCAACCCGACAATTTTGCCCGTCAGTGGTATCTGCTCGCCGACTAAACCGCCGGGATATCCCTTGCCGTCAACTCGTTCGTGGTGGCACAATACACCCGGCACAATATCACGCATCTGTTTTATTTCATGTAAAATACCTGCTCCTATCGATGGATGCTGTTTTATCCGGCTGAATTCCTGCTCAGTCAGCTTGCCGTTCTTACGTAATACCGCTTCCTCTATCCCTATTTTTCCTATATCGTGCAACAATCCGGCCAAATAAACTATGTGTATTTGTTCTTCATTCAATTGCTCCTGCTCCGATAGCCTTTCAGCAATCCATCGAGAAATAAATGCAACCCTTTCGGAATGGCCACGCGTGTACTTGTCTTTGGCATCAATACTACTCGTCAATGCTTTCAGTGAGCCGATGAATAATTCTTTGAGGTCCTTAAACAGCCTGCCATTCTCGATAAACACGGCACACCCGCTGGCCACTGAATTAAAGAGTTTTACATCCGTGCTGTCGAAATCCTGCTTGCCAATTCTATTTATCGCAATCATCAGCCCCATTACGTAGTTGCCACTCTGAGTTCGCCCTGCAAAGTGAGATTCCGCTTTTTCTTTGCTGTACAAAGGAACCGCAATAATATTTTTTATGTTGCTCGGCCAATCATACTTGAATGCCGAATCCACTTCGCTGTCCAGTAGCGCCTCTTTACCACTGTTTATTTCCTCTATCAATCCACTATGTAAAATAGCTGCCGTTTGCTCATCTATATCTATCAATCCTGAGCCAGCAGTTACAACCAGCTCCTGCTTGTTATCTATAGTCCTTTCCAGCAATATTGCGATGCCTTCGACAAAAACAATTTCGGTCAAGCAGTCACAAGCCATCTGGAGAAAGTTGGCATCCGATTCGGTAACCTTCATATTTGTGCTGAGCTTGTGAAGCAGCACCAGCTCTTCGTATGTTTGCGCCAACTCAGTGCCAACCATTTCAATTTGTTTTTCAGCTTTTGTCTCGGCTTGAAACTTCTCTACCCAAAGCCTAAGCATTTCCGCTAAATACTCGTTGTCGGCTTGAAGCGGATGAGCATTGCGTATATCGCACGACGGCGTACCGCCGGCGTTCAATGTTCCATCGCCTAAGTCAATCAAGGCTGTTCCAATAGATTCCCCCCCTTTGTTACTGACACGAGCAGATTTCATAATGGCAGCCAAAACCAAATTTGCATCACCAAATCTCCATACCGGCACGGCGGCGGCGTCGGAACAGCTTTTCTCGCCGGTTTGGTCTAAAGTTTGCCGGCTCAGCTTTATTAACTGTTCCCGGCTGCTCTTGAACCTGCCGCCCTCGCACAGCAAGACAAGCTCGTCCTCGGTATTGCAAAATGCAAAATTGGCACCGAACTTATTTATCCTGGCCCCAAAGCTCTCAAGCTCGCGCCGTCGTGTCTGGCTTAGAGTTTTCCTTACCGTATCCAACATGGCTTCTAACCGATTATTTACTTTTAATCGTTCTAATATCTTCCTTAATCATCAATGACTTACCATCACTTCTTTCTGATACAGTACATCTTCGATGTTCCCCAACAACTCCTTAGGGCTAAACGGCTTGCTCAGACAGCTCGATATCCGCAAATTTTCCTGCTGCTCTTCCGGAATAGCAAAGCTTCTGGCAGTCAGCATAATCACCGGTATATCTTTCGTTCCCTGGCGCTGCCGAAGCTTTTCCACAAGCTCCAGCCCTGACATAACCGGCATTTGAAAATCCGTAACAATAATATCCGGCCTCTCCTTACAGGCCAGCTCAAAGGCCTCGGCACCGTTATCTGCCGATAGAACCTCATATCCATTATTACGAAGTTTTATCGCTACCACATGAACGATATGTATCTCGTCATCCACCACCAAAACTTTCTTGCCTGCCATTATTTTGCCTCCTCAAAAAACTAACTTACAGCGTGCAGTGTTTAGCACACGATTGTTTTACTACAACAATGTTACACGACTCCAGCCGCCCGTCTTGTCGCCAGAGGCAGCTCGAAGCTAAAAGTGCTCCCTACACCGACCCGGCTCGTAACGAATACTCTGCCGTTGTGAACCTTTTCAACAATTTGCTTAACAAGGTTAAGCCCCAGGCCCGTCCCTTTTGCCTGCTTTTCGTTGGCACCAACCCTGTAAAACTTATCGAAGATATGTTCGATTTCATCTTCGGGAATACCAACTCCCGTATCAGTTATGCTAACCCGTGCCAGAGACGCGACTTCGTCAACTTCGATTGCAATCTTTACTGAGCCCCCCGACGGAGTATATTTGACAGCGTTACTTAACAAATTAACAATAACCTCACGAATCATATCCTTGTCCACGTACACCTGGTCGAATACGATAGGCTTTTGCCCAATGACCTCTACATTTTTTTCTTCAGCAAAGCTTCTTATCATTTGTAACTGTTCTTCTATGAGCATTGTCAAGCTGGCCGGCTCCTTTTTTACTTTTATAAGGCCCGATTCTATGCGTGCAGTATTTAGGATGTCTTCAATCAGCCGATTTAACCTTTGGGCCTGATTCTGAATCACAGAATAAAATTCTTTTCTTGTTTCTTCATTATCAGCCTCACCATCAGCGAGCATTTCCGTATAGGCTGTGATAGATGCAAGAGGTGTTTTTAGCTCGTGCGAAACATGACTTACAAAATCATTTTTCATCTGCTGAATTTGCTTCTCGCGTGTAATATCGTGCAGCACCGCCACAGCCCCACAAACCTGCCGGCCCTGGTCGTAAACACACGAAACAATGCAATTGAAAGTCTTTGGGGTCCCTCCTTCCAAAAATTCGATATCCTTTCTCGTCGCCCGTCCCTTACTTTGTCTGCTGTGGCTTAGAAAATTCACGAATTCGCTTTGCTCAGGACCAATTAGCTCGCTGACAGGTTTATGCTGCGAACTCTTAAAATCAAAATTGAAAAGTCGGCCAGCCGCATCATTCGCCAATAACAGCCTGTCAGACTCATCAATAACGATAACGGCATCACGAATACTGTATATAATCGCCTCAGTGTTTTTTCCCCGTCTTTGTGAAAGTTGAATCTGAAGCTGCAAATCCTTGATTTGCTTTTCGTACTCAGCAATACGTGCGGTACAACCGGCAAAATGCTCATTAATAGCTTTGTACAGTTCATCCATTTTTGTCATTCTGAGTGGAGCAAAGAAACCCTTGTCAGCACCGATGTAACTTGCTTTGTTGTCCTGAACGATTTTGGCTATGGACGTGACCGCCCCGGCCAGCCTTATCTGGTGCCAGCCCAGACAAATCACGCCCACAGCCGCAATAACGTAGCACACCGGCACAAGGGGTATCCGCTCATAACCGGCGTAGCGCCAACCCTCTTCCGTGCCAGAGTCCTGCCACTCGGCGAGGCCCCCTACAAACAAACTGCACGCCACAATTCCTGTGACTATCGCATATAAGCTTCTTCTGAATCTCAAAACGGCAACCCTAATTAATTTACTATTTTCTATCGACTATTTCCTATTGCTTCGGAATCCAGGCTCCTGTCTTTTCGTTTCAATAGTCAATATTCAATAATCAATTATTTACCTTCTCTGCCACCTGTCCGATTCTTCACGCTCAATGTTGTCAAGCATAATTCTTTCAATCATGCCCACCTCATCAGGGTTCGTCTCAGCAATAATTCTTTCTTTCAGCCGTATCGCCTCAAGATATGTCGGACGAAGCTCGAGCACATATGTCAGCTCTCTCATTGCAGCCTCCGTATTACCTTCCACATAGTATCTCGCTGCTGTTGCGTAACGGTCTTCAGCCAATCTTGCTCTGCCTGTCCACTGCAATTCATCTCTTGCGCCAAATCTCTTACGGCGAACATCGTCCACTCTGGCATTACTGTTCGTTTCTTCAGGCTCTTTGATGATGTGAGGCGTAAGCAGTACTATAACTTCCTGGCGTGTAGTCGAATCGTTAGTACTTCTGAAGAGCCCTCCTACAAGCGGTAAATCTCCTAACAAAGGTATCTGGCTTCGGCTTGTAACTACAACATCTCTAAAAAGACCGCCGATAACAATCGTCTGGCCATCTTTGACCATTATGTTGCTCAACACATCGGTTGAGCTTTCAGAAATTATTTTCCCCCCTTTTTCCTGACTGCTCTTGGCATAAATGTCCATTCGGATGTACCCGTTGGCTCCGATATAAGGTCTGAACGTAAGCTTCGTACCTGTATCGAGAAACTCGACCTTCGAAGTTGAAGCACCACTCTCGGCAACTGTAGTTTGAGATTCGTAGCCAATCTTATCACCGATATAGACCTGTCCGAGCTGCTTATTGACCGCCAGTATCTTGGGATTAGCAAGAATCGTAGTGTCGGTTACCTGCTCCAGCGCAGTTATAAACGCGGCAAAATCACCAGAAGTAATTCCAATTCTAAGCCCGTTACCTCCAACCTTCGCGAAACCATAAGTCTCTAATGCTGAGCCGGCAACTCCCGCGGCTATTTGCTGAATAGGCGTACTTGCGAGAGTGCCTCTATCAACTATACCAACTGTACCGCCGGGGCTGACGTAATCCTTGGTTGCTGCGGTACCATCCAAGCTGACCCCACCCAGAAAGTTCAGGTCAACACCAAGCTCCATACCCTCGCTCAAAGTGGCACTGAGAATCGTCGCCTCGATCAGGACCTGTGTCGGCCTAACATCAATCGAGCTTATAACCTTCTCAGCCTCTGCGATGTTTTCAGCATAGTCAAACACAACTATAGTATCCTGCAGAGACATAGTGTCTCCACCGCCAGCACCCGAAGTTATAGACTCACCAGTAGGCACGCCAGTCTCGGCTGGAGAGGTAACTCCAACTGTACCCTTGCTGCTGAGAACCGGCGTAATTAGCTTTTGAGCCTCGGCAGCGCTGATGTAGTTAAGAGCGAAGACCGCGTGTTTCATTCGGCTCTCGTCCCCTCGGGGGAATACCTCAATCAAGTTCCCCTTCTGCTCGTACTTGAATATCCCGCTCAGAATTGCGTCCATCGCCTGTTCAAACGTTACATCATAAAGACTTGTAACAGTCAGTGGGCCGTCCACGTTTGGCGAAGGGACAATATTTTTCTTATACAGTGCCGCCAGTATCCTGAGCGCATCCCTGATGCTTTTACACTTCTCTCTATCGAAATTAATAAAATTAAGCCTCCCGTTTGCCGATACCCCTGCCTGGTTGTCCCCTGTCTCGATTTTCTCTGCACCTGTATTTGCCATGACGTAGGATTCAGCCGGCCCTTGGCCAACGTCAGCGACCGCAATCGCCGCCATCACGACCAACACAATGCACCATACAAACAACTTGTTTCTGATTTTGTTCTTGTCATTTGAATTCTTTTCGCAATACATAATTTATCTCCTGCTCTTTTCTTGCGAATAGCTTGCAGCACATTGCTTTTTTAACTATCCGCTGTTTCAATTTACCTGTGTCAATTTCAAGGTTATCCTCGATTCACTACATCTCATTACCACTGTGTTTTCTTTGATTTCAACTACTTCACATTCATACTTGTCAGCTCCGTCGCCGACGAGCAATTTATCCCCCACTCTCAATACCTTATCATTGATAAAAGCCAGGGGATTTTCGCTCGACACTATTGCCTCCAGCTTCAGCTTCTCCGCAACCTTTCTGATTACTTCTTTGTCACCATCTTTTGAAACGATATCTACTTCTTCAACACCAACTGATTTTCGTCCCTGGCCATCAACAAAATTCTGCCAGCCGCCCGAAGCAAAAAAGTCTCTGGTTATGACATCATTGCGCCCTGCAGCTTGCGGCAGCTCTATAAAAGATATTTTTAATTCCGGTTCCGACTGAGTTTCCACATCCATCTGCCCTGCCAACAATACTGCTTCAGCAGCCTGCGGTTTGGACCTTGTAAGTACCCTGACCCACATAAAGGCCATCACCGTAATTAAGCACAACGCCAATACCGTCTTTTTCTTCTGCGCGGCCAGCTGGTTAAACAGCCTGATAGCGCTGTTACAGCTATTTTTTTCTTTTTGTCCCATAATCTTCTTTTCTTTTTTATCCTTGACCGGCTTCCGCCTTGTAATAGATGAATGCCATTGCCTCCATTCCTACTTCGCCGCTGAAATCTCTATCGTTAAAAAGTTTCACCTGCTCGATGCGAATCAACCTGTCCATTCCCTGCAGCCGTCGATAGAACTCGAATATCTGCGTTAATCTACCTTTGCACTGCATATTCACCGGTATGCAGTTTAACTTCTCGGCCTTTATTTCCTTGCGGGGCTCAATCACCTGTCCCCTCAGGTTATGTTCATTCATCAAACCTGCGATTCTTTGCAAAAATACACCGATGTCACTTCGCTCAGGTATATTTGCCTCATAGTTTTCAAGCTCTCGCTGCAGCTCCAGCAATCGCTCATTAAGCAGGGGTAGTTGTTTGCCGTCCGCAGTGCCCTTGGCAATAGTAAGTGTCTGTGCAGCTTTTGTCTGCCTGACGGTCTTCATTCTCCTCTGTAAAGGCAGATACCGTAATAGCACAAACCCACCCACCATTACACAGGCTGCAACACATATCGTTAGTTGTTGTTTTTCTCGAAATAACATCACCGCTTGTTACCCTTATCGCTCCTGATAATTTGCCAGATAGCAGCTTATCTCAAATTCACTTACCTGTATATTTCCTCCAGCTTCGCGACCGCTGTTCACGTTCTTTGTCCTCGAGCGAAGCAAAGGATTGCTTGTCACATTTAACTCAGCGGTTCTTGAAAAAGACGGCACAACCTGACAAAAATATGGTGAGTCTTCTAACTTACATATCAAAGACGCCACATCACTCGCATCTGCCGCCACACCGTCCATTACCACTCTAAATCGCACATCCCCGAGCGGCAGCTTCCGCTTCTCGCTAAGTTGAGTCTGCACCGCCCTTACAACAGCACCGGCATTCGGGGATGGCTTGACCCGCTGTTTGTCCTCAAACTTCTCGGCATCAAACGTCACTTTGTTAAGCACTGTCCTTTTATCAATCAAAAAACTCATTTCCGCCAAAACGCTTGCAACATCAATTTTGGAATCAATTTCTTCTATGGATTCCGCTTTTTCCTGTAATCCTCTCAATTCGCTCTTAAGCTCGGCAAATTTAGCTGACAGACTTTCCGCTTCTGCCTGCCTTGCCGCCATTTGAGCGTATTGAGCCTTGGCTTTTGAAATCGAATGTGTGGCAATAAAATTCCACACCACCATAACCACAAATACGCCACCTAATGCGATATATTGCGTGCGATAGCTGACCTGGCGCCGTCTGCCGCTCTTATACCATTCTGGAAGGAAATCGATTTCTTTCATAACTGTATCCCGCATAGACCCTCACGATTCACACTCTCCGCTCCGTTCCAGCCCTTAAGACTAAGTCCCACAGCTACTGTCCATTCACAAAGGAAACCCCGCCTGTCACTATCAAAATTTAAATTCTTTCTTTCACTTGACATATCGAATCCTTTCAATGGCTGAGCCACTTCAATCTCAACAGCCAATTGCCGCCTCAAAACATCAAGCAAAATATATTCGTATGCCCCTCCTCCTGTAAAAAACGCTCGTCCAACGCGTTTGCCTCTGAATGTTACCGTATAATATCTAAGGCACAGGGATATCTCTCTTGTCAACTCTTCAGCAACCACACTCACCGCGTCAACTATTGCCTGTCGCGTTGATGCATCCATTTTCTGCTCGTTGTCGGCAGCAGCCTGCTCCACCGGCTCAGGCTTCGGCGCCGAAAGGCTCTTTTCCATCTGCAATGCTTCTCGAAGCATCTCAGCCTCGCTGATGTTGATACCTAACTTCGCTGCAATCTCCTCATTGAATCTTTCTCCGCCGACCGGTATCTGCTTGACGAAGCTGATTTCTCCTCCACGACCAAACACGACGGTGGTAAACCGGCTTCCCACATCCACAAAAACAACCGTGCGCTCTTTATCCTCATGCCGTCTTAGTGACCTTTCAAAGCTTCTGAATAATGCACACGGAATCGTATCTATTGATACCGGTCTAAGCCCGGCCTCTTCAAGCATCTCTATGTGGCTCTTTACCATTTCATTATCTGCCGCAAATAAAATCAGCTCATTCTTAATCTCGTCACCCTGGTGAACATTGCCGGCAACAACATACTTCATTGCATCTTCATCCGGGTCCAATCCGAAACGCTGGGCAACTTCTTTCTTCAAAGTCTGTTCGATTTCATCGCTTTGGGCCTCAGCCAATCGCAGGCTCGTGATTTTCAATCCGTCATTCGGCAAACACGAGATAACATTTCTTCTGTGAAAGTTACCCTTCTCAAGCATTTTTCTTATCGCCGAAATAACAAAGCTTCTTCTTTTCTGCCCATCACCGTTTATACCGGAGTCAATGCGAGCTTTCTCCGCTGCGATTACACTTATCTGTCTTCCATTCATCAGCAGTTGAATCATCTTGATAGAATTATGGCCTATGTCTAATCCTATCGGTCGCAGACATCGAGTTTTCAGACCACAATTTATCATTTACATTTTTCCCTCCTCAGTGGGCCTTGTTTTATTCCCTCGCAACGTTGTGGAATTACGACTTATACTCACACAGGAGTAAACTTGCCCCCGCAAAAGCAGGGGCGTCAATCCTGCTCACTCCTGCGTTCATATTCACTCAATCGAGATAAACCCTGTAACAGCCTCTACTGTAACTGTTGTGGTCGTCCCGCCTGCTTGCAGGCTGATAACGCCGCTGTTCAAAGGACTGCCACTGCCGTTATAGGGACTCCCGAGATAATCAAATTTAACCACGCTGGTCCCATCAAAATCAGCATCAACAATATAAACCTTATTCAGTCTGCCATCGGTGCTGAAGTTTATCTCGTAAAGAAATCCTTTCTTCACGGGATGCGGTATTACAGTACCGGATTGGTCCTCTATCCTGTAGCTCTCTGTATTCTTATCAAACACAACTGAAAAATTTTGTCCTCTGCTGATCGCCATACTCTTGGCGTATTCCAGGTCCGCCGCGAGCATATTTGCCGCAGACCGAATCTGCATACTGGCCGCCGAACTCATCATCGGTATCGCCGTCAGCGCTGCTATCGTGATTATCACAACCACAATCAAAAGCTCTACCAAAGTAAACCCCGTTAGAAATCTTCCGCTTTTCCGGTCAGGAATCTTATTTTCTAACGGGATAAAACCGCAGCTTATACCTCGTAAATCGTATCCTGCTTTCCTCCCGAAATACGAATACCGCAACATTGTTCGTGGATACGTCAAGTCTAACATTCTAATATCCCTCTTTATTCCGCCACATTTATCAACACCCATCTCTGCTCTTTTTTCGTCCTATTAAAGACCCATCTTTACCGACCAACCAACCGGTCCAAACAAGCCTTTGCCTCTCTTATATTATCCGACCTCTACACGCCGATAGAGCCGTCCGAACTGCCCCATCCGCCCTGGGTCTTGTACGCAAAATAAACCGATATAAATGTCATCTCCCATACCTTCTACAGTTAAGGCCAACAGAATTGGCACAATCGTCAAAACAATACAATAGGAACTATCGAACTACTCAAACCTCTTACGGCTCTGCAATATACAATCGGTATTATTAACATATTTTGGATTTTTCTTTTCATCGCATATAAAGGCCGATAAGCATTACCCATCAGCCATTGCCAGTCCACCGGAGTTTTAACCGGCTTGCGGCAGGACGCAAGGCAATCTAACCTTTATTCACCTGCATTTATTTTCTCCTGATACTTCTAAAAAATGCCCCGGCTGCCGGACTCCACCTGCTCATTGTATTAGCTGCCGGCCAGGTCTGAATCGACGTAATCGCCGGAGCTGCGGTTATATCTACAGAAACAAAACTTGATGTTATCGCATCAATACCACCATTGGCGATAAACAAACCACCAAACACGTCAATATCTGCATTTACCGCCCCGGCATCGATTGCTATTCTCTGGCCAATCTGGGCAAGCCCCTCAATCACTAACGTACCACCATCTCTAACGACCATTTCGCCGTTAACTAAAAGAGCCGGAAAATTCTTCACAGCACTAATTACATTATTCGCCCCGCTTATTCTCAACGTACCATTAACCACAAGCATACCGTTAATGCTCACCCCACCGGTCAATTCAATATCGTCGTTGCAGTAACGAATCCCGGCAGGGTTTCCTGCAGAAGGATTGAAGCTGCCCACCGGATGAACATTAACATCAACAATCTCTGCCGAATAGCTCGTCGAGCCAATATAATATGCTGGGCCAAAATCACTGCTCACAAGACCCGGCCAAACCACAGGTGCCTTGGGCACTAATTCGTTTCTCCGTCCCTCAATATTTGCTCCGGCTATCGTGCCGGTTGCAAACACATCACCATCGATACTGCCATTGTTTACCAAATTGCCATTACAATAGACATCACCGTTGATTGTAATTTGCTGCGAAATTGTCGCGCTCGCTCCAGCCCAATAAGCTATGCACGGGTCGAGCCGCAATTCCGCTGTTAAACTGCTGCGGCCAATCTGTTCGCCATTCCTCAGCCGATATGAATTACAATCTATAATATAATTGCAGCGATTCGTCGGAACCGAATCATCACGAACAACTTCAAGGTCATAATAATCATCACTCCCTGCGACCAACTGCTGACCTACGGCTCCTGTCCAGTATTCTGAACTAACATCCTGTGGATTAAGGATAAGACCTCTGGCGTGCTCCAAACCCGATTCAACCAAATAATCCATCTGTGTCCGAAGTACCATATTCTGACCACAGGCCAATTCCGAATCGCTTCGCGACAAAAAGCCTAACGACACAATCGTTATTACCATAACGATAAACAGCACCACAAGCAGTGCTGCCCCTTGCCTGCCGGTCTCATACTTTTTGGCACTCATACTAATCATCATCACTCACAATATTATTGCCGCTGCCGTCGAGCAGATTTCCCGCCCAGCCTCGAAGTGCAGTGCTTATCTGATACTGACGAACAATATCATTTTCCAAAACATAAAATGCAATACTTACAAATCTGCTTTTCGGCGGCACCACATCAAAGCCAAATTCCACATTGCTGCATTGCGGTACTAACGGCACGTACGTAACGCTGTAATCACTTGTCGAGAGCGTCGCAATGTCGCTCAAGCTTACCAGTGAAGTATCGGACGAAGGAAATTCACAAAGTCTGAGAAAATCCCTGCCCGTTCCTCCCTCGATATAAACCAATTCATTGATATTGATTTGCCCATCATTGTTATCATCAGCCCGCCAAACAGCCAAATCGTTACCCGGCGTGCCGCATATCAGTTTGCAGTGTCGAATCAGCTCTGAAATCCTGAGCGTCGCATAACGCACCTGTGCCTGCTTTTGGCTCGTATCATTGGTCTGGTCATTTGCCGCTCCCATAGCAAAAGCCAGTGTAGCCACCGCTGCTAAAACTATACCGGTAACAATCAAAGCAACCAGCAGCTCAACTAACGTAAAACCGTTCTTGTTTCTCGTATCTCGCATCTCGTAATCTGTGTTAATTCGTTTCAACCTGTGTAATCTGTTTTTTCGTATCTTTTATTCACTGACAAGTCGATTTATAGCCGCAATTTCTTTGCCGCGATAATACACTCGCACCGTAACGCGAATAAATTTCGGCACACCTGTTCCACTTTCCTGCGGGACATAAACATAATCGCATATTGAGTCTCTGCTGAACCTGGCGTAATTTGAGCCGGTAAATACCGCCCCACCTGCATCCTTTATTTGGCCTTGTGTCTCGGAATAACCATCATAGCCGGCTACTATCTGCTCGAACGGCGTATTAATAATTTCTTCCATCAAGTCGCCCGCTAACTTCGCGCCTAAAGTTCTGCGCATACCTTCAGCCCGCACCGCCGCCCCACTTGTAAACGGAAGCAGCACACCAGCCGCGGCGATGCCTAACACGACCGTGGCTATCATCGCCTCAGCAAGTGTGAAACCCATTCGATTTTTACGATTACTTCTCATTCCGCACACTTCTGTCATTCCTGCGCAAGCGGGAATCCACATATTTAGCCCCCGGTTTTACGGGGGGTTCCTTTTCACCATTTTGCCGTCCGCACAACCGCCCATTAAATTTTTACAGACTCGCGTGTCCCGCTAATAATCGTAGTATCGTTTCCCGCTCTGGTCGGTTCCCGTGTTGTCGGCACGTATCTCGGAGGTTTCCGCCTTATATATCCAGCCGTGGCTGTCGTCAGCGTTGGCCGGAAATGCCTGACCATCCGCCAGCATCTCAACGGTATTTTTCCCATTAAAAGGATTAACGGGTATCTTCATTAAGTAAGGGCCACGATTAAAACCGGGAGTTCCTGCTGCAGCCGTTTGACCGTTTTTATTGCTTGCCATTGTAGCCTGGTCAATAAAAGCCTGCTCGGTGGGTGCTTGAGTCGTATCGCCATTCGGATAACCGGGCCCGACTTCGAGGTGCTGACTCTCGTAAACCAGAATAACTCTTCTAAGCAATTGCAAATCCACAGCAAGAGCGCTGTCTTTCGCCGATGTGGTGCTGTTCGCAACTGTCGGAATGACAATTGCAGCAAGGACACCAAGTAAGACTACAACTACGAGAATCTCCACAAGTGTGAAAGCTTTTGCTTTATTCATAACTTCCCATCACCTGTCCTTTCTGTTCGCCTGTTATTTTGCCCTCGTTAAAAAAGCTGACCGGCTATCGGCAATTACCTCAGCATGGTCAGACTTTTCATTTTTTATAGCGCGATTCCCGTAAACTTCAACGCCGGCTTGTCGTCGTTGGGTTGATTATACGTAATCGCTTATTAACTTTTCACAAACCCGCATATTCAGCATTATTGTCGGCCTGGAACAAACCGGTCTCTGTATCAACTCTCCAACCGGCTTTACCCGCGCCTGCCGGTTCGCCGTCAAACCGAACCGTGTTAAGATTATTAAAAGGATTAACAGGAACCTTCTCAACATACGGACCGTACTGTCCTGCCTTTGTTGTCATAGCAGTTTTGAAACTCTCGAACGAATCAACTGGAGGAAGGCTGTTTTCGTGCTGAGCACGGTACAAATCAAGCTGAGCCCGCATCTGCTGAAGTCCGTCGATTAAGTCGGAAGTCTTGGTTTCTGGGCTCGCTTCGATAAACTTCGGAACAATTGTCACCGCAACCACGCTCAATACGGACGCTATAATTACTACCTCAACATACGACAGGCGGGTCTTCTCTTTCATTACCCTTCCCCTATATTGTTCAAAAAGGCTGACCAGACTCGGCTATTTGCTAAACCTGGTCAGCCTTAGGTAAACATTGTTACTCAACCGTTAGAGTACCCATTAGAGGTTCACGTGGTCTTTCACGCCATCACCATCGCCATCGTAGGCGTCATCAGCATTGATTGCACCTGTGGTTTGATTGTACTCCCAGCTGCCACCGTCATCACCAACGGTGCCGGTGTCATCGAGCAGACCATTGATACCGTCCACGGCCTTTTTGTCATTGAACGGATTCGTCGGAATCTTCTGCAGATACGGACCGTAATCGGTACCAGGAGCACCGTAGATATCGGTCTGGCCTGTCATTTGCAACACAAAGTTGGCGAAAGCAGGTGGATTATCATTGTGCTGAATCTTATACAGCTCAATCTGCGAGCGCATCGTTTGAAGGTCGGTGCACAGACTTGACAACTTGGCTTCGGTGCTGGCTTCCGTAAATTGAGGAATTACGATAGCCGCCAGAATACCAAGGATGACCACGACAATCAGAATTTCCACTAATGTAAAACCGCTTTTTTTAGCTTTCATTTTTTGCCCCTTTTCATCAAAAAAGTTCTACTTACTGCCTGATAAATCACACAACGTCCAGCATAATACTTTCCCTCGCAATCAGAGTATCGACCCAATCGATACATTGCTTAACCACACCTTTAATCTTCTGTCTGCTGTAAATCCTCCCAATATTCAAAACCGCAATAAATACCTGAAAAAATACTTCTAAAAGAATCACATTTGGACACCAGACGACCAATAAAAACTTAAACTCCAACGTCCGAAAACACTACAGGTTCTTTTTCCAAAAGGTTAAATAAGTGTTCAAGCAAAATATAAAAAATAAATCCTGTTCTGCCAAATTTGCAACTATGAAAATATAAAGTATGTGTCTAAAGTGAGCTAAAGTGCCTAAAGCGAGCTAAAGTTGTAAGAATAAAGTTTACTGAATTTTAGGCGCTTTAGGCACTTAGAAGAGTTTTTTCCACCTCTGCGAGGCTATATGTTTGTAATGTACACGGGTGTATTTTTGACGTGTATTTTTCTTTCGGTTTCGCCGGCGTGCTCAAGCTCTATCCGAATGTAATCTATAGTTTGTAGAGCTGATTCGACCTTATCGGCCCACTCAATCAGAACCACCGACTGCGGATAACAGAAATCATCGAAACCCAACATCTCAAACTCGGAAACAGAATTCAGTCGATAAGCATCTATATGATAAATATCCAGCCGACCTTCATATTCATTAACTATAACGAACGTGGGACTATTAATATTTCTGCTGTCTTTGGCCCCGGCACCGGCTGCAACCCCCTTAATCAAATGCGTCTTGCCGCTGCCCAACGGCCCACAAACAGCTATAATCTCACCGCCTCTTAATTGTGAGCCGATTTTTCGACCAAGTTCTATAGTATCCTCCGGCGAACTCGAGATAATATTAAAATCCATAACCAATAATCAATAATCAATTATTCCAAATGTTTATTTACCCAACTGGGCAGGGTAGTAATAACCCATCGTCTGAGCGACAACTCCTAACCGGTATTGATGGTCCTGCATAAGACAGACACGCTGGTCGGATGCAGGTATAGTAGTAGTGTAAATGCGAAGCTCTCCTTTTAGACTGCTAATCACCTCTTCCCGATAGTCACCGAGGCAATCAACTACTGCGATGACTCGGCCCTCAATCGGTTGCACCGCCTCGCCGTCCCAATCACGAATCGCTCCGGAGATGACTACTTCTTTTTGCGGGTCTGAATCCCACAATACTGGTCGCGGACTCAGCTCTCCTGTTTCACGAAACTCAATCAGCCGCCCGTCCTCGCTGTAAAGCCAACGCTCTTTAAGGTCTCGCTCACCAACATAAACCTCCATACCGGGCGAGTCCGCAAGGACATCCCCGGCCATGCCCTGATTGTGAAGGTGGCGGGAGGGCTTCTTATGGGCCCAGAGCTTACGGCCGGTTTTGGCTTCGACCACGCAGACGCCGTCGGTTTTCTGACGCGTCTCAAATCCGTAAAAAACCTCCAGACCTGGATTAGCAGGGTCAATATCGGCAACGTAACAAACATCAGGATGCCCCATCTCCAACGTCCAGAGACCTTTGCCGTTATCGTCCAGTACCGCAGCCCCGATGACCAGCTCATCCTTGCCGTCCTGGTCAACATCGGCGGTTATCAATCCGTGTGACCCTTGTCCGCTGTATTTTCTTTTTTCCTGCGGTGCTTCCCAGTACCATATTTGATTAAAGTCTTTATCCAGAGCCTGCGTTTTAATAAGGTTATAAGTGCCCCGCTGCACAATCAGCGATGGCGTCTTTCCGTCAAGATACGCCACTGTAAGAAAATTACGGCAATAATAATTATATTGGGAAAACCCATCCCGACTCAGCCAATCGGTTTTGTCCACAACTTTGCCGGTTTGGCCGTCAATCTTAACCAGATATTCAGGCCCGCTTTGGACAAGACCTTTTTCATCCCGCGGGTCTCCGACGCCGGCCTTGCAATAAACCTCGGCTTTGCCATCGCCATCGACGTCATAGACAATCCACGGTGAATACCATATCCCCGCCTCGATGGACCAGCCCATATCGTACCACCACATCATCGTGCCATCCAAGCGATACGCTTCGAGTTTATAGGTGGTGGTGCTGCGCTTCCAGTAGCCCGGCTGCTGATAGGGGTCGGTGTTGAAATTGGGCTGCTTGATAACATACTCATAAGCGCCATCCCCATCCAGGTCAGCGATACCAACCTTCTGAAAATCATAATTGCCTTTCAGTGGAATGCCAATGTAAGGTTTGGCCCTGCCTGTCAGGGTCACAGTAACTTGAGACGGCCGCTCTGATGTTACGGCTTGATTCTTCCGGCTGAACTTGTTGACCTGATATAAATACGTCGTTTTGCCTGTACCTGTCCGGGCGGTGTTATCGACAATGTTGGTCGGTCGGTATTCTTTTCCTTCGTTCAAAATGTTGACTTTACCATCTGGGTCACGGCGAGAAATCTGAAAGGTGATGTCTTCGGGGTCGCTCTCCAGCAAACGCCAGCTTAGAAATACTGAGCCGTCTTCGCGCTCGATAGCCATCAACCCCCGGTCCAGCTTTTCCGAGCCTGATACGGCAGCAGCAAAACTAACAAGCAGAGAAAAACTAATCATCCATATAATCCAAAATCTACTTCTCATAATTCATTTTCTCCTTTTAGTGTGAAAGGTGGTCGTAGCCCTTTGGCTCCAAATCGCTGATTCGGCCATCGGGCATCTTTATCTGCATTTTTCCGGTGTCTGTAATGGTGCCGATTTGCGTTATCGGTATCGGCCCATCCCACTTATATAATAATTTTTGGCAATCTCCCTGTGAAAGTGTAAAAAGCAATTCAAAGTCTTCGCCATCGTTCAAGGCGGAATTTAGCGGCTCTGCATTTTTTTGAGCCTGTTCCGATATTGGAATTTGCTCTGCGTTTATAATAGCACCCACCCGGCTTGCTTTGCAAATCCGATTTAAATCACTGCTAAGCCCATCGCTTATATCAATCATTGAATTCACCGTTACCATTTGAGCGATTTTTATAGCCTCTTTAACTCTCGGCTCAAATTCCAGATGTTTCCCATAACCTGAGCCGCCTAACGAGCCTGTTACACAGATACTATCACCCATCCTTGCGCCTGACCTCTTTACAGGCTCATTACCCCCCTGCTTACTGAGCATCGCCACACTTATCGCGAATGGTTGTTCCTCATTCCAGCTCGTAATATCACCACCAACAAGCGCACAGCCAAACCTCTCGCCCGCTTTAACAATCCCTGAATGTAGCAGTTTTAATTCTTCTTCGCCGAATCCTTTCGGCAGCGCAACCGATGCAACCGCAGCAACAGGCACCGTCGCCATAGCCGCGCAATCGCTTAGGCTGACTGCCATAGCTTTATATCCGGCTTGTTTTAAAGTTACTTTTCCAAGCTCGAAATGCACGCCGTCCAGCAGCATATCCGTGGTAATAAAAACTGACCCACCTTCCAGACGAACCTGGGCCATATCATCACCGATGCCGATAGGAAAATCTGCTGCGGACAATTTGCTTTGGCGCGCAAACCAGGCGGTTATTTCATCTTCACTTGCACTCATCGCTGTTCCAACTGCTTATTCCAGTATGCAATCTGTTCTTTCGCCTGCTTTGGGCCGGCTGAACCCTCGGTAACATATTTCTCTGCAACAACTGCCGCACCGAGATTTACATACACATCCCTCTCAATCGAGGCCGAATGCTTTTGCAGCTCACCCAGACTAAGCTCAGCCAACTTTTTATTCTGCTCCTCGCAGTAAGCCACCAAAGACCCGACAATACCGTGCGCCTTGCGGAAGGCAACGCCTTTTCCAACCAGATACTCGGTCAAGGCGGTGGCGTCCAGAAAGCCTTCCTCCAGCTCGGACGAAATCTTCTTCGTATTGAACTTCGTATGTGAAACAATTGCGCGTGCCACATCTAAACAGTCCTCGACTGTATCGCTCGCAACGAAAATATGAACCTTGTCCTCCTGCATATCGCGATTATAGCCGGATGGCTGACCTTTCAAAATTGTCAGCATAGCCATCAACGAACCATAGACCCGACCGGTCTTTGCCCGAATCAGCTCCAGAAGGTCGGGATTACGCTTCTGCGGCATCATACTCGACGACGTGCAATAGGCGTCGTCAATTTGCACAAACCCGAATTCATTGGATGAATAGATTATCCAGTCCTCAGCCAACCTGGACAGATGAGTCGCAATAAGCGCACAATCGAAAATAAACTCCGCACAAAAGTCCCTGTCGCCGACCGCATCAATACTGTTGTAGCTAATATCCGAAAAACCCAATTGCTTCGCTGTGCTCTTTCTGTCTAACGGCAGCGTGGAGCCGGCCAATGCACCGCTACCTAACGGTGAAATATTAAGCAGACAATGGCAATTCTTTAGCCGAATAAAATCACGCTCGAACTGCTCGGCAAAACTTAACAGATAAGAGGCGATAACTATCGGCTGGGCACGCTGAAGATGTGTATAACCCGGCATTATATCTTCCGAATACTCATCCGCCAATTTAACGAACGCATTTTGGAGCAGTGTTATTTTGGCCTGAAGAATCTCTATCTGGTCTCGCATCCAGAGCCGGACATCGGTGGCAACCTGGTCGTTGCGGCTTCTACCGGTATGAAGTTTCTTGCCCGGCTCACCGATTTTCGCCACCAGTGCCGCCTCGATTGCCATATGAATATCTTCATGCTTCTTCTCGAATTTGAACCGCCTTGCTGCGATTTCCTCACTGATTTCAATAAGCCCGTCTTGAATTGAATTGAATTCGTCTTTGGTAATCAGTTTTTTTTCAGCTAACATCTGTGCATGGGCGATTGAGCCGACAATATCATATTTATAGAGACGCTTGTCTATCGACAGCGACTCCACAAAATCAACTGTCAGCTCATCCGGCTCACCGGCCAGACGCTCTTCCCAGCTCTTTTCCGCTTTGGCCATTATATCTGCTCCAAAACCAAAATCTTCTACTCAAAACAACCACACAAAAACTATCTTGTGGTTCATCTTAAGGCCTATCATTCAGCCTTTTGTAACTGCTCTACTACAGTCAGACGCTCGCCTTCGAAATGGAAAGCCTCGACCAACACTCGCTCGTCTATTTCCAAGGTCCGCAGCGTATGCAGAAAACGCTCACCGCGTTCCTCGTCCGCCCGAATAGTAATTATCAATTCCTTACCGATTGCCGCTTCCGGATTATCAGCTCTATTGTCTTCCCAGACTTTATCTACTCTCTCCACTTTCAGAACAAAGCCGCGGTCAAGCTTTCGCAAGATTCTGCCTATCAGCACCCCACGAAATCCTGCCATACCATCGGGCAGACCTATTTCTCTCTGCTCAACGCGTCTTCTTTGAACCTCACGTTCTTCTTGTCCCCTGCTTTCTCTTTGTTCCTCAGCTTCTCTTCGTATCCGGATTTCAACTTCACGCTCTCTCTCCGGGCCATCCCTCTCTCGCAATTGCCTCCTCAATCGCTCGTTTTCGGCCCGAAGCTCTTGGAGTTCTTCTTGCATCCGCTCTATGTGCTCCCGATGTTCTCGAAGCTCTGCTTCCATCCGCTCCAAATGTGCTCCGAGAACCTCTTTCAGCGCTCTGCCAACTTGTTCCAGATGCCCTGCGATGACTTCTTTTAATTGTCTTTCCATCTGCTCCAAATGTGCAATCGGTCTTTTAGGCTCCCGCCTTTCCTGGTCACCTTCATACCGCAGAACCTCTTTCCGAATGCCCATTCTCCTCCTGCCCTCCGGCCTTTCTTCAACTACCTCACGCTGCTCGGCCTCCATACCCTTGACCCACATTTGCTCATCTTCTCTTACGAAAGCGATTCTTACTTCCTGCCCTTCTCGCAGCATCCGTACTGCCTCTCCAAGTTCCTCTTGCTGCCGCGGTACAAGCACGGTTACATGGTCGTCGCTCTCAAACGGCTTGACGACAATACCCATATATCCTTGTTCGCCAACCGCTCTCTCGACCAGCCGTACAAAGATTCCTCGTATTGTCCCACCTCTGTCGCCATTCTCTGCCCAGAGCACGCCACTGAACAGCAATCCTGCAAGCACACCGAGCACCAACATTCTACATAAATTTTTCATGATAGTTCTCCTAATTAATTTAGAGTTGCAAAAATACTCATTGCCCACATCGTATATGGGCAATCCAGGAATAGCTAACATACAAAACCTACAAAGTCAATAAAATTACTCAACTGTTTCTGCCACAAGCACAACGCTGAAGCTCCGCCACAGGCATAAATAATCCCGAATCCTCAAGTAATTAATAATCGTCTAAAAATAACCGCTCACCAATCTTATCCTTGCAATTGAACCTTTTTCTATTATTCTATTATCCTGAAATCAATATGTTACAAAAACTTCTTATAACCAATTGCAGATTGTTCGACGCCATAAATGACAAACAGACTACATCCATTCTCATCGAAAATGGCATCATCACTCAAATCGGCCAAATCAATTCCTCCGCCGGCTGTAACAATACACTTGACGCACAGGGTAGAATAATCGCGCCCGGTTTTATTGACATTCACATTCAGGGTGCAGGCGGTGCCGACATACTCGACGCAACGCCCGATGCCCTCAAAGCCATATCACAAACTTGTGCACGTTTCGGAACCACCGGCTTTCTTGCAACAACCGTTTTTAAGACAAAGCCGGAACAGAAAAATCAACACCTTACCGTCGCCGCCGAATATGTTGGCCGGGACCTCGGCGGTGCGAATCTACTGGGCATCCATCTCGAAGGCCCATTCATCTCGCTCGAAAAAAAAGGAATGATTCAACCTGAATGTCTATGCCCGCCATCCTTACAGGTTCTCGACAAAATCCTTGACATAACAAACGGCCACCTTAAAATGATGACAATCGCACCCGAGCTGCCACCACAACCACTTTGCAGACAAATAATTAAACGCATCGTTGACTCTAACATCATTGCTTCTTTCGGCCACTCCAGCGCAACTTATCAACAAACTCTCGATGGCTTCGATGCCGGCATCTCACATGTAACACATCTGTTCAACGCAATGTCCTCATTCCACCATCGCGCACCCGGCCCGCTGGTCGCCATTTTTCAGACAAAACACGTAACCACACAGCTTATCGCCGATGGCGTTCACATACACCCGGCCGTTTTGAAATTTGCTTTTGAAGCGCTCAGCCCAAATCGCGTCATACCGATAACAGATGGCATGCAGGCCCTCGGTCTTGGCGACGGTAAATTCATTTACAACGGCATCGATTACGAATCCAAAAATGGAACTGCAAGGTATAAAGACGGCACTCTTATAGGTACTGCTCTTGGCCTGAGCCAGCTCCTTGAAAAGCTCATATCCTTTACGGATTGTCCGCTTGATGTCGCAATCAAAACTGTTACACAAAATCCTGCCGGTCTGCTGGGCCTTGAAGGCAAAAAAGGCGCTATCGCCCCAGGAAAAGACGCCGACCTGGTTCTGCTCGACCACGACTGCTCAGTTCACACAACATTTGTCGCCGGCAAAATCGCATTTAAGAAATGAAACAATCTAAAATAGATATGGTAAATTAATCAAGACAACAAAAGAAAAAGGGGAGAGCTTCCAGGCTCTCCCTATATTTATGTGGCTCTTTCCTTTTTTCCTTTTAGCCCTTGCTCACAGTGCCTGCATTTCCATCTGACTTGTGCTCAATATCCATGAGAAAGACAAAGTAAGTTTAAAACTAATATGGCCGAATTGGTCATTTTCCAGAGCCACCCAGTTGCTAATCCGATATTATTCATCGGCAGACCTTTTTCCAAATCTTGAATTTTTTCCGAAAATTTTATTTCGCCGTTCTTCACCCCCTGATTCTCCGCCCAAAAACAGTTTGAAGCAGAACCACTCAAACGGTAAGATTGTTTTATTAGCAAATAAATATCAGCGACAAAATATAAGGAGCTGCAGTTATGAAACACAAAAAAGAAAAACTCAACTGGAACCTCAACCTCAAAAGTCTGGCCATCGGCTTTTTACTGGCGCTCTGCCTGATACTTGCTATTGGCGCAGCCGGTGGCTACAGCGACAGCCCCGGACGATACCAATGTTGCACGGCTGGTAACGATGACCTTGCCGTATTCGTTATCGACACCAAGACCGGCCAAACCTGGAGGATTAGCCGAACCGATACATACAACTTCGGAACTCCACAGGCACGCAAGTCCATCCGCCAAAGCATAACACCTATGGTAGAGTAGTGCAGTGCTGCATATATTTTTGTTTTCGGTCGCCGGTAAAATGAGGATGCTAATATGATTATTAAAACACTTGGGATTTCGACAAGCCCGAGGACGAATGGCAACAGCGATTTGCTGTTGCGCGAAGCTCTCGCAGGCGCCGAGTCCACAGGTGCACACGCTGAATATATTCATCTGTCAGATTACAATATTGCACCGTGCATCGAGTGTAATGCCTGCTACACAACAGGCGCCTGTGAGATTCAAGATGACTTTCAGCGGCTCTTACAAAAAATGCTCGATGCCGACCGGCTCATCTTCGCTACCCCCATATTTTTTATGACCGTCTGCGCCCAGGCAAAGATGCTTATTGACCGCAGTCAGTGTCTTTGGGCGTACAAGTATGTGCTGAAAAAACCGCTTATTACTCCCCAACGCGACCGCCGTGCGATGGTAATCGCCGTAGGCGGCTCAAAAAGTACAAAGCAGTTTGAAAGCGTTCAATTGATAATGAAATCCTTTTTTGATGTACTGGACATAAATTATGCAGCAAATTTGTTTATCAATAAAGTTGACGACCTCGGCGATATACAAAAATATCCCTCAGCGCTCAAAGAAGCGTTCCGCCTCGGCAAAGAACTAATAACCGCAGAGTCCCCCCTGCCGTAAAAGCCCTTCTTAGAAAAACATCGAATTAACCTGAGCAATCCCCTCATTTCAATCAGACAAAAATGAAAAAACCATTCCCTGCTACTCTTTGTTCTCCGGCTTGGCTCTCTTTATAACAAAGAAATACGCAATCGCCCCTACACAATAAATCCAAAGCGACAAAACTATCGCAGCAGCCCATATCAGCTTGTCGTACTCGCCATCTTTCGTCAGCGGGTGATAAAACTTCGATGCCGGCCGTTTCAAACAATCAATGAGCATAATCACAGAAAAAATCACTCCCAAGATTGCTAATATGCCCCATAAAGCCTGAACCTCAAATATCGGCCTTATCGGCCAGAACGGGAACCTACACCACGTAACCATAACAGATACCTCCTAAAAGAGCTCACAAACACACACTCGCATATCAATTTCACAACCTATCCTGTAAAATACAACGCACGCAATATGTCATTCATGCTTTTGTTATTCCGTCTTCGATGACAAGTATGCACAAAGCCCAATAATCAGAACCGCAACCATAACTAAAGTTATACATATAACAGCCGGCGTAGCAACGTTCAACTTCAATTCAATAATAAAGGGTAACGACGCTGCGAAGATAATGAAAATTATAAAGCCGATTGCCAGCCATGGGTATGCACAATTCACCGTCCAACCCATCCATTTAATCCGTTTCGGCACAACCAGACGCGGGTCGTTTTTGCAGTAATAGATTGCGCCCCAGCGCCCGTTATCCTTGTCTGCCCAAAGTGTTTCCAATTCTTCTTTTGTCATTATTATCTTGTAACTACGGTTGAGTTACCATCAGACAGCCGACAAAACGGCCAATACTATAACCACAATCGCAATTAACATCAAAATAAAATACTTCCCTTTTTGTTCTGCTGTTCCTTATTATCAATATCGCTATCTTCTCGAAGCTGAATCAATGAGAAAGGGGCCTATACCGAATCAATCGGTATAGGCCCCGAAGTGACGCAAATCTGCCATCTCAACCACGCCCCCCATATCTGCCTTTCGGCAGAAGCAATGGGGGCCAAATAAATCACACGTCTTACGGTGCAGGCTCCGGCGGCGGGGGATACAGGCGAATATCGTCAAAGTACATCGTACCTGAACCGCCTGCCTGCGGGGTTTTCTTATTGCCTAACCCAAGAGCAATCGCATTGACATTGGCGAGGTTCACGCCCTGGTCTGCAAACGCCTTCAGGTCGATATTCCATTGTGTCCACTTATCTATCTGTGCTGCTTTTGGATTATCATGAGAGACCACCGTGCTGCCATTAAGAGCAACATACAACGTCTCGGCAGCGTTAGCTGAATCACCCCTGAACCAAATCGTCAACGTGCTGACACCATTCTCGGTCCAGTCACGCGGATAAGTCAACGTCTTCTCCACCTCTGAATACTTTAAGACGCTGTTGTCATAGAAGAGCGGCATCGATTGGCTGCCTCCGTGAACGATAGTCTCCTCAGTATAAGAAGCGGTGCTTTCGTCGCCCACGGCTGAGCCTGTCCCGTTGCCGGGAGAGTAGGGCTGAGCACCCGGCGTGCCATAGCCAAGCCCATCCTTCCAGGCGTACCATATCTGATTCTCGCCGGCATCATAGTCCTCGAAATCGTCCACGATAAGGAAATTGGCTGTTGTAAAGCTCCAGACAGGGCCAATCCAAGGACTGTCGGGATTGACGTTATTGACCTCATCAATCCGCCAATAGTAGGTGGCATCCCACAGGAGTTTTCCGGGGTCATAGCTCTCGGAACCAAGGGCCTTAGTGCCTTTATATTCCGGCGAACTGGTATTGGCATTGCGCACGACCGCTTTATCTGTGCCGAAATAGACCTGATGCGAAGCGGCATAATCTCCCGGTGACCAGCTAAGAATCTGTGTCTGCTTTACATCCACAGCGTCGTTAGAAGGCTTCAGGCTCACAACGGCGCCCTGAGTAGTAAAGCTCCAGACCTCGCCTTTATACGTCTTGATAATATCAAACTCATCGACCCGCCAGTAGTAAGTCTTACCCAATTTAAGCGGGCCGGGAGGAGTATAGGTCGCAGTTCCCTGAGGAAGGCCCCCTGTGGCATTATTCACATTGTCAAAATTGTCGCCGAAATATACGGTGTGCAATTTCGCACCGAAACCTGCCGTCCAGCTAAGCTTCACATCCGGGGCTACAAGCTCGGCACCATCAGCCGGCTTGGCACTGTATGCAGTCTTGGGCGGAATACTAAAGCTCCAGACATTGCCTTTCCACGGACTATTCGGCTCAGCATCATTGACCTCATCGATTCGCCAGTAATATGTCGTGCCCGGAACAAGGCCGTCCGGATAAGCAAATCCGGGAAAGCCGGCAACAAAAAACGTTGAGGCCTGGTTGCCCTGGAAAGTGCCCTCCGCACCGTCATTCACATCGTCAAAATTGTCGCCCAAATACACATCGTGCGAGACCGCATGACCTCCCGGCCTCCAGGAAATGTTTACCCAAGTATCTTTATGCAAGGTACCGTCAGCCGGGTTCGGCGACGAGGCGTATGGCCATACCTCACCTGTTCCTTCCATAGCGCCCAGAATCTCGGGCACCGTAAGCGCCTTGTTGTAGATGCGCACGTCGCTTATCCAGCCGGACCACCGCTCGGTGCTGGCTTCGCCGCCTATGAAAAAGGGGTTCGCTTGGATGGTGAAGGTGATAGTGCTCGTTCCTGTCTCAATACCATTGCGGTAATACGTCAAAGTTGTTCCATCCTTGACGCCGGCGTGGTGGATCCATACGCCGCCTGGGATGTCATCGTAATTGATAGTCACGGTGTAGCCAGGGTCGTTATTGTAGTACTCAAAGTTCGTGGGTGTGAACTTGATAAACTCAAGCGTATCGCTGCCGTCGAAGGCGTAACGATTCCCCAGTATCACTTGGTTAACGCCGGTACCATCACCTTCCTGCTTGGCCCAGAACGCCCAGGAAAAATCGTTGTCCAAACTCATAAACGGAATTATCAGGTCGGTGCTAACATACGCACCGCTACTATCATTTCCGTTGAAGCTCATCACCATACCATGCTCCGGGTCATTAACCCAGACCGAACCGCCACTACCCAGGCCGCCACTGGCGGCGTTGTGTATGTTCCCGTCATTGCCGGAGCCGGACAAATCAATAACGGTATCCCCGGAGCCTTCATTCAATGGCCACCACCCAATAAGATCAGGGTCGGCAGCGCCGGCTACGTTCGTCAGAACCAGGCCCAGCACCAAAACAAAAGAAACCAAATAAATCGATTTTTTAGACATAATAATCCTCCTTAAAAAAATTAAAACAATTATGAAATATGCTTTGGCCACACACCAAAACTCTCTTTGTTTTCAACTTATGAATTGTCCATTGAAATGTGAAAATCACTACTACGAAGCACAAAGTCGCCGTTGCAACTAACTCTGTGTTTTGCATAATAACTCCTCCTCTTTTGAAATACATCAAAGATACAGCTTATCAGTGGAACAAAGTCTTCTCGGACGTAAACCTCAACAATTTTTATACCAGATTGGCCATCTTCCTGTCAAGGATTATTTTCCTTTTTGTTAAGATTGGCAAAGACGTGGAACCTGTTCATTTGTGCTTTCATACTCCTAAACCTATTACTCACGAACTGCGAATCACCAGCCACGGAGCACAGGTCACGAATCGTTCATATACAAAAATGAGGTGGTTTATCAATAGTTTGACCAAAAAACAGCCGATAAAAACTGCAAACAACAACAATACGCAGAGCCGTAAAAAGTTTTTGGAGAAAACTCATTATTTTGCCTAAATCTGCTAATCTATCCAATTTAACATTGCCGATAAAAGTTATCACCGATGGAATATTGATTGAAGGGAGGTTAAAATTATGCAGACTTTAACTGAGCAGCGTAAGGATAGCCGGAACATCGTTTCCTGGCCTGTTAGCGTTTGGGTTCCGGAAGCTAATAGGTTTTTTAACGGTCGAAGCTGCAATATTAGCAAAACGGGCGTCTTTATTACCCTTCCGGTAACGGCGCCAATCAGGTTAGGCCACGTTGTAGAGCTCAATTTTCCGCGCACAGAGGCCTTGGCAAAGGAAAAAGGACAATTTGCACGTATCAAAACCGGCAAAGTTGTCAGAGTGGACCGCAAGAATCTGCTCGAAAGTGCCGAGATTGGCGTTGGTATTGCTTTTCAATAGGTTATAAGACACTTTTTTAGCGTTGTTGAACATAATTGCGGAGAGGCTTTGGATATCGCAGACACGGGGCAATGGAAGAGTAAAGACTGATGACTAAGAGGAGTCATCAGTCTTTTTTTGTGTACCGAGCATGTTAAGGACACAAATTAAGGGCTGTAAGCGTTTTGCTCACAGCCCCTGCATTCGGAAATGACGCTTTGTTTGAGAACTATACTTGTAATATTGGCTGTTTGACAGTAACCAGCTACTCTAACTGTGCGAACCATCCCACACGAGACCTATCCGGTGCCAATCACCATCGGTGATGTTTGTTTGTGGCAACATCGGATAATTAGATGGGCCTGGACCTGTAAGCTCTGTCATCAAGTTTCCCTCTGTCTGATGGAACCGTGCAGAGCCATCTCGCCTCACCCGCTTGCGACAAAACAGCTTGGCCTGGAGCACCACCTTTTACCCAGGCGAAAACAATCTCTCCAACTCCGAATCTCTGCCGATGTTGCCCGCTTGCAGACCGGCGACATTGTAACGAGGAGCAGGCAGACCTTAGCGTTCTCTTAGCATAAGCAAAATACTTGTCCGGGAGTTTACTGAGTGTTATAATGTGGCTTGAATTGATTATTTGTTCGATTGCGTCGTACGGACTTTTAAAAGATAGTACTCATTGCGTTTGTTGCATTGACAAATCGAGCTACTTATGGACTCAAAATCGGAACGCCGTACCCCATGGTGGCGGTCAATTGGACCGGCTCTCATTACTGCATGCGTGGTATTCGGACCGGGAAGTTTGTTAACCAACTCCAACGTCGGAGCCAATCATGGATACGAATTACTGTGGCTGCTCGTCCTTACAGGTGTCCTGATGGGCACGTATGTAACGATGGGGGCGCGAATCGGCGTTGTCGGCGGCGCCACACCCTGTACGCTGGTCGCCGGCCGTTTGGGTCGGCCGATTGCCGCCGTAATCGGAATCAATCTCTGTCTTATTTGCACGGCCTTCCAATTCTCCAACAACTTAGCAGTGGCCGCCGCTGCGGATGCCCTCGGCGTCGCCCGTCTCTTAGGAAATCCGGACGAAATGACCGAGCGCACAAGGAGTCTTATCAACAGCGGCGTCCTCCTAACATTCAATGCGGCAATAATTGCTCTTGTCTTCACATTGAAACAGGTATATCGCACTCTGGAACGGATTATGAAGGTTATGGTAGCTGTGATATTAATATGCTTTCTCGCCAATCTCTTCCTTGTGCGACCGGACCTGCTCGGTCTCTTGAACGGGCTTATCCCGCGCCTGCCGGAAGGCGTATCTGTTGGTCTGCCGAGCCGCGGCGAAGCCGGCATTGCCGACCCTATGCTGCTCATTGCTTCGCTGCTCGGCACGACCTTTTCGGTGGCTGCTGCATTATATCAGGGCAATCTCGTGCGGGAGAAAGGATGGACCATCAAGGACTACGACCGTGGGATTGGTGACGCCATCGCCGGGGTCGCCGTCCTGACCGGCGTCAGTGCAATTATTATGATGACCAGCGGTACTGTCCTGCGGGGTCAGCCGGCTAATGATATCAGCGTATTAGCTACACAACTACGGCCTCTGCTTCGTACGACCGCCCACGCACTCTTTTGTGTGGGACTGTTGGCGGTGGCTATGAACCCCTTTGTCATCAACGCAATGATTGGCGGCAGTATCTTAGCCGATGGCCTCGGCAAACCAGCCGGATTAAGCGACCGTTGGTCGCGGCGTTTCACGGTAGTGGTTCTGCTGGTCGGTATGGCCGTAGCGATGATTATTCTGCACACCCCCGTTAAAAAGGTTGATGCGATTATCTTTGGCCAGGCCCTTACAGTCATCGGCAATCCGTTGATGGCTGTCACGATACTGTGGCTGGCAAACCGAAAAGACGTTATGGGCGAGAGGCGTAATACACCTGTCCTGAATATCCTCGGCGGATTGGGCCTGCTGGCCGTCGTATTTATAGCCATCCGGGTCTTGTTTCTTGTAGCGCTAAAGCTGAGCTGATTTTTGCTTTTGGAATATGTTGAGTAAGAGTTTTTATGTCGGCAACTCACGAGAAAATTTGCCTATGATAGATATATCTGAATTAGATGAGTGTGCATTGGAGAATATTCTCAGCGAGCCTGCCGATACGACCAAAGAGATAGTTACCGGTATAAACGGCGATATCGTTGTTTTGGGCGCAGGCGGCAAGATGGGGCCGACCTTGGCGATGATGCTCAGAAAGGCCTCAAGCGGTAAAAAAATTTACGCCGTCTCCCGATTCAGCGACAAGGCCGTCCGAACCAGAATCGAGCGGGCGGGCATCAAAATCATCCAGGCTGATTTGCTGAATGAATCACTTTATTCACAGCTGCCCGACGTAGAAAATGTTTTCTACTTGGCTGGCATGAAGTTCGGTTCCACCGGTAATCAGCCATTGACATGGGCATTGAACAGCTTCCTTCCGGGTCTTGTAGCACGACATTACAAGAGTTCGCACATTGTGGTTTTCTCCACCGGCAACGTTTATCCTTTGGTTGATATCAACAGTTGCGGAGCATCAGAAGAAACTGCTCCCGACCCGGTAGGCGAATATGCCCAGTCGTGCCTCGGCAGGGAAAGAATATTTGAATATTTTTCACAGCTTAATAATACACCAATGACCATAGTCAGACTCAATTATGCCAACGAACCCCGATATGGCATTATTGTTGACCTTACTCGCAAGATTCTAAATGGTGAACCTATCGACCTGACTATGGGAGCGGTCAACCTTATCTGGCAGAGAGATGCCAATGATTATATCATCCGCTCTATCAGTCTTGCAAAATCACCGCCAACTATTCTTAATGTTACAGGGCCGGATACCGTGCTGGTTCGTCAGCTCGCTGAGACAATCGGCAAGAAGCTCAACAGCAAACCAAAATTCACATCCCGTGAAGCGCGAACAGCTCTGCTTTCAAACGCGTCTTTCTGTTTGGGCATGTTTGGCTATCCGCAGACAACGCTCGATGAGATGGTGTCCTTAATCGTCAAATGGGTAGCATCGGGCAAAACGGTTCTGAACAAGCCGACCAAGTATGATATTCGTAATGGTAAATTCTAAGGCAGCCTTTTATGCTGGATTTGAACATAATCGATACGCTGCGTTCGGGCTGTGTGATTCCCGCCCATCCGCTGGCTCTTAAGCCGGATAGAAAACTCGATGAGCGTCGTCAAAAGGCGTTGACCCGCTATTATTTAGCTTCCGGCGCAGGCGGCCTGGCGGTAGGTGTCCACACCACCCAATTCGCTATCCATAAGCCGAGAATAGGTTTGTACCAGCCGGTGCTGGAATTGGCAGTCGAGACAGCGAAACAATCTGCTGTGTCCACCCCGCACCAATTGGCGCTGAGCGAAACAGTGGTGCCTTCACCCGCTCCTTGCAAGACGGTTTCAGGACAATTGGTGCGGGGTAGTGAACCGATAATGATTGCAGGCATAGTCGGTAACACCAACCACGCCGTCAAGGAAGCCCGATTAGCCCAAGACCTCGGCTATCATCTTGGACTGCTCAGCCTCACAGCTCTAAAAGGTAAATCAATTAACGAGCTTGTGGACCACGCCAGACAGGTAGCCCAGATAATACCGGTTATGGGTTTTTATCTGCAGGAGGTCATAAGCAAAATGGTGCTGCCTATCGAGTTTTGGCAAAAGTTTGTTGAGATACCAAACGTCCTGGCTATAAAGATTTCGCCATTCAATAGATACCAAACGCTTGATGTGCTCGAGGCAGTTGCCCATTCCGGCAGAGCCGGCGAGGTCGCATTATATACAGGCAACGATGACAACATAATTTCCGATTTGCTGACGCGGTATGAGTTTAACGTCAACGGCCGCCCAATCAGCCTTCACATTGTCGGCGGATTGCTGGGCCAGTGGGCCTGCTGGACCAAAAGAGCGGTTGAATACCTCACTCATATTAAGACCATTCGCGGGTCTCCCGTAAGGGATCCTGTGGACGACATTCCCATCCCGCAGCAGATGTTGACGTTAGCTGAGCAATTGACATTGGCCAACAAGGCAATTTTCGATGCCGACAACCATTTCGCCGGCTGCATACCAGGTATATCTTATGTGTTAAAGCGACAAGGCCTTATGGAGGAGCTGACAGCATTAAATCCTGATGAGCAACTATCACCCGGACAAGCCGACAAGATTGATAGAATAAGGCACGATTATCCACATCTTACCGATGACGATTTTGTCAATGACAATCTTCATAAGTGGCTTTACTAGATGAAAAGCCTGAATATGTCCAACGGCGGACAGAGGACAGTCCACAGTCCACAGGATGCCTTGCGGGAGATGCCTTGCGGCAATTCCAGATGTACACTGTGTCCACTGATAAACAGCCCGAAGCGGATAATCCATAGGCTGTTCCGGGATTCCCGAGAATTTTATCGGCGGAATATCTCATCTACCCCGCACCTATTAGGTGTGAGCCTAAGCTCAATAGTGCCGAGAGGCATCCCTTTCGGGAGTGCGGGGCCACGTTTTATTTTGCTCTAAGTGCTTACTATAAAAAGGCTTGTGATTCTCCATGCGAGCTATTCCCAGCCTTTGCCGTTCGGCACACAGATGCTTTGTCTTATATCCACACGTTTACACGCGTGGTAATTTACCCCATACGTTGTATGTGTTTAGCCTGAAAACGTAGGTTTTTGGCCGAAAAACGGCGGTCATTACCAGATTCAGGTCTTTTTTAGGCTCGTTGGAACCCTTAAAACCTCGATAGGTGCCTAAAATCGCCGTTTTTCCTGGCTAAACACGTACCATACGTTAGTATGGGGCAGATTTTTTGTTTAACCTGGGCGAAATTTATTCCGATACAATCTCAGGTCTGTGGTCTTGAGCCTCTGAGAAGAAAAGACCCAGGACACAAGAAACAAGACTTTGGGTCAGAAGAAAGAGCAAGAAATGAGGATTCAAAATCTTACAAAAGATGTTCTTCTCGTTGAGCTGCCTTCTAAGGGACCGAAAATAGCTTATGAGCTTAAAGCCGTTAACGAAACCATTAGCAGGGAATCTAACCACGATGTCATAATCGATTTTTCCAGGGTTGAGATAATAAATTCATCAAATATCAGCAATCTCTTAATAATGCACAATTTACTGCAGGACTCCGGACATCGGCTTATTTTCTGCAATGTTGCCACTGTGACCAAATGTATTTTTGTGGTTGCAGGCCTTGACAAGGTCTTCGATTTTGCTAATGACCAGCACGCCGCCTTAAAGGTTATCCAGAACGCAGCACTAAATTCTAAATCCTAAACAAATTCAAATGACCAAATGTTCCCCCCGCACCAATTGTCCTGAAACCGGCTTTCAAGGAGCTGGTGAAGGCACCACTGTTTCGCTCAGCGCCAATTGCGCCGATAGGCGTCCCTTTCGGGAGTGCGGGGTGAGATTGTTTAGAGTTTAGAGATTAGGTAATCGAATTTCGATGCAGCGTATTTCCGGAAGGTTTAACGACTTCACCGAGTAGCTGGCTAATATCAGGTTGATTCGGAAAGGCAAGACAAACCTGATGATCTCCGAAGTTAGTCTGGGCGGACACTGGAGGGCACCCTGGAGGGACCGCAGCGACGGCTGGTGGTGGGGAAAATTCGTCAAGGAGGAGGTCCCGGATGATGTCGCCAAAAACCGAACGGAGGTTGTTTCGAGGGCCATAGATTGTGGGATGAATGAACTGGTTCTCACGGAAGCGGAGGAGTGTTTGTGTTATGGTGCGGCACTAAAGGGACGTCGAGAGAAGATGATTGTCGTCCACAGGATCCCTTTCGGGAGCGCTGATGATTCCAAGCTGTGCCCCCGTCGTGATGAAAACTGCAATGTCAAAGCCCAGCTCTACAATGTCGAAGAATGCCTTCGTCACATAGGAACAGAATACCTTGACATCTGGCGTGTCCAGGCCAAGCCTTTGTTCAACGGCAAGAATTTGGCCGGCTGGACTTTTTCAGAACCACAGACCAAAAACGCCTGGATTGTGGAAGATGGCGTGCTCGTAAATAAAGGCCGTGCTCAGAGATACATCTGTACAAAGGACGATTACACTAATTATGTGCTGCGGTTTCAGTACCGCCGATTGGGCAGGCGTAAGGGCGGTGTGATGTTACGACTGGCAGGTTCGGACCGGAGTGAGCCGAAGTGCATCCACCTCTATGAAAAAGGTGATGATTTTGACCGAATTGGAGCCACAGACTTTGCGCTCAAAGAGCATAGGGACACACTGGCCTTCAGAAAGCTGCCTGAGAAGCTTTGGAACGAATGTGAGATTGTGTTGAACAAAGGCCGGCTCAAGGTCAAGGTCAATGATGTCCCCCGAACCACAGCAACAGAGTGCGAGCAGACACCCGGGAAAATTGGTTTTGAGGCAAGCGGCGGCCACGTACAGTACCGCAACATTGTACTTATCCCCATCCTCTCCGACTAAGTGAAGCCGGGCCGGTTAAAAACCTCAAATCGCCACTGACTCACGATATTAATTCTTTCTTTTTTATTTTGTATTTTATCAATTCTGCCCGTTTTGCTCTTGCTTTCTCAAGCAATTTTTCAATTTCTCTTTTATTTTCTTTTTTCATTGCCTTTTTAAGCTTCACTAATTCAGCAATAATCTTATCGATACCTCTGGCGGTGTTGTTTGCGTTTGTAAGCAGCACGTCGGCCCAGATGTTGGCCGGCCCCGATGCTATTCTCGATGTGTCTATAAATCCCTTGCCGGCAAATTTCAATTCTTCGCTGCTGTTGGCATTTATCAATGCTGCCGCCATTACGTGTGGCACATGGCTCACATTTGCAAAGATTCTGTCATGCTCTGTCGGCGTCATTAACTTCACGGAGCACCCAAGTTTCGACCAGAATTTTTTAAGGATTTGCACCGACTGCCGATTAGTCTTTTTTGTCGTTGTCAAAATGCACATTGCCCCCTCGAACAAGTCATCTCTGGCAAATTCCACGCCCCTTTGTTCTGAGCCGGCAATAGGATGCGAACCGACATAGTGGACCCTCTTCGGCAACTTCCTGGCTGCCCAGCGGTGGGGCATAACCTTTGTCGAACCGACATCAGTAACAATACATCCGCTCGGCAGTGCATCTGCTATTTCGCTGAATATTTTCTCAAATGTAACTATGGGCGTGGCCAGGATAACAATATCTGCCTCAGATACACTTGACTTTAAGCAATCGACGACTTCAGTTGCCACCGCCAATCCTCTGGCTCTGGCGCGAGTTGAGGGCCGATGCGTGTAACCTACCACTTTTACTCGGGCAAAAGAGCGTAAAACAGCTAACGAAATCGAGCCGCCTAAAAGCCCCAATCCCATAACAGTTATCTGCCTTAAGTCTTTCATAATAAAGACCATATGAAAATACGCTTCAGAATAGAATCCGCTAAAAAGTACTGTACAGCCCCTTAAATGTCAATTTTTTTCTTTTATTTGTCCTATTAAAATGCTAACATTCCGACTTTAAGAGAATGCCCGTTGTGTATGGGCAGTTTTTGTGTAAACATTTTCGTTGTGTGCTTATGGCAGAGCAAGATACAACAATAGCTAAAATGCCGAATAATAACAATATTCTAAGCGAAGGCGGCCATCTCGAATTTGAGGAGAAGGTAGCTGACATTGATAGCCAGATGAATGAGCTGCGCAAGCTCATCTCAATTAAAGGCATTGATTATTCTACTGAGATTCGGCGGCTCCAAAAGCAGCAGGTTACCGAGCTGAAGCGAATCTATTCGAATCTGACCGCCTGGCAAACCGTTCAGGTGGCACGGCATCCGAACAGACCTCTTCTTTCCGACTATCTTAACCTGATGGTAAAGGATTTTCGCGAATTGCACGGTGACAGATGCTTCGGCGACGACCTCGCAATCGTAACGGGTCTTGGCGAGATCGGAAGAGAAAGGGTATTGGTCATCGGCCAAAATAAAGGCAAAAACACAAAGCAAAAGGTCGCCTGTAATTTCGGATGTCCAAATCCTGAGGGCTATCGCAAGGCCCTGGCCAAGATGAAATTTGCTGAAAAGTTTGGCATTCCTGTCGTTACGCTTATTGACACCCCCGGTGCCTATCCGGGCATTGGTGCTGAAGAGCGAGGCCAGGCACAGGCGATAGCCGTCAACCTTATAGAAATGTCGCGCTTGAAGGTGCCGATAATTTGTATTGTTATTGGAGAAGGTGGTTCCGGCGGTGCTCTTGGTATAGGGGTGGGGGACAGGCTGGCAATGCTTGAATTCGCATATTATTCGGTGATATCGCCTGAGGGCTGTGCCGCAATCTTATGGCGCGACGGCTCACAAGCACCCCAAGCTGCTGAGGCACTTAAATTGACGAGCAGGGATTTGTATAAGCTCGGACTGATTGACGAAGTCATTTCCGAGCCGCTCGGCGGCGCACATCGTAATCTTCACGATACCGTTTATAATGTCGAGAAATATATTGTAAAAACGCTTCGGGACCTTAAACGCACAAAGCTCGATAATCTGCTCGACAACAGATACAAAAAATTGCGCTCGATAGGTGTCAGTCCCACAGAGAAGCTGCGCCGCAAAACTCAGGCCGGCAAGGAAAGAGTAAAGGCAGCACTGGAAGCCATCCCGTCCAAAAGAAAACGAATCCCCGCCAAGGTCTGATATCGTCGTATCATTGGTAGTAAAATACCTTCATAACTTTGTCCCTCAATCGGGCTTCAACATCCACGAGCTGCCGAAAGGAGAATAATTATGGCCAACAAAAAACAAAGTTCAGAAAGAGAAAAATCTTCCTGCACACCAAAAAAGAACAAAAGCTTATTAACTCGAAGAAATTTCATAAAAGCCGCAATCGGAATCGGCGCTATGGGCGTTGTTGCAAAAGGCGCAAATAAGACGAAAGAGGATGAATCAAAGATGCCCGTGTGGACGGGAGACTTAAAAAGCTCCACAAAGCTGACTCCCCGGATTCCTACCACATCAAAACCTAACGGTCTTAATATGATTGTAATCATTGCAGATACGTTCCGTGCGGACCATCTCGGCTGTTATGGCAGTACCCGTATAAAGACGCCTTATCTTGACAAGCTGGCAAAAGAAGGTGTGTTATTTGCGGACGCCACTGCCGAGGGATTGCCCACCATTCCCTGCCGGAGGGTCTATCACACAGGTAAAAGCGTCCTTCCTGATGCGAAGTGGGAGCCCCTTGCCGATAGTGATATTACTTTTGCCGAAGTTCTGCAAAAGCATGGTGTTACAACTGGTTTTATTGTTGATACCTATCATTATTTCAAGCCCAATTATAATTTCCATCGTGGTTTTGATTCGTGGCACTGGGTTCGCGGCCAGGAGACCGACAGATGGAAAAGCGGCCCAAAAGAAAAATTCGACCCGAAAAAGCACATGCCCGCTCATTTGTGGAACCAGAGCTATGACGCAAATATGCGTCAATACCTGATGAATACACAGGATAGAAAAAGTGAAGAGGATTACTTTTGTGCCCAGTCCTGTAGTGCAGCTATGGATTGGCTCGAACAAAATGCCAATGGTAAGCCCTTTATGCTCTGGATAGATATGTTTGACCCTCATGAGCCGTGGGATGCACCTGAGCGATTTCAGAAAATGTATCGTGATGAATATCCCTATGAAAGATATTTATTCGGATATGGGGTCAGGAACGCCGATATTCGCCCGGATGATTTACCAGTTATCAGAGACCTTTATGCAGCAGAAGTTACATTCAGTGATTATTGTATCGGTCGCCTTTTGAAAAGAGTTGAGCAGCTGGGGCTGATGGATAATACAATCATCGTGTTTTCGACCGACCACGGCACTCATCTCGGCGAGGAAGGTTGTGTACAGAAAACACCCGGCCTTCTTAATGCCTGTGTTACCCATATTCCGCTAATTATAAAACATCCCGATAAAAAGTTTGCCGGCAAGTGTGTTGATGAGCTTGTTAGCGCAGTCGATTTTATGCCTGCGTTTCTTGCGCTGCTTGGAATTGATGATTATAAAAATATGGACGGACAGAATATGTGGAGGCTGGTAACAGAGCAGGCTCTCTCACTCCACGATAATGTCTATACGGTTTTTAACAAATTTGGTGCAATTCACAATCTGGATTGGCACTATTTCCAGAATGTCACAGGTAAAGAACTTGGCAAGGGGCCCTGCCTTTATAACTTAAGAACAGACCCGGGCCAGACCATAAACGTTATTAAAAAATTTCCGAAAGCAGCAAAAGATTTGAGAGACAAATTGCAGAATCATCTGAAGGTCAAAATACCACCCTTGAAGCTGTAATTAAAGCTTTAAGAATATTTTCACGACACTATATAGGGTCAGAATTGGTCAATTTGAGTTATTACTTTCACCTCGATGGCGAAGAGATAAAAAAGTGGTCTGATTTTATAAAAAAATATAGGGCAGGCCTCCTTGCCCACCCTAATTAACAGACCTTCAAACGGATGTGAAATATCCGGATAAATATCTTCGCTAACTAACCTGCGTATCTGCTAAATCTATCCTCAATATAAAAATCTACACGCTACAAGCTATCCGTTGCGCTTTTTCTGTCTTTGATTTCTATTGGGTTTTTGCCTTCTTCGATAGCTTTTATTTTTCTAACTCTTCTTTCGTGTCTTCCACCGCTGAATTCCGTATTGAGCCAGACTTCTACTATCTTTCGCAGCAGTGCCTCTCCAAGCTGGTCTCCTGACAAACAAAGGACATTTGCATCGTTATGGTCGCGTGAAATCTGAGCACTCAATTCATCATGGCATAACGCGGCTCTAATTCCATGAACCTTATTTGCCGCTATGCTCATTCCGATGCCGGTTGCGCACACTAAAATAGCTCGGTCGGCCTCTTTTTTCGATACCGCCGTTGCCACCAAATAAGCCGTATCGGGGTAATCAACAGGGTTGTTGTCGTTGGTGCCAAAATCAATACACTCATGGCCCAGTTCGGTGGCTATGGCCTTGATTTGCTGTTTTGCCTCGAAACCACGATGGTCGCTTCCAACTGCTATCTTCATATCACAAGCTCACCAATCCTTTTCTTTACGGCTGTTTCTATCATATCCGCACAACTATTGAAACGCTCTTGAGGATGACCTATCGGGTCAGAAATTTCTTTATCTCCCGCTAATAAAAAACACTTACTCGCTGCCTCGGGACAAAGAGCAATAATTTTCTCCTGATGCATTCGCTCCATTGCGAAAATTAAGTCACTCTCTTCGATAAGCTCTTTGGACAATCTTTTGTTTCTATGAGCTTTTATATCTATTCCCTTAGCTGCACAAGCTGCTATCGCTTCGGCGCTTGCTTGAACACCAGCCACATCCATAACACCTGCGGAAAATGTTTTATAACCTATTTTGTTTAGCTGGTCAACTTTGCTTTGCAATTTTTCTGCTAAATATTTTCGAAATATTCCTTCAGCCATTGGGCTTCGGCAGGTGTTGCCGGTACAAACGAATAAAAACTTAACCGCTGACATTGAATCTAACTGGGCTTGAGGAAAAACGCCGGGCCTTAAAATTTCTATGCCCATATTACCTATTTTAACAACGGTGCTGCTGTTTTTGTATTTACAAGGCCCGGCATCCAGTAGCAGCTCTATTTGACGTGATAACTGAGCAAGAACCTGGTCGGCATTGACCGCCGGTGGTTGGCCCGCTATGTTTGCACTTGGAGCAACAACAGGATTGTAGGTTGACTGCAGCAACATTGTAGCTATCGGGTGAGCCGGACAACGAATGCCTATGGAATTATTTTTATACAGACTTTTAAAAATTTCTCTTTCGAGGTTCTTTTTCTGTTCGTCAATATCCTTCCGGTCTAATTCAAAGACTATAGTCAAAGGTCCGGGCCAGGCATTCCCGATTAATTTTTCAGCCCTTAATCCGATTGTTGGGACATATTTTTTGACGTCGTTTTTTTGACCGATATGTAATGTGTAGTATTTGGTGGGGTCTCTGCCTTTAATATTGTTGAGCCTTGCTAATGAGTCGGTTTTGACTCGGCAGGCAATCCCATAGACGGTTTCGGTCGGGAACGCTACCAGTCCACCATCATCGACCAGAGATGCGGCTTCCTTGATTTTCGCCGAATCAACATTTGTAGCATCGAGTTTTACAACCTTCGTCTGCATTTGTGCCATAAAATACACAACCAGCGGTCGAATGGCAAGATTTTCTCCCCCCAGCGCACCAATATCCCCACAACAATAATCAATTATCAATTTAATTTAAAAGGGCTTATACCGAATCAATCGGTATAAGCCCTGAATTCATCCCGCCCGTCTTCTGCCGTAAGACAGATGCCTTTCGGCAGAAGCAATGGGGGCCGACCAAATCTCGGCTTACGGTGCTGGTGGATATAGACGAATATCGTCAAAGTACATCTTACCTGAACCGCCGGCTACCGGATTCTTCTTGTTACCAAGACCGAGGGCAATCGTATTGACATTGGCAAGGTTCACACCCTGGTCTGCAAATGCCTGCAGGTCAATATTCCATTTCGTCCAGGTTCTTATCTGTGCTGCCTTTGGATTATCGTGAGAGACCACCGCACTGCTATTGAGAGCAACATACAACGTCTCGGCAGCGTTAGCCGAATCACCCCTGAACCAAATCGTCAGTGTTTTGACACCATTCTCAGTCCAGTCACGCGGATAAGTCAGCGTCTTCTCCACCTCTGAATATTTTAATACGCTGTTGTCGTAGAATAACGGCATCGATTGGCTGCCACCGTGAACGATAGTCTCCTCGGTGTAAGAAGCCGTGCTTTCGTCACCTACAGCAGAGCCGGTTCCGTTACCGGGATAGGCCGGTTCGTTACCATGCGCGGCATAGCCAAGCCCATCTTTCCACGACCACCATATCTCGTTGTTGCCAACGTCGTAGTCCTCAAAATCGTCCACGGTAAGGAAGTTGGCCGTTGTAAAGCTCCAGACAGGGCCTATCCACGGACTGTTGGGATTGACATTATTGACCTCATCAACACGCCAATAGTATGTAGCATACCACAGGAGTTTTCCGGGGTCATAGCTCTCGGAACCGAGGTTCCTAGTGCCTTTATACTCTGGTGAGCCTGTATTGGCGTTGCGCACGACCTCTTTATCTGTGCCGAAATAGACCTGATGCGAGACGGCATTGTCTCCGGCTACCCACTTAAGAATCTGTGTCTGCTTTACATCTACAGCGCCGTTAGATGGCTTCGGATTCCCGACGGCGCCTGGAGTCGTAAAACTCCAGACATCGCCTTTGTATGTTTTGATAGCATCAAACTCATCGACACGCCAGTAGTAAACCTTCTCTAATTCAAGTGGGCCGGGAGTATAGGTTGTAGCTCCTGCAGGGAGTCCTCCGGTGGCATTGTTCACATCGTCAAAATTGTCGCCGAAGTAAACTGTGTGCAATTTCGCACCAAAACCAATCTCCCAGCTAAGGACCGCATCCGGGTCAACGAACTCGGCACCATCAGCCGGGTCGGGGTTGTAGGCGGTCTTGGGAGCAATCATAAAGCTCCAGACATCGCCTCTCCAGGGACTATTCGGGTCCAAATCATTGACCTCATCAATCCGCCAGTAATACGTCTTTCCCGGAACAAGACCGTCCGGATAAGGAAATCCCGGGAAACCTACAATTAAAAACGTCGAGGCCTGATTGCCCTGGAACGCTTCCTCAGTGCCAGCATCAACATTGTCAAAATTATCGCCGAAATACACATTATGCGAGGCTGCAGAATCTCCTGCTATCCACCCTATGCTCACCCATGTCTCTCTGAGTACTGCACCATTAGCCGGATTAGGGCCAAATGCAAATGGAAATCCCATACCTTGCATAGTTTTCTTGATTTCGGCCTGCGGCAGCGCCCGCTTGAACAAGAAGAAATCGTCCATAAGCCCCGTGAAAGGTCTTGCGTTATCGATATTATATCCCACGCGAGCACCGCTGCCCCAATCTCCCGCTATATTCGGAGGATTTGAAATGTTTTCCTCTCGGACTACTTCTCCGTTGATATACAGGGTCGCCTTGCCGGACGCCTTGTCGTATGTGCCCGCAAAATGCAGCCATTCATCCCAGGTGACAGTACCTGCGCGGATGTCGAAGATTGTTGACCCGCCGTAAGCGCGGAGCAGCCATCTAAAATTGCCTTCACTGCGGAGCTCAGGATGGATAACCCACGTCGCGTCAGATGCTCTGGCATTGAATATGGCATGATGGTCGCCCGTATTCGTACATTTTACCCAGGCGGCGACCGTTATGCCGGTTGTTGGAACATCGCCCACAGGGAAATGCTCACCGTCCAAATCAAGGTAACTGCCGGTTGCGAATTTGGCGGCTCCACCGTGCTTGCCATCGGGATCTGCTGTGACATCGCCTTGTACAGTGGCGTCATGGCCGTTGCCGGACTGGTCCACGACAATATCACTAACATTATCGAAGGAATAGTATATGACCAGAGATGGATCCTCGGAAAGGTCAGCTAAAGCGCTGCTTGTCAGAGCCAGCAGCAGAACGAAAGAAAATAAATAGATAAATTTCTCAGACATGATAGTCCTCCTTCAAAAAAAATTAACATAAGTACGAATTATGTCTTGGCCACACACCAAAACAAACGTTCCCGCAGAGGCGGGACATGAACTTTTCGTTGAAATGTGAAAACTCCCGCTTGCCAAAAACAAAGTCGTCGTTACAACTAACTCTGTGCCTTGCATAGTAACTCCTCCTCTATCCGGCAAACTATAAGAATTGCGCCCGCAGGAAAACCAAAATCCTCAGATGCCCGACCGAAAAGGCACAAGCTTCACTATTCTTGCTTATACCAAATCAGCCACTTTCCCGTCAAGGAAAATCTCCTTAATTATGCCTGATTTTTAACACCCCCAAATAAAATTAGCAATTGTAAACTGGAGCAAAGTGGAAGTCGAAGCGATAGCGGATATCCGCACGCCGTTGCATCAGGCGGTTCAATCTGGCGCAGCTAACCTGGCGGAGCTGCTCCTATCCAGAAATGTCGATGTAAACGCTAAAGATAAGCGGGGTTCTACGCCATTACATAGCGCAAGCAAGCGGGAGGTGGTAGAGCTACTTATTGCCAAGGGCGCAGATGTTAATGCAAAAAGTGAGAATGGTCGGACGCCACTACATAGTGCAGCCCGGCGAGGTCAGAGGGATATTGTAGAGATTCTTCTTGCAAAGGGTGCTGATGTAAGCGCAAAAGACAAACAAGGTCGGACTCCTTTGAATTTGGCCGAAAATCGAGGCCACACCGAAATCGTCGAACTGTTGCGCAAGCACGGAGCTACAGAATAATTAACGCATAGAAAAGGGAATAACCCAAACTGGGTCAAATTTTACTTGAACCCTTTTGCCGTCTCTGCTATAATATGTTTGTTGCGAGTGCAGACAGAGATCAGTCGGTCTCATAGCACTATCCGCGGCAAAGTGCGTCATGGTACATCGCAATAAGGAGACGGGCTTACAACGAGTTCAAGACAAATTGCCTTCGTCTCCTTTTTTTCTGCGCTTTGTTCTCTCTGTTCCCGATAAGGACTTTGGAAAACCGAGGACATTCCTCTTGATTTGTAGCAACAAAAAGTGTATGCTCATATTCTGGTTCACAACCCTGTGCATAAAAAACTGTGGTGCTATTATGGATAATAGAAGGGCATTTACCCCGTTAAAAGTAAGACGTTGTTTTCTAACGGGGTTTACCCTGATAGAACTCCTGGTGGTGATTGCCATTATCGCACTATTGATGGCGATTTTAATGCCGGCACTTAGTTACGTACGCAAGCAGGCGCGTTCGAGCGCCTGTCAGAGTAACCTCAGGCAGTTGTGTCTGGCTATGAACCTTTACGCTCTTGACCACGATGATATCACTATGCCCTTCTCTCATCAGCCCGGCAAATACTGGTTCCACCAATTGGCGCCATACCTGAGCGCTAAAGATTATAAGGATAACCCGGAGGAGCACATAGAGGGGGTGATGAAAGTAACATTTTGTCCGATGACAAAACGCCAGGACCGGACGGAGAAATCGTTCTACGGCTCGGCGTATAGCTCGTGGCGCTTCATGGGCGGGGAAGGCAGTTACGGGCTGAATTTGTGGCTGCTGCCTGACGACCCAATTTACGCTCCGGCATTTCCGGCGGAAAATTTCTACAAGAAATACTCGGACGCTAAATCGGTTGTTCCGCTATTAGGCGATTCGGTGTGGGTCGGCTCATGGCCTTTTGCTAACGATTTGGTGCCCGAGGACCTGTCCGGCCAGATAGGATATCCGGGGTATCCCCACGGCAAAGGGTACTTTATGGGGCGATTCTGCGTTGACCGCCATAAAAAAGCGACCAATATTGGATTTGTGGACAGCAGCGTAGAAAGAGTTTACCTGGAAGAATTGTGGACACTAAAATGGCACCAACACTTTAAGCCCAACTACGATGTGTCTATACCATGAATTGAACCACTTTCCTTTGCCCCTCTGCTTCGGTAAGTAGGTAATCTCAGTTAAAGGGAACGTACCGATGGCGAAACAATGGACTGCACAAGAAGTTTTAGATATTGCCCGGACATTTCAGCCGGCCTGCATTCTGACCGCGGCGGCGGATTTGGACGTGTTTAGTCCGCTGCATGAAAAACCAATGACGGCCCAGGCCCTGGCCTCCAAGCTCGGCACCAATCCGCGAGCAACAACCATTCTACTCGATGCGCTTGTGGCGTTGGAGCTCCTGACCAAACAGGAAAGTGTTTACAGCGTTCCTGAGGATGTGGCCGAACTGCTAACCGAGAAATCAGCTAACAACGTCCTGCCTATGGTTCGCCACCTGGCTAATTGCCTTTGTCGCTGGGCCCAGTTGTCAAGAGTAACACAAATTGGGAAACCCGCCGAGTGTGGTCCGAGCGTTCGCGGCGAGGGCGCCGACCAGGCCGACTTTATAGGTGGTATGCACAATATCTCCGGGCCCATAACCGCCGATGTTATAGCCAAACTGCAGCCTTTGAAATTCGACCATTTGCTTGACATTGGAGGCGCCTCAGGCACATGGACTATTGCGTTTCTTCGGGCCGTTCCAGAGGCTAAGGCAACGCTGTTCGACCTGCCGCCCGTTATATCGCTGGCCGAGCAGCGTATCGCCGAGGCCGGACTGGGTGACAGAGTAACCCTTGTGGCGGGCGATTTCTATACCGATGAGCTGCCTTATGGTGCGGACATGGCCTGGCTCGGGGCAATTTGCCACCAGAACTCCAGAGAGCAAAACCGTGCCCTCTTTGCCAAGGTTCACAAGGCCTTAAAGGACGGCGGTATCGTGGTCATACGCGACGTGGTTATGGACCCATCCCACACCAGCCCCGAATGTGGGGCGTTGTTCGCTGTCAATATGCTTGTCGCGACCGAAGGGGGTGGAACTTACACTTTCGATGAATACCGACACGACCTTTGCGAGGCCGGCTTTGGTGAGGTGATACTGGTACATCGGGATGAGTTTATGAGCTCCTTAATTCGAGCCGAGAAGGCGCAGAAATGATTTTCCCATCACCTCTGCACCGGCTGCACTTTCATTGGTCCGGCAAATATCAATGGTAAGGCCACAGGTCAATTTCAAGTTTCTCCGCCATTGTCGCCAAATAAAAGAACCCGTTTAAGTTCATTGTGCCGTAACCAAGTGACTTCGTATGGGCCGGCTCAAGAGGCTGCCTGCCGTCGGGTTGGATATGTTTTTCGATTCGCCGGCTCTTGCCTTCGGATATTCTACGACAACAGCGTCCTCAGGTATTCAGAGGTACAGATGATGCCGACTTATCCGCGTGACCGGACCGAGAATGGAGTTAGCACATTAACGACTTGGTTCAGAGGTGATTCGGCTAAGACTGCTGAAACGTTGTATGTTGCTCTCAATGGCAGTGCGGTGGTCTATCACGATAACCCGAACGCAACATTGATAAAAGACCGGACAGAGGAACAATTAGGAAAAAGATACTGTTCAGGAGCAGAAAATTTGATTATAATTCAGTTTGGCCAAGCTGACAGTGAGCTGACCTGACTTAGTACGTCAAATATCTTTTATCGTTCTAACTAATTGTACTGTCTAATTTATATTATATTACGTAAGGTATTGTCGGCAAATCAGTTAAAACAGATTTCCCTTGGCTTTATTTCGCCTACAAATAGGAACAGAAATTGGTAATTCAGCCAGAAACACTTGTATGGCGGGCATCTGTGAATTTCTTTCAATTTTATGACAAATTCATCGACAGCCATGCTTGCTTATAAGTGTTGTTTATTAAAGAGCTTATGCATGTTCTCAAAGTGAGACAGTACAACTAATGAGGAGTTATCCAATGAAGCAGCAAATCACAACGAGTAATACCGGCCTTGTATCGGTGCGTTTTCGTACTCTTATTGGTTTTTCGGGTTTTCTGATTTTGTTTGTTGTTTGCAGCGTTGGCATAGCTGAGGATTGGGCGACTTACCGGTCGCAGATAACTCGAAGCGGGGTTACTTCTGAAACCATTGGCCCGAGGCTTTTTCTGCAGTGGAAATATATTCCCACCCATCAGCCTAAGCCTGCCTGGCCGATGCCTTCGGAAGAGCTGCCAAGAATGCACAACGACAATGCGTACCACGTGGTGATAGCCGATAACAATGCCTATTTCGGCTCCTGTGTTACAAATAAGGTTTATTCAATCGATGCGGCTGAAGGCAAGATACGCTGGACATTCTTTACCCAAGGGCCGGTTCGCTTTGCCCCCACTGTTTATGGCGGCAGGGTCTATGTCGGTTCCGATGATGGTTATGTGTATTGTCTTGATACCAAAGACGGCTCGCTAATATGGAAATACCGGGCCGGGCCCAGTGACGAAAAGGTCATTGGCAACGGCAGAATGATATCTCTCTGGCCGGTCAGAACCGGCGTCCTGGTTGACAACGGGATTGTCTATTTCGCTGCGGGTGTTTTTCCATACGAAGGGCTATACATTTGTGCCCTCAGGGCTGAGGATGGCTCGGTCGTCTGGAGGAACGATACTATTGGTGAGCGTGCGCATGAGCTGGATTACGGTGGTATATCGCCGCACGGCTACCTGGTTGCATCCAGGGAAATCCTTTACGTTCCTTCAGGACGGTCTATGCCGGCTGCCTTTGACCGACAAACCGGAAAATTTCTTTTCTGTGCTTCCCCTGGCGCCAAACGTGGTGGGACATGGGCTTTGATAGACAATGACAAACTTATCTCCGGTGTCGATTACTCCGGCACACCTCACAAAGTCGCTTATGACGTGAAAACCGGCAAGCAAGAGGGAGAGGCTTTTGCCTGGTTTCCAGGAATTGATATGGTCATTACCCGCGACGTTTCTTATGTCTTAACTAAGGATGGAATTTACGCTATCAACCGGAAAACGTACGCCAGTGCTGCCAAAGAAGCTGACGAACCAGCAAAAGAGCGTAAAAAGTTGGAGGACGAACTGAAGAACATAAGAAAGGAAGCCAGAGCCGCCGACGAGAAAACCAGCAAAGAGATAAACCAGCAAATTGATGAACTAACTCGTAAGACCGCCTCTCTGGCCGCAAAAGAAAAGCGATTTCGAGACTTGAACTCTCAGTGGCACTATTCCGGAGGGTACCCCAGAAAAGGGTTTAGTTCGTTGATTATGGCTGGCGATGTTGTGTTCGCAGGCGGTGAAGGATTCGTCGTCGGTGTTGACTCAAAAACCGGCAAGGAAGTGTGGAAGAGCGATGTTAACGGCGCCGCAGTCGGACTGGCCGCCTCCGATGGTCGTCTCATCGTCAGCACTGACAAAGGCCCCATCTACTGCTTCGGCGGGAACGAAGTAACGGCGGCGAAAGAAATCAAAGCGGAAATAAAAGCTAATCCCTATCCCAACGATTCGCTTGCCGAGACATACAAGGCCGCCGCGGAAAAAATCCTCGCGGAAAGCTGCGTAAAGAAAGGATACGCCTTAGTTTTAGATTGTGGCCAAGGGCGTCTTGCTTACGAATTAGCGAAAAGAACGGAACTAAAAGTTGTCGGCCTGGAAAAAGAACCGGAAAAATTAGCAGCGGCCCGAAGAAATCTCGAAGCCGCCGGCTTGTTAGGAGAGCGAGTGGTGGTTGAGCCCTGGGATTTAAGGTCTCTACCGGACTATTTCGCCAACCTTATCGTTTCCGACGGAACGCTGAACATGGGCGGAACAACAGAGACGAGAGAAGAATTGCGGCGCATTCTTCGGCCCTGGGGAGGCGCAGCGTGTTTGAGCTTTCATCGCGATGGGGAGGTAACCTGGAGAAAATTCGTGCGAGGCCCCCTGGAGGGTGCCGGCGCCTGGACACATCAATACTGCGACCCTCAAAACACCGCGTGCTCCGGCGATGAGCTGGTCTATGGCCCGTTGGGTGTTCTCTGGTTTGGAGAGCCCGGCCCTCAGGGAATGGTCGAGCGGCATGCTTGTGCGCAAAGTCCCGTCTCTATGAACGGCCGACTATTTATGCAGGGCGAAGAGCTCATCATGGCCGTTGACGCGTTCAACGGAACATTGCTGTGGAAACGGGAAATTCCGGGAGCGGTCCGTGTCAATATCAAGGCCGATTGCGGAAATCTGGCCGTAACGGAGGACGGTCTTTATATAGCTTCTCATGACAAATGCTACCGCCTGAATCCACAGACAGGCGAAACCATGCGTGAATACAAAATCCCAGCATCTTCCGATGGAAGCCCGCGCCGATGGGGCTATATATCAGTCATCGATAACATTCTCTATGGTTCGAGCGCAACAGCTATGGACGAAGGTTACGGTGCTATCTTGAAACGCTTTGTGGAAAATGGAAAATGGAAAAATATCGAGGATGTCCCCCAAGAGCGCAGGGATTCGTATAAGTATGCCAGAAACCTGTATCCTGAACCACAAGAATTGCGGATGGCCGCCCAAAGGTCGGGAGCTTTGTATCAATCAATGACATCTTTCGCCCGAGGCGGAGAGTTCCTACAGAAAAACGCAGTAACCGATGATTTAATGGTGAGCGACAAAATATTTGCTATGGATACCGAAACGGGAGAACTGTTGTGGGTGCATAACGGAGACAGGATCGCAAACATAACCGTTGTTCTCGGAGGCGGGAAAATTTTCTTCGCCGAAAGCACGATCACAGAGAGAGAAAAGAAACGTGCTCTTAACAATAAGCGTAAACTCATCAGAGCAGGAATTTACAAAGAAAGAGAAGGTATCCTTGAAGCATTACGGGAGAAGAAAAGACAGCTTGCTGAATATTTGAGCCAGGACAAACCATTCAACAGAGAGCATCTGACTTATCTGACTGGTTCTCTGGAATCAGAACTATCGACCGACGAAGGGAGCCTGACCTACGATGATGCCGACGTTAAACTCATTGGAGATCGGCTGACTTATCTGATTAGCTCTTTGGAGTTAGAAATGTTTAATGAGGAAATCAACGAAGGGGGCCTGACCTACGATGACGCCGACGTGAGAGTTGTTGTTGCGCTCGATGCCGTTACCGGCAATAGAGTCTGGAAAAAGCCCGTGGATCTGACGGGGTGCTGCGGTGATAAAATGGGGGCCGCGTATAGCGACAGCATGCTGTTCTTTTTCGGCAACCACGGCAACCATGATGCGTGGAGATTCAAAGCCGGCGGCCTGAAATGGCGACGCATCACGGCGTTATCCGCCGAGAAAGGCAATATGGTTTGGTCTCGCGCCCTGAACTATCGCACACGGCCGGTCATTGTAGATGATAAAATCATCCTGGAGCCTCGCGCTTGTGACCTTCGTACGGGCGAGATTGTCATGCGCGAGCATCCTATCACCGGGGAAAAAGTTCCCTGGGAATTCTTACGGCCCGGCCACACCTGCGGTATCACCGCCGCTTCAGCAAAAGGTCTTTTCTACCGCTCAGGCTGTACGGCATTTTATGACCTGGAGAAAGACAATGGAGTTACTATCTTCGGCGCCTATCGTCCAGGCTGCGCTATCAGTGTGATACCAGCCGGCGGCCTATTACTCTCCCAGGAAGCAGCGGCCGGCTGCACATGCTCATACCCGGTCCGCTGCTCATTGGCAATGATGCGTAAACCAAACAGAACTCAGCCCTGGACGGTCTATGTTACGCCCGGCGAGCTGAAACCCGTCAAGCATTTCGCTGTAAATTTCGGCGGCGCCGCGGATATGAAGGATGATGAAGGAACTGTCTGGTTTGGTTATCCCAATCCGAAAACTAATCCGAGCTTTCATCATCATTATCCAAATTACGGTGTGAAGTTCGATCTCCACGACCAGACCTTGCCTGGAATGGGGTATTTCCGCCACGACTTCAAATGCGTTAGCATAGCTGATACTGACAAGCCCTGGCTATTTACATCCGGCTGCCAGGGAATGCTGCGCTGTGAAGTACCTCTAACTGATGACACTGCCGGACAAAAACCTGCCGTGTACACTGTTCGTCTCGGTTTTAATGCTCTGCCGGGAGACCAAGCAGGCCGGCGCATCTTTGATATCAAACTTCAGGACAAGGTGGTGCTGGAAGGTTTTGATATCTTAGAAACAGCAGGAAAAGCCAACAGAGCGGTCGTAAAAGAATTCAAAGGTGTCAGGGCCGAAAGTGTTCTCGTTCTCGAACTGCTCCCCAAATTAGCTAATCCACAGATGAATCAGGCCCCGATAATCAACTTCATCGAGGTCATCAGAGAAGATGCGGGAGAGATTGCCCAAATACCAAAGAGGAGTATCTAACAGGACTTAACGAGACACGTTTTTTTAGTCCGTAGCCGGAAAACTCGGAACGACCGGCCTGCTCCATGCTACGGCTAAGTACTTCGCAGAGACGAGCCCCGTCCCGCCCTCGACGGGCGGGGCGAGTCGCTGAGCCGAGTTCCTGAGATACCATTAATCAATAAGCAGCTATCTCAGGTCAAATTTCTTCTTGAAGAAACTCAGAGACTTCGCTTCGGCATAAGGCAAATAGAGGAACGAACTATAATGACCCGAAAAAAGATAAATCACTTCCGGCTTGCCAATAGCTTCCCACAATCTGTCGCCACATTTTCTCGGAACAACTCTATCAAACGCCGCAATATACATTAAAACATTTCTGGCATCAATATACCCGGCCAATTTGAGAGGGTCTGTTGTCACCTTGTCTGATAATTCAGTATGAATGGTTTCAGAGAGGATCCTCTTTTCCTCGAGCTCTTTGATGTAGTCTTTCAAGTCTTTCTCTCTGGAAAGAAGAGCTATATCTGCAATACTGCCACCGGCAAGACCTAACACACTGCACTTCAATCTTTCATCTACTCCTGATACCAAGCTTGCTTTTATGCCGCCGAGGCTTAAACCTAAACAGCCGAGTCTATTTTCATCAACTTCTTTTCTTTCGACTAAGTAATCCAGCGCCTGTCTGTTATCCAAAACTGTTTGTCTAAAGTAATCTTCAACCTCTTCTGCACTCTCGGTATCCTCCAGCTCGACCTCCCTATTATGTACAACAGCACAATTAAAACCGTTGGATGCGAAACGGCGGGCAAAACCTTTAACAGAAAAATCTACTCCACCGGATATTGGCAGAATAAGCACAGTAGGAAATTTTCCGTGCTTCTTCTGCACATAGTAGTCAATTTTTATATTCTCTGTTCCGAAGACATTTAGTGCCGAAGGGAACTCTATTCTCTCGATAACGTACCGTTTCTTTTCATCAATTCTCTCAACTTTAGCTTCAATAGTACGCTCGGGGTAGCTGTAATACTTCAGCATCTCCGCACTTCTGTTGCTTGGACCAACATAAGCCGGGTCACATCTGTAATGCGCACACGAAGAGAACAATATTAGTCCGGAGGCCAAAATTGACTTGAACAGCACTCCACAGGATGGCTTGCGCCATTTGAGACTCGTATGACCTTTCGACTTCGTGTCAACTATGCATTCCAATTCCGACATACGGCAAAATCTCTCCTGATTTTTGGATATAGGTTTCTCCGAAAGGAGTCCCGAGGACTAAACGTTTCACATAAGTTTTGTACCAAGCACACCTTACTTATACCACTCTACCCATAATTCGGCAATGCTGAGAAATAATGATTTGTAAAAGCGAGCTTGACAGGACTGTATTTCTTAGCCAGATTTGATATGTTAATTAAACAAAGGTACAATAATATGGCTGAGTTATTGTACGAAGAAGTCTTAGTTCATCCGGGAAAAACAGGAGAGTAGAAATGAATAAATTGTCTGAAGTCTTTCTGATTTTAATTTTCTGTTTGTCGCGCGCATGCAGCAGTCAATCAATTGCCGATTCGCACGCTCCTTATCCGGCAAGCAAGGTCATTACTAAGCTCACATGGGCCCCGGAAGTATTGAAAATGAAAGGTTGCGTAAGCGGGGACAACTGGCCAATTGCCTGGGTAGATGACAACCTTCAGATTACAGCCTTTTGTGATGGGCAGGGATTTTCCAGGCAGGACCCGGATTTGTCGCTTGGATTCGCCATGGTTTTCGGGAATCCTCCTGACTTCCGTGCGGAAAATTTCCGTAGTGATGCAGATACTCCAATGGGCGGAGGACAGAAAGGCATCAAGGCCAGTGATATGATTATAGCAGACGGTATTCTCTATATGTTTGTGAGAAACTACAAGCCCTTGGAGTCCGACGACTTCACTAATTCTCGATTGGCCTATTCGACTGACCTTGGCGTCAAATGGATGTGGGTTAGCTGGCACTTTTCAGATACGTTCGGCTGTCCTGCGTTTGTGCAGTTTGGCAAAAACTATGAAGGAGCCCGAGACAGTTATATTTATATCGCCTCGCAGGCAAACGACAGCGCGTACAGCTATTCGCCGAACATTGTGATGGCTCGGGTGAAAAAGGATAAAGTCATAGAGCGGAGCTCCTATGTTTTTTTCGCCGGTCTCGATGAAAACGGCAATCCCCTTTGGTCGCCGGATATCTCAAAGCGAAAACCAATTTTTACTGACCCCAAAGAGACGCAACGCATAGCGATTACTTATAATGCAGCCCTTAGTCGATATATCCTGACTACTTCTCATCTTGCGGGTGAGAAGGCAACGCACACCGCAGCTCTGGGTGTTTTTGAAGCTCCGGAGCCCTGGGGCCCCTGGTCAACCGTCTATTATGACGACCATTGGTCGGTAAAGGATGGTAAAGACTGTCGCACGTACCATCATCGATTCCCTCCGAAGTGGATAAGCGCCGACGGTAAAACGATGTGGCTGCTTTATTCGGGTCTGGACTGTGGTTTGTACTCTTTTTGCGTGAAAAAGGCTATACTTGAGATTGCTCCGAGCGAGTAGGCGTGCTTGAACAAGGCTTAGAGTTCTACTTTCATAGTTAGCTGGTATTATATCACAACATTACTCCGATATAGAACGACCGTTGTGAACTGCCGGACTTGATGGTATATTTATGATATGCTCTCGATAGCCGAACAACAGCCCAATCGGGAACATAGTGATTAATAGCAGTTATCTGTCAAAACGAGTTGAATAAGGAGGCTGAAAATGAGCACACAAAATGTCACCAAAAATGCAAAAAATTTCACACGCCGAGAATTCTTAACAACAGGTTGTATGGCCTTGTCCGGCGCAGGTATCGGCTTAGGGGCGCAAAGGCTCCTGGGTGAACCCCGCCCGTCGAAGACGGGACAGGGTGAAGAAAGCACAAAGACGATAACGGTGCCGAACATCGACCCGGGATTTGTCGGACCTCAATTCTTCGATGAACGTGAAGAGGAAGCACTGTTGGAGGTATTGGAATCCCGGTCTCCTTTTCGTTTTTGGGGGCCGGGCAAACCGGCAAAGGTGCTGCGCTTTGAAGAGAATTTTGCACAATATATGGGCACCCGCTTTGCGCTGGGCGTAACCTCGGGCACGGCGGCTTTGGATTGCGCAGTAGCAGGTCTCGGTATTGGGCCGGGCGATGAGGTTATTGTCCCAGCTTATACCTGGTGGTCGGACTATACTTGTGTGGTTCACGCTGGGGCCCTGCCGGTCTTTGCCGACATCGACCGCACGTTTAATCTCGACCCCAAGGATTTCGAACAAAAGATTACTCCTCGCACCAAGGCTGTCATTGCCGTTCATTTGCTCGGAGGGCCCTGTGATATGGACCCCATCATGGAGACAGCCCGTAAACGCGGAGTGGCGGTCCTGGAGGATTGCGCGCAATGCGTCGGCGGCTCTTATCGCGGAAAGAAACTGGGGGCCATTGGTGACGTGAGCATTTATAGTTTTCAGGTCAACAAAATGATTACCTCGGGGGAGGGCGGTGCTCTGGTAACGAGCGACCCGGTTATTTACGAACGCGCAGCGCGCTTCCACCATATGGGCTTAATACACGAGGTTTTTCTCGACCGTTCGGGACCCAGCAGAGTGCAAACTTTTGCGGGGGAGAACTTCAGGATGAGTGAGTTTACAGGAGCGGTGCTCGGGGCGCAGTTGTCCAAGCTCGATTCCATGCTTGCTCAACTGCGCTGCAATGCAGAGTCCATTTATGATGGTATTAAAAACCTCTCCGGCATTCGCCTGCGCCACCGTCCAGACCCGGAAGGTGACATTGGCTACGGTGTTTATTTCGAAACAAAAGACAAAGCGGCGCGCAACCGTTATATTCAAGAGCTGAGGAAACGAAAGGTTCCCGCGTCAACTCTAACGGGATCGGTTCTGCTGCCCGTCGAAGAATCCGTGATGAACAAACGAACCCGGCATCCCGACTGGCCGTCGTTTAACAGCCCGGAAGGGAAGAAAATCAAATATGGCCCGGAGAGTTGCCAGCAAACACTGGATATCTTCGACCGTTTCATCCAGGTCCGCGTCGGTGCGAAATACACCCAACGAATCAACGACTATATCATTGACGCCATCCGCCAGGTCTATAACTCTCTGGCGTAATCTTCTGCGAGAGACCAAGCACAGCAGGTTTTCAAAGAGATCATCGTGTTGACGATAGTAGTCATAATGATTACGAATCGACTACAAGGCTTGAGATTTTAAAAAAAAGTTTTAATATATTGCATCATTATATGGTTTTTATAAATAATTGGACAGAAAGGGATTTTGTAAAATGAAACGCCATCTTGCAATAAAGTTGTGGATACCAGTACTGCTTGCCGTTTGCTTGTTGGCCGGCGCAGCAGAAGCAAACGAGAACGATGTGATGACGCGGGCCAAAGAGATTCTCGATATAACCGGCGTGCAAGGTGGTATCGTGGTCCACCTTGGTTGTGGTGATGGGAAGTTGACGGCGGCCCTGCGCGTTAGTGACAGCTATACGGTTCATGGACTTGAAGCAGACCCGGCCAAGGTTACAAAGGCGAGAAGCAATATCCAGGCGAAGGGTATCTACGGGCCCGTCTCTGTTGAGCGGTTTTCGGGGTCGGTACTTCCATACACGGATAATCTTATCAACCTGATTGTTGTGCAGGATGCGGGTAAGGTCTCCAGGGACGAGATGATGCGAGTCCTGGTTCCCGGAGGAGTAGCCTGCGCTCAGCGCAACAGCAAATGGAGAAAGACCATCAAAGCCTGGCCCAAAAATATTGACCAATGGACTCATTTCTTACATGATGCAAGTAACAACGCGGTTGCCAGAGATTCTGTCGTCGGACCACCTCGAAGTCTCCAGTGGGTTGCACCACCGCTGTGGCTTCGAAGCCATGAAACACCATCGGGGATTCAGTCGCCCGTCTTGTCCGCCGGCCGACTGTTCTACTTCTTCGACGAAGGGCTTATCGGCATCACCGACGAGCGTCTGCCAGACCGTTGGTCTCTTGTTTGCCGGGACGCTTTTAATGGCAGGCTGCTTTGGAAGCGGCCGCTCGACTCCTGGGGCTGGCGCGAGTGGAGTTTGGAACGATGGCAGGGAAAAGACTGGACGACGCTGCGTGGTGGGCGAACCGATGTGCCTGACGAGAACCAGCGTCGAATTGTGGCTGACGGTGACCGGCTCTACGCAACACTCGCATACCGAGCTCCTATGTCGATACTAAATGCAGCCACAGGCGATATCATTACTACGATTGAAGAGACACGTGGCACGAGTGAGATTCTTGTCAGTAACGGCATCGTTCTCGCCTATACTCGACAAGTACCGGAAGGCATTGCTAAACGCAGAGGAGCTAAGGATGTAGCTGGAGCTGCATTGGTTGCTGTCCACGGTCGGACGGGAAAGGTGCTCTGGGACAAGCAAATCACTCCAATACGACCTCTGGCATTGGCAATTGACAACGGGCGCATCATCTATCTGAGCAGGAAAGACCTGGCCTCGCTCGATTTGAAGGATGGCCGTGAGTTGTGGACGGTCCAACCGAAGCAGACAACACCGAAGACTTTGCTTACCGTCAACGATGTTGTCGTCATGCAAGGTGGAAAGTTTGCCGCTGCATACGATGCAACTGACGGCAGGCTGCTCTGGCAGAAAACCGTACCGCCGATAGGCGGGGGCGAAGGTGATGACCTGTTCGTAGTCGATGGACTGGTTTGGCGCGGGATGCTCAGCGTGGACGACAACGGTAAGCCGGTACAAAAAAGCCCAAATGCGCTGGTCATAGGCTGGGACCTTCGCTCAGGCAAGGAAAAGAAGCGTATCCTCGTCAAGAACCTGCGAAGCCCGGAACACCACCATCGCTGCTATCGCAACAAGGCAACCACTCGGTATCTAATCAGCTCTTACGAAGGTGCTGAATTCCTCGATTTCCAGGCAGATAACCATTCCCAGAACAACTGGCTTCGTGGCGCATGCAGGTACGGAATGACGCCGTGCAACGGCATGCTGTATGTCCCGCCGGACCAGTGTTTCTGTCAACCGGGGTCGAAGTTTTTAGGATATGCGGCAGTGACGGCCGGGCCGGATGTCGCCCTTGAGGCAGCCGCAGATAAAGAGCGGCTTGAGAAAGGCCCTGCTTACGGAGCGGTTGTTGATACGGAATCCGGCTCTGAGAGCGACTGGCCGACGTTCCGTCACGATGCATCTCGAAGCGGCACGACCCACACAAGTGTCCCTTCCAAAGTGATGATTGATTGGAAGGTTACTCTCAAGGGCGACCTAACGGCCCCGGTAGCTGCCGGTAACAAGGTGTTTGTTGCCAAGCCGGATGAGCACACCCTATACGCGTTGGAAATGGCAAGTGGTAAAGTGATGTGGCAGTTTACCGCAAACGGGCGCATTGACTCGCCTCCAACAATCTACCGAGGGATGGTGCTCGTTGGTTCTAAGGACGGATATGTGTACTGCCTGCGAGCATCGGACGGCGAACTTGTGTGGCGGTTCCTGGCAGCGCCAACCGACAGGCGAATTGCTTATTTCGACCAGGTCGAATCAGCCTGGCCGGTCCACGGAAGTATTCTCGTGGACAACCCTTCGACAAGCTCAGGGCAAGCTATGGCGTACTTCACGGCTGGACGCTCTACATATCTGGATGGTGGAATCCACATTTATGGGCTCGAACCAACAACAGGAAGAATTCTCCACAAAGGTATCTTAGAAGGACCGAATCCTTTCAAAGAGGGTCGGCGTGACGTCGCCTTCTTTATACTTGGAGCTAATTCGGACGTGCTCGTCAGCGAAGGCGGATTCCTCTATATGCGCCAAAAGAAAATGACACCAGAGCTGGAGGAGGTCAAAGTGGATGTCCTGTCGAGCAAAGGCGCTCAGGATGTGGGCCTGCATATCTTCTCGACCGCCAGTCTGCTGGACGGCTCCTGGTACAACCGCACGTTCTGGATGTACTCGAAGCGTTGGCCCGGCTTCCAGTTAGCGAACCAGGCCCCGAAGACCGGACAACTGCTTGTAGTTGACGACGAGAAAACTTATGCCGTCAGCGTGTTCTACCGTCGGAACGTTCACAGCCCGATGTTCTTCCCGGGCAAGGAAGGTTACCTGCTGTTTGCCGACCTCAATACCAACGAGCCGCAGATTGTCGGTGAAGAAGGCTCCCGTGAGCCAATCAAATGGCTGCCTCAATCCGACTTTTCACGCGCAAGCGGTGATGAGATAAGAAAGCTGGAAAGCGAGGCCTTCGGACTGGACAAAATGATAGGCTATACGCGAGCTGAACCACCGGTCTGGATGCAGTGGCTGCCGGTGCGAATCCGCGCCATGGTCAAAGCCGGCGATATTATATTCGTAGCCGGCCCTCCGGATGTTTTTGACTCGAAAGAGCCCTACGCCGCTTTTGAAGCGCGCAAAGGAGCAAGGCTTGTGGCGGTTTCGGCCAAGGATGGAAAGAAACTGTCTGAAACACCACTTGATTATCCCCCCGTGTTCGATGGTATGCTCGCAGCAGGTGGTCGCCTCTTCGCTTGCCTGCTGGACGGAAGTGTTGTGTGCTTAGCTGGGAAGTAGCGCTAATCCAGTATCAACTGGAGGCAATAAACATGATGGTTCAAAATAATATACGACAGTCTCAGAGCAGCCGGCGTAACTTCCTGAAGCTGGCGGGCCGTGGTACGGTCGCGTTTGCCTTCTTTGGAGCTGCCGGGCAATATCTTCTGGCCGACCAGAATGAAAAGACGGCAAGGCGGAACATCGTCCTGGTACTCAGTGACGACCATCGCTACGACTTTATGGGGTTTATGAAAGAGGCGCCGGCATTCCTGGAGACGCCGAATATGGACCGCATGGCTCAGCAAGGAGCGCATCTGGTCAATGCGTTCGTCAGCACCTCGTTGTGCTCGCCGAGCCGGGCGTCGATACTCACCGGACAGTACATGCACCACCATCACATCGTTGACAACCAGCGGCCGGAGCCAAAGGGAACGGTGTTCTTCCCGCAGTACCTGCAGAAGGCCGGTTATCAGACAGCCTTCATCGGCAAGTGGCACATGGGTCACGAACACGATGACCCAAGACCCGGCTTCGACTACTGGGCAAGCTTCAAGGGCCAGGGCACCTACTTCGACCCGACGCTCAACATCAACAACAACCGCCGGAAGTTCGATGGATACACAACCGATATTCTGACAGACCAGGCGCTGGCGTGGCTCAAGGACGGTCGAGACACCAAGCGGCCGTTCTTTCTCTATCTGTCGTTCAAGGCCGTTCATTACCCTTCCCAGCCTGCCACACGCCACCAAGGCCGCTACGAAAAAGCCAAGGTCAAACGCCCGGAAACGATGGCCAACACCGAAGAGAACTATCAGACGCAGCCGCATTGGGTTCGTGAGCGGCGCTACAGCATCCACGGTATCGACCACATGGAAACCGGACAGTACGACAATGACCCCGTGCCGTCGTTCGACGAGCTGTACCTGCGGTACTGCGAGACCGTGCACGGGCTGGACGAGAATCTCGGGCGCGTGCTGAAGTACCTGGACGAGACGGGCCTGAGTAAGACAACGCTGGTGATGTACATGGGCGACAACGGCTTCGCACTCGGTGAGCACGGCTTCTATGATAAGCGGGATGCGTTTGAGGAGTCAATCCGTGTGCCGATGCTCGCGTACGCCCTAGGGATGATTGAGCCGGGCACGAAAATCACACAGATGGTACAGAACATCGATATCGCCCCGTCGCTTCTGGCCGTGGCCGGCGTGCAACCGCTAAAGACGGCGAAAATTGACGGGCGGTCGTTCCTGCCGCTGCTGCAAGGCGAGCCGATTCCCTGGCGCGACCACATCCTTTACGAGTATTACTGGGAGTGGAACTTCCCCGCCACGCCGACGGTGTTTGCCATTCGCACCGAGCGGTACAAGTATATTTTCTATCACGGTGTGTGGGACCACGATGGATTCTATGACCTGCAGACCGACCCGCACGAGCGACACAACCTGATTAACATACCCGCTTACAGCGAGCGTATAGAAGCAATGAGAAAACAGCTCTTCGACGAGCTCGAGGCCGGCGGTGGGCTGGACATCCCTGTACGCCGCCCCCTGGGCGAGCGCCTCGACCAGCGTAAAAACAAACGCTGAATCCCCCCATCCGGCAGCGTTATAGAGGAGCCGAGCTCAATGTCCATGCTTGTACCATTGAAGCCGGCAAGTTTCGTGGCGTGAGGCGCTTTAAATCGAAAGCTGGTGGGCGTTCTGTGAGAAGTAATCCCAGACGGTAAAGTAATCAGCCAAAATCGCAGACAACCACATAATAATAATGTTCTTTACCCCGCCACAAAAATACACCCACAGTCTCCAGATTAATTCAGCTTTCGTTGTTTTATATATTTTTGTAGATTGAACCCACACTTGAAACAATGCTGTTTTCTTTTGTCCCAAATAATTTCCTGAGCATTACAAGCCGGGCACTTACTAAAAGTAAAATCTGTACAGATATGTGGATTTCTGACTAAGGCCCTAATCATGTATGTTAGCTCGCTCGGCATTTTGCACACTCCTCCAAAAAAGCATGCCCACCGGATTCAGCAAATCACGATACCCGTAATTACATAAATCCAGGGGATTCTATACCGTTACTATCCCGAACATTGTCCGTACTTAATATTGCTCGTGGACAGAATCAGCGGGTAGTATCGCTCATTTGAACTCCTCCCGAGATAAGGCTGTCGCTCTAAGATAAAAAGTATATTCCAACCGTTTTGTATATCGGCTATTTCTGTGATGGATTTAACTTGACTGACTGTTTTTCCAGAGGCAGCTGAGACGATGCGTTTTTCAAAAGTTGTTGCTATGGTTTATTTTATTGTGTCCGTAATACTGTTATGAACTGCATAGCTTTCCAGCCAAACGTCCGATAAGTTTCCGCCGGCAGCTACGTGGTCTCTTAGAAGTTTCTCCCATTTTGACGTTCCCCTACATAAGCTATCTTATTGAATTCCTATCAATGTTGCGCACAACTTATTTGATAGATAGAACTTATAAGCACGAGGCATTACGCAGGGAAATAAATTCCGGCTGTTTATCGCAATTAGGGCCTTACCGCAACAACGTTAAGGGATACAGGCAGCAATCGAAAAAAAACTATTTTTTTTATTTTTTCTTTACATTTTACATCTTTTTTGGGATAATATATCTTTCAATAAAGAGCGCAAATTAGATAGCCTTTTACGTGGGAAAAGAATAATTAGTGTAACATCTCTTCTATAAATTTGGCTTATGTCAAGCCTGTAATGGAGTGAAAGCGAGGGGAGAAAATTTAGTTTCTTTCCGGAGTGAAGGAGGCTTAGCTACGAAAGGCAGGAGTCCTTTCTCTCTCTTCGACAAAGATTTGAATTATTATGGATTTAAGGAGGATACACATGAGTTTATCGAGAAGGACAACGAGCTTAACAATAACGTTATTTTTGTCCCTGTTAATACCCTGTCTTGCTCAAACCCCCATGCAACAAGAAAGAAAAGCTGAGTTAGAACGGGTTTTAGAAAAACTACGAAAAAAATCTGAAGACAAAACATCTTTGGCTGGGTTAACTTTTCCCGAGGATACAAGTCAACGGTTTTTGGTCAAGGAACTGCGGATAAGCGGCAACGACCTAATCTCAACTGCAAAGCTGCTGAAAAAACTACCTTTTGCTTATAAAACTTCTGAACAGATAAATGACACGACCGTTGAGCAAGTCTATGACTTCCGAGTCTTACATGATGTAATTCTAAATCCGGGACAGGAACGTGAAGTTTCACTGAAAACCATACAGGGCTTCACCAAGTATGTCCTGTCAGTATATCAGGATGAAGGTTATGCCGGCATCTACGTGTATATTCCAAACGCAGCGGTTCAGGGAACAGCTTTAGTGGATAATGTGCTGCCTGTAGAAGTTTTGGAAGGCAAGATAGCAGAGATTGCAGTGGAGAGATATGATTTTAACCGCCAGGAGATGGAAAAAGGATTTTTGAAAGAATCCGCACTTAAATCCTGGTCGCCGGTAAAGGAAGGCGAGGTAATCCAAAAGAACAAAGTGGATGATTTTGTCAAGCTGCTCAATCTTAATCCTGACAGATATGTTTCAGCCGTTATCTCAAGAAGCGCTGAGCCGAACGCTCTAAATTTAACTTACGACGTTTACGAAGCGAATCCCTGGCACTGGTACCTGCAGGTAGATAATTCCGGCACAAAGGACAGACAATGGAGCCCGAGAATAGGTGTGACTAATACTAATTTTACAGGCATGGACGATAGATTTTCTGCCATGTATCAAGCTCCATGGGACTCAGGTATAGATGAAAACTACGCATTATTTGGGAGCTATGATTTCCCCCTTCTGACGCCCCGGCTTAGGCTCAACTTCTATGGCGGGCACAGTGAGTTTAACGTGACCCCGCAGGGCGGTCCATTTAATTTCCTCGGCAGAGGCTCATTCTATGGAAGCGTATTGAGCTACAATGTCTTCCAGATGGACAACTGGTTTTTTGACGTTACCGGTTCGCTAAGCCAGGAAAACAGCAAGGTAACACCTACGCTGGGATTAGCAAGCGATGTTGATATGGATTTGTGGGGGATTGGGGTCAATATCCACCGTTCAGATGATATGTCAAATACATCTCTGACATTTAACAGGATTGGGAGTATGGGTGGTTCCGGCAGAGACGTGTTTGACTCAGCCCGGTCGAATGCGGTCCCTGATTTTACTATTTACAACTTCGGCGCTATCCATAGTCAGTATCTCGATACCGGCAAAGTTAATCGAGTCAGCACCTCTTTCCGATTGATAACATCCAACGAAAGACTGGTCCCCGCAAAAATGACGACCTTTGGAGGATTCTACTCCGTCAGAGGTTATCATGAAGATGAAATTGTTGCCGATGGCGGTCTTCTTATGTCCGGTCAATACGAGTTTGACCTGGTTAAGCACAGCAAATCCTTAGAGAATCCCCAAGCGAAATCAGAAGCCGCGTCAGAGGAAACGCAGGTTAACAAATTATGGCTAAGGAAACTGGCACCATTAGCCTTTGTGGATTTTGGCCGAGCTAAAATAAAAAGCCCCCTCGTGGGTGAGCAGGGAGCTCAGGAGCTCTGCTCATTGGGCGTGGGTACGATAGCTGAGCTCGGAGATAATTTTAGCGCGGGTATATATTACGGCTGGCCCCTTCGGGGAACCGACCAGACGGAAAAAGGCGACGGACGATTGAACTTTAGCTTTCTATACCGATTCTAATTCGAAGCGTTCAGTCCCGTAATCGTAAGCGGGATAAATATACTATGTGTAATTTAGCTGCTCAAAATAATTGAGGAGGAACTATGGAACTCTCAAAAAAATTTACGAAAAGACATTACTTAAATAGCGCTATCGTTTACTTTCTGACGTACTGTATGCTCTTCAATACGTCACTTCCGATAGCACTTGCGGGGCCCGAAGGAGCACAGGTCGTGAACGGCCAGGTTTCATTCCAGCAGAGCGGTTACAATACCACTATAACCGCCTCTGACAAATCAATCATCAACTACAGCGGTTTTGATATTGCGCGCCCGGAGATTGTTCAGTTTATTCAACCCGGCAGCAGCGCTTCCGTGCTGAACAGGATACTTTCGGCAAATCCAACGAACATTAACGGGACGCTTCTGGCCAACGGCAGGGTCTTCTTCGTTAATCCTGCAGGTGTCTATATCGGTGCAGGGGCCAGAATTAATGTAAACCAGCTAGTCGCATCAGGCCTGAATATAACAAACTCCGATTTTATAAACGGACAATACAATTTTGTCGGAGGTGACGGGGCCGTTATAAACAGCGGTGATATTTACGCAGAAAAAGTTTATCTGATTGGCCGGCAGGTGGCCAACTCCGGCAGCATAAGCTGTCCGGCTGGATACGTCGTAATGGCATCCGGAGACAGAGTATTCCTTGGCGAACCCGGCACTGATGTCATGCTGGAGGTGGATGCGCCATCTTTGCCCGAGTCGGCTGACCCGGTTGAAGGTTCAGGCGTTCTCAACGAGGGCACGGTCGATGCAGCCGGCGGCAAAATAGTGCTCGCTGCAGGGGATATTTACTCGCAGGCAATTTCAAATACAGGCTCATTGTCAGCTTCGATTGAGACCGGCAAAGCCGGACAGATAGAACTCACCGCCAATGGCGGACAAGTTACCAATACCGGCACAATCGAGGCCTCCGGCAGCAAAGGCGGACAGGTAGCAATGGAAGGGGCACGGGTCGGACAATTTGGAACAGTCCACGCCGATGGTACGGACTCAGACGGCGGCACTGTCAACCTTCTGGCTAGTGATGTAGTTGCGCTTAGTTCGGACAGTCTGACCACCGCTAACGCCGGTAACAACGGTGATGGCGGGGATGTCATTGTTTACTCACCCGACACCGCACTCTTTTGGCTAGATGCAGAAATCCAAGCTAAGGGCGGTAGCGAATCCGGCAACGGCGGCTTTGTCGAAGTCTCCGGCAAAAAACACGTTGAAATATATGGTTTGGTTGATACGTCTGCGGAAGCTGGCACAAATGGAACGTTTCTAATCGACCCGGCTAATGTGGAAATCCAAACCGTTGATGATGTCACTTCAACGTGGAGCGGTGCGGATCCAGATGTCTTTACACCCGGTCAGGCCAGTGCAACCATTGATACAGCTACATTGACGACCAATTTGGGTAGTGCAAATGTCACAATCACCACAAATGGTGCTTTTGGCCAGGATGGCGACATTACAGTAACAAATCAGATTGACCTTAATGGTGGCAATGGTAATACGCTAACCCTTCAAGCCGATGATGACATTATTATCAACGCTGCAATTTTGGACACCGTTTTGGGCACTCCTGATGCTGTTAATATTGTGCTCAAAGCTTCGGATGGGAATCCAGCTCCAGGGGACCCGCAGACTAATGTAGATATAGGTGCTTCTATAGATACATACGGCGGTAGTTTCACCTCACAAGGAACTACATTTGACAATACTGGCGGCACAATCACAACCTCGGGAGGTAATGTTGATTTGACCGGTCATACGGGTACTGTCGACATTGACGCCGCGATTGACGCCAGCGGTGGTGCAGGCACGGGATCGATTAACATTGGCGGCTCTTCCATAACCGTTGGAGATAACCTAACCGCCGGTGCAGGTATAACATTTAATAGTAACG
>Ga0315296_10000142_pt1 | contig 67885 bp, 41 predicted proteins | sample YL17G14_18_MG_FD_203921 | JGI IMG/M metagenome (GOLD analysis project Ga0315296, IMG submission 203921) | Sediment microbial communities from Yellowstone Lake, YNP, Wyoming, USA - YL17G14_18 | ecosystem: Environmental > Aquatic > Freshwater > Lake > Sediment | place: USA: Wyoming | collected... | reverse complement strand
CAACGCATCCAGGACGGCGAAATCGGCGACCTCATTCTGTTGCGCGGCTACCGGATGCATGGACCAATCGGGTTTTTCTCCTCGCTGCCCAAGCCACCCGGTATCAGCGAACTGCTTTACCAGGTGCAGCGTTTCCACAGCTTCATCTGGGCCAGCGGCGGGAACTACAGCGACTTTTACATCCACATCGTCGATCATCAATGCTGGATGAAGAACGCCTGGCCGATCAAGGCCCATGCCTTGGGCGGTCGCCATTATCGGCAGAGTCCCGAAGGCATCACTTATGTGGACCAGAATTTCGATACGTATTCGGTGGAATATACGTACGCCGACGGCAGCAAATTCATCTTGGATGGACGCTGCATCATGGGTTGCAACGACATCTACTCCAGCTACGCTCACGGCAGCAAAGGCATGGCGATCGTCTCAAAGAGCGGTGACTGTGGGATGCCCTCCAGCACTTACAAGGGCCAGAATCCGACGCGCTCAAACTTGCTCTGGGAATCCAAAGTCAACCCAGACGAGCGGGATCCATATCAAAACGAATGGAACGACCTGATGGGCGCCATCCGCAACGACAAGCCCTACAATGAAACCGAGCGCGGCGTCCAGGCCAGCCTCGTGACAAGCCTGGGCCGCATGGCCGCGCACACCGGCCAGGAAATCACCTACGACGACATGCTCAACTGCGACCACGAGATGGCGCCCGGCCTGGACAAGCTGACGATGGATTCTCCTGCGCCCCTGCAGGCCGGGTCCGATGGCAAATATCCCGTTCCTCAGCCGGGCATCACTAAACAGCGGGAATACTAACGAAAAATCAAAATGTAAAGTGCAAAACCTGTCCTGAGCAAAGCCGAAGGATGTAAAAATTAAGGAAATCAGAAAGTGCCTGAAGTGCCTAAAGTGAGCTAAAGATTCAGGTTATCAGCGTATCAGGATATCAGGTAGTGGACATCAGGTTATCAGAACATCAGGTAGTTTTTTCCTGGTACTCTGATATACTGTTAATCAGCATCCTGACTCCCTGGTCCGCTGATATCCATAATTTAGGCGCTCCAAACTTTAGGCACTTTCGTTCACTTGATATAATTTCGAATTTGAGCGATTACTGTAAGCATTCATGCAATAACAGCTCATTGCTGCAGAGGAGATAGTATGGTACATTTAAATGAATCAGACAAAGGCGCCGGCACAACAAGGCGTGATTTCCTGAAAGCTTCGACCGTTGCGGCGTCGGCTGCCGTGTCAGGCGCGCTGGGCATTGGTCACAGCGTATATGCCGTTGGGAACGATACCATTCGCGTGGGAATGGTCGGTTGCGGTGGGCGAAATACCGGCGCTGCCGCTCAGGCGCTGACAGCGGATATCGGCACGCGGCTGGTTGCGATGTGTGATATCTTCATGGACCGCGTCAAAGAAAAGCGCGGAATTTTAAAAGAGCAAAAAGGGAATCAGGTCGCCGTGGACGATGACCACTGCTTTGCCGGCTTCGACGGCTACAAGCACGTGATTGAGTCATCCGATGTGGTGCTGATTGCCAACGCGGCCAAGTTCCATCCGCTCCATTCTATGACCGCGATTCAGGCCGGAAAGCACGTATTCGTGGAGAAGCCACACGGCATCGACCCGGCCGGGGTCAAGCTCATGCAAAGCGCTGCCGACCTGGCAAAGCAGAAGGGGCTGTGCCTTGTTTCCGGCCTGCACAGTAGATATCACACCGGATACGCCGAAACAATTCAGCGCATTCACGATGGCGCCATCGGCGACATAGTATCCATTGAAGAAAACTTCCTTCGTGAGCCGTACGTTGTGATTAATCGCAAGCCGGGACTCACGGAGCTTCAATGGCAGTGCAGCACCCAATATCACTTCCGCTGGCTCTCTGGAGACGATGTCCCCCAGTCACTGGTGCATAATTTGGACCGCGCCAGCTGGGCGATGCACAATCAAGTTCCTGTGAAATGCCACGGTATAGGTGGACGCTCTTCGATGACGGAGCAAATCTACGGTGATGTATTCGACCACCATTCGGTCGTTTACGAATTTGAAAATGGTGTGCGCATCTATGCCTTCTGCCGCACTACGAACGGATGCTACAATGATTATTCCAGTGTTGTGCTTGGCAGCAAAGGCAAGGCGGACATTATGCAGTGCCGAATCTGGGGCGAGACAAACTGGCGCTGGAAAGGCAGATGCGACCCTTACCAGAGAGAGCACGATGTACTTTTAGCGGCGATTCGCGCCGGCAGCCCTGTCAACAACGGCGACTATATGGCCCGCAGCACGATGGTCGGCGTAATGGGACAAATCTCATGTTACACCGGCAAAGAAGTTACATGGGAGCAGATCAACCAGTCCGATTTCTATTACCCGCCCAGGCCGGAGGATTGCCGTGACGATATGGAGCCGCCGGTTAAGGCCGGTGCCGATGGCAGCTATCCTGTACCCAAGCCGGGCTTTACTAACTTAATTTGAGCAAAAAATCTAAAAAGTTATAATGGCAAAGAATTAGGATTGCGAAACCGAGAGAACAGTATGGATATCGCTGCCCTAACGATACTTTGCCCATTTTATACCTGTTTTGAGGAGATAGATAATGAGCATTAGTCGTACATTGGTTTGTGTTTTAGCTCTGGCGAGCCTGTTCAGCGTCATAATGGCTACATATACCATGGCTTCGCAGGATGAGCTTCCGAAGAGATACACTGAAACCATCGCTACGGAAACCGGGGGAAAGGTTACTTTTGAGATGGTGCTCATCCCCGACGGCAGTTTCCAGATGGGCAGCCCTGCAGGTGAAACAGGTCGCAAAGATGATGAAGGACCACAGCATGAAGTCCGTCTCAACAACTTTTATCTGTGCACAACAGAAACCACTATTGAACTTTTCATGGCTTACTATCAAGAAACAGCCAGCGCCAAGAGAGACTTCGTCACCGTAGAGGAAACAAAAAAGAACACAGAGAAGACAGACAGCGATGTTGATGCAATCACCGGCCCAACACCTGTCTATGGTGACATGACGATGGGTTATGGTGAAAAGAACCCGGCCATGGGAATGACCTGGCATAACGCCATGACCTTCTGCGAGTGGCTTTCCAAGAAAACCGGTAAAAAATATCGCTTACCAACAGAGGCCGAATGGGAGTATGCCTGCCGGGCCGGCACAGCTAACATCTTTGGCGTCGGAAATGACCCGGACCGGCTTAAAGATTTCGCCTGGTATAAGGATACCGCTGACAGCGAGACCTCTGAAGTGGCTAAGAAAAAACCAAATGCCTGGGGCCTTTATGATATGTTGGGTAATGTTCGTGAATGGGTTTACGATTTCTACAGCCCCACGGCTTATAAGGAAGCTGCCGAGAAAAGCCCGGCAGTCAACCCTAAAGGACCAGAGACCGGCAAAGTACACGTAGCTCGCGGCGGTGACTATAGTAGCTCTGTGGAGGCACTGCGCTGCGCAGCCAGGGCCTTTGAGGAAGAGTGGTGGCGCTCCGGCGACCCACAGATACCGAAGAGCAAGTGGTGGCTGCCTGAAATGGATTTTATAGGCTGCCGGGTGGCCAGATCTGTGGAGACAGCCCCGCAAAATCCCAAATCCTAAATTCTAAACAATCTCTAATCACAAAATCCTAATGTACAAAACAACTTTGTTGTTGATTTTGTTTAGGATTTAGAATTTAGAGATTAGGATTTCGTATCTGGTGCCTGTCTTATGCAAATATTCATACACCAGCCAAGCTCAGGGCGATGAGCTTGATGTGTAACTAAAATGCAAATAGTCTAATCAGCCGACCAGAGAATCGAGTGGATGAGGTTTGTTCTTTAGGAGACTGGTCGCTTCAGCGAGAAAAATCCATATTAGTATCCGATGAGACAAAATCGCGGCTGGAGGAGTCGCCTACGCTCCGAAGCTGCGGCGAGGGGGCGAGGATGCCGGATTTGAAAGACTCATTTTCAAAGACCTGTTTCGCCAGCATGGCATATCCTTCGCTCATCGGGTGACTGGCATCAACATACAACTCGCTTGGTAATGTCGGAGGCATACAATAGGCAATATTATTTTGTTGTAGCCAGGCTTCAATCTTACTTTTCATATTTCGATAAGTCTCGATGCTCTCGCCATTCAGCATGTGCTCGTTAAACGGACCTGCGAGGACGAATATGCTGTTACTTCTTTTCTTCAACAGCTCAGCTGACTGCTGGAAGAATTTCCACTGCAGCGATGACTCGAGCTCAACCCACTGAAAATCCGTTTTGTCCATTCCTTTCTCGACCCACGAGATATTTTCGTTCCGGTTATCTTTCTTAAAGGTTGGAATCTTAAGGGTAATAGCGCCGGCGGGATTTTTATATGGATGCTCCAGCGTCCATGTGGGCAGGTCCATGTTCTCAAAATATGTAATTTTCAGATGGGATGTCCAGCTTAAAAAAGGCACATAGCGTTCTACCACAGCGGAAATCCTTTTGGAATACGGGTCCTTGTAGCAGGGAATATTTGGAATAAACTGCGGTACGAGCCTGGGATGATTGAAACGGAATTCTTTTTCGGTTTGCAAATCGTGTTTCCTTGAGCTCATCCATAAAGGATTAAAATGCAGAACAACCTTTTTATTTGATATGTCGTGACCATAGTATTTCAGCAAACCTTCTAATGCCACTGGATGGATGCCATCTACACCCAAATTGGCGAACCGGTCGCGGCCCGCGAGTTTATTGAGATAGCCGGACAACGTGTCATATTTGGACACGAAATGGCCCCAAATCACCGAATCTCCAATTACAAGTGTTTCGTACTTTGAAGTGGCCCATCGGCAGTAACGGCTGTACAACCAGTAGTCGTTGCTTAACTCGTAGGGCAAGCGATAGTCGGGTTCAGGCTCAAGTTTCTCCATCCGTTCCCACAGCTTGGGTCCAAAATAAAATAGAGCCAAAGCAAAAATTCCGACGAAAATCCATTCACATCCGGATAAACGCACACAATTGGAACTGAAAGCAACCTCAGGCTCATTCGCCGGATAAGAATTTTTTCGGTTTTCTAAGATGTTATTTTCAGGCATCTCGTTTTGCCTCGGTTATTAAAGCTTCTTATAGTCTAACTAATGTCAGAACTGCAGGTATATAAATCCTTTCTCACTTGCCGGAGCAAAAACAACGAGGTAGAGAATCATAAGAAGGACAATTCCTATGCGGACGAGCCTTAGCTCAAGGACACACCTTAGTTTGGACTCATAGGCAAACTGATAGACCCAAACAGCAAAGACGAGGGCCAAAGCCAGCAGCGGACAATAAGGATTTGCCAGTCCGGAGCTGAATATTCTTGTTACAATTAACCATGCGTTACTTATTGTTTCAGCACGGAAGAAAATCCACGCAAAGCTGACAAAAACAAACACAAGCATTTGTTTCACTAATTTCGGCACCTTTTCTTCATAGAATGGGGTTCTCTCCAGCTCACGAGTACAAAAACGCCCAAGTGCATGTAATGCACCCCAGATAACAAATGTCCAGGCCGCTCCATGCCATAATCCTGAAATCACCATAGTCAGAAACATATTTCTGTAGGTGTTAAATTTGCCCTTACGGTTGCCTCCCAGAGGAATATAGACGTAGTCTTTGAACCAGGAGGAGAGGCTGATATGCCATCTTGCCCAGAAGTCACCGAGGCCTGTTGCCAGATATGGATTGTTGAAGTTCAGCATTAAACGAAAGCCCATCATTCGCGCCACGCCCCGTGCCATATCGGTATAGCCGCTGAAGTCGAAATATATTTGCCAGGAAAATAAAAAAGTGGCAAGGACCAACGCAGGTGCCTGAAACTGCTCAGGAGTGTCGTACACCTTGTCAACATAAAGAGCCATATAGTCGGCCAGGGCGACTTTCTTGAAGAATCCGACAACAAAAAGTGAAAGGCCGTCCGCCACGTCCCGTATGGAGACCCTGGGCGGTTTTTGCAACTGGGGGAGTAAGCTCCTGGCTCTTTCGATTGGCCCTGCGACCAATCGAGGGAAGAGAGATACAAAGGTTGCATACCTTATGAAGCTCGTCTGTCTTTCTATATTGCCGCGATAGTAATCTATGGTATAGCTCATCGACTGGAAGATGTAGAACGATATACCCACAGGCAAAAGTATGCCGGGGGCAGGGAGTGCATAAGGAATCCCTAATGAAGACAATAGAAGGTTCAAATTGTCGGTGACGAATCCACCATATTTGAAGAAGCCAAGCAATCCGAGATTATTTACAATGCTTATCGAAAGCCACATCTTTCGCCGTGTGCTTTTGGACATTTTCATAGCTACGATGTAGTCCAGCAGTGTCGAGTACGAAATCAGAATCAGATATAGTGGGTTGAAGCAGGCGTAGAAGAAATATGAAGCAGCCAAAAGCCAGGGGAGCCTGAGCTTGGTGTTCTTGAGGACAAGGTAGGCGGGGTAAACAATAATGAAAAATAGTGCAAACGGCCAGGTATGAAATAACATTACTTGTGCCCCTTTATCTCATCAAGACTTGAATATGCGCCTCTACCGAAGCAGCCAGACCATCCAAACCATATCCTCCCTCAAGAATGGACACAATCCGACCTTCACAGCACTTCTCAGCTATCTCTTTGACGGTCTGCGTTAGCTTCGCAAATCCCTCCGCGGTAACCTTCATTCCGCCGAGCAGGTCATCCTTATGGGCATCAAAGCCCGCAGATATTAGCACGAAATCCGGGGAAAAGGCAAGGGCCGCAGGCTCGAGTTTTTCCTTGAAGACCCTCACATAATCAGCATCCCCGGAACCAGCCGGCAAGGGAACGTTAATGTTGTAATTCAAACCTTTTCCGCTGCCCTTTTCTGCTTCGCTTCCGGTACCCGGATAGAAGGGGTACTGGTGAACACTAAAGTACAGTACCGAGGGGTCATCATAAAACTCTGCCTGAGTACCGTTACCATGGTGTACATCCCAATCCACTATAAGTATCTTTGACAGGTTATGTTTCTTTTGAATATATCGTGCGCCGATAGCAATATTGTTAAAGATGCAGAATCCCTTTGCCATATCCTTTAGTGCGTGGTGGCCCGGCGGACGTACCGCACAAAAGGCGTTCGTAACTTTTTTTTCCATAACAGCATCGATAGCACACAGTACTCCCCCTACGGCTGTCAGCGCCACTTCATAGGATTCCGGAGATATCGGAACATCAATCGAATCGAGATATTCGGTGCCTTCCTCGCAGCTTCTTCTCACACGCCGTACATATTCAGGAGTGTGAACCATTGTAAGCCATTTGGAAGGGGCCGGCTTTGGTGACAGCGTGAATAATCGAGAGTATAGTCCCGTTGTCTTTAACCTCTCAACTATCGCGACCAATCTCTGTGGTGTTTCCGGATGGCCTACAGTTGTTTTGTGCGCGAGGTAAATATCATCATACACGAATCCAGTTTTTGACACTTTTTGGTTTGTGTTCTCCTTTGCCATATCTTCTCCGGCAGGTTTGTTGGAAGGAGCATTTGAGTTTTCGCGGAGCGGAATTGCTCTAACGCAACGAAATCCAATAGCATCACTTGCAAGACAAGTATCATCAATGGAAGGGTCACTGGCACGGTAAGCTGACCGGCAACTGTCGGCACTGGAGTTCCATGCGCCGCCTCTTATGGCTCTTTCCTTAGCTTCGGCTGGTCCCTTTGGGTTTTTCTCCGGGCTGTCTTCGTAATATTTCTCGGAATAAAAATCATTGCACCATTCTGATACGTTTCCATGCATATCATATAGCCCCCAAGGGTTGGGTTTTTTCTGTCCGACAGGATGTGTCTTTCCGGATGAGTTTTCAGCGAACCAGGCATAATCTTTCAGCCTCCGCATATCGTTACCAAAGCTGAACTTTGTGGTTGTGCCCGCCCGGCAGGCATACTCCCATTCAGCTTCTGTCGGAAGTCTGTATCCGTTTGCCTGAAAGTTACACTCCCAGGTTTCTTCATCGTAGCAAGGCTCAAGGTCTTCAGCGAGTGAACGCTCGTTGCAATACAGAGCCGCATCGGTCCAGTTCATCTGTTCTAAGGGATGCTTTGGATTTTTGAAATGAGAGGGGTCGGGGAGCTGAAACTTCTTGAATTGTTCCTGAATCACTTCGAATCTGTCCATCCAAAAAGAGTTGAGCCATACCCTGTGCACCGGCGTCTCGTCCGGTGAACCGTTCTTGCTTCCTATATTGAACCAGCCTCCGGGAATTTTTACCATTTCAATACCGGTCTTTGTTTTTATATTCTCTGGCGTACTGACGGGGTTCTTAGTACGGCGGCAGCCGGGGAAAATTACCAATACAAGCAGCAAACAAACGGTTTTCCTCATCAACTTTCCGGACAGCATGGTTATTGACTATCTTCCTTTTTTTAGCTTCTTTGTAAGTGCAGGCAGAATGGAACACCGGTCTCAACGATTTGTTGTTATAATTGGCACCCAATCAGGCTCTTTGTTGTGGTTCCCGTCGCTTGTGATTTCTACCCATTTTCCCGTCATATCGCTGACGCAGATATTCCAGCCCGGTGCTCTGCCGCCAACCATTTCGTTCGCTTCCGGCCCATGGCTAAAAGCGATGTATCTACCATCAGGCGAGAAGTCAGAGTGATAAACCTCGCACTCTTTTCGACAATTTATGACACGTTGAACATTCGTTACTATGGGTGCGGGGGCGTACAAGTCAATATCGCCCGTGCACAAATCCCAATCGGTTAATCCCCACGTTATCCTCTTGCCATCGGGGCTAAAATCAGGCCTGCAACCTGTAACTTTGTATTTTGTTAAATCAAAGACTCCGGTTCCGTCTGCTTCGATAGCCAGATTGGCGTGATCAAAACCCATGCCTCCGTGTACCGTTGCGACAAACCAATTACCGTCCGGCGACCAGCAAATATTATAAAGATGATGCAAACCTTTATTTTGATGTTTTCTGTGTTCGCGCGTATCTATATCGTAAAAGAAAAGCCCCTTGGTGGCGAAGTCTTTAATGGTGTAACGGGTAAATTCTCCCTTTAAATAAGCGATAGTTTTGCCATCGGGACTCCAGCAGGGCTGTCGAGCATTTTCAGCAACCTTGACTCGTCCGGTTCCGTCAATGTTCATATAATAGACATTTCGAACCTTTTCCTTTCCAACGAGCTCATCGGCAACAAAACAGATTTTCGTACCGTCACCAGATGCATGAGGATACATCTCATCCACATCGGAGGTGTTGGTCAGATTAACAGGATTGGAGCCATCCGCATTTATCAAGTATAGTTCCCAGCTCTCCTTGTCGTTGGTCTTACGATAGGTTTCGTACACAATCTTAAAGGGGATTTCTTTGAGGTTAAGCTCGGATTTTGGTGAAGGTGTTTGCTGAAGATTTGGGTCATCTTGCGTTCCTGTGCTACAAACAGCTTCATTCACTACAAGCAAACTCAACGCAAGAGTAAAAACTGCATAATGTCTCATTGTCATAATATTATCTCCTTTGCTTACCGGCCTATCGATGGAATAGGCACCCAGTCGGGTTCTTTGTTGTGGTTCCCGTCGGTTGTGATTTTTACCCACTTGCCGGACATATCACCCACACAGATATCCCAGCCCGGCGCCTTGCCGCCTACTTGTTGAGCTCCACCGAAAGGGCCATAACTGAAAGCGATATACTGTCCATCCGGGGAGAAGTCAACGTGATAAACTTTCGACTTGCGCAAGCATTGGACGACTTCGCGGATATTAGTCACTCTGGGTGTACGGCCCGTCAGGTCGATATCGCCCAGACACAGGTTCCAGTCGGTCTCCCCCCACGCTATTTTTGTGCCGTCAAGATTAAAGTCGGGTCGGCAGCCCTTAACTCCCCACCATCCCAGGTCAAATACTTTTGTCCCATTAGCTTCAAAAGCCAGGATAGCATCGCTGTACTCCATACCTCCTTGTACGGCGGCAACAAACCAATTGCCGTCGGGCGACCAGCACAGAGCGTAAATGTGATGTAAGCTTGTATTAGGGTGTGGTGAGTATAGACCGGTCTGAAGGTTATAAATTACAAGGTCGGAGGTTGCATACGGCCTGTCGCTGTAGCGTTCGAATTCTCCTCTCAGATAAGCTATTTTTTTACTGTCAAAACTCCAGCAGGGCTGCCGAGCGTTTCCGGCGACTTTGAAACGCCCGGTCCCGTCAATCTTCATATAATAGACACTTCGAACCTTGCTTCTACCTTCCCCTTCGTCAGCAACAAAACAGAGCTTTGTACCGTCAGGAGAAGCGTGGGGATACATCTCATCTACATTAGGGGTGTTGGTGAGGTTAATCGGATTGGAACCATCTGTATTCATCAAGTACAATTCCCAGTTTGGTTGACTCTCGGTTTCACGGTATGTTTCGTACACTATCTTGAAAGGGACTTCTTTCAGATTCAGCTCCTCTCGTGGTGACGGAACTCTTCTGGGTTTTTGCCCTGTTGGCGTTCTTGTTCCGCTAACAAGACCACTCGCTACAGTCAGAGTTAGTATCATAGAGATAAAAATGCCAGCGCTTTTCATAGGTAGCCCTTTTCTCGAAATATATAGTTTTATTAATATTTTGCATCAAACCTTCGATAAAGTCAACAATCCATAATTGCACGATTACCCGTGTTGTAAGCTTTAGATTGGGCTTGAGTTATAGTTGTCGGTGTGATATGTATAAAAGAAGAATAGAATTATTTTCTGTGATATGTTTAAGGTCATTATTAGAACGGCCGCACCATGACCGCTAAGCGTAATGATAGCAGCAATAAGTCATCCCCAAACGAGCTAACGCGCAAGAAGCGGCGCAGGAAGAGAAACCATTCACATAAAACAACGCCCAACAAATGTGCTGGACACAGGAAGAAAGAGCAGCAAAGAGACAAACAAGGAGCATCACCAAAACAAGTTAAGGGATGGCGTCTGTTGATGTTTCGTGTTATTGCAAGCACTGTTGGGCCAGCCTTATTTTTTTTGTCGTTGGAGATTACACTTCGCATAATTGGCTACGGCTATCCTCCGAGTGCAACCATCAAATGCAAAGTCAACGGGACAGATGCTTATGGAGACAATGTAAAATTTGGCTGGCGGTTCTTTTCCCAAAACATTGCCCAGGAATTTGAGCCGTTCATTTTCTCAGCAGACAAGCCGGGCGATACTTATCGAATCTTTATTCTCGGGGCTTCTGCTGCTCAGGGCACGCCAGAGCCGGCGTTCAGTTTCGGACGAGTTCTGCAGACAATCCTGCAGAGCGCGTATCCGAAAGTGAGATTCGAGGTTATTGTCGCTGCAATGCCGGCCATAAACTCGCATGTGGTTGTCGAAATTGCTAAAGATTGCGCAAAACACCAACCCGATTTATTTGTGGTATATCTCGGCCACAATGAGGTCGTGGGACCGTATGGAGCAGGAACTGTCTTTGCGCCGCTATCGAGAAGCATATCTCTTATCCGTATTGGTATTGCTGTAAAAACTGCGAGGCTGGGACAGCTACTGACCAGCTTATCCGAATCAGCAGGTGCCAGACGAAATGTTCCCGCGGTTTGGCGGGGCATGGAAATGTTTCTCGAAAAGCAGATACGAGCTGACGACCCCGGTTTGGAAACGGTCTATCAACACTTCCAGAAAAATCTCGAAGATATTAGCCGCATTGCCGGTGAAAGCGGAGCTAAGATAGTTCTTTGCACTGTAGGCAGCAACCTGAAAGATTGCCCGCCCTTTGCGTCCCTTCACAGGCCCGGACTTCGTGAGGAGGAAAAGAATAAGTGGGACGATATTTACCAACAAGGCGCCGAATATGAATCAGCGGGTAATTATGCCGAAGCTGTTGGGCGCTATTTAGCCGCAGCCCAGATTGATGACCGCTACGCCGACCTGCAGTTTCGACTGGGCCGCTGTTATTGGGTCATAGGTGAATATGATAAAGCCAGGGACAGATATATCGAAGCACGTGAGCTGGATACACTTCGATTCCGTGCTGATACCCGAATTAATGAGATTATTCGGGCGGTGTCAGGCTACGGTGCTAAGGAAGGTGTTTACCTTGTGAATTTTGTCGGAGCGCTCGAGGAAAACAGTCCTTATAAGACTCCGGGAGAGGAATTATTTTACGAGCACGTACATTTAAATTTCAATGGCAGCTATCTTCTGGCTAAGACAGTTTTTGAGCAGGTGGAGGCTATACTTCCAGAAAGGTTAAAGCATCAGAATGCACATAAACGCACATTGCTAACCGCAGCCCAGTGCGCCCAACTTTTAGCCTATAACGACTGGGCCCAATACAATAATGCTTATAAGGTCCTTAATTACTATATAAAGGAGCCGCCTTTCACCAACCAGCTTTACCATAGCGAACAGGTGAGCCGATTGGAGCGAAGACTCGAGGCCCTTGAAGACGGCTTGACGCCCGAAGCTCTAAAGAATGCCGAGGCTCAATATCGCCGGCTGCTTGAAAAAGAACCATCAGATTTCTGGCTGCGTTGGAGATACGCCGAATTACTATCGGTACGTTTCAAAAACGAGAGGGCTGCAGCCGAGCAGTGTCGTCTTACGCTGGAACTTTTGCCGCACTCTTACAAACCGCACCTTCTATTGGCAATGTCACTCGGAAGGCTGGGCCGTCTTAACGAGGCCGTCGGCCATCTTCTGAGGGTGGCAGAAATTAAGCCGACCAGTGCCAATGCTTATCACTGCCTGGGATTGGCACATCAAGCACAAGGTTACATCGATGAGGCCATAAAGTATTATTTCATAGCGGTTCGACTCCAGCCGAATAACAGCGAAGCCTACAAAAATCTTGGAGAGCTGCTGTCTGGGCAGGGCAAGATTGACCGGGCGGTAGAAATATCGCGAAGGGGATTGATCTTCATACCGGATGACCTTTATCTGCATCATAACCTGGGTGTGTTTCTCAATATGCAGGGACACAAAGATGAGGCGGTCAAAGAGCTGCAAACCGCTTTACGTATAGACCCAAACTCGGCTAAAACGCGCAATGTGCTCAATGCCATAAAGAAACCAAATAAATCAATACCTTATACCAACAGATAGTGATACAAATGGTCGAGCAATGCTCATAAGTGCTGGATAATTGCATCGAGCAAGAAAAGTTAGTAGAATAGCAAAGTAAAGAGTTTGAGAAATGTTATTAAGGTGTTGTATGCAGACTAAATATCGAAACGAGTTTTTTTGTATATGGTGCTCGGTCAGCTTGGCGCTTATAGCGTTTAACTCGGCTCTTGCCGAGAACTGGCCCTGTTTTCGGGGACCGACTCGGCAGGGTATGTCCCAAGAGAAGAACGTCCCGATTGAATGGAGCCAAACGTCCAACGTTGTCTGGAAGAGCCCGATTCCAGGCGAGGGCTGGTCGTCGCCTATCGTGTTCGATGATAGCGTGTTTGTGACTGCCGCAACGGACGGAGGCGCCTCATTTCGTTTGTTGTGCCTCGATCGGCTGACCGGAACCGTTCTTTGGGACAAACAAGTGCTCCGGCAAAAGCCGGGACACAAGCAGAAGCTGAACTCATACGCCTCATCCACGCCGGTAACAGACGGTCAGAATATATACGTGCTGGCTTTTGACGGAACTCTGGCGGCGGTCTCGATGCAAGGTAGGGTCATTTGGAGCCACCGCGAGTTTGAGTATTACAGTGAGCACGGGCTGGCGGTCTCGCCAATACTGTACAGAGATTTGCTAATCGTTCCCTTTGATGGCAGCAGCAGCGGACCGGACAGAAAACTTGGATGGCAAAAACCATGGGACCAGGCCGTGATACTTGCTCTGGACAAGAATACAGGCAAAGTGCAGTGGAGGGCACGGCGTGGATTTTCTCGTATCGCACATATCACGCCACAGGTCCTGAGTGAAAACAGCTACGACCAGCTCGTCAGCTCAGCAGGTGATGTCGTGCAGGGTTTTGACCTCAAGACCGGCGAGAGGATTTGGACGGTCTCAAGCCTGGGCGAAGGCGTGGTGCCTTCTGTCGTTATTGGCGACGGCCTGATTTTCACTACCTCCGGATTCGGCGAGTCAGCGCTCCGCGCAATTCGCACTGGTGGCAAAGGCGATGTCACGGGAACGCACATTGCGTGGGAATCTACGGAAGATGTTCCAAAGGTCCCATCGATGCTTTACGTCGAACCCTTCCTTTTCCTGGTCACCGAGTCCGGTGTCGCCAAGTGCCTCAGGGCGGCAACCGGCGTAGTTCTCTGGAGACAGCGTTTGGAGGGCAGATACTCAGCCTCGCCAATCTGGGCAGATGGAAGAGTCTATTTCCTCTCCGAGCAAGGCAAGACCACGGTTATCCAGGCGGGAGGCGAATTTAAAGTCCTTGCCGAGAATGAGCTCGAAGAAAAGTGTGGCGCCAGTCCTGCTGTTTCTCAAAAGCACATTTTCATACGGTCAGAAAATAATCTATACTGTATTGGTCGGGGCCGATAGACTATGAGTCTGCGGAGAACGAACATTTCGTTGATACGGCACAAACAGAGTGAACCGATTTAACGGTTTCATTTCGCCATCCTCTGTTTATTGAATTTGTCGTTACATTATGAGTGGTGGAGCATGGAAAAACCCGTGTTCTTTACTTTTGGAGGAACAGCTACGTTTCTACATTCTGGCCATTAAGCTTTTGCTTCATAAGCCGACCCATCTTGAACCTTACCATTCGTTTAGCCTGAACACTGACTGGTTCCAGAGTTTTTGGATTCAGCGATGTTCTGGCTTTACATATTCTAACGTCGAAGACACCGAAATCGCGGAATTCCAATCGGTTGTTCTTGGCAAGCTCAGCGATGGTCTCATCGAGAAAACATTGAATTACAGGCTTAACTACCACCTGTTTAGTATTAGTGTTTTTGGCGATTCGGCTGATAAGCTCTTTCTTCGTGATTCCTGGCATTAGTCATCTCCAGAATGATTTATTATAACGGCTTTTTAAAAACACTCCAACGGGACTCGGAGTAGTTTAACGAACAAGGCCTTTCTAATCAAACTGTTTTTTCCGAACATAGTGGACAGGAATCTCATTTCTTTCAAAGCAGCTTTTGAGCTATGGCGGGAAACGCCCTGAATACAATCCTTCGTGGTGCGTTGGAGCAGACCTGCAACACTGTCGCCAATACGCTTGCGGGTGTTTTCAACGCGCTCTTTATGGATTGGTCCCGAACCGAAATCGATAGTCCTCAAGAGTATCAATACCCATCAGAATCGTGCCCTCGGATATTTCAAGCTCGAGAACATTTTCTGCGTTCGAATACAGGACGTACCTGGCACCTTGTTCTTTCGGGGCATTCACCAGCTCGCTGAACAGCGACCTTGAGAATAATGTAGGATGCCCTCTTTGCCTGTTGAAAACAGGGACAATGATTGGATTATTCGTCTCCTTGAATTTAGCGATAATCTTATTAATAACCTCTTTGGTAATAAAAGGATTGTCCACCAAACAGACGAGGATAGCGTCCGTCTCTTGTGGAGTATCCTTTATTGCCGCGGTCAAAGACGACAGTTGTCCTTTTTTATAGTCTTTGTTTATAACAATATTTGTTCCGGATAAATCAATCGAATTTTTTATTATTTCAGCACCTGCTCCAAGGACTATGGTAATTCTGTCTGCATCGGAGGCTCTCAGTGCTGAGATTATTTGGTCTAAAAACGTTTTGTCTTTAAACCTTAATAAGGGCTTTAACTTTCCCATTCGCCTGGACTCGCCGGCAGCTAATACTATTGCGTTTATCATAATTGTTCTTCTTGCAGCTCTTCTGAAAGAGTTATTCTCATATGATTTGTTTCGGAAGCATCGCCAAGCCTTCTTATTTTTATAAGCTCACAAACTATGCTTAGAGCAATTTCTTCAGGGGTAAATGCGCCTATTGAGATACCAATAGGAGAATAAATCCTCTTCAGCGTCCTTGCCGGAATTCCCTTTTGTTGGAGTTTTTTTAGAATAGCAAGTGTCTTTCTCTTACTCCCAATCATTCCGATATATTTTGCATTTGTCCTGACAGCTTTCTCGAGAACTATTTCATCGGATTTATGTCCCTGTGTAACAATAACGATATATGAGTTCTTGTTGATGTCGGTTTTATCGAAAATTCTTTCATAGCTTTCGACAATAATATTGCTTGCATCTGGAAATCTGTTTTTGTTTGCAAATTCGACTCTGTCATCGCAAACAGTAACTCGAAAATTTACGGATTGTGCATACCTCGATATATGGTAGGATAAATGACCTGCGCCAAAAATGAAAACCATCGGTTGTTCGGCGAGGGTTTCTATAAATATTTCTACTCCATCCTCTAATGTCTTCTTTGCAGGGCGTTGTTTTGCAACGAGTTCTTTTATAGATGCGGTTACTTTGGGGGAAAAATTAATATTAGCGGCAGTATCGAGCTGGTCGATACTTCTCAGAAGCATTTTTTCAGGTGCCTTGTTGGGACAAATAATTGAAATAAGGACGCCCCAGACTTCGTTCTCGATAACGGCTAAAAGTTCTTTGAATAAGGGCAGACTTTTTTTATCAAAGGTTTCAATAAGAAGCTCTATTGAGCCTCCACATATTCCCTTTTCGTCATCTTCAGTTCCATCGAGGTTAAATTTGACTACCTGGTTTTCGGTCTTAGGCTTAGGCAGGCTCTTTTTGGCTATATTAATTACATTAGCTTCAGTCAATCCTCCACCCACGGTGCCTGCAGTTTCTCCGTTTTCCCCCCAAACGAGCATCTTATAGCTAATTTTTCCGGGAGTTGAACCCGTTGTGGATATCACGGTTATCAAAGCTATATTTTCACCCCTGCTGAGAACGGATATTGCTTTTTTATATACTTCAAGGTAATTCATAGTTTAAAAATAATCTTCTCCTGTTTTTTAAGTCATATTTATTTCTTGCATTATTACAGATTAATTGTATAAGATAACGCTGCAATAAGGAATGGCCTTTTTATAAAATAACCATGTTAATCTGAAAATAGAATATAAAGCTGCACGGGCTAATTGGATATTTGGCGGTAATCTCAATCAAAAGGGAGGTCAGTATGGCGGAAGAGATTTCTTTCAAACTCAATGGGAAACCTACAAGCTTGACGGTAGATGGTGAGCGAATGCTTTTATGGGTTTTGCGCTCTGACTTAGGTCTCACGGGAACAAAATATGGTTGTGGGAATGCTCTCTGTGGGGCCTGCACGGTTTTAGTTGACGATAGGGCCGTCCGGTCGTGTGTGATTCCGGTCCGGAGTATCAAAGATAAAAATGTTCTTACTATTGAAGGGCTGGCAAAGAATGGCAAACTGCATCCAATTCAGGAAGCGTTCATAAAGCACGATGCTCTTCAATGCGGTTTCTGCACGCCGGGTATGATTCTCAATGCGTACAGTCTTTTGTTGAGGAATCCACAACTCACCCGCGAGGAAATTATTGAGGGCATGGAGTATAACCTGTGTCGGTGTGGAGCGCATGTTCGAATTATCCGAGCTATCGAATCTGCGGCTCAAGAAATGAAAGGAGCAAGGTAAAGATGAACGAGGACGAATTTGTGGTTGGCGAGTACGGCAGTGACGATGGTATCTACCCACTTAGCCGTCGAGAATTCCTGCAAAGCATAGGTGGCGGAATCATAATCCTCTTCACCGTAGGCGATGCGCCCACAGCGGAGGCAAGCAGGAGCAGCGGAAAGGAACGTCCCGACTTTAATGCTTATCTTCGTATTGGTGAAGATGGCAGAGTTACGAGTTTCACCGGCAAAGTCGAATTGGGACAAGGAGTCATGACTTCTTTGGCCCAGACGTTGGCTGACGAGCTTGATGTGCCTCTGGAATCGGTTGATATGGTTATGGGGGACACGGCTCTCTGTCCGTACGATGCGGGTACATGGGGTTCCATGACTACCCCGTACTTTGGACCTGTTCTGCGAGCTGCGGGAGCGGAAGCCAGGGCGGTCCTGATAGAATTGGCGGCCGTGCGTCTAAAGGTGCCGAAGGAACGGTTGGACGTAAAAGACGGAGTTGTATTTGATAAGACGCGAAAGGAAACTAAGGTTACTTACGCTCAACTGGCTGAAGGTAAAAGGATTGAAAGGCGTCTAGAGCAGAAAGCTCAGGTGAAAACCGTATCAGAACTCAACGTGATAGGAAAGCCTCAAAACCGGATAGATGCCCTGGAAAAGGTTACAGGCAAGGCCAAATATACGGGGGACATCCGCGTAGCCGGTATGGTGTACGCAAAGGTTCTGCGGCCTCCGGCGCATGGAGCCAGGTTAAAGAGCCTTGACACTTCGGCGGTTGATAATATCGACGGAGCCCAGGTGGTTCGGGATGGAGATTTGGTCGCTGTCCTTCATAAAAATCCCGACGAGGCTGAGAAGGCCCTGGCGGAAATCAAGGCCGACTATGACATTCCGGAAGCGCGTTTTGACGATAAGAGTGTTTTCGACTATTTCGTTGATAATGCTGCAGACGGCGAAGTAAATAAGAAGGGTGGTGATATTGAGAGCGGACTGAAGCTTGCCCAGGATGTAGTCGAGCAGACATACTTGAACAGCTACGTGTCCCATGCTACGATAGAAACCCACACCGCTTTGGCACGCTTCGAAGGCAGCAAAGTTACAATATGGGCGTCAACTCAAACGCCTTTCGGCCTTCAGCGACAGTTAGTCCGTGAGTTGAGCATTCCTGTCGAGGACATCCGCGTTATTGCTCCTTTCGTAGGAGGCGGATTCGGAGGAAAAATCAGCAATGGGCAGGCTGTACAGGTGGTAAAGTTGGCAAAGATAGCGAACAAACCCGTCCAGCTTGTTTGGAGCCGTGCCGATGAGTTTTTCTATGACACGTTCAGGCCGGCTGCGGTTGTAAAGATAAAATCGGGGCTCACGGATTCAGGCAAGATAGTTTTGTGGGATTATAACATCTATGGTATGGGTGCGCGAGGTGCTGACCTGTTCTACGACGTGCCGCATCATCGTACCACTATCTATCGAAGGCTGAAGAACGGCGACGGAATGCATCCTTTCGCCACGGGACCCTGGCGTGCACCTGACAACAACACCAACAGCTTTGCGAGAGAATCGCACATTGACGTCATGGCCGATAGAGCAGGGATGGACCCCCTGGAGTTTCGCCTGAAGAATATTACCGACGAGAGGATGCGGGGAGTCCTTAAAGCTGCGGCAGAGAAATTCGGCTGGGCTCCGGCAAAGGCCCCCAGTGGGCGCGGCTTCGGGATAGCCTGCGGTTCTGATGTGAACGTGCCTGTGGCCCTTATAGCAGAGGTTAAGGTCGATAGGCAAACTGGAGATGTGAGGGTTAAACGCGTAGTCTGCGCCCAGGATATGGGCCTTGTGATTAACCCGGAAGGAGCCAAGCTGCAGGTAGAAGGCTGCATCACTATGGGGCTGGGTTACGCGCTAACGGAAGAAGTCCACTTTGAGGGCGGAAGGATTCTTGATTTAAGCTTCGGCACATACAAGCTGCCTTGTTTCTCATGGGTGCCGGCAATCGAAACGGTGCTGATAAAAGCGGACGATTCTCCTGCAAAGGGAGGTGGAGAGCCGGCCATTATTTGTATGGGTGGCGTTATTGCCAACGCCATTTACGATGCAACGGGAGCCAGATTGTTTCAACTGCCCATGACACCGGAACGGATAAAACAAGCGCTCTGAAATCTGTTTACCCCGTTAGAGAATTCGATTCACTAACGGCCTGTGCCGACGGTGGATTTCTCTAACGGGGTAAATTCGCTAATTGGACGTTAATCCGCAAGCTAAGCAAAGAGAGGGTCCTAATATGAACGAGACTATTTCCTTCAATCTCAATGGGAAATCAGTGAGCCTAACCACAGACAGTGAGCGAACCCTTTTATGGGTATTGCGTACCGACCTGGGTCTCACCGGAACGAAATACGGTTGTGGAAAAGCTCTTTGCGGTGCCTGCACGGTTATAGTTGACGATAGGGCGGTCCGGTCATGTGTGGTTCCGGTCAGGAGCATCAAAGGCAAAAAGGTTCTTACCATCGAAGGATTGGCAAAGAACGGCAAGCTGCATCCAATTCAGGAAGCATTCGTAAAGCACGATGCTCTTCAATGCGGTTTCTGCACACCGGGTATGATTCTAAATGCTTATAGTTTTTTATTAGAGAATCCTCAACCCACACAAGCAGAAATCATTCAGAGCATGGACTATAACTTATGTAGATGTGGAGCGCATATCCGTATCATCCAGGCTATCCAATCCGCAGCCGAAGAAATGAAAGGAGCTGAGCAGAGATGAAAGAAGATGAATATATTCAACTCGATTTCAGTGATATAACCGCCGACCCTAATCTTACCCGTCGGAAATTTTTGAAGTGCCTGGGCGGCGGAATCATAATCTTTTTCTGCATTGGAGACCTTTCGGTATTAGAGGCACAAAGAGGCGGCAGAGGCTATCCTGATGACTTTAACGCCTATTTTAGAATAGGCGCCGATGGCCGGGTCACGTGTTTCACCGGCAAAGTCGAGCTGGGCCAGGGTGTCATAACTTCCTTGGCACAGATGTTGGCCGATGAGCTTGATATAGCCCTGGAATCGGTCGATATGGTTATGGGCGATACTTCTCTCTGCCCATGGGATATGGGCACCTTCGGTTCTATGAGCACGCGTTTCTTTGGTCCTCCACTAAGGGCTGCGGGTGCAGAGGCAAGAGCTGTCTTAATAGAGTTGGCTGCTGAGCATCTCCAAACTCCTGTGGACAGATTAGCTACGGAAAATGGAGTAATATTCGATAAGAATCAGAAACAAAAGCGGGTTACGTATGCCCAGCTGGCCGAAGGAAAAACAATTGCAAGAGACGTGAAACAAAAACCTTCCTTAAAAACACCTTCTGAGTTTAAAGTTATTGGAAAATCTTTTTTACGCCGGGATGCTTTAGAGAAAGTTACCGGCAAGGCTAAATATGCAGGCGATATTCGGCTTCCGGATATGCTATATGCAAAGATTCTAAGACCTCCTGCTCACGGTGCTAAATTAAGCGGTGTTGACACCTCTGCGGTTGAGAAGATTCCGGGTATTCAATTGGTTCGAGACGGTGACCTGCTCGCTGTGCTGCACAAGAATCCCGACGAGGCGGAAAAGGCTCTTGCAAAAATCAAAGCCCGATTTGAGCTGCCGGAAACGCAAATTGACGATGAGAATATTTTTGAGCATTTACTTAACAACGCCCCGAGAAGAAATGTGGTTGACAGTGGGGGTGACATCAAAGAGGGGGAAAGACTTGCCGACGTTGTGGTAGAGGAAACATACTTGAATAGCTATGTCGCGCATGCCCCGATAGAAACCCATACCGCTGTGGCCAAAGTTGAGGGCGATAAAGCAACCGTCTGGGCATCGACTCAGACCCCTTTCCCGCTCAAAGACCAGGTAGTTCGGGCTCTGGGCTTTTCTTCCGAGAATGTGTGTGTTATCACACCATTTGTTGGAGGGGGATTTGGGGGAAAGAGCCAAAGCTCACAGGCTGTAGAGGCGGCGAGATTGTCAAAATTAACCGGCAAACCTGTCCAGGTCGCCTTCAGCCGTGCGGAAGAGTTCTTTTATGACAGCTTTCGACCAGCCGCTGTGGTCAAAATAAAGTCGGGAATCACAAATTCAGACAAGATTGCTTTCTGGGACTATGGTGTTTATTTTGCGGGTTCAAGGGGTTCTCAGCAATTCTATGATGTGCCGCATCATATTACAGCCGCATTCGGAGAGTGGAGGGGAGGTGAGCCTGGTCCTCATCCCTTTGACACGGGGCCCTGGCGTGCACCCGCCAACAACACTAATACATTTGCCAGAGAGTCTCAAATTGATATTATGGCTTCCAAAGCCGGTATGGACCCCATAGAGTTCCGTCTGAAAAATTTGAAGGATGAAAGGATGCGGAGGGTTCTCCAGGCCGCAGCGGAGAAGTTTGGCTGGTCGCCCGCGAAAGCACCCAGTGGTCGTGGCCTTGGCGTAGCCTGTGGTATTGATTCCGGCACGTATGTGGCTCACATAGCCGAGGTTGATGTCAACAAGCAAACTGCAAGCGTGCAGGTTAAGCGCGTAGTATGTGCTCAAGACATGGGTATAGTAGTGAATCCTGAAGGAGCTATTTTGCAGGTGGAAGGCTGTATCACGATGGGATTGGGTTATGCGCTGTCCGAAGAGATTCGCTTCAAAGGTGGAAAAATTCTTGACTCGGACTTCAGCACGTATGAGCTGCCTCGTTTCTCATGGCTGCCAAAAATCGAAACGGTGCTTATAAAGGCAGAAGATATTTCTCCTCAGGGAGGCGGCGAGCCGGCCATTATTTGCATGGGCGCTGTTATTGCCAACGCCATATATGATGCAGCAGGTGTCAGATTATTTCAACTTCCCATGACACCAAAACGGATAAAAGAAGCTGTGGCAAGCCGTGCTCGACACGCGGCTCTAACGGCATAAGGTAGATATTCAACAACAAAACCGGGGCGCCTGGATTAAAGGCTCATACTATACTCTGGCTATTAGTGTTGGGCGTGAACGGCCTGCACGTCGAACGAATACCCCGGTAGAATGACCATCGTTCCATCAAGGGACTGCTTGTTCAATTTTTTTCTATCGAGGCAGAAGGTAGAAGAGAGGGTGATGTGCCAGTCTTGGTTCTTTTGAAAACAAAAAGGGCCCATACCGAATCAATCGGTATAGGCCCCGGAATGACATAAATCCGTTGCTTTGTTGTCCGTCATCGCGGGCAATCAATTTCTACTTATGGTGCTGTTGGCGGCGGAGGGTACAGACGAATATCATCAAAGTACATCGTACCTGAACCGCCGGCCTGCGGGTTTTTCTTATTGCCAAGACCAAGAGCAATCGTATTGACATTGGCAAGGTTCACGCCCTGGTCTGCAAAAGCTTGCAGGTCGATAGTCCATTTCGTCCAGGTGCCTATCTGTGCTGCATTAGGATTATCATGAAAGACCACAGCACTGCCATTAAGAGCAACATACATCGGCGCAGCAGCGTTAGCTGAATTGCCCCGGAACCAAATCGATAATGTGCTAACACCTTTCTCTGTCCAGTCACGTGGATAAGTCAGCGTCTTCTCCACCTCCGAATACTTGAGGACGCTGTTGTCATAGAATAAAGGCATCGATTGGCTGCCTCCGTGAACGATTGTTTCCTCACAATAAGAACCAGTGCTTTCGTCGCCCACGGCTGAGCCGGTCCCGTTACCGGGTGCGTAGGGCTGAGTACCCGGTGTGCCATAGCCAAGCCCATCTTTCCAGGCGTACCATATCTGGTTCACGCCGGCGTTGTAGTCCTCAAAATCGTCCACGATAAGGAAGTTGGCGGTCGTAAAGCTCCAGATGCCGCCTTTCCAAGGACTGTCGGGATTGACGTTATTGACCTCGTCAACACGCCAGTAGTAAGTTGTATCCCACTCAAGTTTCACGGGGTCATAGCTCTCAGAACCAAGGGCCTTAGTGCCTTTATACTCTGGCGAACCGGTATTGGCATTGCGCACGGCCTCTTTATCTGTGCCGAAGTATAACTGATGCGAAGCAGCATGGACTCCCGGCGACCAGCTAAGAGTCGGTGTCTGCTTTACATCCACGGCGCCATTAGACGGATTCGGGCTCCCGACGGCGCCCTGAGTAGTAAAGCTCCAGACGTCGCCCTTGAATGTGGCGACAGCATCGAACTCATCAACCCGCCAGTAGTAAGTCTTACCCAATTTGAGCGGGCCGGGAGTATATGTTGCGGTTCCCCGTGGGAGTCCACCGGCGGCGTTGTTTACATCGTCAAAATTCTCGCCGAAGTAAACGGTGTGCAATTTTGAACCGAAACCTCCCGTCCAGCTAAGCTTTACTTCCGGGTCCACAAACTCGGCGCCATCAGCCGGGTCGGGATTGTATGCGGTCTTGGGAGGAATCTTAAAGCTCCAGACGTTACCCTTCCAGGGACTATTTGGGTCTTGCTCATTAATCTCATCGATTCGCCAATAGTAAGTTGTGCCCGGAACAAGGCCGTCCGGGAAAGGAAATCCGGGAAAGCCGACAACAAGGAATGTCGAGACCTGGTTGCCTCGGAACGTATCACCTGTACCGTCGTTCACATCATCAAAATTGTCGCCGAAGTACACATCGTGCGAAACAGCCAAATCTCCCGGCGACCAGCTAAGGGTCGCCCATGTATCCGCATATAGGGAACGGTCGCGTGGGTCGGGATTTCTGGCCTGAGTTTTCACGCCCAGCACATATTTAACGGCCGCTTTAATCAGTGCATAAGCATTTTCATTCAATACATCATGTGCGTAATAGTGAAAGAACATGCCGATGCGAATATCCGCTGCGAACGGTTTACTGCCATCTGCAGGAGGTACAGCCAGTGCAGCTCCCTTTTCGTAAACAATAAGAACATCATAAGTCTGGCCGTCGGCTAAGGTGGCTGTTGCAATGACGGTGGCCTCATCCCCTGCGTCGCCATTGGCAAACTGGGCCGTGCCTGCTGAGCCCGCGATATCAGTCAGAACGGGCACAGTTCCACTGAGACCTGCGGCCAAAAAATGCCCGGGACTGACGATTGTTATATCTGTAGTTGCCACATCGCTTGTTGAACCGCCACCTTTTGTCATGCCCATCTCATCCCAGCAGTAAGGCTCGCCGACGACTATCGGAACTTCTATTTCTGTGATTTCGTTGGCGACGTTGCTGGAACCGACCGATTCGGAAATCCAGACCAAATCCGCGGCGGCCGCGGCGGCCTCAGTATCCGCCTCATTCTCAGTGTCATCAAAATACGTTACCGTGTGTCCAAGGCTTTCAAGGAAATCTTTTATCAAAGCGTCATTGGGGTAGGTGGCTCGGTCGGCATTCACTATAAATAGTATATTGTCCCCCATGGCTTCAGTAGCTGAAAAACTAAGTGCTACCACCAGACAAAGTAAGGCTCTTACAAACTTTTTCTCTAACATAATTTTTTCCTCCAAATAAAGAATTTTTAAGAAAAATAACCAACAGAAACCAATTCTTTAGACGTAATAATCCTTCTTCACCCCGCCCCTCTGTCCACTTTGAGGGGCTGGGTTCAAAAAATAAATATAGGTTGTTAATTGAAATGCAAAATATCTTATCCGCAAGGCACAAGTTCTGCTTTCCAGCACTCTGCCTCGCATAATACACAGTATTTCCTCCTCTATTCGGAAAACTATAAGGATTTCGCCCGCTGGATGACCTCAAATCCACAGATGCCCGACCCTTCGACTTAGCTCAGAACAGGCTCTTCGCAGGCACAAGCTACGTTATTCTCGTTTATACCAAATCAGCCGCTCTCCCGTCAAGGAAAATCTCTCGAATTATTCGTCCCGTCCGAGCACCCTAACAATAAAGCAGCAATCTCCAAAATAATCAACAACCAATGAAAAAGGGGCCTATACTGAATAATTCGGCATAAGCCCCGAATTGACGCGAATCTGCTATTTCAATCAGGCCCCCATATCTTGCTTCGCAATCCGCAGTCCACAGGATGCCTTGCGGCAGATGCCTTACGGCGGAAGCAATGGGGGCCAGCTAAATCACACGGCTTAAGGTGCCGGCTCTGGTTCTGGTTCTGATGGCCGATACAGCCGAATGTCGTCAAAAAACACCAGACCCGAACCACCAGGCTGCGGATTGTCCGCGCCGCCAAAGCCAATAGACAGTTTGCTGACGTCGGTCAGAACAACGCCGGCATCACTGAACTCTTTCAGGTCGATATTCCATTCCGTCCACGAGTTTATCAGGGCTGTATTGAGGTCGTCGTGATACACAGTCGCAGCCGTGCCGCCGCCGTCTTTCACGGTTACATACATCGGCTCAGCCTCATTACTGAGCATCCCAATGTCCTGGTTGACCCACTGGCCCGTACCATTGCTGGTAACGTTGGAGAATTTGGCCTCACAAGTAAGAGCAGAGTCGTGGCTGGTCAGCGCTAAGCCTATGTACATAGGTGTACCCATGGCGACCGTTGTCAAATTCAACTGCGTCCATGTTTTGCCGTCCGCTGAATAATAGGCCCTGACAAGTCCGCCCACTGTACGCTCTAATTTCACCCACTGAGGGGCGGTAATGCCCTCAACGAAAAACCTGTCCGTGCTGCCGCCCGTAGTGTTGCGAAACTGGAACCGGACCCCGTTTTCAGGGGTGATGAGCAGTGAGGCGTTGGCCGAGCCTGCCTCAAGCGTATCACGAATCATCACGCCGGCCTTGGCGAACTCATTTGTGTTCTGAACGCTCTCGACCTTTGCTACAATCGAGGCGGCGCCGGAAACCTGCTTCCAGGCGAAGTGGAACTGGTCAGCGTTACCCCAGATGTCCGCGCCCGAGGCGGTCATCGTATATGTTCCGGCCGGCCCTTCTGTAAAACCGCCGACATAGGGCGGATGGCCTCTGAACCACAGCGACAATACTCCAACGCCTTCTCTGGTCCAATCCTGCGCGGGACTAAACGCACGTTCGGTCTCTGAATAATTTGCCAGGCCGCTGTTGTCATAGTAAAATGGCATTGACTGCTTGCCCCAGTGGACAATCGTAGTCTCAGCAATATGCTCTCCCTTAGTAAAATCTGCGTCATGACCTATAAGGGCACCGTTTGTCTCGACCTCGTATCCGTCTATCCACGTACTGAATATCTCATGAGGTGAAAAGTCGTTGTAGTCCTCAAAATCGTCCACGATAAAATGGTCGATTACCGTAAAGCTCCAGACATTGCCTTTCCATGGACTATTTGGGTCCAGATCATTGAGCTCATCTACCCGCCAGTAATAGGTCTGGCCGAATTCGAGAGGGCCGGGTGGGTCATAAGTAATATCTTCCTGGTTTTGACCGACCAATACATCCTGCGGATTGGTCCTGCTGGCTTCTTTGACGTCGTCGAGAACTTTTCCGAAGTACACATCATGTTTATCAGCGTATGTTCCCGGCCTCCAGCTAAGAACCGCATCCTGTGGCACATCTATAACGCCATCGCGCGGGCGGGGGCTCCGAGCCTGCGTCAGCGGTCCGGTCGTACCCAGAGCATAGTTAATCGCTGCTTCAAATAGTGCATAAGCGTTCTCATTCCATAACGGGTACGATCGTCTATCAAAACCCAGACAGACGCGAATATCCGCCGCTACCTGGTCACTGCCGTCTGCAGGAGCTTGGGCAAGCGCAGCTCCCTTTTCGTAAACGAGAAGAACGTCGTAAGTCTGGCTGTCACTCAGGGTGGCTCTCGCAATGACAGTGGCCTCTGCCCCTGCGATACCCATGCTAAAACGGGCCGTGCCGCTAACAGGATCGGTAATGTCAGTAAGAACGGGCACTGTCCCTCTGAGGCCTGCGGCCAGATAGTGTCCAGGATCAACTATCTCTATGTCTGTAGTGGCCACGTCGATGCCTGTGCCACCACCTTCTGTCAGACCCATCTCGTCCCAGGCCCAGGCCTCGGTGATGACCATAGGTGTTTCAATCTCTGTGATTTCGTTCCTGATTCCGCCGGAACCTACTGTTTCGGAAATAAAGACCAAATCCGCTGCAATAGCGGCAGCCTCGGTATCCGCTTCGCTCTCGTCGTCATCAAAATACGTTACCGTGTGTCCAAGGCCTTCCATAAAGGCTTTGAGGGCATCGTCCCCTGACATGTTCTGATCGTCGCCGACGGGCGCGTTGTAATTCATCGACGAGATGAACAAAATATTGGCCCCCATGGCTCCGGTAGCTGAAAAAATAAGTACTACCAACAGACAAAGTAAGGTTCTAACAAATTTTTTCTCTAACATGATAATCCTCCTTCACCCCGCCCCTCTGTCCACTTTGAGGGGCTGGGTTCACCCCGTCCCGTCTTCGACGGGCGGGGTTCAAAAAATTAAAATAGATTGTTAATTGAAATGCAAAATATTTTCATTGCGAAGCGCCTGTACTCGCGTTACCGCAGGTGCGAGCACAAAGTTCTCCCTTAAAACTCTGTGCCTCGCATAATGCACAATAATTCCTCCTCTATTCGGTAAACTATAAGGATTCCACACCTCAGAGGCCCAAAATCCACAGATGCCCACCCATTCAACCCTTCGGCTTCACATAGGGCAGACTTTCTACTCATATAAGCTTAGTCAATACTATTTATACTAAATCGACATCTCTCCCGTCAAGGAAAATCTCTCGAATTATTCACCCGCGCCCCTGCTGCAGGGGCGGGGTTCATCCCGTCCCGTCTTTGCCGTAAGGCATCCGCCGCAAGGCGTCCCTTTCGGGATTGCGGACGACGGGTGGGATTCATCCCTTTTCAACACCCTCAAATAAAATCGTAAATTCAGTCTTTACAGGGCGGTGCAATCTCCAAAATAGTCAAGAGCCAATTAAAAAGGGGCCTATACCGAATCGGTATAGGCCCCGAGATGGTTTTAGACAGTAACCGTATCTCTTTGCCCTTGCGGCTACACTCTATGGCTACGGCTACATCACCACATTAAGCCTGCTTCTCTGCCCAAAGAGCATAGCCCTTCAGGGCAGCCATCCCGTCCTGATTCAGGTCTTCCTCAATCGAGAACGGCGATGTTACTAATTATTCGCAAGGTAACGAACCTCAGCCTCGGACAAAGCCCTGTTGTAGAGACGAATGTCATCCATTACTCCGTTGAAATTGTACGAGCCGGTCGTGAAGGGCTCACAACCAATCTTAAAAGAGCCTGGTGAAGCGCCAAGCGCCTGAGTTGTAAGCAATTCTCTGTCCAGCTCTCCATTAACGTATGTCCTGATGTAGCCATCCTCGAGAGAATAGACTCCAGTGACGTGATACCAGACATCCACCTCGATCACTGTCCCGCCACCAACACTTCTGTTGAGAACGGCCGAGTTACCGGCAGTGCGAATTTCAAATTCAATCTTGTCGTTGTATACGCTCATCTTGTAGCCACCGTTGGCATTGTCCTGGTTCCCCCCAACCTTATGGTCAGCACCCTGAACAGCAACTTTGATCCACGCCGAGATCGAAACTGCGTCTGTAATAGCCAAAATCGGGTTGATCCCACAGTCCACATAGTCGCCAGCACCGTCAAATTTCAGCGCCATTCCAGCCACCCCTTCGACAAAGGTTGGGTCGCCAAAAATAGTACCATTGTTACCGTTGCCGGAACCATCGAGCACATCGTTCTCCAGCGGGTAGTATGCAACCAGAGCTTCGGTGCCGGGGTCAACCATCGGCCGAAAACCGGCAAGGTAACGAATCTCACCAACAGACAAAGCCCGGTTGTATATAATGGCCTCATCGACAGTGCCGGTGAAAAACTGTGGTGCCGTTGCCGTTGCATGCCTTCCAAGTTTCAGGGTCCCTGTCTCAGCAACGGGGGTACCGGACGGAGCGTCGTTGGTCGTGATCAATTCGCCATCTTTGTACGCTTTGAGCACTTCTCCATCATACGTACCAGCCAGGTGATACCATGTATTGGCCTCTACCGGTCCGTAACTCGCAGCATGCCATCCTCCGGCGCTTACGGTAACCGACCCACGGAAGGCATCTTGGCTGTGGTTCCAGTTAAACTGATAGTTCTTCTCGCGATGAACCGGCCCACTCGGCGCATCTGCCGAAGGTGCCGCAGGGCTCTTCACCCAGCAGGATATAGTCCAGGTAGCCAGGTCTTGCGTGTTGCCGGTGTCCACATGGTCATCGCCGTCAAATTCCATCGCCATGCCATAGCCGGCCGGCCCTTCGACATAGGTTGGGTCGCCAAATATAGTACCATCGTTGCCGTTGCCGGAACCATCCAGCACATCGTTCTCCAGTGCGTAGTATGCAACCAGATCCTTTGTGCCGGGCTCAACCGGCGTCGCCCGTTTACCAGCAAGGTAAAGAACCTCAGCCTCAGACAAAGCCCTGTTGTATATCGCGACCTCATCAATAAGGCCGTCCCAAAAACGTCCTGCAGCTTGAGCATTCTCGCCGATAAGCACCGGGTAGCTGCCGACGGTAATGCCCCCAGTATCGGTGTTGGTACCTTCCAAGACGCCATCTAAATAGATTTTCGCACCGTCTGTAGTATCAATAGTAGCGGTCACATGATGCCATTCACCAAGAGGTACATCGCTCGCAGTTCTCACCGCCAGCCAACCTCGGGGTCCTCCGTCGGTGAAACCAAAATCCATGGTCTGTGTATTCCCGCCTTTGGCGAGTCTCCAGGCATTATCTCCCTTGGCTATAACCGTTTGCCAATCGACTGTGGGCGTTCGCCAATTGATCCAGACACTTAGGGAAAAGGCATCGGTAATATCGAATATTGTGTCGTTGCCGCAATCCACATAGTCATCCACACCATCTAAGTCCAGCGCCATCCCGTAACCGGCCGGCCCTTCGGCAAAGGTTGGGTCGCCAACGATAGTACCATGGAGCCCGTTGCCGGAACTGTCATTCACATCGTTCTCAAATGAGTAGGCCGCAATCAGACCATCTTTGCCGGGATTAACCGGCTCCAGCTCGGAGATGCCGAGCATATAGGCGACCGCATTGAGGAACATCTGTGCGCCATCTGCGTACAAATCATAGATACCCGCCGTTTCTGAGCTTATGCCATCAGTCTCGCGACTGCCGGTCAGGAACACCAGCCGATGACCGGCCAGCGTGTCCGTTCCGGCCCCGCCGGCGTGCGTCAACGTGGCCCCAGCCGTCCATTCGCCGATAACCATGCCCCCAACAGGACCATTGCCCGCTTCTGAAACCGTGGCCAGAACTGTCCCGTCGGCGTTCACCGGATCGGTATTGATCGAGATGCCACGCGCCACAGTTGTCCCGTCGGTGGGATAGACGACAACGCCGGCAAATGGATTGTCCATGGTGCCGTCAGTCAGCGGGATTCCCGCGAAGATCGGGTGGGTCGGGTCGCTGACAGTCAGCGTGATGTCCCCGGTGGTGTCCGGCATGTTCGTACCGGTGGTGAAGCCCATGCGGCTGCTCCGCAGCTTGTAGCCGCACGTGATGATCATGGGAGCAGTAACCGTGGCATTCCACGTCGTGGCCGCGTCGTTCTGGTAATGGCCGCTGGCGGCCGAGCGACCGATGATCACCAGGTCCGCCGCATTGAGCACGCTCACGTCGGGAGTGCCGGTCGTGATATAGCGCATCACGCTGTAGCCGTTAGTCGTCAGCAGATCGGTGTACCCCTTATCGGGCGCCTCGGTGAAGCCAGCACCGGCAGCACCGGCCGAGGGCACGTCATCAGCTCCATGGAAGGAGACCCAGATGATATTAAAGCCTGTAGGTGTTATAACCTGGCCTTTAAGTAGTGTGCCGCCGGACTCGTGCTCTTTTGATTGAATGGTTGCTTGAGTGCCTTCTTCGGCTGGCGCAAACAGAAACGCTACAATCCCATCCGTATCGCTGTTGAGGAAATCATCTAAGGCCTGGCTTGTGCCGGTTGACGCTCTTACCCCCGGCTCAGGCGTTGTGAAGGTCAACAACAGGCCGGTCAGGTCGGTCATTACCAAGGCAACCGGGTCTCCAATGCCGGGATTGCGGCTGCTCTTAAAAACACCAGGAGCGGTATTCCAGGTGATTGTGGTCTCATCGATGTTATCATCCAGGCCCTCGATAACCCCGTAAACATTTACCACACCAACGTTCTGGCCGTAGTTGCTGAAACTCACATTTGCGATAAATTTACGCCCACCTTTAAGCTCCGAGATATTGTAGCTAATCAATGTCACCCGGCGGCTGCCCTCAACGTTGTGTATTTGCAGCTCTGGCCCGTTTGCGTTTCCGTTCAGCCCCAGGTCCGCATCTTTGCCGATATGTGCATCATCCGTTGCTCCTAAGCTAAAAGGCTCTGCCTGAACACTACTCGCCACGATTAGCGCCAAAACAAAAGGAATTAAATAAATAAGTTTCTTACACATAATAATCCTCCTTCTTTAAAAAAGTTACAGTAATGACTTATTGTGTTTTGGCCACACACCAAAACACTCCTTGTCTTCGACAAGCATCGGATACAGAAAGCAGAATACAGAAAACAAAATGTAGGATATACGATAATTTTCAATTCTAACTTCCGGCTTCTGACTTCTTAATTCTTGCTTTGTGCCTATCTCAAACAGGTTCAAATAAAACGACCGATAATAATTTTCACCTTCACTACATTTTAAGTCTGCCCAGGATAATTTTTTCCTATTACCTCCTTCCTTCAAAGGCCCAATATGAGCCGTTAATTGAAATGTAAAAATCCTCGCTACAGAGGGCAAAAGCCTCGTTGCGGCTCTATGCTATGCTTTATACTATAACTCCTCTATCAGAAAACTGCAAGTATTTTTTGGGCCCAAAGGCCAAAATATACCGAGCACACCCCGTATTTTATAACAAATTGGCCATTTCACTTCAAGTCGATTTTTGAAAAAAGGCTGCGGTTGGTCAAACTAAGACAAGCCAATCCTGCCTGCAAGGAAAATACAGGCATCGCCGCAATCCGTAATTACTGATGGGCTTGCTCAAAAATGCAAATTGTTTTGCAAAACCTTCTGTTTTTCCCATTTTTCTCTGGACATTCGGTTTGGAATTTGATAAAATAATACTCTATAAATAAGCATTTCCCTTAAGGGAGGGGGATTCACTTTTAGGTTATTAGTGTAAAAATCATTGCGCCAGAGGAGGGGGGGAAAAATAATCCCAGGTAAAAATAATAAATTGCTGATTATATTGCTGTCGCTCGTTGCGTCCACGTGTGCAAGTGCTGTACCAACGACGAGCGATTGTGATAAGAACTTCGTTGCTGCTGCTATCTTACCAGCTTCAGATGCGCACGTCTGCTGTATAGGTATATCTGAAACAAGCCGGATTATCGAACCTTCCAATGCTCACCTGGCCAATATCGGCGTAGAGCTTCTAAAGCCACCCGCTGACTTCACAGACTCGGCATCTGTTGGCGCGAAGATAAAGATTTTGCCCCCCGCACCTGCTGCGTTTTTCATGGTCTTGACCGGATTCCTTTGTGTTTCATTGGTCAAGGACCGCAGGGTCTGGCTGGCAGCCTTGGCCGGCCTGCTGTGGGCAGGACAGACTGGTATTCAAGCCATTCCTCAATTAGCTGCCTATATGAGCCCCAAAAAACACATTCAGCAAGAATCGCCCGATAATACTGCCTGTCTGTATCGCGTTGAAGATTGCTGTCGTTTGCGTAGTGACATCGAAGGCACACAATATATTGGCCTGCTTCATCATTTAGCTGCAATACCGGCCGGCACGATGTCGTTGCCGTTACCAGCGTCTCTTTCGTCTTCGTCATTGCAAGCGCAGCGAAGCAATCTTATTGCATGGCGTAAGTGCGTAGTCTCTGTGCGAACCAGGAGCAACGCCGGGGCTTCTCAATTCGCAATAACTCACTTTTCATCCTTACTGAAGCCTGCGGTTATCTGCCCGGCTCCCGGAGCTGAGCAGTATATTCATTTTTCGCCGGCATATTCTTTTGCTCAACTGGCCCGCGGCCCGCCTAATCCCGACCTGATAATTGTAACCTCCTTTCTATATGGAGGGTTGTTGCGCGCGAGCCCTTTAGGTTGGAGGTTGATGTAATTGTTACTTAGTACTTTTGTAATTTTTATGCACTTAAGGAGAAATTAAAATGAAGCGAGTATTATTAACATCTATAGTATTAGCCTTAATGGCCGCAACGGCTCTGGGCAACGCAACTCCTATTGGTCCATCTCCTCACCTCGGATGGTGGGACGAGGGAGCCTCCGGCACTACCCATCAGGCCTTCGATTTCTCAGCCGCAGAGCTGGTTACAGCAGGGCCCCCCACGTGGACGTTCACTCCTGAGGAGTTAGTAAATCCTTCGACCGCACAAGCTATCGTCACCACCATGAACGGTATATGGGATTCCGGCGTGTTCTACGATGGTGGGATGATTTTCGTTACGTTGAAGATCGAGAACTACGAATTTCCCAACGCATATAAAGAAATTTGGATTGATGTCGGATACACAGGTACGCTTCAAGGTTGGACGGCGGGAGCACATAACGGTCTCGACCCGCAAGACTATAAGGTTGTAAGCCTTGGACCCGGCGGGCCCAGTCAGGAAGCTGAATGGGGTTTCCGCATCTACCCGAATCCGCATTGGGAAGATATCAACTTTCAAATTGCTTCGATAATGGAACCGACCGGGCAGCTTATTCCTGCTGCCCTGGATTGGATTCACGTGGATACGATTTGCATTCCCGCACCTGGAGCTATTTTGTTGGGTAGCATTGGTGCAGGAATTGTCGGCTGGCTGAGAAGGCGCAGGGCTTTTTAAAACAACTTTAAGATACACACTTTTTGAAAGGACAGGACTATGAGAAAGTTAATTGCAATTTGTGTAGTAGGACTTATCTTCGCTCTCTGTACTCCAGTAGCTAATGCCGCTATAAGTTATGGTACACCCAGTCCCAGTCTTTCGCCTACCTTTGGGACATTAGTGGATTTTGATGACAAGGCGACCGGAACTCAAGTTCTTTGGAACGATTATGTCTCTTTAGGAGTTACCTCAATTGTGGAGCTGGAGGGCTTAGGATTTTTTGGGCGATACTCAGGCACACAAAGTGCACCCTGTTACGTGGGGACAGGTTCAAACGGTGAACGTGGCACTGGCATACTTTCAGGATGGGACGGCACTATTCAGATTGATCTGGCCTTGCCTGCCAGCATGGTCGGAATTGGCATTGCGAACAGCATGGGAGGCTCCGAGACTTTAAGCGTTTATGATAGTGGCGGCAGTCTCCTCGAATCACACACAGTGGTTGCGGGTGCTAATATCTATGCGGTGATAACCAGAGATGCCTATGATATTTCACGTCTGGTGGTTACCGGAGACTTTTTTGCAATCGACGACTTACAGTTCAATGCCATCCCCGCTCCGGGCGCTGTCTTGCTGAGTTCTATTGGTGTAGGAATTGTCGGCTGGCTGAAAAGGCGCAGGGCTTTTTGAAACAACTTAGGGTGCACATTCTTTGGAAGGACAGGATTATGAGAAAGTTAATCGCAATCTGCGCTTTTGCTGTGTTGATGCTGGCCGTCAATAGCCCAGCAAACGCAAGCATCACAATTACGGATGTGGTCGATAATAGCGATGGTCAGGCTAACACTTATTTCAGTAGTACCCCTACCAATACCGATGCTACTCGGCCATCTCCAACGGACACATACCGTTGGTGGAATGAAGACTGGGGCTGGACCCACACCTTTAGCCCGCCTGGACCGGCGCCCGTCTCGATAATTTCTGCAGCATTAGCGATTGAAGCGTGGGACGTGGACCCCGCGCCGTTTCCCGAAATTGATGAGATATATGTTGGAACAGATTCCACCGGAATCTCTTTAGGAAGCCTAAACGACATGGATGATGTTTGGAGTACGACAATCCTTACTCTTCCCGCTTCGACCTTTGCCGACTTGATGTATGGGACTATCGATATATTCATGGATATTGATTCGACGCACAATCAGGACTTCTGGGCGGTAACCTTAAAATCATCTGCGCTCACAGTTACTTATGAACCAATACCTGCTCCCGGTGCTGTCGTATTAAGTGGAATTGGTGTCTGCTTTGTAGGCTGGCTGCGAAGACGGCGGTCATTGTAAACTAATGCCGAAAGGCATTCTGCGGACAATTATAGACAAAAGCCAATTGCAAAGGGCTCTGGCCTGATGGTTCAGAGCCCTGTTTCTTTATTCCCTTTTCCCTTGACCTGGGAATGTAAGCCGACTGTGTTAGTTCAGAAATTTGCTTCTAAAAGGTTGCGTTACCACGACTGAGCGTGTTATAATTACGGCAAGCAAGCATGCCAGCGAAACTCATCGTCTCTGGCGAGCCCGCCCGTCGTCCACAGGATGCCTTGTGGCAAAGACGGGACGGGGCGAGAATTCTCGGTTTGAACCCCGCCCATCCGAGGGGCGGGGTGAAAATGCCTTCTTTGAGAGAAGTAGAACCGACATGCGCAAAAGAAACGCTTTTACCCCGTTAGAAACAAGAACCCCCGATAGGGTAAGGGGTCGGGTAAGGGGAATATTTCTCCCGAAGGGATGCCCTTTGGTCATAACGGGGTTTACGTTAATAGAGCTTTTGGTGGTAATTTCCATCATTGCATTATTGCTCGCGATTTTGCTGCCGACACTGCATCTGGTCAAAAGACGGGCGAAAGCAGTTGTCTGTCAATCCAATTTGTACCAATGGGGTCTTATGTTTTCGATGTACACGGCTAATAACGACGGCAGGTTCTTCATGTCAACGCAAGGTGATACCTGGATAGAGCCGATGCAACCTTATTACGACGACTGTAAAGACTCGCTTTTCTTATGCCCAATGGCTACTAAGCATTATATCGAGAATCCTAACCAAATCCCCCCGGACACAATTCTTGATAGTGTCACCAAAAAACGTTTCTGGGCGTTGAAGTACATAGGGGGTGGCACAAAATTTCACGCATGGTTGTTATTGGAGCCTAAGCTTTTCTGCAGCTACGGCCTGAATGACTGGGTTATGGATGACCAGCTGACTCCCTTCAACATGGACTGCCGATGGAGGACCTGCGATGTTGGGGATGCAAGTAATGTGCCGGTGTTCCTGGATTGCGTTTGGAGGGGCGCCCGTCCGCACTACTTAGACCGACCTTTGGAAGATGAGGGTTATCCGCCGAGAAGCCCGATAGGTTGGGATGAGCAACATAGCGCGATGCAGTATTTCTGCATCGACCGCCATGATGGGTTTATAAACAGCCTTTTCATGGATAGGTCTGTCAGAAAGGTCGGACTAAAGGAGTTGTGGACTTTGAAATGGCATCGCTGGTTCAACACGGCCGGCCCTTGGACCAAAGCCGGCGGCGTCGAGCCGGAGGACTGGCCGAAGTGGATGAGAAGGTTAAAAGACTGAGACTGTAAATAAAGAATCACTCTTCAAAAACCATAAAATGTTCAGACCAACACACGTAACGAGTCGCGCAACCGCAACCGTTTAACGAAATTTTCAACGTGGTTCGTCTAACGGTTGCGCTGACCGTATGGCATTAAAGAGACATCGACTCGACTATTTTAATTGACTCAATCGTTCTATATATGTTAAAATAACAAAAGTCCATATATATTTTGTAGTCATGGTTCCGAGGCTCATAAGTTGCGGAGGTCTGTTTTGCAAAACATCGCGAAACGGCAATCCACAAAGATAAGACAGCAATCGGTGGCCTCAGGCATTGGTAAGGATGGAGATAGAAAATAGCCATATCTGAGAAAATCTTGGTGCTATCACTGGCGTTGGTCGTATTATTTCTGCCCCCTTGTCTTCTGTCGGAGACAGAAAAGGGTACGGCTGGTGCTGTGCTTTGCGCCACGGGTGATTTAAGTAGTGCCTGCAAAACCGATTGGCAAGCCCCCGATTGCGGCTGTCGGGGGCAAGACCGGATTTTCCCCAGCCACGCATTGGATGCGAGCTATTCAGCGACCGGCTATAAGGATAACCTGCATGGCTCCTCTGTGGTGAAAATGTCGGATTTTGCCTTGTTGGCGGAGAACCCTGCCACAATGGTGGCAGGGCTAACGCTTAACCCCGCCATCACTATGGCGGGGTTTGCCGATTACAGGCAAAAAACGCTGGTCATCAATGAGTTTATGGCTAAGAACGATGGCTTCATCCGGGACCCACAGGGCGATTATGACGACTGGATAGAAATTTACAACTACGGGAACAATGCCGTTAATATTGGCGGGTTGTATCTGACAGATGACCTGTCCGCTCCCGGCGGATGGCGTGTCCCCGATGATAATCCTGCTGCGACCACCATCGGCCCACAAGGCTACTTACTGATTTGGGCTGATGGTGAAACTAACGAGGGGACGCTGCATGCGAGCTTTAAGCTCAGTGCCAACGGCGAGCAGATAGGCCTGTTCGAGGCTGATGGCATTACCCTTATCGATAGTGTTATATTTGGCTCACAGGCCAAAGACAGCTCCTCCGCTCGTCTGCCTGACGGCAGCGATAACTGGCAGGTCATTCGCAGCCCCACACCGGGAGCGTCCAACAGTGCTAAGCCCATCGAAGTGCTCATCAGCGAGATTATGTACCATCCCTACCATCCCTACCCCGGGGCCGAGAACATCGGCGTCGAGTACATCGAGCTGTTTAACCGGGGGAATAACTCAGTCAATTTAGCCGGCTGGCAATTCAACAATGGTGTGGACTTTGTTTTCCCGGATATAACGCTCGGCGGCGGAGACTACCTTGCTATAGCGGCGAACGTGAGTGCTTTTAAGGCCAAGTATCCCGGCGTTACTAATGTCATAGGCGGCTGGAACGGACGCTTGAGCAACAGTGGTGAAACGATTGAGCTGGTTAACAATGTGGGCGTGAGGATTGATTGGGTCCGCTATGCCGATGAAGGTGACTGGGCGGTGCGCGAGCTGGGGCCGAGAGATAACAATCACCGCGGATGGCTCTGGTCAAATGAGCACGACGGCGGCGGCAAATCGCTGGAGCTAATCAATCCGGCATTGTCCAATGAGTATGGGCAAAACTGGGCAGCCAGCATCTCTAATGAAGGCACACCGGGTAGAGTTAACTCGGTTGCCGCTGATGACGTCGCACCTTTGATTTTGGACGTGTCACATTATCCGACCATCCCGGGATCTAATGACCCGGTGACAGTAACGACCCGCATCATAAACGAGCTGATGCCCGGTATCATGGTAACATTGCACTATCGTATTGACGTCTCAGCGTATAGTACAGGAACCTACCCACACCACAACCCTGATGACTACAACAGCCTGATAATGTTTGACGACGGAGCACATGGTGATGGGCAGGCTAATGATGGTGTGTATGGCGTGGAACTACCCTCTCAGTCAGATGGCACAATCGTCGAGTTTTATCTCGAAGCGAGTGATGCCGGGGCCAAATCTCGAACGTGGCCTGCGCCGAGCATTGTGGATGGTGTGGCAGAGCAGGTAACTAACCTGCTCTACCTCGTGGACGATTCGTTCGAGCCTTACTGGACGCCGGGCAGCCAGCCGATTTATTACCTCATTATGACCGAGGCCGAGCGGGGAAGGCTGGCGTATATCGGGTCCCACTCATCCGATAGTGGGTCGGATGCCCAGATGAACGGCACATTCATCACTGTTGATGGAGTGGATATGGAGGTGCGATACTTAGTGGGCATCCGTAATCGCGGCAAAGGTACCCGAGCGTCGCCACCCAACAATTATCGAGTCAACATTCCACAGGACCAGCCCTGGAAGGGCGTGACCGCACTGAATATTAACAGCAAATACGCGTTTTCACAGATAATGGGCAGCGCGCTGTGGCGCATGGCAGGACTGCCGGCAGCGGACGCCACCGCCGTGCAGGTAAGAGTGAATGGTGCAAACTTGGCTCTGGACGACCCGGCTCGTATGTACGGTTCATACGTCGCTTTGGAGGTGCTCAACAGTGACTGGGCCGACAACCATTTCCCCGATGACAGCGCAGGCAACCTATATCGTTGTGCCGACGACCAGGGACCGGCGGAACTGGCTTACGGAGGTGATAATCCCAGCGCCTACCGCAGGGGGTATTTCAAGCATACTAACGAGTCCGACGATGACTGGACGGATTTGATCAACCTAACATACGCACTCAACGATGACAGCATTTCTGATAGCGAGTTCATGGAAAAGGTCGGCCGGGTCATTAACATAGAACAGTGGATGCGATACCTGGCTGTTGATTCGATGGTGGGCAACATTGAGGGTGGGTTCACTACCGGCAGGGGCGATGATTACGCGATGTACCGGGGTGTTGAGGACCCACGGTTCTGGCTGGTCCCTCACGACCTGGACACTATACTGGGTCATCGTAGCGCCGACCTTGGCCGCAGCATCTTCACCTATTACGAGCAGGTAGAAGGATTAAACCGGCTGCTCAACCATCCGGAGATTGTGAGAGTCTATTACAACCAGTTTCTGGACTTGATAAATACGGTCTTTGCGCCGGAGAAATTCAATCCGTTGATAGACAATGTATTGGGTGACTGGGTCCCGCAATCGAAGATAAACCAAATGAAACAGTTCGTCGTGGACCGCATTAGCTATGTTTTGGACCAGATTCCACAGGGCCAACTGACGGTCAGCAGCAATCTTCCACTAATTGGCGGCTATCATTACCGTAGGACCGGCAATACTTTCGCGTTGTCGGGCACAGCCAACGCAGTTACGACTCGCTCTGTGCTGGTGAACGGCCAATTCGCCGAATGGTCTGGGAAAGACGGGACCTGGTCGTTTAGCGGAGAAGGCAGTAAGAGTGAGCCGCTCGTGGGGCGCGGCTCGGTCTGGAAATACCTCGACGACGGTTCCAACCAGGGAACATCTGCTGCCGGAACAAGCTGGTTTGGCCATCCAAATTACAACGACTCGTCTTGGCTCGAAGGGCCGGCCGAGCTGGGCTACGGAGACACAGCAGGCGGCCGCCCCGAAGTAACCCAGGTCAACAGTGGACCTTCCGATAACCGCTTTATCACCACATACTTCCGGCATTACTTTCACGTGAACGATGCATCACGATATTCGAGCCTGCACCTGGCACTGATGCGCGACGATGGAGCGGTGGTTTACCTCAACGGAGTGGAAGTTGCCCGCAGCAACATGCCTGACGGCCGGATTAACTACCTCACTGCCGCCAGCAGCAATATCAGCGGCTCTGTTGAATATACCTTCTTCGACTTTACCCTGGATACAAGCCTGCTCAAAGACGGCCTCAATGTTCTGGCCGTCGAGGTCCACCAGAATTCCGGAGCGAGCGCCGACATTAGTTTTGACCTGGAGCTTGAAGGCATCCTGCTTCCTCAGGGTGCCGGAACGCTACAGCCGGGTATAAATCGCATTGTTGTGCAGACGTTCGACGGCCAAAACGGCACCGGCAACGAGCTCGAACGCGAGTACATCGACATCTGGTACGACGCCGGTATAACCAACGATTACCCGAAAAACAATGGCGGTGGAGTCCCAATCCTTGTATCGGATTTGAGCACTAAGCTCCTGGCTCGCGACAGCTATCTGCCGGGCATTGGAGTTCTGGTTCGGGTCGAGGTCGTGCGAAGCGACGGAAATGTTGAACGCGAGCTGTGGGATGCGGTGGCGACACTTTCAGTGAACAACCAGGGCGTCAACCTCTCCACAAACCGGATTGTGCTGCGCAATGGTTTTGGAAGCGTGCTGGTAACATTTATAGGCAGCGGCGACTTCATTTTGACGGCCAATGTCAACGGCATGGAGGACAGCCGTTTATTGACTGACCTGAGCGGCGAGCCAATCACGAGCATCTCCGGCACACTTGCAGGTAGCTCCACCTTATGGAATGGCATTATCCATATAACCGACGACCTGCTGGTTCCCAGTGGCCACACGCTGACCATCCAGCCGGGAACACTCGTCCTGCTCGACGGGGTAAGCTCAGGCTCAACGGGAACGGACATCGACGTGAAGGGCACTATCAAGTCTCTTGGCACTGCCTCGGCGCCGGTAACATTCACAGTATCGAACCCGGCCAGCGCCTGGGGCGAAATCCACCACGACTACTCGGCGCCGTCGATATATCAGTACACGAACATCACTCGTGGCGGAAACTCACCCGGCGGTGGACATACCGGCTCCGGCCCGGTTATCCGGCCTGTGGGTTCTAATGTTACTTTCGACTATGTCTCTATCACCGACAACGTTGGCAAGGTCATGCAATCCTCCTCCGGCTCGGACCTGACGTTCCGCAACTGTCAATTGGCCAGGTCGGTGATGGGACCTGAAATTAGCAACACCGCCTTATTGTTTGAGGATAGCTGGATTACTGAGATGCACGGGCCGGACGACAACGATGGTATCTATATCCACAGCCAGAGTGCCGGGCAGAATGTAACGCTACGCCGCGGTGTGATTGCCGATACGGACGACGATGGGCTGGATACATTGGGTTCGACCGTCTTGGTCGAGGATTATATCTTTCGCGACTGCCTCGACAAGGGCGTCAGCGTCTTTGACGGCGAGGTAACACTTGACTACGTGCTGATTGTGAGCAACGGCATCGGTATCTCTGCCAAGGCCAATAGCCACAGCAGCGCTCAGGTTTTTCTCAACCACGCCACGCTCGTTTGCCGCGATGTTGGTATTCAATCCTTCAATAAGTACAATCCCACCGACCCATTGATTGAATATTTTGTAATCAACTCCATCATCCTTGCCGCTGACCCGGTGCAGACCGATTACGACCCTGCGGATATCCACATTGATTACTCACTAATCGGCGAGATGTGGCCCGGCACCAACAACATCAACCACGACCCGCTGTTTGTTGATTCGGTGAATAATGACTACCACCTCCTGGAAAACTCCCCGTGCATCAATGCAGGTAACGACGACGGCCTCGCCGGCGTTCAGGGATACTACCAATATGGTCAGGCCGATTACTCCAAGGGTGTTTTGACGGAGAGCACCACCTGGACACCCCGGGAGGGTCCTTACCGCATTATAGGTGAGCTGACCGTGCCGTTCGGTATTGACCTCGCCATTATGCCGGGCACTACAGTCTTCTTCGACCCGGAAGCGAAAATCGTTATTAGGGGTCGGCTTATCGCCGAGGGCACCGAGTATGAGCTGATTCGCTTCACACGCCCACCTGGCGGAGCTGACACGTGGAATGGCATTCAATTCGTCAACACGATGCGCGACAATCGCATTACATACGCGGTAATCGAGTATGGGCGAACCAACAGCGGAATGGTCGGCCTTGAAAACTCCAACCTTGTGCTCGACCACGTTACATTAGACAATACTGACCTGCGCCGTATCAGCACGATTAATTCGTCGCTGATTGTGTCAAACTGCGTATTCACTGACATCTTCGGTCCGGATGAGCCGCCGACCACCGATAACCGCAGCGAGCATATCTGGGGTAGCGGTATCCCTGAAGACGGTTACTTCATTATCGAAAATAATGTATTCGGTACTAATAAGGGACACAATGACGCGATTGACTTTAACGGCCCATCGCGTCCGAAGCCCATCGCACAAATCCTCGACAACGTCTTCTTGGGTGGTGGCGACGATGCCCTCGACCTTGGGGCCGACGCCCATATCGAGGGCAACGTCTTTAAGCACTACCATAAAGACGTTTATAACACCAGCACCGGCGAGGCGAATGTAATCTCTGCAGGCGGCGGAAAAGACTATGTCGTCGTTCGCAATCTCTTCCATGATATCGACCATGTGGCGTTTATTAAGGAAGGCTCATTCGTAACTTTCGAGAACAACACGGTGGTTGATGCGAGCAAGGCGGTCTTTTATTTCGACCTGGCCGGCCAGACCAAACCCGGTCGTGGGGGGTATGTGGACGGCAGCATCTTCTGGAATACAAATCTCATTTTTGGTGAGGTAACTGCCTCCACAGATATTACCGTCAATCGCTCAATTATTCCCGTCGAGTGGCACTACCTCGGCCAGGACAATATCGACGCCGACCCTATCTTCATTGACCCAAATACTGACTTTCATCTTAGGCCCAGTTCGCCGGCGATTTGTGCCGGGCCTTGCGGTCTCGATATGGGAGCTTATGTGCCCGGCGGTGCTGCAATCTGCGGCGAGCCTGACGAGACAACGCACCGCACCAATGCTGCACTCTTCGTCGGGGGGCCGGGCATTACGCATTACAAGTATTCCGTCAACCCCCGCTTGTTGCTGGCGGGGGTCAATGGCGGCCCGTGGAGTCAGGAGCGGTCAGTGGAAGTGCCTGTCGAGCTGACAAACCTGCTTAACGGACAGTCTTATACCGTTTATGCAATAGGCAGGAATTCCGCCGGCTTTTGGCAAAGCGAAGAAAGTCCGAGCATCTCACGTACCTGGACCATCAATGTCTCTCATCGACTGCTGGTTATCAACGAAGTGCTGGCCTTGCAGACAAATATTTCATCCATCGAACACCAGGGGACATTTCCTGACCTGATAGAGCTGTACTACGATGGGCCTGCCTCACTTAATTTATCCGGTAGGAGCATAACCGACAATCCGGACAGTCCGACGAAGTTCGTATTTCCTGCCGGGACCACAATTAGCCCCGGCGAGTACCTGGTTCTTTGCGCCGATTCCGAAACAGCTACATCAGGAATTCATCTGGGTTTCGCTCTTGACGGTGACGGCGAGGGCGTTTACCTCTATGACAAAAGCGGTGTGCTGCTCGATTCGGTCGAGTTCGGCCTGCAATTGCCGGATTTGTCCATTGGTCGAATTGGCTCTAATCGTCAGTGGCGTCTTACTATCCCTACCTTTGGCCGGCCCAACATCCCTCAACCGCTCGGCAATCCAAAGACACTGAAGATAAACGAGTGGTTCGCCAACGGCGAGGTTCTGTTCGAGGACGACTTCATCGAGCTGTTTAACCCGCACGTCTTTCCTGTGGATTTGAGCGGTTTGTACCTGACCGACAACCCCGTAACGCAGCCCGACAAGCACCAGCTCGGCCCGCTGAGCTTCATAGCCGGTGAGGGCTTCGCTGTAATCACCGCTGACGACCCGGCAGCTTCGCTGACGGGCCACGTCGATTTCAGGCTCTCAGCCGACGGGGAAATACTCGGCCTGTTCGATGCCGAGTTCTCCACGAAGAGTCCCCAGGTCAACGAGATTGACAAGGTGCTCTACGGACCGCAGACGACGGATACATCACAGGGTCGTGCGCCCGATGGATTAGAGAACTTCGAGTTTTTCGAGCTGCCGACCCCCGGCGTTGCCAACCCATTGGGCGGTGCTGTTACCGTGACCAACCTCATCGCCATTGATGACGTCTGGGCCTATGAGCAATCGGATACGGCACTGCCTGAGATACGCAGATGGAGTGGGCCTTCCTATAATGATTCATCCTGGCCGACCGGAAGAGCACTGTTGTACGTTGAGAATTCCGATTTGCCGGCTCCCAAGAACACGCCGCTAACGCTCGGCGCTATGACATACTACTTTAGAAAGCACTTCACCCTCAATGCCGACCCTGACGAGCTCACAGAGCTTGTGCTTTCCACAGTAATTGACGATGGCGCAGTGTTCTATATCAACGGCTTTGAGGTGCTGCGTCTTGGCATGCCGGAAGGCGCTATCCAGCACACCACAGGAGCCAACCGCAGCGTAGGCAACGCAGCAGACGAAGGCCCGTTCATAATCTCCACAGAGCATCTGCTTGCCGGTGATAATGTCATCGCGGTCGAGGTACATCAGACGAGCACTACCAGCAGCGATATTGTCTTCGGGCTGCAGCTCGATGCCGTCGTTGCAGCCTCGGACGAGTCCCTTACCGAAGCGCTTGCGCTGCTGGATGGACTGCGCATCAACGAGTTGATGTACCACGCCGTTGATGGCAGCAGCTTCGATTTCATTGAGCTGAAGAATATCAGTCAAACTGCTCTGAACCTGACGGGCGTGCGCTTGACCGGAGGAATTGATTTTACCTTCCCGCTTATGTTCCTTGACCCAGGCCAATACGTTGTGGTCGTCAGCAATTTGACGGCCTTTCGGTCAATCTACGGCACAAGCACAAATGTCGCAGGCGAGTATTCCGGCGACCTGAGTAACGGCGGCGAAAACATCATTCTCAAGCTTCCCTGGCCTCTCGAAGCAGCGATACTGAGGTTTGAGTACAGCGACTTATGGTATCCGACAACAGACGGCGGCGGCAGCTCGCTGATGATTTCTGACCCGACTGCTCACCCGGCTGCCTGGACTCAACCCGAGAGCTGGCGGCCGGCCAATCCCACCCCCGGCTGGTAACAACACTATGTACCCCCGCACCAATTGCCTGCGGGAGATGAATTTTTGTCTCCCGCTGGATTTTAAGCGTTTGCTCCGGTCCAATTGGTGCGGCGTATTATCTGCAACTCCCGAAAGTCCCGCACCAAAATCGACAAAAGAGCGCTTCGGAACCGAGCGATAAACAAACGGTCCTGAACAAGGGGGATTTTGGTGCGGGATACTGTGTAGGATACTGCGGCGCAGCGCTAAAGTGAGCTAAAGTGAGCTAAAGTTAAAAGAATGAATAGTGAATATCGAACAAGGAATATGGATACATACGCTTCTGAAAGGCGTATCAAATTTTGAAGTGACACGGAGTGTCATTGCGAGGAGCATAGCGACGTGGCAATCTCATTGCTTAGATTTGAGATTGCTTCGCTCCGCTCGCAATGACGCGGTGCGTCACTTTAGGCACTTTACACTTTAGGCACTTTACATTTTAGGCACTTTTAACTTTGGGGATCACTTGTCTTTTAGACGATATTCATAGAGGTTGTATCCAACTTCACGACAGGCCCGGACTATCTCAGGGTAGGGCTTGTCGCAGATATCAATAAAGCCAATCTGATAGTTTTCGCCGTCACCCCGGCCGGTCGTGGCCTGGTCTTTGTACTGGAACCAGTGCGTACCAACGATATACGGATTCTGGAGGGCCCCTTGGACGTAACTTTTGTACTTATCGGCACGGTCCTGCTGATTGGCAGTTTTCCTCAGCCCCGTATGGAACATACCGCGGTCGAGCGCACCAAAATGGAACTCACCTATAATTATCGGCTTATCGATATCATCCGGCAGGCGCTGCTCCCTAACGCTGTAGCTGTAACAGTTGTAACTAACGATATCACAGAATTTCGTCGCCGCCCGTGCCGCCCGGTCGTTCACCCAGGCAAACCGGCAGCCCATATAGAGCTGGTTCGGCGCAGCTTTTTTTAGCTCCTCGCGGATGGTGCTGAAATAAGTCTCGGCGGTCCTCGTATAGAAAGCTGTCAGGTCCGCCCAGGCTTTCTTTTTGTCCGGGGCCTGCTGGCTTTGCAGCAGGGCATCCCATGTTGGGTGCTCGGTCTCCCAGACGGCGTTGAGCTTGTCGATAGTCCCGTACTTCGCCTTGAGGTCTTCGACAAAAACTTTTTTAGCCGGCTGGTCGGCAGGCGAATTCAGGGCGGCTGCCGCCAGCGACACTTCGTCCCCCCAGGCTATTTCGTTATGCACGAAGTATCCGATGCACCACGGGTCGTCTATGGCTCTGCCCTTTTCCAATGCCAGCCGTTCACGAAGTCTCGCACGGAAGCTCGGGTCAAACACATCGTAGAACTTGCCCCAATAGCCTTCTGAGCCTTCTAGACTTCTCGAACTGTAGCTGATGGTACACACATAAGGCGTCTTGCGCATTAGATATATGTCGCTGTCCGACCAGTTGGCGATGGTATTTATTCCCCAGCTTTTGAGCCGGCGATGGGTGGTTTCGGCGAAGGTCTTTTCCCAATCCTGCCCGTACTTTTGCAAAAAGTTAGCCTGACTGAAATCGTAGGTCTTATATGGCGAATGGTCTTTGTAATACCCATGCGGCGCCCAGCTTGCGGTACCATAAAACTTCGCAAATGGTGAATCGGCTTCAGGCAGGCCCCCGCTTGTTGCTGGCGGGGGCAGGCCGCGATAATAATGTTCGCGGTCGGTAATCGGTGTGGTGTTTGCGCTGCGGACGCAATCGATACCGTGCGACCAGAACAGTCGGCCTTGTGGGTCCACCAGCCACCACTTTCCCTCGTACTTTTGCACGCGGAAAAAGCCGGTGGCATCGAGCTTTGGTCCTGCGAGCCAGCCGCCGTATTTATTGCGGTCGGTCGGCCCGGGATGAGAGGCGAGGTCTTTTTCCTCAGCCTTTCCATGCTCAATCAGCTCTTTTAGAGAGTGTGTCTTGCCGGGCCAATCCTTGTGGATGTATTGGCCGAATTCATCAATGAAAGGAAAGAAAGTCTTTACGTCCAGTGTCTCGACGCTGCCGCCGGCGCGGATATTTCTGATATCAAACTCATGGTCGGTACCGGGCTTGTTAACATATATAAGCAGCTGGGTGATATTCGAGGCATCGACGTTGCCGGAGTGGACAGGCGCCCCCCGCATACCAATCAGCTCGACCGGCTCGGAAAGCCGCCAGGGGGTGGGAAACAGTCGTACCTCAAGCGTTCCGGCTGTCTTAGGATTCAGAGCGATACTATCAGTTACACAGTTCTTGCTGCCGTCGGCGCCGGGGTTGTCCACACGACAGGAAACCGTAAGCGGTTTTGTTCCGAGGTTCTTAACATCGATGGATACATACTCGTATTTAGACAGGTCCCATTTGCCGGCCGGCGCTTTTAAGGTAATGCCTGGCCATGGTTCTTTATGACCGGTTTCAATGTGCAGCGTCCCACTTCCGGACAACGTGACCATTGCATCGCTTGTTATAACCGAGCCGATGTCAAAATCCCCGGCAAAATCAAAAAGAGCCAGTCCGCCGGAGGCGGTTCCCTGCCCCGCAGCAGACAGTGGAACGGTCCCTGTGATAAACAAGCCGGAAACGATAACTATGAGGGACCCCGCAAGGCGGGAACCCAAGCCAACAAAAAAGCTTTTCTTATTCATTATGTCCTCCGAAATAAAGTTTTAAGTGCCTAAAGTTCAAAGTGCCTAAAATGTAAAGTGCCTAAAGTGACGCACCGCGTCATTGCGAGCGGAGCGAAGCAATCTCAAATCTAAGCAATGAGATTGCCACGTCGCTACGCTCCTCGCAATGACACTCCGTGTCACTTCAAAATTTGATACGCCTTTCAGAAGCGTATGTATCCATATTCCTTGTTCGATATTCATTATTCATTCTTTTAACTTTAGCTCACTTTAGGCACTTTAGTTCACTTTAAGCACTTTAGTTCACTTTAGCTTACTCGAATTCCGCGCCAGAAGATACCACATAGTCTCGTATTGTGGCGACAGAATAATATAGTTCCTTTCATTCTCAGATCTAACAGGCACATCGGTCTTGGCCAGGCCATCCGGGCCAAGCGCCTGACACAGCCAATTTCCTCTTGGTATCTCTATTGTTCCTTCCACCGCTTCAATCTGCACAGGTCCGTGACCCCATTCGCGTCCTACTGTACGCCTGTCCTGGGAGAACTTCATCCCCACGTTCTCACACCGCCCACAGGCAGTGATGAGTATTTTTCTACTATTCAACCAGGGTACACCATCGAGGGGGGTGGCTGTAATTACCGCATAGGCAGGGTCATCGATTTGGCATCGTTCGAACCGAGTTGTGTCTCCCGCCAGAACACCTGCACCGCCCTGAGCAATATATAATCCCTTACCATCTTCAACCGACCATATCAATTCTGTAAAAGACTGGTCTGACTGCTCTACGCCGGATGAAGGTCGAAGACTTACATACAACTGATTACCAAGCACTGTCTGGCGTGTGGCACCACAGACCGCATTAACAACATCTAACATGTCACGGTCATACTTGAGATGTAATTGCGCCAACTGATGCACAACATCTGATGACTGATTCAGAACCGCAATCAGATGCCCCTCAAGCGGTGTAACTACCGCCTCACGGAAAATGGCTCCTCCTGCCCGCATAAAGCCCCACTTGGCAGGGTTGGTGTCAATATCAAAGTAGCTGTTCGAATTCTCCCTTTCCCAATTATCAGAGCTATGGGAATAGGTGTATAGCCAGATGCCGTCCCAGTCCTGGGCAGCGGCAAAGGAGGCTATAATAGGGACACATTCCGCCTGGGAATCGAGAGGAGCGGGATGGTTATATTCGCTGACTGTGAAAGGTTTGCCGAGAAGACGTTCGGCGGCCAATTGAAACAGCGTTGCCTCAGCAGGGTAATCGGTCATTGGTTTTTGTTCAACAATCCAATTATTGCTGTCCCACGGTCTTCCCGGGAAACGAGGATGCTGCCAGTAAGCGTGTGTATCTATAAAATCCATATCGCTTTGCGCATACAGCCCCAGCGGTCCAAAAACAATCGTGCCGGTTACAAGCGCTTTACAAGCCAGGTCATCCCTGATGAAGTTTCGCATCTGGTCGAAGTAGGCCTTTTCCGTTTCAGCTAAGAATTGCATCCGGTCGAGGGTGCGGGCGGGACTTTCATTGTCGGCAAAAACAGCAACACTGTCGGCCTGAATAGATTCGCCCTCCTGCAGACTTACCCGACCGCCTGGACGAAACTCAACGTTGGCAAGATAAATCGGGACTGTGCCGGCGCCGAAGGCAAAGCTCAAACGGGCATTATCATCGGCCTTGGCAATAAAGCCAAAACGAAAAGTTTGCCACTTTTGATTTAATTCCACCTGTCTTGACAGTCCAAGATTTTTCCAGGGACTGTTTGCCTGACTGAGGCCGCAGCTTATCTTCCTCTGCTCATCGGCGGCAGCTTCAAACACAACCGTGTAATATTGCCCGGTCTTAACAGGAATATCTCTCTGGTTGAGCTGAAGGTGCCATTCGGTGTCATCTGCTTTGTCAATCACAATACACAGCGCGTCCCGGGACCGGTAGCGTCGGCGGGACACCGAAGCTTTGCACCCTGAATGCTGCTCAAGATTCCAATTTTTAGCCAGACTCGTATCTTGTACAATCGTCCGAAAGTTACTGTTGCTCAGGAGGTTCTCTCCGAGCTGCTCGGCGCCCTCGGCCCAGACCTTGCGCAAATTCTGGTCCAAACCGTATTTTTCTTTAAGCCAGGTGTTGAAATTTTTTTGCAGAATATCTGCATAGTACGGGGGAAGCGTCCGCAGCGTGTCTTCGCCGGCCCACATAAAGAAGCTGTTTTCATTCGTAATTTCGACTATAGCCACAGCAGGGTCATCGGCGTAACGGACCTTGCGATAAGGGTTGATGTGAGTCAACAGTTGGCGGGCATATAGTTTCTGGGCATCGATCAGCGCGGGTGTGAAGATATTTGAGATTTTATCGTATTGACGGTTGGCTTTGGGCAGGCCTAAATATTCGCTGTGCGCTCGGCCGACGTGAAGGTTGATATTGACACAAATTCCATAGCGAGCCAGTTGGTCAATAAAATAATCGAGCCTATCAAGCGCTTCCGGGGTGATGGTTTTGCCGTCTTTGGCATTCCACAGTCCGCGGGGCCATCGGTCGGTGTCCAAGTGGTGACATCGGACGGTATTGACTCCTGCCGTGGCCAGGCGGGCAGCAACAAACGGGGCATCCTCATGCCTGGGCAGGTTCGCCCCAAACGACAAATTGACACCCCAAAGGCGGACACGTTTTCCACTGCGATAAAAATGTCCCCCGTGTGCCTGCAGGCGGTCACTGCCGGTCTCAATAGGCTCAAAAGAGGTAAAAGCAATCAGCGAGTCGGCGTTTGGTTTTGCAGGAATTACGAAAGGAACAAACCGGCTCGCCGCCGACACCCTGCAAACAAGAGCACAGGTCATAAGTGCAGAAAACAAAAATTGTTTCGTGCACTTCGCTCTTATGTTCTTGCTTACCTTGCTATAATGTTCTTGATATATCATAGAGGTTTCCTATTCATCTATTTAGCGTATAGTTATTTTTTCTATCCGTTTTCTTTAGCGAAGCTCATAAGAAATGATATAGTCTGCGCTCGGCGTTATCAACAGAAAAACAAAACTAACTGCCCCCCGTCGTTTCGCCCCGCACCAATTGAGCCTTAGCGGGAGCCATCCATATCGAACGCAGATGGTGCTCTTTTTCCACAGGACAATTGGTGCGGGGCAGCGGGAGTTGTACCCCGCCTCTGCGGCAGGGGCGGGGTGTATCACATTATTCATTACAGAATTTATAACGGAGCTTGCATAAAGGGCGGTTAGACAATATGATTGGGGCACTAATATCAAACAATAAATATCAAATACGGAGCTTTCAATGGCACATAAATTCATCAACCAGATCGAAGCGGGAGAGGCAATCGACGATATTTATATCGTGAGGGACCCGATTTTGCGGAGCACAACACGAGGCGATTTGTATATGGCAATGTTCCTCTCGGACCGCAGCGGACAATTGAATGGGCGGATGTGGCAGGCAACTGAAACGATTTATAAAGCGCTGCCAAAACCGGGCTTTGTCCACATACAGGGCAGAAGTGAGCTTTACCAGAACAACCTGCAAATCATCATAAATAACATTAGTGCCGTCGATGCAAGCAAAGTCCACATAGATGACTTTCTTGCGCGAACGGATAAAGACACGAAGCAGATGTTCGAGGATGTAAAAAAGATAGTAGGCCAAATAAAAAATCCACAGTTGAAGACGCTGGTCGCCCAGTTCCTGGCTGATGCTGAGCTGATGAAGAAATTCTGCGATTCACCCGGTGGCATGAAGCTGCACCATGATTATATCGGGGGACTGCTGGAACACACCCACAATATGCTGCGTGTGGCCGTTGCGATATTGCCGTTGTACCCGGAAGTGCATGCTGACTTGGTTTTGGCAGGGATATTTCTTCACGATATCGGCAAGACCGAAGAGCTTTCGTATGATATGGCCTTTTCATACACTGATACGGGCCAGCTAATCGGGCATATCGTCAAAAGTATTCTTATGGTAAATCAAAAGGCTGATGCACTAAGGACAAAGGGAACTCAAATCGAACAAACGGTCCTGGATGCTCTCTTGCATATTATCCTCTCGCATCACGGGGAATATGAATTCGGCTCACCAAAGCTGCCGGCGACGGCTGAGGCCTTTATGGTCTATTATATCGATGACCTGGATGCCAAGATAAACCAGGTAACAGCAGCGATTGATAGTGAGCTAAGCGATTCGAACTGGACCGCCTGGAAAAGCGCTTTGCAGACGCGGCTTTATAGAAAACGAATCGAATAACGGACAATGTGACAACGGTGTGTCACTGCTTGTGAAGAAATCCACAATTAGATGGCTTAATTAGATGCTTCGAGTATGGTCCAGCTTTAGGACAATTCCGGAAAATCGCCAGATTTTCTCGAACTGCTCATGGGAAATCAACTTCGTACCGGCAATGGGGTCAGCCACGGTAACTGTGTGGTCCGAGACTTCAAGGACAGCCAAACAATGGTCCAGAAGAAACGTGTCTCTTACCATAGCTAACGTAACACCGGCATTCCTGAGCTGCTCGATTGAATCAAAGTGACGGTACTGACATTTTAGGCCGGCGGCACCATAACGACTTTGCAAGGCTGAGCTAAGGCAGGCCGGGAGTGTCCCTGCGACCGGACTGGTATGAGAAAGTATAGCTAATTCGCCCTCGTCAGCGGATAAACCCAATTTTCCAAGAGCTGTTACCGCCGCTGCAGGGCCGCAAGTATAATTTGTACTCTGAAAACAGATACCCTGGGAATTAAGCCTTGTTTTAATATTCGAGAGATGGTCCTTAATAAAAGCTGGAACAAGAAAAGGCAAAACCAGGAACCAGGTTACAACCGTGACCATCAGGATGCTAACCAGCAGTTTTTCGCATTTGCGTGGCAGACGTGACAGCAGAACGGTCAGGCCCATTGTAGCAGCTAAAGATAAAATTATGAACTTGACTCGTCCAGTTGTAACCCAGGAGAAAGGCCGGACAAAGTACAACACATTATTGCACCTGGCCAGGACCAGCATCGCGATTGGTACAAGGGACAGAAAATAGCCAAACTGCCAATAGGGTTTTCGAAGACCTGAAAAGACCCTGCCAAGAAAAACACCAAACATGGCTACCAGGACAACACCTGCTGTTTCAACCCATGGGTTCATCAAGCCCTTCCTCAATGCTTTACATTTTATAATTATCATTCTATCAAATTAAGATACCCAAATCAAGCAAATTATCCCAAGATTTCGAGGTGGAAAGGGAACAACATTCGCCCCCTGCCGGGAAAAAGTGTATGCGTTTCTATAAAAGGCAATATAGAAGGATTTGAGGATAAAGTTTCCGCTGAAGTCCGATAAGTAAATCAACATCCGATATATTTGGTACAGGCGTCGAGGACGGGGGTGGTCGGGCCCTGCCGTTGCGGTTTTAATAGCGGGCAATTCCCGGCACCGACAATCGTTTCGTTGGTAGAGGCGAGCTGTTATTTCCGGGGTGTCGGAATGGTGATGTCAATCTCGCGCATCGGCCCCAACACCGACAGCGGTTCATCGAAGTCCTGAGGCCTGCCAACAGCTAAGATTTGCATCTTATCAGGCTGCAAATGTTTCCGGGCAACACGCAGAACATCCTTTTTAGTTACCTCTTCTATGTTCTGCTTGGTTTTCTGTAAAAAATCCGCCGGATAACCAAAGTACTCGTAAGTCATCAGGCGATTGACAATTTCGCCCTTTGTATCGAAGTTGAATACAAACGAATTCAGATAGCTGTCTTTGGCCAGGGCCAGCTCTTCATCGGTAACCTCATCTTCGGTCATCTTTTTGACCTCTTCGGTCATAGCCCGGATGGCCCGGACCGTGGCATCCGATTTGGTCTGGCAGCCGACATAAAAAACGCCGGGGAAGTCATAGTTGGCTGAATAGTCGCCGAAAACCGAATAGGCCAATCCCATGCGAGACCGTACATTTTTGAATAGGCGGCTGGTAAAAGTGCTGCCAAGAATACGGTTCATCACAATTAACGCAAAATAGTCGGGGTCATTCATCAGCCCGCCGATGTGCCCAAGGTAGATGTTCGACTGGTTGACATCATCCTTGTGAATCACATTCACTGTTTGCGGGAATTCGTATTTTACCTGCGGAATCTTTGGTAATTCGATATCAGCTTTTTCCCACCCTTCGAATGCTTTTTCGATTTTTTTTATCATCTGTTCGGTGTCGAAGTCACCCCAAACTCCGAGCATCATATTATTTGGGCCAAAGAACTTCCTGTGGAAAGCAACCAGGTCATCACGGCTGATGTTGTCGATGGTGGCAAACTCGGTATGCCATGCATAGACACTGTCCGCGCCGTAGATGAGCTTGTCAAACTCCCGCGAGGCTACCGCCAGGACATTATCGTTGCGCCGAGCAATTGCGCTGCGGTGTTGTATCTTTGCAAGCTCGATTTTGTCTTCGCGAAATGCCGGATTCATCAGCACATCTGCCAGAATCGCCAGCCCCGTGTCAATATCTTCTTTCAGCACTCCCATTGAAGCGTAACCCGAATTGAGTCCGATGCCGGTCTCCACTGATGCGGCAATCTGCTCTAACTGCTCATCAATCTCATCACCGGTCTTGCCGATGGTTCCGCCTGTGCGCATCACGGTCCCAGTGATAGCAGCCAAACCAATCTTATCGGCCGGCTCATAAATAGAGCCCGTCCGAATGCGGGCTGAGACACTGATAAGCGGAAGTTCATGGTCTTCCAGCAGAAATAGTTGCATACCGTTAGAAAGGGTAACTTGCTCGACCTTCGGGACTTCAATATCGCGAAGCTTCGGATATTTTATTTCTTTGTAATGCTGGGCATACTTTTGGGCGCAACCCGAGCCTGCAAAACACAACATACCGGCGAGAAAAATAGAAACTATTATCACGGACGATTTATTAGCTCTCATTTTTGCCTCTCCTGCTAAAAAAATCAGTTTTCAGTCGGGGTTGTTTCGATAATACCCACTGTTTGGTTTTTGGTAGTGAAATATTTTTTGGCGACCCGTTGAATGTCCTCGGCGGTAACCTTGTCGATATCGTCGAGCTGTTTAAACAGATTGCGCCAATCACCGGTTACAACCTCATAGAAAGTCAACAGGGCGGCAAGCCCTGAGTTGGATGCGAGCTGTCGTATCAAATCGGCCCGGCTTCGTGTCTTTGCTTTGGCCAGCTCTTCAGGCAAGACCGGTTCGGTCTTCAGTTTGTCGATTTCAGCGTAGATGGCCTGCTCACACTCCTGATTTGTATGGTCCCTTGACGGTACCGCATAAAACAAAAACAGGCTGGGATATTTGTTTCCGGGCATACCTGGAAATCCTGAAGCGGCGACCGCAATCTTTTTTTCCTTGACCAAACTTTTATATAGCCGCGATGTGCGCCCGATGCCCACTATCTCGGTGATGGCATCAAAAACAGCGTTGTCGGGATGGTTAATACTCGGTTTATGATAACCAATCAGGACAAACGGTTGGGCCGGGTCTTCTACGATTACGCGGCGCTGCCCGAGCTGCGGCGGTTCGACCGTCTCCACAGGGTCCGGCTTTGGGCCGCTGGGAATCAGGTTAAAGTATCTCTCTACCAGCTCTCTTACTTCCTGGGGATTTACGTCACCCACTATCGCGATTGTTAAATTGCTCGGTCCATAGTACTTGCTAAAAAACGCCTCGGCTTCGGAACGGGTCAGAGTTTCCAAATCACTCATATGCCCCACTATCGGTTCGCCATAAGGATGGGCTTTGTAAGCGATGGCCAGAAACTCCTCTAATAAGCGCCCAACAGGTTGACTTTCCGTACCCAGACGCCGCTCTTCCATGACCACGTCTTTTTCTTTGTAGAATTCTCGCAGAACCGGATTAAGGAATCTGTCCGACTCCATCGACGTCCAAAGCTCTATCTTGTTGGAGGGGAGACTGACTATGTACAGAGTGGCATCCTGGCCGGTTCCGGCGTTGAAACCCGAGCTGCCTTCCCGCGAAAATGCCTCTTCGTACTCATCATGAACCAGATACTCTTGGGCTTGCTCTTGAGCTTCTTTGAGCTGGTTCTGCAGCTGCTCCAACCGGACCTTGTCCGCCTTCTCGCCCTTCCTGCGCTCCGTCTTCAGCGCCAAAAACAGCTCGTCAATCTTAGCCATCGCCATAGCTTCTGCCTCGTAGTCCTTGGTGCCGATGGTCTTTGTCCCCTTAAATGCCATGTGCTCAAACAGATGTGCAAGGCCGGTTATTCCCTTGACCTCGTCAACCGCGCCAACGTCGGCGTAGGTGTGGAATGAAACAACCGGCGCTTCGTGCCGCTCCAGGACTAAGAATTTCAAGCCGTTGTCCAATGTAAATTCCGTCATCCGCTTTTCGAATTCCACCAGGTCCTGAGCTTCTGCTGATTTTGGAGTCACGGCGGCCGTAACGAAAAGCAGCAGTGCCACGCCAATCGCAACGACCCTTGGTTTTCGCATTATGTGCTTCATATTGCATACTCCTCTGCTATTGCATCGTTTCACGTTTTTACCTAAATCATGACTTTTGCAAAATCGATTTTAGGCATACTTTGAAAAGAAAAAAAGGATCTTTTTCGTTTAAGGTTGTCGATACTCTGCCGTAGGGCATCCTGCGGAGTATCGATGCTCGCCCTGGAAACTCGAAGCTCGGGCGTCCAGACTCCAGTTTCTGCCGTAAGGCATCCTGTGGAGATACGAGCTTCGACAACGCCAAACGAGATTCTACACCTCCAGATTGTTTTTTGATTTTTTCTTTTCTTATCGTAAATTTTCGCCTAACTTGAGGCTCATAGTCAACTCTTTTTTCAAAAGTAGAAAAAGAATTTACAAGAATGGAAAATTCCTTATGCTAATTATACATAAAGTACACCGTTGCTTTACAAGCCTCGCTCACTCTGACCCTTACCCAGTGTGCCGAAAAGCCGTCAGGGAACACGTGGTAGCTGTTCCCCTATGGGCAGGTACCTCGACCGGCGTATATGATTGCCATGTCCCATTGCCGAGAAAATCAACCTCTATCCAGAACCATACATTCTGCTTTGAGTCGTGAGCAAGATGCACAACCTTCTTGTCAAATCCGGTCATCAGAAACGGGTCCGACGTTTGGCCTGCTTTGACCGGCGTTTCCCACCACGGCCCGCCCCAGCCGCAGGGCTTACCCATTGCCCACAGGTCGTCGATATTTCCAAACCACAGACCCGATTGCGGCTGTCCCTGGTCGTGGTCTATCTGGTCGCCGGCCATAACGAACAACCCACGCCAGTAGCAGAAATCAGGAACTATACGCAAATGACTGCAAATCGGACGAATCCCCCATATCTTACCCCCATAAGCGAAAGGCGGAAGGTCATAGAACATCCCGTGGACATCCATCAGCAACCGTTCGGTCTGCGCATGACGGATTCGCATCCATTCCGTGTTCCAGGCGTGGTCCCAGGAGTGACCGGCCTTGGGAAGCAGATAGCGCAGCCATTCACCCTGGGCGAGCACGCGAAGCACAACAGACGATTTTGTCCAGCCCGTAGCATAAATTGTATGGCCGCCGTAAGAGTTGTCGGAGGCGCTGCCGTGGACCTCCACGAAGGGATTGCGCTCGATAATCGTCCATTTCCTGCCGTCCCATTCGGCCAACCGACCGGCATCTCTTTGGCCAAGAAACTCCTTCTGGTCATAACTATTGTTGGCCACAACAACCCGACCTTGTGCAGTGTAAGCGCTTTTGAAATGTGCTTTGGCATCTTTGATTTCGAGCTCCTTAACCAGATTGAATAAGGGCTTTGCTTCGAGATTATTCACATCTACCTCCCAGAAGCAGCCTTCCATACCAAGGAAATAGACCTTATTTTTCGGGTTGGTCAGGTGAGAAACAGTGGCGGTCAGGCGGTAGTTCTTGAGCGTTTCAATTGTTCGGACATTCCCGCCGGCATCAATAGCGTGCGGCCCGATGAACGCCTGTCCGGACGGCCAGTGCACCATCCGATTGGCAAACGTGCCCGTAACCGAAGCCGGATGCCGACGCATTGTCATATCATCGCTTATCTCATAAAGCCCGATACCCTCGCCTTTAATGTGCGAGACATACCCAATCGCCCACAGCTTGTCCGCCCAGGGAATTAGCGCCCCGATACCTGCTTCTGAATCACTACCTATCCCTTCGGCCATAACTGTCAGCTTAGGGAACACCCCATTGACCTGAATCGCAAGTTCTCTGGTATGCGCATTCTCCGGTAATGGTGTATTTGCATCGACCTCCTGAGCCTGCCCGTATCCACTATCGAGAACCAACATCCACAGCACAACTAAAACAAACAAAGTCCGATGCCGGAGATTTGTTACTCCCGTTAGGGATGGCCAAGTCCACTTGCGATTTCCTGAAAGTTGCAATCTGCTGCATTTTTTCATAATGATTTCCTTCCCCAAAAATCATAATACATCTTCTTATATTGTCTCTGAGTTGGCTAACAATTCAAAACCAAAAATATTACGGCTAACCAGCTATGTCAATGATTAAAAAACTTCCGTTAAGACAATAGTATTCTGTAACAGCTCAAATGACAACTATGCAAATTACATTTTACAGAGTAATAGGGTGCGCGCTGAGTTTTTATCAATGACATGTACCCAAAACAATGGAAGTATCTAATTAAATGGATAATGAGGTGGTCTTAAAACTATTATAAACTCGAAATTCGAATATCGAAATCCGAAACGAATTCAAAATTCTAATATCTAAATCCGAAACGAATTCAAATGACCATAAGTTCCAAATAAAAAACAAAAAGGTTTTGAACATTAGGATTTAGAGATTTGAGATTGTTTAGAGATTAGAGATTAGAGATTAGGATTTCGAATTTCGATTTTGTTTAGGATTTAGAGTTTAGTGCTTAGTGCTTTTCTTTGTTTCAAGCTTCGTGCCTCGGATTTTATTGGCTTTAGCGGGGTTTAGCGTCTCTGACCCCGGCAGCTCTCACAATCACATACGCCGACGTGCTTGAGATGTGAGACTCCGGCAAGCCTTTTGGTCTCAATTAACTTCGCTCCTTTAGTCTCCATCTTGCGAAGTGCCAGCTTGGCCTCTCTTTTATTATGTGAGCCCACCGCATCAATTACAACGGTTACATTTTTGCCTCTCTGCAGTAATCCCAGCGCCACTGCCTCAACAGCACCTTCGAGACTGGTACCGACCAGGATAAACTCATTGGCTTTAACTTCGCTCAGCAGCCTGTCAATGCGAGGCTCATTGAACGGGTCAACGCAACGCTTGTGAAGAATGACCTGTCTGTACCGCCGAAGCATATCTCTCGGCAAATCAGTATTTCCGTCCGCTGCAAAACTTACACGGTTATTAAACAGCGTGTAACGTATCTTCTTTTGTCCCTCTGTACCGTCAAGGCAGTAGTCGGCTTCACTTTCGCTGTTATGGTTGGGATGAACCTCAGCAGTCGAGATTATCGGGATACTTCTGCGTCTTGCCCAGGCCATCACTCTGCGGATATGCGCCAAAATCCTCCTGTGGTTTCCTATACACGCCTTGCCCCCAGCCAAAAGAAAGTCCTTTTGGGTATCAATATCTACTAAAATCTGCTTACGCCGTGCTCTGACCAATTGTAGAATCATTTTCAGATTTCCTTATCAGGACCTCTGCGATTCCGTCCTATAATGAATACGCATCGGCCAACAGTCAGGTTCACAGATTCTTATCGAACACTCTGTGCATCCACTTTAATAACGGCAAAGCCCTAAAAGCAATTTCAATCTTCGTCCAAATCCGCCTTCTTTCTGGCGGATTGTTTTGTATAATACAGGCTCTGTTTGCTTTTTATTGTTTTAACGTGTGTTTTTGGGCTTGATTTAACGAATGGCTCGTGTTTTAAAGGAATATCCTTCGGTCTTACTAAAACCCGAAGATTTGTCCTGGGGACTCCTTACGGAGGACGGCAAAATCGATTTTGTCCGTGTTTTCGGACGTGCGGGTCCTGTCCACATCGAAATCGGCGCCGGCAAAGGAACCTTCCTGCTCAACCAGGCCGGGGCCCAGCCGGGCGACAATTTCCTCGGCATCGAATGGGCCCGAAAATACTACCGCTACGCAGTTGACCGCATCGGGCGATGGGGTCTGACAAACGTGCGGATAATCCGCACCGATGCCGCAGCTTTTTTAGCTGATTTTATTCCCGACAGCTCTGTAGAGTGTTTCCACATTTATTTTCCCGACCCCTGGCCGAAAAAACGCCATCACAAAAGACGCTTCATCTGCCCTGCTAATTTGGAGCTTATGATTCGCTGTTTAAAGACCGGCGGACAATTAAAAATCGCCACTGACCACGCGGACTATTTCCAGGTAATACAAAAGCTAATCACTAACCAGGACAAAGGGCTTGAAGAAATCCAATTCCTCCCCACTGCCGGTGCAGATACCGGAGAATGGGTCGGCACAAACTTCGAACGCAAATACCTCAATGACCAAAGACCAATCTACACCCTCGCCGTAAGAAAGATATAGCATCTACTCTCTACATCTTTTCTGTCATTGCAAGCGCAGCGAAATCGAAGACCTGCTCACAGAAGAAACTGGCTAATCAAATAATCTATCCTTTGGTGTTCTACTTGCTTAATTTACCAACGATAACTCCGTTTATTAAGTGACATAGCCCCGAAGTTATCCCTGCTGTCATCATAAGTGGACTGTATTTAAACACGAGCCAAAACCCAACCTCACTAACAACACTAAATCCGAGAAACCATAAAACTCCATATAACAATCCATTTTGTCCAATCTTTGAGCCTTTGGCGAGATAGAATATCAGGACAAAAACAAGCCCTCCCAGAACAGTAGTTGGAATCATAGCGAATAAATCCAGCCAGTTCAAATCAGTTGGTGGAACCAATGTGAAAAATCTCATAAATAATCCATAGACCATGATGGGGGAAATAAAAAATATGGCTGATACAATTAATACACTGGCAACAAATCTTTTTGTATTCACCTTGTCTGCCCTTTTACTTTTGTTTTTTTCTCAGCTTCAGATCAATACGAGATTTCAACGCTGAATCCTGGATTACCGATTTGAGGATTTTCGCCTTGCCTTTTAAGTCTGATTCATCAACGTTATTATGTACACGTATTTTATTCGCTTTGTTTACTGCTTTTGTGATTGTATCAATCGGCATCAGAGCGATAGCTACGCAGAAGAAACTGCACGACCTTCCGTCGTTATAGTTAGCGAGTAGATTCTCAATCGCCTGTCTTCTTTTACTCTGCTCGCCTAACCATTTTTTCAGCCCAACTTTTTTGATGCACTCCAGATTTAGCAGACAGACCTTGTGACTGATAAAGCTGTCCCAATCGAAAAACTTATCATATTTGTCGCAGGGAAATTCGCCGCACTCGGCGCAGGTTTCAAATCCCTTTTTCTTAACACAGCAGTTGTAAAGTTTACAGGAAATCGTTAAAGAAAGTATCTTACAGCCAGGACATCTACTCGCCGCAGTCGATTGATACCTGGGACACAAACCGCAGTACACACCGCAACATCCTGCAAGATTTTTTTCTTCTGTTAAGTTCATTTGTCATACTACCTTCAGCTTTAAGAAGCTGTCACACAAGTCAGTATGTTGACCCTTGGGGTGCCTCAAGCAAAGGTCCATAGCTTTCTACCATGCGGTGACGCGGTCCGATAGAACGCCAGTATCCGACCCATTCGAGATTTTCTCGCGCGCTCAAATCAATCTCCGCCCAGAAAACGCCTTCTTTGCCCCCGCTGCAGGCCAGTATTCTTCCCATTGGGTCAATCACGAGACTATTGCCGTCATACACCGACGGAACCATATAGACTCCGTTATCACGTGCCCGAACCCGGAACACCGACTCGCCGTCAACCCGACCAGCCTCATCAGGCAGCGTATTACCCCATGTCGGTGCAAAGATAATCTCTGCCCCTTTAAGTGCAAATATCGCCGCCGGCTCCGGAAAGAACCAATCGTAACATATCTGAATCGCCACCTTTCCGAAATCAGTCTCAAAAACGGGATACTCACCACCCGGCCTGACGCCGTTCTTCCATTCCTCACGGGGAAGATGAACCTTCCGGTACTTGCCTGCAATCCGTCCCTGACGGTCCAGCAGTACAGCGGTATTATAAACAACATCATCCACTCGCTCGGTAAGACCCGCCACCACCCAAATGCGATTTCTCTTCGCAGCTTCAGCTAATCGCCTGGTGGCCGGGCCCGGTATCGGCTCGGCGCAGTCTTTCACTGAACAGTCCGTTCCAACTATAGTAATCGTCTCACCCAAACATACAATATCGAGGCCAAGTTTACCGGCCGCATCTATCTGCTCGCACCAGAGCTTCAGGTTATTCTCTGGTGTGCTGTTTCTGGGCCGCAGATATACAGTGCCGACCTTGACCTTTCGCGGCCCCGGCTGGGACGTCGCCTGTAAGCTCGCCTGCTTCCAAATCACCGAACCACCGCCAGGCCATTTAACCTCCAGTGACAATTGTGCACCATCAGCCGCCTCGGGCGCAACAAGTACATCTTCAAAGCTCGCCCACACGTTTACACGTGCGGTAATTGACCCCATACGTAAGTATGGGGGCGGCTCAAGCACCGGCCCTCGTACAAGCATCCCAGCCGGATGAAGCAGCTTCCCCCTCCGGGTCCAGCTTACACGCACCAATATCGACTGGTAAGGGGTTGGTACATTGCGCAATCGACAAATTGCTTTAACTGTGTATGCCTGTCCAGGCTTGATGTCTTTGATTTCCTGAACAAGCCCGCCGACTGCGTAAGGGTCTGCTGCCTCGACCAAAAGTCCTTCGCCAACGCTTTTGAACCGGCAAGCAGCCTTGTCCCACACAGGCCTCCAAACAGACCAAACAGCCGGCAACTGTTCTGTCTCCGCCGCTTTAAACGTGGGATTGGATACCAATTCCTTATGTTCAAAGCCCTCAGCGCCAAAGACAATCCCGCCAAAACAAACAACCGTCAGCACTCTAAAAATGATTCGCTTATACATTTTCAACTCCTTCATACAATCCCTGCGCAGGCGTGAACTCTTCCACTTTTTCATAACAAGCCTGGAGGTATAAGCCTCATGTCGAATTTTTTAATTTACTCGCTATCAAGCTGTTTCAGAGTGGTGCGGGCAACTCGCTGGATGTAATCGTCCACGGCCTTTATCTCCGGCAAGAGAGGCCTGGCCTTCTCGCCGAGCTTGTTCAGAGCGATAATAGCGTACAGCCGTGCTTTGTCTGTTTTATCTTTCAGCGCTTCGGCCAACACCGGCAAAGATTCCTTTACTTCGCCCCAGTCGCAAAGTGCATGCGCCGCGGCAATGCGAACAACCGCCGCCTGGTCGTGCAATGCTTTTCTGAGCGCTGACTTTGCCCGCTCTATATCTGTCCTCTTACAGTTATTATGCAAACCAATCACTGCCCAGTAGCGAACAGAGGCGTACTTATCGCTTAAAGCCTTAAAGTATTTTGGTATTGCTTTGTCGCCCTGGCCGTCTAATTCTTTTATCTTTTGCAGGCGCTCAAGCAGGTCTGTTCGGTCGAGTTTATATCGCCAGTGCTGCTCGTCCTGAGCCGGTGTTTGGGGACGTTCCATAGTTGAGACTTTGTCGTCGAATTTGAACTTGACCTCGTCGCTATCATTAAAGCTGATGCGGCAGGCCTTGGCGTGCAGCACTTTGCCCGGGGTGAGCCATAGGGATTTTCTATATAGTTTCCAGCTATTCTTGGTTTCGCCGTCGCCGCTGATTCTGTAAACGACCGAAGCCCCGGCTGTGGGACAGGCGATTGTAACGTGACGTGCGGTTTTACCCGGCGTTCCCGGCTGCCATTTCGGCGACCAGAAAAAAGGTTCTGCCGTCTTTTGGTACCGGCCCTCCGGACGTTTCATCTCGTCAAATTCAGGTTCCGGAATCAGCCCCATATCGACGGTTTCTTTCATCCATTCTTTATGCACTCTGCGCATTCGCTCAAGCACACTTTTATACTCCTGATTATCCGCCAGGTTTTTCACCTCATGCGGGTCGTTAAGAGTGTCATATAATTCTTCTACCGGTTTTGTTTCCTCGAAATATTGTTTCTGAGGTCCTTTTAATTTGCCCTCAGCATTAAGACGGCGCATCTCCTGCATTGTCGGCATCTGGTTCATATATTCGATGTCCTGTCCGCGGCTTAAGTGCGGCATATAGTTGCGAATATATTTGTAACGCTTATCACGCACCGCACGGATAAGGTCGTATGCTTCATCCATCCGGTCCCTCGCAGCGAAAATATACTCACGGGTCCCGGCTTTTTGGCTGCCTAAGAACGCCCGGCCCTGGATGTGCTCCGGTATCTTTATGCCTGCCAACGACAGCATAGTCGGCGCAAAATCAATGAAAGCAACAAGGTCATCGTTGACGCTGCCGGGTTTGACTGCGTCCGGATTGTCCGGCATTGCAAGTTTTCGAAGTTTCTCCGGTGTGCGAATAACCAGCGGAACTCTGATACCCGAATCGTAAATCCATCGCTTGCTCCGCGGCAGTCCGCGCCCGTGGTCGCCCCAGAACCACACTATCGTATTATCGGCAAGGCCCTCGTCTTCGAGCTGTTTGAGGACATCGCCGACCTGCTTGTCCATCAGGGTGATAACATCGTAATATTGCGCCCAGTCTCTGCGAACCACCGGCGTATCAGGATAATAAGGCGGCAGGACTGCTTTAGCCGGGTCATGCCTCTCATCAAGTTTGAGATTTGCCAAACGCTCGACCATATCCTCGCTCCTGTTGCGAATCTGGCTTTCGTGCGAAGTAGTGAAATTGAAAACAGCGAAAAACGGCTGGCCCTCTGCGCGGCCACGCCAGTGTGCCTTTTTACTGCATTCGTCCCAGGCGCTTGGCGGAGGGTCAAACTGATAATCGGTTTTGACATTGTTCGTGCAATAATAGCCTGCCTCCCTCAGGTATTCGCTGAAGCATTTTACGTATGTCGGCGGCACGCCCTTGCAGCGCATATGATGCGTGCCGATAGTGGTCGGATACATCCCGGTAATGATACCTGAGCGGGTCGGTGCACAAACACCGGAGTGCGAAAATACGTTGGTATAGCGCACACCCTCGGCTGCGAGCTTGTCGATATTGGGCGATACGGCATAACTATCACCATAACAGCCCAGGTCGGGACTGATGTCCTCGCAACTAACCCAGAGGATGTTTGGCTTTGGCGTTTTCGAGATTTCATCTGCTTTAAGGGAAATTTGAGGTAAGAACATTGCGGCCACCGAGCCTGAGCTAATCTGCAGAAACCGACGCCTGTTGACATTATTCTTAGGGCTCGCCATAAATGTTACCTCCACACGTCGGGGGTTTAAGAACACTTTTGCAACTTTCTCTGCTCATTGATTATCAAGGCGTGGGTTTAGATACTTCAATTCGAAGAAGAATCCGTCCGGTTTGCTGAGGCCGTAAAAAGCGGACAAGCCAAAATACTTCCGCACCACATCAAACTCAGGCAAAAGACTGAAATCAAACAAATCAGAACCCGCCTGTGAGAATATCAACTGCGGGAAGGGCGACCCGGAGCCTACTCCGACACCTATCTTGGTGCTCGAATCTGTGTCCTTGCCCTCCGTAAGGAGTCCTTCGGACTTGCTCGTTTCCTTCTTCAATTCGCGCAGGTCGGACCAAAAGAATTCGCCCGAGGCTGCATCGTTCTGAAAACCGGCCAATCCCACAACCGAAGGAATAGTCGATTTGGCACTGTTAAACCACTGCGCAGAGCTCACTGATACGATTTCGGTACTGTTCAATGCACGAATGGCCTGCTCAACAACAGATTCACTTGAGAAAATCAGATGAGTGTCGGTAACAGTAAATGCCGCTTTTTCAGGCGTTTCGGGTGGTTTTGGACCGGCGGGGGCCTGCATCAGCCTCTTGGGTCTCGCAGGGGAAAACGGAAATACAGCCGGTTCAATTAAATATATTGTGTGGCCGAGAAGCTGCCGACTCGCATCAGGATTATTCGCAGCTAATTTTTTGCTGTGCAGAAGCGACAGTGATTTCTCAAGAGCGCTGCGGTTGTCTATCGCCACAGCAATAAGTGATTTCTTCTGCTTTGGCGCGCTATCGTTAGATAGAGGCTCCTTTATGCTCTGGGCAATAATAATTTGCGAGCCGAGGTGGTCAACAATATCAGATTTCAACTGCAGCGGCGGTTCGCCCTGCGGGCTTGGAGGCAAAAGCGGCAAAGACATCAGCGCGGCAAGCTGTGGTAAAATACTATTAAGAATATTGCCAAGCTCATTATAGGCTTTTTTAATATTCAAATTTACAAATGATACCGAATATGCCGAGGGCTGGATAAATTGTGGCACCCTGAGAGCAGCCGATTCTATATCTAACATTTTGCAAATACCCTTTTTTTCGCCCCTGACTTTCAGGAATGCTTTTCCAAAGGAGGCCTTACTATCCGTTGCTGACGGCCCAAGACCAATAGAACAACCCAAAGATGTAACATTATCGAGGCCCAGGCTGCCAATTGTTGTTTTTGTCCTGCCGTACGCAGTATCCATTTCGGGAGTGTCATCTTCGGCAATTATTATCTTGATGATTTGTTTTATATTAACATAGAAATCAATCTGTGTTTGAGTGGACAACGCAACAGCTTTCATTGTGGCAATATAGTCGGCGTCATCAGCGAGCGTCGCGCTTTCGGCACCATTGATGTGTGCGATAACAAATTTGAGAACATCCAGGTCCATAGAGCCTATCAGACAATCGTCGATAAAGCAATAGCTTAGAGCTGCGGAAGACTGGCGGATTATGGTCGTGATACCGACGCCGCGGTAGTCTTCGCTCTGCCGGTGGGCGCCGTCTTCGATGGCCTTTTCGACCGTCTTGTCCACCGCTTCTTTGATCTTGGCTATTGTCTGTCCCCACTGGGTTATGAGTAAAAGCGGCGGCTCATTGGCATCTTCATTTATCTGCTCATTTAATACAAAAGCGACGGCTGCTCTGCCCTGGGGCAATGCATCCATATCAGCGATTACCCTGAGGAGCTCGTTATCGGGTTTGCGGATTTTTTCCCGCCATTTGGTTTTAAAGTCATCCACAAAGGCCGCCATTGCAGGGTCTTTAGAGAGTTTGTAAAAGTTAGTTGTTTCAAACTGCGTTCGCAGACTGTCAAAATCGTCAACGTCCACCAGCAGTATTGTTTCGGGTGGAATAAGCTTTGCCGTATTGGGAAGGGTCCTTGCCGAAACGGAGGTTGATGGGCATAAGAACATAAGAGCACAAGAGTACAAAAGCATAAGAGCAAAGGGGAGCTTAGGAGTTGTTTTGGCAGCATGTTTCATTTGAGCACCTTTCGGTGATTTAACCGTTAGTGTTAACTAGTAATTCCATGAAAGGCTGTCTCCAATCGTGTACTCTGGTATGATTGAGGACAAAAAAGGAGACAGCTATGAAAAACATATATTCAAGTGTAGCGTGTAGCGGTATGGATGTCCATCACAAATTCAG
>Ga0315296_10000141_pt1 | contig 68502 bp, 64 predicted proteins | sample YL17G14_18_MG_FD_203921 | JGI IMG/M metagenome (GOLD analysis project Ga0315296, IMG submission 203921) | Sediment microbial communities from Yellowstone Lake, YNP, Wyoming, USA - YL17G14_18 | ecosystem: Environmental > Aquatic > Freshwater > Lake > Sediment | place: USA: Wyoming | collected... | reverse complement strand
AGTCTCAGACTGTAGTTTAACAGTGATTCATTTGAGTCGTACACGATGTGAGCTACTATTGACACGGTCTCTCCAGTGAAGTTTGACCAGTTAAATACACAGCTAATGGTGGACTTTTCCCCTGCAGGAACCAGCGTTGCAGTGATGTTAGCTGGGTTGCCGTTGAGCTCGATTCTTGTCACGTTGATGGTCTGAAGTGAATATGGTAGGTTGGTTATATTCACGGAGAAAATCCCCGTGTCATCTAAGTCAAAACCTACCTCGTCTATTCTTCCTGCTACTATAGAAGGCGTTCTCACAATTCGTGAGGGAGGTGTGAATCCTTGTTTGGTGTAGGCTGTTATTGTGACGTCCGCGGATCGATAGCTTCCGTCCGTCCAGTTCCATGCACAAGTAAATGTAACATTCTGGTTTTTGTCGACAATTTGAGGGAGAGCTGGGGCTGAAAGGTTACCAGTTATAGCGTCTGTGATGTTGCCGAGCATCAGAGTGAATCTCGTGATATCTACTGCGATTGCTGAGTCTGGTGAATTGAAGAGCGTTATGTCTATCTCGTTGGGATTCGTTTCGTTGAAGGTGACTTGCGTGACCTGTAGGCTTATGGTTGCATTCGCGTCTGTTCTTGTCTCAGCTGCGTAGCCTTCTTGAGTTTCCACTCTGACGATGGGTTTTATGTGCCCTTCCCAATTGGCAAGGCACTTCACTCTGAGAGTATCGTTTACGTTGACAGCCGTTGGGAGTGTTACGCTTAGATTTTGAACGGGGTTGTAATCAAGGGAGATACGCGTCATAGTCAAGTTGATGGCAGAGTTTGCATTCGTTATGGTTACATTGAAGTATTCGACGCTTTCTGAGGCATCGAAAGTCGGTGCGACTTCAAGCTTCACACGTTGTGTTTCAACAGCGCGAGCGGCCTCTGTCTTGTTCATTGTTAAAACGTGTACAGTGATAGTTTCTCCAGCCATTTCGCCCCATTCCAGAGAGCAGTTGATGGTTTTCGAGGTTCCTTTGTCAATGAAAATTGGAAGACTAGGCTCGGTGCCCCTTGCAGTGGTTGAATTGAAACCTTCCGCCGTAACGTAAATGCTGGTTATGTTTGTTCCTGAGATTGAGTGTGACGGGTTCATGACTGTCACGTCGAAGTAGGTTGCGTGATTGACAGGGAAATTAGCATCAGTAACGATCAAGTCTATGGCGTTTTCGGGTTCTAGATAGAATGGCGCCATAGTCCACATGTATGATATGAGCGCGCCGATTATTGCTGAAAGCAATATGAGCAAGATTGCAAGAAGAGTGGAAATTGCCTTTGTCTGTTTTCTTATATGCAAATAGTTCCCTCGATTTTTCGCGATTGGTGTAGAACATATTTCTCAGTACTAAATAAGCGTTCTCTACTAGGTTTTCAGTGTTTACCCCATGTTTTTGGGTCACTTGCGTTTCCGGAAAAGGGTTACTCCGTCCATCTGGCATACAAACTCGAAGCCCTGTTCGACCAGTTTTTGCGCGTCAGCGATGTTTTTGGCGACGGCAGAGTGGTATTGGTCGTTCTCGAAACTGACAAGTTGCGTGTAGACAAGAGTGTTTTCGATGCATCTGTGCTCGAGCAGTTTCATGACGTATAGAATGTCTCTGGTTCTGTTGTATTCCATGGTGGCTTTCCAATGTCGGAACGTGTGGAAGTGTATCTGAAGTAGTCTTGGGTTCTGAAGCTTGCCTGCGATTCTCTTTCTGGTGGTGGCGAATTGGGAACTAATGTACTGGTAGCCTGTTGGTCCAAAGATTTTCCCGTTTTTCTTTGGCAACGAGTTTATCATACCTAGTAGTTTTTCGGAGATTTTGAAGACTCTTGGTTTTCCATCTTTTTCTGTGGTGTTGACGTAGATGATTCTGCGTTCGCTGTCGATTTCGGTCCACTTGAGGGATAGTGCTTCGCCTATTCTTATGGGGATTTCTTTGAGTAGTTGGAGACATGCTGAGAGTCGTTTGTTGGATCCTGCGATGAGGGCGTCAAGTTCGGATTCTAGTGGTATGAAAGGAAGTGGGGGTCTGGCTTTGTATCTTGGGGGTTCAAAATGCAGGTTGCTGAAGGCTGCGAAGCTTTTGTATACTTCTGTTGCCATTCTTTTGGAGTTCTCTCCCCATGACTTCTGCTGGATTATAGCGTCCTTGACTGATTCAGGATCAAACAGGTTTGCGCTGATGTTGACGAGTCTTGTAAGGTACTTTCTATAGGTTACGATGGTTTTGCTTCTTTTGTTTTCTCTTTCGAGATGCCATAAGAACTCTATGATCTTGCCCTTAACATCTAGTGCTTGCTTTGTGCCCTCCCGCTGGGCTGTTTCTTGGGGGGTTACTTCGGTCAAGTTTTTCGACTCTTCTGTCAAGAGGTCGCATACTTGACGGTTACTAGAGTAGGTGGAACAGCGATTTAATGACTGCCTTTGAATTCTCTCAACACGTTGACAGCTGTCTCTAATGTTGAAACTTGTTTGAGTGAAGCGATAACCGCAATCTCTGCACAGCCAGCGTTGAATCTGAGTGCCGTCATTTAAGTAACGCAGTCCATCCTTGTAGAGCCTCTTTGAACCGCATTGTGGGCAGCAGTCGTCATTAGCCATGGTCAGAAGCTTCGATTCTACTAGCGCGCGCGAACACACGAAGCGTACAAGAAAAAGGTTGAGCTCGCCGATTTCGGCCAGCTCGCACGCTTGATCAAGATATGCGGTTTTCTGTTACAGATGAAGGTGTACCTTTTCTGGGAGTAACGCGCCCGCGAAAGCAAACCTGGCGAATTGCCCAGACAGAAAAACCGAGACGCTCTTAATGGTCAGCCCAAGTCGCCTCGCCCTATTTCATAATACAAAAAAATTGTTTAAAATGTCTTTCATTTTGCTTACCTAATAACTCCGAAATCTAGCTGTTTGCAACTTTTTTCATAAAAGAAAAAATGGGAGATGATGGATTAGATTCCTCGTTTACTTTGGCACTATTTTTACTGAATCTGTACCTGTAATGGGATTACCCCAAGTCGTGTAGCCCGTTAGTGTTGCCTCAGTGCTGGCTGAAGCCAAATTCAGGTCTTGCGTCTTGAAGTGGAATAGCATATCCATGTCGCCGTCTCCGTCCACGTCTTCCATTGTCCAGCGAACCGGTGAAGCACCATCGAAGAGTACAGTCTCAGGATCAACATTGCTGGCATCGAAGTCAGGAGTTGTCAACACAGCCACCGGCACAACCCCCTTGGACTTCAGATTGATGCTATTAGGGCAACTGCCAGGCTTAATGTCTATGTCTACCTCGTAAGTGTAAAGGCACCCGCTAACGGTGATGTCTTCAAAAACGACCGTGTGTGTTGCACCATAACCGTACAGCCCATAGAACACCTGCATATGTTTCATATCACCAGTGAAGGTCATGCCTGCTGGAGTAAGCTCTATGGTGTTCCAGTTGCCATCTGTCTCGAAGCCTTGATCTAGACCCCTAATATTCGTGAAGGCTTCACCTGTTGTATCGCTCGTGGCGTGAAGACTAATCACGATTTGGTAGATGCCGCCAGTATTCGCCGTTGCTGGGTTCTGCCAAGGATCGACGCCGTCACGGTCCCACCAAACTCGATGGTTTGCCCCCGGATTCGGCGGCGTTGACGGCAAATTGTAGTCGCTTTCACCCATTCCGCCTCCTTTCTGCAGTATCAGCTTGTCATCCAAATCCAATGTGGGAGAACCAGGCGGATCTGGATCAAAGGTATTAGCGGTCCAATCGTAATCTGTGGCGAGCCAGACTCCCGCGCCTTCACTCATCCATGTAGGGTTGAAGTCGCCATACCCGACAGCTCTCACGCCCAGCTGCGCCCAAGCATGAGCGCCTCCGCCAAAATCGTCTACAAGACCATTCGCATCGTAAGTGAAACTAATCACCATGTCCCATGCGGTTAAATCCCATTCCTCATTGAAGTGGCCTGCCTGAAAGCCACCGCTCAAAGTTATGTCACCATAAATTATTGGGGTTCCATTAGCTTTTACTTGTGCCATAACCAAACTTGCAAGAAACAGGACAATCATTATTGCCATTGCCGCTTTTGTTTTCATTCTTATATCACTCCCCTTTCTCCTATTCTGGTTTTTAGACGGGATTAAGCTGCCTTCAGCAGCTCCATACCCGCTCAGCCCAGCACGCGCTTTAACGTGCCCCTGGGCAAAGACACGAGTCGGGAGCATGCTCCCTTGCACGCAGAGTTGCGCCTCACCGACTAAACCACAATCTAATCACGGATCTTACCTTAAAATTTGTGGAAAGCAGTTATAGAAGCTTCTTCTACACGACATAAAAGACCGCAACCACAAAAATGCACAGCAAAGGATGCCTCGTAATAGAGGCATACAATACGCCGAACAGCCATAGAACGCCCCTACGAGGGCCTTTCAGAGCTCAGGCTACCGCCCAACAAAAACAGGGGAAGAACAGGCACCGCTGACGAAAAAAGAGGGTTGTGCGGGAGATGTCTCCACTTCGTTGTGGAAATAAGCGTTCTCTACTTGATTTTCTGTGCTTTAGTAATGATGCCCATCATCGAAAGTGATAAGAACAGCTTTGTCTAGCATCAGGAAGAGGAAAAGGAGAGTCTCGCTGAATGGCAGTTCTAACGCCTTTGATTTATCTTGCTGCAGTTGTCGCAATTGTCATGATGTGGAGAGGCCTATGGGGGCTTTTGGACTTGTATCGCGCGCGCTATAAGAAACTGGGTTACAGGGACAGGGATGTGTACATGATAAAGAAACTGCGAGACTGTCAGGCTGACCATGCAATATCGTGATAAGTGTCTGTGGCCTGTCTGACAGCTAAGTTTAAATCTTGTTCATTTTTAATACTTGACTTCCGTCTTTCAGGAGGCGTTGGCATGGCAGAGCACGATGCTGTGATAGTGGGTGCCGGCATTGTCGGTTTGGCCACTGGATACCACCTTAAGAAAATGAATCCTGGCTTGGATGTTTTGATTGTTGATAGGCTCGGCGCTGCAGGTCAAGGTAGTACAGCAAAGAGTGCGGCTGCTTTTCGTTGTCTTTTTGCGTCACGTACAAACTATGCTTTGGCAGATTCTTCTGTTGAGTTTTACAGACATGTGCAAGATGATCTGCGTTTTAATCTTAAGCTGCGGTGGGCTGGTTACCTGTGGTTTTTCGACGAAGAAGGCTACCGTAGGATGCTTCCAGTACTGAAAGCTCTGGCCAGCAAGGGTTTCCAGTACAAAGAGTATGATGAAGGAGAGTTAGCGAAGAAACTTGACATGCGAACCAGCTTTGATGGCGATGAAGAAGCAAAAATGATGGGATTGGAGGGTGTTCACAAGGGTGTGCTGATTCCAAAAGCAGGTTTGATCGACGTTGACTCCCTCGTGAAGTTTTACGAATCCGAGTTTCTAAAGCTTGGAGGAAAGATACAGTATCGCACCGACGTGAAGGAACTCGTCGTCGAACCCCGCAAGACTTTGGGGATGCCTGGCGAGCCCTACTTCTGGCAAGACGCAGTGGTCACGGGCGTGAAGACCACAAAGGGTATGATAAAGGCAAAGAAAACGATAGTTGCAACTGGTGCATGGGCTTCTCAGCTTCTAGACCCCGTTGGGATTGAATGCTTTGTAAAGGCTAAGAAGCGGCAAGTGTTCTCGGTCAAAGCCAAGACTGAAGCGTTGAAGAAACTGCTCCTGTGTGAGGAATTTACGAAAGCAGGATGCTTGCCGTTCACGATTCTTCCGAAACCAACTGCCTACATTCGACCTGCACCTGAAGAAGACGCTTTGTGGCTAGCTTATGCTGACGAGTTTCCAAGAGCTTTTAAGATTGAGGATGAGCCTGAACCTGAGGAGAACTATTACACGTATGGGCTATACCAGGTTGTGGTTAAATACTTCCCACAATTCACGGATTGCCAGCCCTTTTCAGCTTTTGCCGGGTTGTATGAAGTAAACAGTATCGATGGTCAACCAATTATCTTCGAGGAAAACGGTGTGATTGTAGTCGGTGGTGCCAGCGGCAGCGGCATATTGAAAGCCGACGCAATGGGCAGGATAGCTTCAGCACTGTACAAGGGCGAAGAATACGCTTACCTCTATGGTGACAAAAGGTTCAAGGTCAGCGACTTGGGTTTGAAACACAGAAGTGTTGAACCAGAAAAACTGCTAATCTAGCCGCGGTTAGGATTATACTTATTTACTTTCAACCAGATATAATCGAATACTCGTTTTCAGGAAGCTGGACGATATGTTCGGTTGGAATGGTAAGCTCCTACACGTAAACCTCAGCAAAGGCAAGGCGGTTATCGACAAGTATGCGGCAGAAATGGCACAGAGCTTTCTTGGGGGCAGAGGCTTCGCAGCCAAGATTCTGTGGGATGAACTTAAACCCGGGATCGACCCGCTGTCATCCCAGAACAAGCTTGTCTTTGCCGCTGGGCCTCTGACAGGTTTTGCGGTGCCCAGCAGCGGAAAGTTGGTTGTGGCGGCGAAGAGTCCCCTGACTTGGGGTTACGGAGACGGGAATGTCGGAACTTTCGCTGCTGTTCAGATGCGGAAGGCAGGCTACGATGCTGTGATAATAGAGGGCAAGGCTGAAAACCCGATTGTACTGCTTGTACGGGATGAATCCGCCGAATTCTTGGACGCTAGAGACCTGTGGGGTCGGGGCTCTTTTGAAGCTGAAAGGAAATTGGCTGAACTCTACGGGCGAACAGCTGGTACCCTTTGCATAGGTCAAGCTGGAGAGAATCTTGTGAAATATGCAAACATTGTTTCGCAGGAAGGCCGTGCAGGCGGCAGGCCTGGAATGGGTGCTGTTATGGGCTCCAAGAATCTGAAAGCAGTCGTATTTATCGGTTCCAACGAGCTACCCGCGGCCTATCCGAAGGAAATAAAGGGGTCAGGGTCAGAAGCCCTCAGAGAGGTCTTAACCAAACCTAACTATGCCTTTTGGAAACGTCAGGGCACCATGAGCACCATCGAGTGGAGCCAAGAAAACAGCGTGCTCCCTACATACAATTACAGCGAAGGAGTCTTTCGAAAGGCGGACGCTATCGGAGGCTTTGCCATGGAGAGAATCAAGGTTTCCAACCGCGGCTGTCCACAGTGTAACATGACATGTGGCAATGTTGTTCAAGACTCTGACAGGAAGGAGTCGGAACTTGATTATGAGAATGTCGCGATGCTCGGTTCAAACATCGGACTGGGCGATTTGAAGAGGGTTGCAGCTCTCAACAGAGTTGCAGACGAGTATGGTTTGGACACGATTTCTTTAGGCAACGTTCTTGGCTTTGCAATGGAAGCCTCTGAAGAAGGTCTCATCGAGGAGAAGGTTCCATGGGGTGGTTTCAAGGCAGCCAAAGTCTTGATCAAAGACATAGCGTATAGAAAGGGCTACTTAGGCAACTTATTGGCAGACGGCGTGTATTCTGCTTCTGAAGAAATCGGCGGAGGTTCCCGTGACTGGGCTATGCACGTTAAGGGCTTAGAAGTTTCAGCTTATGATTGCCACACAACGCCCGCGATGGCATTGGCCTACGGAACCAGTTCCATTGGCGCTCACCACAAGGACGCATGGGTGATTTCATGGGAAGTGAAAACTGGACGCAAAGGCTACACTACTGCAAAAGTTGACAAAGTCATCGAGCTGCAGCGTATCCGTGCAGGCGTTTTTGAGTCTCTGACCGTGTGCAGGCTTCCTTGGGTTGAGCTAGGACTTGAGCTTGAATGGTACCCGAAACTCTTGCATGCAGTGACAGGTATGGAGATGCCGTGGAAAATCCTGAACGTGATCGGCGACCGAGTTTTCAACTTGATAAGGGCTTTCTGGGTGCGGGAGTTCGGAAAGAAATGGAGTGCCGAAATGGATGTTCCACCGGCAAGGTGGTTTGAGGAGCCCTTGACCAAGGGGCCCTTGAAAGGAGCGCGGCTTGACAGAGCCAAATATGACGCTATGTTGCAGATGTACTATCGGAAAAGAGGGTGGGACGAGCGTGGAATTCCTAGAAGATCAACTCTGGAAAAGCTTGGACTGGAAGATGTGGCTGGACAGCTTTGACACGCAAAACTGTCGGAATAGATGGGAATCTGCACTCTACATTGACAGGTGCAAACCCTGTTTTCTCTTCTTGGACAGTAATGCATCGTCTATCTGATAGACGAATTCAAAGCTTACCTGCCAGTGTTTTCTTCCCCTGATTTTTTGCGTGGCTAAGGTTTCCCAGAGCGTGCTTTTCTTCAGGATCTACCAGTCTCAGAAAAAAAGGTAGGGGGGTAGGCTGTTTGAAGGGTCGGATACCTCGCAAACAGCAGATACCCGTCGAATTTCCACACTTGAACAGGCCTGACAAAACAGAGAATGAGGCTTGGTTCAGTGAACACGAAACAAATATCTCGGCCGGATATGGGCAACACGTGAGGGCTCTTGATAAAAGCCTAATGGGCTTCTTGGCATGGAAAGACAGAAAAAAGAATTGGGAGGGAGATCTCTCCACTTTGTTGGAATAGGAATTTTCTAGTATGCCATGGCCATTCTGACTGTTGATTCTGCTTTCTTGCCGCATACTATGCATCCTGCCTTTGTTTTTCCTTTTGTGTCCTCTGGAGTGCCTAAGACTCGAGCGTTAGTGATTTCTTCAAGCTTGTGTCCGCATTCTGCTTTGCCACACCACGGTACTTCAACGATTCCAGCACGCTTCTGTAGAAGTTTCTTTGCTTCTTCCAGTCTTCCGGCGCGGTAAGCGTGTTGTTTTGTCCATTGCCAAGCTTTTTTCTTCATATCCTTAGTCATGTTGTCTGCAAGTTCGTTCAGATATTCTGCGAGTTCCTTTCGTTTGCACGTTTGCTTTTCTAAGGTGTCTCGTCTAACAACAGTAGCTTCGCCTTTTTCAATGTCTCTCGGACCAATTTCAACGCGAATCGGAACGCCTCTGAGTTCCCAGTCAAAGTATTTTGATCCTGGCGTAATGCCTTCTCTTAAATCAACTTCAACTTTGAACCCTTTCCTTCTCAGTTCTTCTGCAATGTGCAAGCATTCTTTGTTTACCTGTTCTGCCTTGCCTTTGTATGGAATTGGGATAATGACTACCTGTATCGGAGCTATCCTGGGCGGCAAGATTATTCCGTGGTCGTCGCCGTGTATGATTAGGACCGATGCTATTCCTCTTCCTGAGATTCCAGCGCATGTTTGCCAGACGTATTCTCTGCCGCCCTTTTTTGTTTCATACGAAATGTCAAAAGCTTTGGAGAAGTGTTGGCCCAGATTGTGCACTGTTCCTATCTGCAGTGTTCTGCCGTCTGGGCATATCATGTCGAAGGCGGTTGAGTAGATGGCACCTGCAAATTTGTCCCATTCTGGTCTTCGAGTTATGCGGTAGGCCACGCAGAGTTCGTCGAAGATTTTCTTGTAGTTGTCTATCTCTTCGTTGACTTCAGTTTCTGCTTCGTCTGCTGTGGCGTGGGCTGTGTGTGCTTCTTTGAAGTCGAATTCACGCATTCGCAGGATCGGTCTTGTGGATTTGGTTTCGAACCTGTAAACGTTGACTATTTGATAGAGTTTTAGTGGCAGATCTGCGTAGGAGCGTATCCATAGGTGTTCCATGGGTCCTATGACGGTTTCGCTTGTCGGCCTCAATGCTAGCCGCTGCTTGAGTTGTTTTTGCCCGCCTTGAGTGACCCAGAAGACTTGCGCTTCGAACCCTTCGACGTGTTCCGCCTCTTTCTGCAAGGACACTTCAGGGATGAGAAGAGGAAATATTGCTTCATTGTGGCCCGTGGAGTCCAGCTGGTTTCGAATTACCCGGAAAACGTTTTCTCGTATTTTGAAACCGTAGGGAAGCCAGACTCCGCATCCTTTGATTGGATACCTATAGTCGAGGATTTTTCCTTCAATCAAAACCTTTCTAAACCATTTACCGAAATGCTTGTTCCATTTTTCTCTTGAGACAGTTTTTTCACTGGTTTTTGCTGTTTTTGACATTCAGATCTCTCCCTTGTCTTTTACAGGTGGAATATAATTCTACCGTGAAGAATTTCCTAAAATGGGCTACATGTTTCGAGAATTCAGCAACGTGGAACGCGATCGCCCATTTCAACCACTTGCCACAACATTGACGGGAAGCGATTATTAAACATTTTCTCTAGCGGGCACTGGCAACCTGTTGTCATTTCGTAGCTAGCAGATGATGAATCAGCATGGGCGAAATTTCCTCCTTGCGTACTCCGGGTTTATCACGTAGTCTTTCCATAGTTACCGGCGAGCGTTATAGCATCATAGATGTCTACTATTCCGTCACCATTTGTGTCAGCATCAACATGCCAGTTCAAGTTGTTGGGCATGGATCCGTAAGCCCATGAAAGAAGACAGGCATCAAGAAAATCAACAACTCCATCCTGATTGATGTCACCTGCACGAATGTTAGCTACAAAGACTTTTCCATCAACTCCATTTCCCCGTATTTCCTCTGTCATGCTACCAATCCTTAACACTAAGAAGTGAAGATCTGTCTCACCTGGAGCCATACTTACGAACATTATTGACGCCCAGGTCCCATTGCCTACTAATGGTGCATACTCTGCTCAGTTGCTCTCTGAAGGTCCGCCCAAGTGTATGCATATAGGACGGAGCCGTTTGAAACCACGTGTCTAATGCCCCAAATGTTCGACCAGTCAGCCTGAGGCGTAGCTGCGTGCAAGGCTATTTCCTGCATTGATATCCCTTGCAAGATGGAAGTGTTCCATGTAAGGTTGAACTCGCAACCTGTAACGCCATTATATACAGTGTAACGTATGTTTTCAAATGTGACATTTACAGAGAAGGGTTGCCCAAGCCGCACAGTGACGTTTTCAGGAACCACACGAACAATCACAGTTTCAGACGCATTGACGCTTGGAGAGCTAGAGAAGAAACCAACTACTAGACTCGTTAGAAGCACAAGTGACCTCACTGCAGCGATTTTCATTTTTCGTCTACTTCTTCTGCTAGCAATGTTCTCGGGGGTTGAATTAAGTGTTTGCCTATCCAACGTTTTTTCTACTTTGACTGAATACGTAAGTGTTTTAACTTCACCAACTAACCTTTAGAGAGTTTGAAGACTGTGAGGATGACGGGAATTGAATTTGAAGGCGGTTCTAGTTGTTGGAGATGGAATGGCCGACAGGCCGATAAAGGAGCTTGGTTGGAAAACACCCTTGGAAGCGGCCGCTAAGCCTGCATTAGATCAAATAGCAGAATCAGGGATCTGTGGCATGATTGATCCGATCGCGCCTGGAATCCCTCCTGGAAGCGACACTGCCACGCTTGCAATGCTAGGTTACGATCCAGTGAAGGTCTATTCGGGAAGAGGTGCACTGGAAGCTGTAGGCTCAGGCATTGAAGTCTTACCAGGAGATGTTGCCTTCAGGTGCAACTTCGCAACAGTGGATGAAGATTTTGTTGTCCTAGACAGACGCGCTGGCAGGATCGCCACTGAAGATGCGTCCAAACTGGCAGAGAGTCTTCGGAAAGTTAAGCTTCAAAAGTCTTTGAATGCCAGATTTCTTTTCAAAAACACTGTTCAACACCGTGCAGCCTTGGTCATTCGCGGACCAAAACTGTCAACTCAGGTAAGTGATTCAGACCCGGAAACGGTAGGAAGGATAGCGCTGGAGGCAAAACCTCTTGATCGAAGTCCAGAAGCTTTGAGGACTGCCAGAGTTGTGAACACGCTCATGCACGAATTTCGCGAAGTCTTGAAAGAACACCCGGTAAACAGAGAAAGGGCAAAGCGCAAACTGCCAGAGGCAAATACGGTCTTGATTAGAGGTGCGGGTACAATTCCGAAGATAGTTACTCTTTCTGAAAGGTTTGGTGTGAAGTCAGCGTGTGTTGCGGCGGTTCCTCTGATCAAGGGTGTATGCAAAGTTACCGGGATGAGTTTGATCGATGTTAAAGGTGCTACTGGTACTCCGCAGACCAATTACATGGCCAAGGCGAAGGCAACCGTTGGAGCTTTAGAAAGGCATGATTTTGTGCTTTTGCATGTTAAGGCTCCAGATGTGGCAAGTCACGATGGTGACGTCAAGCTGAAGATGGAGGTAATCGAGAAGATTGACAAGATGCTTGGTTATATCGTTAACCATGTTGATCTTGATTCAACGTACTTCGCTGTGACTGCTGATCACACGACGTCTCTGGTCACGGGAAACCATGAAGGCGATCCTGTTCCTGTCGCAATTAAAGGGCCGTACGTTCGACGAGACGATGTCGTGGAGTTTGGTGAAAGAACGTGCGCCAATGGCGGTTTGGGCAGAATAAGGGGTATGGATCTCCTGCCTATTCTGATGAACTTGATGGGTAGGGTAAAGAAGTTTGGAGCCTAGAGTAGCGCGCTGGCTTGTCCCTAAATTGAGTTAATGTTTAATTTGAGAAGTGGGGTCTCGTATTTTGTGGCTTACGTCCAAGCATAGGAGGTGAATCCTTTAGCTGGACAAGATGAACACGAGACCCTTGAAACCCTCTTTAGAAACGTGGACTTAAGCTTTGCTGAAACCCTTTTGCGCAGGTGCTTTCACGCTTCCGGTGCGGGCAGACCTCCGAGAAACCCGTTAGGCATCTTCAGAACCTTCATCGTCATGCGCATGAAAGGCGTCCGCAGCCTGAGAGAAATGACCCGACTGCTCGACGCTGACCCACGGCTAAGGAAGCTCTGCCTCATCAAAACAGGCGAGACAGGCTACCCGAGAAGCGTTCTCAGCAGGTTCATCCGAAAAGTCGGAGAAGACAACCTCACCAAAATAATAGAGGAGAAAGTAGTCAAACTATTGAAGAGCAACAGCGCAGGAGAGGTAGATGTTGTGCTAGACGCTTCTTTCATAAAGGCTTGGAGCACACGCCATCCACAGGACAACCAGAAAGGCTTTTCTGACGGTGACGCAAGGGTTGGAAGAGCAGGCAGAACATTCGGACTCGGCTACAAGCTGCACCTGTCCATAGACTCTCCGACCATGCTTCCTTTAACCTGCGCATTTGCTTCCGCAAACCAGAACGAGAAGAAACACTCGCCAAACATGCTGGAAAAGACAAAGAATATTCTGAAGCGGTGCGGAGCCAAACTGAGAAGCGTGATAGCAGACAGCCAGTACAGCGACAGCAAGCTCAGAAGAGCCGTGGACGAGACGGTGATTCCATACCCGACAAACCAGAAACGCGGCGTCAAAGGTCTGCTGAGAGTGGACAAGAAGTTCAGAACCCATGGACCTGAAGACTTGAAGAGGAAGTACCATAAGAGACCCTCCATAGAAGCAGTGCACAGCTTCCTGAAAACACAGTACAGCCTAGCCATAACCAAGGTCAGAGGCATAAGAAACGTGACCTCCTACGCGCTCTACAGCATACTGTGCCTGGTTCTAAACAGAGAAGCAGCCGAAAACATCAGAAGACCAGACAAAGCCATCTCACCAACATACTTCAACACATAATAAAGGGACAAGGCAGCTAGCGTGCGCGCTAACGACGAGATCGCCAACCTCAACTTTTCGCTGGCAAACAGGACACACAAGACTACCGCCGCGTCTCGCAAAAAGCTTTACACTCGCCTCAGAAAGCCGACCGCGCGGGCGGAAACAGTTAGAAAAAAAAGGGGGGGATGAGTTTTTACCAGTGTTTTTTGAGCAAGCGTCGGTGCGCAGCGATTGCAAACGCCGTGGCGATTAGTGCTAGAACAACCCATGATGTCAGCAGTTCAAGCGGGGTTATTGTAGACAGCACCTGAAGTGTGATTGGTGTCCATTCTCCACCTACGGGGACAGACGTGCTAAGCCTTATCGTGGTCTCTGTGTCCTGGGTGAGGCTCAAGCTTATTGATGCTGACGTGTAGCCAAGTTTGGAGGCAGATACAACGTACGGGCCTGCTTGGATATTGTTGAACACTAATGTTCCGCCGTCAGTAACGCCTGAAAGGCTCTGAGGACCCACTGCCATAACGTTGGCTCCTGGGATGGGGTTGTTAGTTTTAGCGTCAACAACATGCACTATAAGGTTGTAAGTAACCTTGACTGGAACGTATTCGAGGATGAGCACGCCCCAAGCAGTGCTCAAGTCAGTAGTCACCCATGTTGGAGCCACCCATTGATCCCAGTGTCCATCGACGCCCTGATTGGTGACAAGCGTGTCTGCATACATGCCCGTTCCGTTGTACCACTCAATCGCTGGAAAGCCAGTATAGTTCGCAATGAATTGTATTGGTGTCGGCGTAGCCAATCTGGACGCTTTCATTACAGCGTACATGGCGTAGAAGTTGCCAATGTTGACCCGCCAGCCTGAGTTTGTAAGCCAATCTCTCACTATGTAACCTTCAGCGGCCGTAATGTTTGCGTAGGTATTATCATAGCCACAATACGTCAATTCCAAGATTCCAGTTGCTGATTCAGCGATTGAGTTCATATTAGCGCCGGGCATGTAGTCGAATGAACCGTAGAAGTAGTTTGTATTGTAGTTTCCGTTGAGATTCTGGTCATATGTCGTCCAGTACTGCAGTTCGCTTTTGACAAATGCAGGAGCGTTTATTCCCCACAGCTCAGCCGCCATCAAACCCAGAACAGGCCATTGAGACAATGAATTGTCGGCGTCGCCCTCGTTGGGTTGGTATCTCCATCCACCTCGGTATACGCTTGGTGCGTCGCATTGAGCCCAGGCAAGGTAATCCACTATGTCAACTGCGATGTCATGGTAGGTGCGGCCAATGACGTTTGCCGGTCCGGTTGTGGTGACGTTTGTTTGTGCCTGAGAGGCCACTAGGGCCATGAGTACCATTGGAGTCTCGTAAATTGGTTGGCCATCGCCATACCATCCTATTCCTATGCCGTTTCCATTAGTGTCAGGGTTGCCTGCTGGCTGAACGCCTATTGATACGACACTTGCTTGGCTAAAGAGCCAGTCTAATCCTTTTTGGACAGTTGTATGATACGGGTCTGTTAGGTTCCAGCCATAGTGAGTGTTAGGCGCGTTTTCGAAGGATAGAACTGCCATCGCTGTACACGCCACTGGATTCCAACCGCCTCCCCAGTGTCCGTCTAGAGCTTGTGTATTGTTCAAGTATGCAAGGCCTTTTTCGATTGCATTGTTTATGTCTGTTTGAGAAGCGGCGGTGCCAACAGGCATTCTCATGTTCATCAGTAGTATTCCAACAATCATGAAAACTGCAATTAGCTCTGTGATACGCACTTTCATACTTTTTTCTCCCTTCTCCTTATTTTTCTTTTCAATTGCAGAAGATAGTCTTCTGCACCACTGTCCAATGCGTTCGTGTATTTATTGATTCCGCCTAGTTCCAGTTACCGAATTATTCAAGTCTAATGCTCCAATAATAGTATCAAATGCAACATATGGGCAGAGCTTATGCCGTTACGCGGCTTCAAACGACTTCCAGCGGAGATGGGCTCCAAACAATAGTGCATCGTTCGACTCAATCGATCGAAAAGATAGAAGAGGAATAAAAACCATTTTAGACCAATTTCGGGACAAGCCAGCGCGCTACTGAAGGGGCATGAACCACAATTCACACCTGAACTACTCTTAGTATGGCTCGAAATGTACGTGGAAAACTAGCTCATTGCCCTGCGCATGATGATCTTTGTCAAATTTCCTAGTCACAAAAAGGAGGGATCTTGAGAGTCTGTCGTTAAGCAACTACTTTGCTGCTGCTTGGGCTTTCCAAAGTGCCCTAATGATTTCATTTCCCTTCTCGAAGGCTATTATCTCATGTACCTCGGATTCGTAGTAAGGCACGAACATGTACACGTTTCTGAAGGTATCCGCGGATTCTCCTTCACCGATTGCGTATCCCGATGTACCCTCTAGAAAGTAGCCGAACTCTTTTACTTGACCCTTTTTCCTGAGCATGTCTATACCTGTCCACGCTTTTTCAATGACCTTTGAAGCCTCTACGGGGTCTGTAGGCCATGGTGCTACTGGATTCCTGCGCCACAATATCAAAAATCTCGCCATCGAAATCATCCTCAGCGTGATTCGTCTTCTCAGCATAAAAGACTTTTCAAGGGCATTCTAGACCTGCGACAACTGCTGTTTTACGTGACTCGAGCACTTGGCAAAACACCTTTGCCAGCTTTCATCCAGACAGCCTGTTTTGTCCTGTCTATTCACAGGTGACTATGCATGTTCAATTCCATGCTATTGAACTTCCATTAGTCTCCATTCCTTGTAGTCTGTGACAACTCTGATGTATCCTTGGAGCATCTCGTCTGTTTCAGCATCTCCACTGTCAACCCTCAAAACTCTCCCTTCAATATTCTGCAGCTTGCTTTTGGTGGCTGCAACAATCATCCGTTCTTTTCCAACACGTTTCACGATTTTAGGGCTAATCTGCTGGTTACCTCTTCCAAGCAGGATACCCTGATGCCCAATCGGTGAGAGAACAATCCATGTGTTCTTCCAGTTTTTCACTTCTTTCAGGATTCTCTTCTCATCGACGTCAAAGATCGCGTTTTTGTTTTGGACGATGTCCACGCCAAGAACAGTTTTTTCTACTCCGAGCAGTTCCGCGATTCGTTTGACCGTTGTTCCGGGCCCCAAAATCCATGTTGCATCGCTTGGCACTTGTTCCAATATGAACCGTGCAATTGCCCTTTGATTGTCAGCTTCGTCATCCGTTTCAGGGCTCACCTGCTTGCTCCCTTGAATACGAGCAGGAAGAAATGGTCCTTTCAAAAAACCATGAAGCGTGACAGTGAAAGCATCTCTACGTATCGCCTTTTCGTCAGAGTCCATGATTTCAAGGTCTGTGATTTCAGCCCGTCTTTCGACGTATGCCAGAACTACTTCCACGGCATCTGATGGGTTGACTGCAAAGATGCCGCTGTACATTTTGACTCCAGAGGGGACTCCCATGACTGGTGTTTGACGGCAGCCTTGCATAGCATCGAAGATGTCCTTGGCTGTTCCGTCTCCGCCTACAAAGACTACTAAGTCCACGTTGGCAGCCGCAAGAAGGTCAACAGCGGTTTTCGTGTCTTCCGCAGATGTTACATCTCCGATTTTCATTGGCAGAACTTGGACAGGAAAGGTTGCTTCTCTAGCTTCTTTTTCACCCATGATTCCCGGGCATGAAATAACTTCAATCGACTTTTCGGTCATGTTTCTTTTCAGTTTCTGTAAGAATTCAGTTGCTCTCCTTGGAGCTACTGGTTTGGCTCCTCTGGCCATCGCTTCTTTCAGTACGTTGTCTGTCCCTTTTAGGCCCACTCTGCCTCCCATACCTGCTATCGGATTGACGATGAAGCCTAGACGCATTGTTTATCAGTGACAAGATTCGCTGACTGAGCTATAAACCATTTTTCGTAAAGCAGACGGTTCAAAAACCGGATCAAATTTGCGGAGACTCATGGAATTCGAAAACCATGTGAAAGTGCTTCTTAGTCTGAAAACTCTTATATCTCAAAATCTCAGACCCTTGCTCACAAAAGGAGGGAGCTTCGCATACAGAATAAAAGGATGAGAAGGCTACTGGTGACGGGGGCCACTGGTCAAATTGGTTCAGAGCTCACGTTGGCTTTGCGCAGGAAATATGACGGTGACAACGTCATTGCCGTTGGTCATAAGAGAAAACCGAGTGAAAAGCTACTCAATTCAGGTCCGTTCGAGTTCGTAGATGTTGGTCAAAAAGAAAGCCTTGAGAAGGTTGTCAAGAAGTATGACGTAGATACAGTTTATCATTTAGCTGCCCTTCTTTCTGCCACTGGAGAGCAGAATCCTCAGCTTGCCTGGAATCTCAACGTGGGAAGCCTCTACAATGTTCTGGAGATGGCGAGAGAATACGGGTTGGCTAGGGTTTTTTGGCCGAGCTCAATCGCAGTTTTCGGGCCGACATCTCCCCGTGTCAAAACTCCTCAAGAAACAATCATGATTCCCGGAACGATGTACGGCGTTACAAAAGTTGCAGGCGAACTCCTCTGCAACTACTACTTCATCAAATACGGCGTGGACGTCAGAGGAATAAGATATCCCGGCATCATAAGCAGCGAAACCCCTCCTGGCGGAGGAACAACAGACTACGCTGTTGAAGTATTCTATGAAGCCGTAAAGAAAAAACGGTATACATGTTTTGTGAGAGAAGACACGGTTCTGCCGATGATGTACATGCCGGACTGCATCAAAGCGACGATAGATCTGATGGAAGCCGACCCTTCCAGAGTGAAACGCCACGACAGCTACAACGTCGCGGGGATGAGCTTTTCCGCTGGGGAGCTGACAACAGAAATTAGAAAGTACATTCCCGAGTTCAGGTGCGAGTACAAGCCTGACTTTAGACAAGGTATTGCGGACTCGTGGCCTATGTCGATTGACGATAGTGCAGCACGTTGGGATTGGGGCTGGAAGCCAGCTTATGATCTAGTCTCGATGACTAAGGATATGATCGAGAAATTGTCGATGCGACTAGGCGGAAGGCAGACTCTAGACAGCAGTATGTGAGCGGGAAAGAGTTAAGAGAATGAGTGTAAAAGTAAAGCGAAAAGAGGTATGTTGAAGATGAGAGATCCCACATCATTTCTGCGGCAAGAATACGAAGCTTTGGTGAAAAGCGAGCTGGACTGGAAGATCCGTGTGTTGCAGGGTCCGAGCACACCTTGGTGTGTTGTTGATGCCAAGAAAGTTTTGATGTTTTGTTCCAACAATTACTTGAACCTCAGCAACCACCCGAAACTGAAAGAAGCTGCGATAAAGGCTGTTCAAACTCACGGTGCAGGCTCCGGTTCAGTTCGGCCTATCGCGGGAACCATGGACCTACATGTCGAATTGGAGAGGCGTCTTGCGAAGTTCAAGCATGCCGAAGCCTCGCTGGTTTATCAGACAGGTTTCGCAGCTAACTCTGGCCTGATTCCTCAACTGGTTGGAAAAGAGGATCTTATAGTAAGCGATGAGCTTAACCATGGTAGCATCATCGACGGCGTTCGATTAGCGCATGGTGAAAGAGCTGTCTACAAGCATTCAGACATGAGAGATTTGCAGCGTGTTCTAGAGGAGGCTGACAAGCATTCGCCTGTGTACGGACGCATCTTGATAATCACTGACGGTGTTTTCTCGATGGATGGTGACATTGCGCCGTTAGATCAGATAGCCAAGCTCGCCGCCGAACACGGTGTAATGGTTTATGTGGATGACGCTCATGGCGAAGGTGTCTTGGGAGAGGGGGGCAGAGGCATTGTCTCCCACTTCAGGCTGACACGCGACTTGGTTCACGTGGAAATGGGCACTTTCTCAAAGGCTTTCGGCGTAGTAGGTGGGCACATTTCCGGTTCTGAGGATCTGATCAACTTTGCGTACAACAAATCGAGGACCTGGCTTCTAAGTGGATCACATCCGCCTGCAGTTGCAGCCGCATGTATAGCTGCTATTGATGTTTTGGAGAAGGAGCCGCACCACGTGAAGACATTGTGGGATCACACTAAGTACTTCAAGAAGGCGATGAAAGATCTGGGCTTCGACATCGGTAACAGTCAAACGCCTATCACGCCGATCATCGTTGGTGAAAGCGGGGTAGCAAAGAAGTTGAGTGCTAGGCTGTTTGAGGAAGGACTGTTTGCTTTGCCGATTGTGTATCCCATGGTTGCAAGAGATAAGGCTAGGATACGAACGATTATGAATGCTGCTTTGACGAGGAAGGATTTGGATTTCGCCATCGGCGCTTTCGAGAAGATCGGAAAAGAACTGCGAATAATCTAAGCTGAACTCCTTTCTTTTTATTTTCTTGAGGCTTCCTGAATGTCGAGTGAAACAGTATTGAATGTTAAAACAGCCAAGAAGGCGCTTCGAAAGGAAATCTGGACAAGACTTGAAGCCGAAGGTGTCGCGAGGTTTCCGCTTCCGTGTTTTGGACATGTGCCAAACTTTGAAGGCTCTGACAAAGCTGCGCAAAATATCAGGCTTCTAAAAGAGTGGACGGAAGCTAAAGTCATTTTTGTTAATCCTGATTTTGCTCAGCAAAAAATCAGAGAATGCGCCCTTCTAGATGGAAAGTTGCTTGTCATGGCGTCGCCAAGACTCAAGCACGGTTACCTTCTGGTTGATCCAATCAAGGTCAGAGGTTTGGAAAGCTATGCTTCAACAATAAGAGGAGCCTTCACACACGGAAAAACGGTGAATCTTCAAGGCATGCCTAAACCCAACTTGATAGTCGAGGGATCGGTTGCTGTTGATCTGAAGGGAAACAGGCTTGGAAAAGGAGGCGGATACGGCGATACAGAGATCAACATCTTGAAAGAAAAGTTCGGGCCTCTTCCTGTCGTGACCATGGTTCATGAGCTGCAGGTTGTGGAAAGTGTTCCCTTCGAAGAGAAGGATGAAAAGGTCTTGATCATTGTGACGCCAGAGAGGGTCATTCGGGTTTCGCGCGGAAAACATGCGAACGGAAAAGAAATGTCATCGTCTGCCTAGGGGAAAAGGGGTAGGCTGCATTGGCCCTGAAAAACGCGAAAACCTAAAAAAGCACTAAGAGCTCTGCCGCATTTCCTCTAGTGTTTTGTCAACATCTCTTAGGCCGAGCTTTGAGAGAATTTCTGATGTGGGTATTCCGTCTTCATCCCAACCAACTGCTTTGTAGTATCTGTGCTTGTACCGTTTAAATGCTGCTTTGTCTGTGGTCTTTCCCTTCTGTGGCCCATTTGGTAGCGGTTCATAGAATCTTGCTGGGTTGTCGTCATGGATCTTAGGGTTCCATTTAACGTCAGGGCCTCCCAAGAGCAACAATGCTCTCTGAAGCTGCAGTATCTTCAATGCTTTGCTTCTGCACCACTCCTTTCTTGTCAGCTTCAAGCCTGTCACTGCATTGTAAAAATCGAATCTGATGTTCCTTGGTCCAGCGAAACTGTTAAACATGCAGAGCACTCCTGAATCGTTGAAAATCTCCATGAGTTCACTTTTTCTTTCCAGCGGCAGTCCAGTTGCTGATGTGTGGTCTCCGCATTGAACTGAACACGCGTACGATATGGTTTCGACAAAGTCTTTTCCACTGCGAATTCCGTGCGCTCCTATGCCTATGCCTTTAGCCTGCACAGCATAGGGCAACAAGTCCATTTTCTTCATTTTGCCGAACTTCAAGGCTGCACGGTATGTTCCTTCGGCAAGGACGTCGCCTACGCCTTCTCTGTAAGCGATCTTCTTGGCTAAAATAGCAAAGGCGTCTGTATTGCCCCACTTAAGCTTTAACCCATCCAGGTCTTCTCTTGTCAGTATTTTTCTTTGGAACAGTTCGGCCGCAAAACCCATCACATTGCCTGTTTGTATTCCACATAAGCCTAGATCGTCAAGAAGCGAAACTAGGAAAACGTTTTCTTCAGGAGTGAAAATCCCTAGGTTCGGTCCCAAATACGCCTGCATCTCATAGTCTGGGTTGTCGGTTATCGCTCCCTTGTACTTTCCATTTTTGACCACGGCGAGTTTCAGGCAGGTTGTGGGACACCCAAAATCCCCCCAATACTGTTTCATCCAAAGACGGTTCTCAAACTTGTCAACGCCGAAACTCTTCTCATCATGCCACTCTTGCTGCCAGTTTCGCACGGGTTCTGAGCTCGTTTTTGCCCCGAAAGAGTAGCCTCCGCCTCCGGTTCCCCAACGCCTCCACATCTCCCCTTCATAAACGTCATCGCACAACGTCTTGATCAGCCTCTTCACCTTACTGAGGTCAGCAGCTTCTGGAAGGGGGCCTGTTCCCTTGACAACGACTGCCTTAAGCTTCTTGGAGCCCATAACCGCTCCATAGCCACCGTAGCCAGCAGCATGCGACCACTTTGACATGACCACTGCTGTGCGCACTTTGTTCTCTCCTGCTGGGCCCACGTAGAGCATTGCAGGCTCCTTCCACTCGCCGTACTTCGCGTAACGTTTTTGCAGAAGCTCTCGGCCTTCCTTGGTTAACACTGTGACTGTCTGTTTTCCGTCTTTGCCCCAAACATGACTGGCGTCTCGGAGTTCAACGTCCGAATCCTTGATCAGTAGGTAAACAGGCTTTTCTGATTCACCGGTTACGATTATACCGTCATAGCCTGCACATCTCAGCTCAACCCCGAATTCTCCTGAAAGAGTCGAGCCTACCACGCCGTTGCTTTGCGGAGATTTGCCAGACACGCAGGTTCTTGCGCCTGGATAATAGCCGGTGAGTGGGCCTGTCAGAATCAACAGGAGGTTGTCGGGTCCAAGTGGGTCCACTCTGTCCCATTTGTTACCTAATCTGTCCCAGAGAATTTTTGTGGCTAGACCTCTTCCTCCAACGTAGTCTTCCAAGATTTCATCGCGGAGCTTGGTTTCTTTGATGGCCTGGTTTGAAAGGTCTATGTCAATGAACTTTCCTGCGTAGCCTGAAATCACAGGAATTCCTCCCCCTTGTCGCCGTAGAATTTAGCTGCCAAGTCCTGCGTTATCTCGCTTGGCTTCCGTGCATAGAGCTTGTAGGCTTCATCCCGCCTAGTAACTGTTCTCAACACGTTCCAGCTTCCTTCTTGGCAGACCTTGACGCATTGCGGATCACCATTGCACAGATCGCAAATCACAATGTGTTTCTCGCTTGGGTGCATGTGCGGAATTCTTCCTGGGCAGGCATCGATGCACTTTCCGCAGGCGATACACTTCTCATTGTTCACCAAGACTGCGGCTGTTTTCTTGCTAATTGAAAGAGCGTCGACGGGACACGATTCTACGCACGGATAATCTTCACATTGAGCGCAAAAATGCGGAAACTCAAGGCCAGGAACCAGCATGAAGATTGTTATCCTTGAGGCGGCTGGCCATATGCGGTTTTCATGGAAAAGTGAACATGCTATTTCACATTTTCTACATCCGCTGCATTTAGAGAATTCTCTTGCTATCCATATGGGTTCTTTCTTATGCGTCACCGGCAACCTCTCGGAGGGTTTGTGGATTTTCCTAGGATATGCCTTGATTTAAATGTGGTGCCTGCAGCATCCTCACGTGCTCGTTGTTGTCGCATGGGGAGATCTGGTAGGGATGGTTTAGCGCGTGCTTTATTAATTGTAGCCGCCGAAAGAACTTCGAGGGGTCTAAAGCTGGCGTCAATCTGGGAAGTCTTCGGTATTCTGACAACCTCTTTCACCCTAAACATAATACCCTTCGCTGGCCCATCAAACCTTTTCATCGCTTCTAATATTGCTCTTGTCTTTGATGTTGACCCCTTGACCATAGGGTTTCTTGTAGCGTTCGGCTCAGCTTCGGCAAAATTCATTCATTACTTGGTCACTTTCTATGTTGGCAAGTTCATAAGCCAAAAACGCAGAAAGCGCCTTGATGCTGCAGGGGCGAAGCTTATACGATGGGCTTTTTTGGCTCTTTTTGTCGTGGCTGCAACGCCTCTGCCTGACGAACCCATAATCGTGCCTTTAGGTCTTTTGAGGTACAATCCCGCTAAGCTCTTCGCGGCGTATTTTGCAGGCAAATTGGTCATTGCTGTTGCCGGCGCTTACTTAGGAAGATTTACCCATGAAGTCTTTTTCTCCATGGTGAGTGATGAAGTTCTAATGATTATTTCTGTAGCAGTTACTATAATAGCAACGGTCGTGCTCCTGAAGATCGATGTAGGAGAGATCGCGGAGAAAATCATGAAAAGAAAGATCAGGATCGGTGAACAGATTGAGAGTGATAGCTGACCTGCACATTCACAGTCGGTACAGTCGAGCCACAAGCGAGAGAATGTGCGTTGCAGAAATAGCTCGTTTTGCAAAGATCAAGGGTTTGAACATCGTTGGCACAGGTGACTTTTCACATCCAAAATGGTTTGAAGAGCTAAACCAGAATCTTGTTCCAGACTCCGATACAGGTCTGTACAAGCTTGCAGACAACGCCGTACCATCCGTGCGTTTCATAGTAACCACAGAAGTCAGTACAGTCTTTCAGTACAAGAATGAAATAAAAAAGGTCCACCATGTCATTCTAAGCCCAAACCTCGAGACTGCCGCCCAAATCAACGAAAGGCTAGCAAAATATGGGAACTTGCAGATAGATGGCAGACCAACATTAAACGCCAATCCACCGGCTTTGGTTGAAGAGGTCATGGAAGTCTCAACCAGTAACATGATTTTCCCAGCTCACGCGTGGACACCCTGGTTCAGCATCTTCGGTGCTTTTAGCGGCTTTGACAGCGTTGAAGAATGCTATCAGGACATGACCAAGCACATTCACGCCTTAGAAACAGGCCTTTCGTCTGATCCAGCTATGAACTGGCGTCTGAGCGAACTGGACAAGTTCACGCTTGTTTCAAACAGCGACAGCCACAGCTTCTGGCCTTGGCGCATAGGTAGAGAAGCCAATGTCTTCGAACTAGAAAATCCGAGTTACAGCGAAGTTGTAGAGGCAATTCGACTGAAAAACAAGCAACGTTTCAAGTTCACGATAGAAACCGATCCAGCCTATGGAAAATACCATTGGACGGGGCACAGAAACTGCCATGTGGCGCTTTCACCCAAAGAAGCGGTAAAGCTCGGGAACATCTGTCCGGTCTGTCGCAGAAAACTCACAAAGGGTGTTGAACAACGCGTCGAGGAACTCGCTGATCGACCAGAAGGCTTCGAGCCTGACAACGCCATTGGTTTTATGCGTTTGCTTCCACTTTCTGAGATCATCGCCACGGTGTTTGACTCTGAGTCTCCTTCCACACAGAAGGTGTGGAGCATTTACAATCCGCTCGTTGAAAGGTTCGGTGATGAATACACAGTTCTAATTGACGCTTCAAAAGAAGAACTGAGCAAGGTTGCTGGCGAAGATGTTGCTGAAGCAATTGTCAGAGTTCGCGAAAGGAGGGCCCAGGTTGTGCCCGGATACGACGGCGTTTACGGCCAACTCATACTCTCGAAGGAGCCTTCCTGTGAAAGAGTTGTTCCGAGAAGAGTTCAACAGTTGAATCTTACAGATTTCACTTTGTAGTCTTTGTTCGTTCTTTTGTTGTATACGTGTTGTTCAAATCTACGAGAAACCTTATTAAGTCGTAATAGACCAGATGTTTGCAGGTGCGCCAATGGAAAGCCTAAAGCAACAAACAACCGCAGGGGACGACAAGATATCAAAAATCATCGACAGAGTCCTGAACCAAATATTTGGAAAAGAAGCCACTCTTCTGATCTACAAGCACCTAGAACGCAACTACTCTGTCAAGCGCCATGAGTTAGGAGAGAAACTCGAACTCTTCGCCAAAGGCCTTGAAGACTTCCTGAAATCTGGTGCCTACGCCATAGAAAGGAAGATTCTGGAAGATATATGGGCAAGCTACGGCTCAGTCCGTCGGCTGCAATTGGAGAAACCCAGAAACAGGACAAGCTTTGTCAGCGAAGTGAAACTGCTTCTCAGGGAAGCATAGACCATCTTCGAATATGCCAGTTTCCCTGCTTCGATAATTCCTAATCGTTGATTTCTTGATGGCGCAAACCTAGACCATAGCAATTATGTCTACTTTTGCTTCGCTTTTTCTGTCGCACACACTTAGCATCGAAAAACAGCTTGCGCCAGGATTCTTGTAGAAAGCCTTAAAGTCATCGGAAAATAAATAACTCGGACACTCGTTACAGCATGGAGAAGGCAAGGCAATTGAGCGGCAAAGGAATCCAGCAGAGACTAATAAAGTACAATACGCCTCGCAGAGTAATTCAACTGTTATCATTCGTGTTTCTCAGCGCAATAATATTTAATGTAGGTATCCTGCCGCTCCTGTTTCCAATCTTGTGGACGTGGGGCCTCAAGGTAAGCCCCGCTGGCGACTCTTACACTGCAATACAGCTGATGTTGAGCGGATGGAACGCAGCATATGTTGTTTTTCCATGGCTTGCACTTGCCTCCTTTCTCATAGTTGGCGTGTTGATTGGCAAGTCATTATGTGGCTGGATATGCCCGTTCGGTTTTGTTCAAGACCTTACTGGTTTCATTCGGCGCAAGCAGACTGATCTGTCGCTGAGAGATCATGACACACTCGTTTACGTGAAATACTTCGTCCTGGCAATCACATTGCTCATAAGTGTGACTTATTCAGCTTCGAAACTCATGGGATTGAACGCCGGCTACGAAAGTGCTTTGGGGATTTTTGCTGTTGCCCCGTTCAGTGCTCTAAGCCCTTCGGAGATTCTTTTTTCAACTCTGCCAAGGATGATTCAGGGTTTCCAGTTTTCTGGATGGGAAAACCTAGGATCAGACCTTCTGTCTGGAGTCTCAATCTTGCCTCCCCTCTTCTGGGTTCAATCTGCAATTATGGTTATTGTGCTTGTTTTCGCCGCTTATGTACCACGAAGCTGGTGTAGATATTTCTGTCCACACGGAGCCTTGTTGGCTATTATGAACAGGTTCAGTTTCATCGGTCTACGCCGGGAACCCTTCAAATGCGAGAAAGGTGGTTGCCGTTCGTGTGTGCAGGTATGCCCGACACGCGTGCCAATATTGGAACTTCCATGGGAAAAGTTTAGTCACCCAGAATGCATCTACTGCATGAAATGTGTGGATGCCTGTCAGCACAAAGCCCTGAAGCTAACGTATCCATGATTTGATCAAAGAACTATTCGGCTCAACTTTTCTGTGCCCAGAAGCTTTTTGAATACTCGTCTAGAACAGCTTCATAGATTCCTTCTGTCCGTTGAGCTATTCTGTTCCAATTGTACTTGTCTTGGATCTTGTTGTATGCAATGGTTCTCAAACGGTTTGCGTTCGATTGATCTGTGAGTATTCTGATTATTCCCCATGCTAATGAGTCAGGGTTGTTTGCGTAGACCTTGATGCCATCTACGTCATGGTTCACTATTTCTGACAGGCCGCCTGTGTCGGAAACTACGACAGGGCTTTTCGCTGCCATGGCTTCAAGTGCTACTATCCCGAAAGGTTCGAAGAGGGATGGGACAACTGAAACGTCTGCGCAGGTCTGCAGTTTTCTCAGTGTTTCATCGTCGACAAATCCTGTAAATAAGACTTTGTGGGCTATTCCCATGCCTCTAACTAAGCCCGAAAGTTGTTCTTTCATATAGCCATTGCCGACGATTATGAATTTTGCATTGACCTTTTCCAACACTCTTGGAATGGCATTGACAAGCACGTGAACTCCTTTTTCGTAGACGAGTCTGCCGACAAAGAGCACAATTTTCTCTTCGGACAGTGCATACGTGCTTCTAAACTGGCCTAGGTTACTTTTGTCAATTGCCGTATAGACCTCTGCATTGACACCGTTTGGGATCATGATCATCTTGTCGGTAGGCAGTCCAAAAGCCCATTGGACATGCGAAACCATATAATCGCTGCAACATATGACCTTCCAAGCTTCATACGTAAGCCATGCCTCTGTCTCATGAATCATCCTTTCATAATCAAAGTGAATCCCGTTTCTGCGTCCAATTTCAGTTGAATGTATCGTAGCAAAGAGCGGTTTTCTGAAGACATGTTTCAAGCCTATCCCTGCAGTGGCAACCAGCCAATCGTGGGCATGGAAAGCGTCAATTTTTCCATCTAAATTATTGACAATGGTTGCCGCTTCCTTCTGCATGTTCACGTTCATCATGTAGACCCATGTTGCAAAGTCTGGTGAAGGGTTCTTGTACGAATCTATCCGGAAGACTTCCACACCATCCAAGACTTCGTGTTGCGGTGCCCCAGGAAAATCACATGTAATCACGTAGACTCTAAGACCGTTTCTTGCTAGGCTCTTAGACAGGTAATAGACATGTGGAGATATTCCTCCAATGATTCTTGGTGGAAACTCCCAAGTGAGCATCATCACATTCAAGTCACGAGTCATGAGATGCTATGGCCTCCGCCACATTGCTGTAGACACTCAATATGTCCTTCATCGAGTTTGGGACGCTTGCTGAAATCACGACAATCTTATTTAACGGCACTTTGTGCAGCCTGAAAACTTCGTCTCGCATCCACCCGGATTTGACAACCAGCCTAGATGCCTCGTACATTCCTAGCCATTCGATGCTTTTGATTGCCATGTTGAAGGGTGAATTTGCACCATGAGAGCGGTGGTCCTCTAAGCTTTCAACCGAATAGACAAAAGGGATGTCTAATGCTTTCTTTAACGTAACCGCAGCAGGTATGAAATGCCAGTCATGCGCGTCTATGAGGTCAACCCGCTTCTTTCCATCATAGTAGATGTTTGCCGCTACCCTTTCAACTTCTTGGTTTAGAGTCAAAACCCAGGTAAGAACACCAATGTGTGTGCGAACGGGATTCGTTATCCTGAATGTTTTGATACCTTCTGGCTCATCGTATTCTCCCGTTAAGTAATCGTCATAAGTGATCATGTAGGATTCTATCTGATTCTTGACAAGTTGCACTGCAAGCGTTTTCACGTAGTCTGCTAGGCGTCCAACGATTCTGGGCGGGTACTCCCAAGAGAAAATTACCACACGCATCAACATTTCACTACGTGAAGAGCGCACAGACTTTTATTATTCCGCTTCCAGTCAAGTAATATCGCCTTTTTCCCTCGTTGTCTGTGAAGCTTAGGGCAAAACCTTCAGCTTTGTAGTTGTCGAGAATTCTCTCCAAGTCGTTTATGTCAATCTGCAAGACTTGCGCGAGCTCCTCGCTTCTTCTCGCCAGGTCCGGAGCCGTCGCGCACAAGTTATGCAGTGTTTGAAGAATCTTTTCCGAGAGCGGAAGCTCTTCCCTCATGTTTTCACCCTATGTGCAAACTACTATCTACATTCTGTACGTGTTTTTCTTATAAACCCGTATGTGGACACATGTCAAAAATACCTAGTTGCCGACTGTATTTCAACTCTCAGATTATTCAGCCTTTCCTTGACAACTCTAATCAACGCTTCTCTAAGCGATTCTCCCGTTAACTCAGCGAGCTTTATATTCTTCAGTTGCGCTGCCAACGTCTTGTCGTAAAGCGATTTTTCAGACCAATTTACAAAATCTCCCCGTTTGTTGTGGAATTCAATGGATTTCACGGGGACTTTTTGGATGGCTCTTGCAAATCCTTTCAGGCTCCAGACCATTCTTCCCGTGAAATGCTTTTCGCCCGTGCCGGTGTAGAAAAGAAATGGTTCATCCGCCACAACCGCTGCAAGTCTCACTCTGTTTTCAAAGTCCAGTATTGCTGCTTGCGCAGTTACAAAAGCGTCTGCTGGTGTGCCATATGGACTGAAGTAGGAGTGGACTTCGCCTGGACCTCCGCCAGCTGTGAACATGTAGTAAAGGTGGTCGCTTGTCTGGAGGTATCGCCAGGCTTTCAGGAATTCTTTGTCTTCTGCTTCTTTGACGAGTGGTTCCAGTCGTCTGAGGCTAGTATAGTAAGCCCACTGCATTGTGTTCCCAAGCCAACAGCTTGCATCTCTTTCCAAGTCTGCCCAAGAGACTGTTCCGCCAAGTTCTGGAACATCTATCTCTCCTGCAGAAGCGTACTTTTCTACTACCTCTGACGGTGTGGACATGTGAAGGTTCCACCACTTCAATATCTGAATTGGCAGATGTCTGAGAAAATCGTGGATGCCTGTTTCCGGCCAATGGTGTTCTCCGAAGGTTTCATAGTCTGGGAATATGTTGATGCAGTTTCCGGGTGTTGCTGCTAGCCAGCTTGCATATTTGTCCGCGGTTAATGGCCATTCCTTCCACCATCTTGCGGAAAACCTGAACCCTATGTCATCTGTCAACTTGTAGTTACGCAAGAAGATTTTGATTTTCTTAGAATCTTTTGGCGAGTAAAGGTAGTTCGGCGACTTTTCATGCAATATTCTCTCGACGCCTTCAGTGAAGATTCCTTTATACCCCAGATTCTCCACAGTACGTGCTACGGCGTTATTGTAAAGTAACTCAGTGTTCTCAAAGACCAGTGGAGTGTAGCCAAACAGGTCTCTCATTATCTGTTGATGCATCTTCACCTGTTCAATGAATTCTGTTCTCTCAGGGTACAGGCTGGCGAGTGAGTGATGATAGGTTTGGCTTAGAAATTCAACGCAGCCTGTGTCTGCAAGCTGTTTGAAGGATTCTAAAAGGTCTTTATTGAACATCTCGCATTGTTCTAAGAAGATGCCGGAGAGGCTGAAAGATACTTTGACCCTTTTTTTCTCTTTCTTGTACGTGTCAATTAGTTCAAGAAGGATGTTGTTTGACGGAAAATAGCATTTTTTGCTTGCTCTTTCAAAAATCTCTCTATTTACTGTTTTGTCAAAGTAGTACTCAAAGAGTTCTTCCTTCTTGACATGTTTGAAAATCTTGTTTTCCCAATAGAAGTTCTTCTTTATCCTGTGAGGTTGGTGGACTTCGAAGACTAATACAATGTCTGTCAAATGTGTTGTCCTCTGCTCTCAATATTACCTTGTTTTTTTATTTGTTGTTTGCTGTTTTGGCAACGAATGCAGTTTGGTGCACGGTCTGTGTAGTTTTCCAATATCAGAAAACCTTCGTCCGGAAAGGAAAAAAGTGGATCGGAGTCTTCGTTCAGGTTTTTCTTGTTGCAGTTTTCTCAAGTGCAACAACCCCTGGTAACTTCTTGCCCATCATGAACTCAATCAATGCTCCGCCAGCCGTGCTGACGTAAGAAATCTTGTCGGTCAGCTTAAGTTGCTCTATTGCCGCTATTGTGTGTCCGCCACCGGCAAGCGAGAATGCTTTGGAGCCAGCAATCTCCTCAAGGACTCTTTTCGTTCCATAATTGAAGTGGGTGTCTTCAAATTTCCCCATGGGTCCGCTGACTACGATAGACTTTGCATTGTGTATCATTTGGCCATAGTCTTTCACTGTTTTTGCCCCTATGTCGAAAATTGGATAATCCGTAGGCAGCTCTTTGACCGTAAGTTCTTTTCTTTCCCCCCTCATTTCAACTGCTACATCTTCAGGAGTTTTGATGCTATCCCTGTACTTCTGAATGAGTTCCTTTATTCCAGGAACTAGTTTCATAAGCTCGTTTTTTTCTAGGAATTGCATGTTTTGTTTGCCAAGGTCTACACCTCTTGCTGCTAAGAAGACTTGGCCCACGACTCCGCCAGTCAAAATATGACTTGCTATTCCTCTGTCCAAAACATATTTGGAGATTTCAAGTGAATCATCTGCCTTGGCTCCTCCTAGGATGAAAACACATGGTTTCTCTGGGTTTTCGAGCACTTTGCTCAGTGATTTCAATTCCCTTTCCATTATTCGCCCTGCAACGCTTGGCAACACGGCTGTGAAGCCTATGATTGACACGTGGGCTCGGTGTGCAGCCGCAAAGGCATCATTGACGAACACGTCTGCTAGAGGGGCTAGGTTTTTTACCAAGTCTGTTTTCGCATGGTCTTCAGGCGTTCCGTCTTTGGTTTCTGTTGGGAACGTTCTGACATTTTCAAGGACAAGTATTTCCCCACTTTTCAATCTCTTAATGGCGGTTTTTGCTTTTTCTCCGAAAAGGTCGTCAACGTACTTGACGGGCTTCTTCAAGATTTTGCCTAGTATTTCGGCGTGTTGCTTCAAGGGTATAAAATCCGGGTCGCCTTTTCGTCCTTGGTGCGCCAGAACCACGACTTTTGCGCCTTTTTCGATGAGTTCTTTTATCGTGGTTTTGCCGTGAGCACGGATTCTTGTGTCTTCTAGTATTTCTTGGGTTCTAGGGTCTACTGGCGAGTTGAAGTCAACCCTGACTAACACGACTTTGTCTTTGACTTTTACATCGTCTAAGGTAAGATATTTTGCCACTGATTGTCTCTCCTAATAAACAAAAAAATAACGGGGAAGATATTTTAGATTTTAGATGAAATCGGGGGCTAAACTAGAAACCTTCTTTCTTGCCTATCGTTTCTATTTGTTCGACCATGCGGCATGAGAATCCCCATTCGTTGTCGTACCATGCAAGCACTTTGACAAAGTTTTTGTCGACTACCATCGTCGATTGAGCGTCGAAAATCGCGGAGTAAGTTGTGTGTAGCACGTCGGTTGAAACGATTGGATCTTCAGTGTATTCCAATATTCCTTTCATTGGGCCTTCAGCGGCTTTCTTGAACGCAGCGTTTATCGCCTCTTTGTTGACTTCCTTTTTCAGCGCTGCCGTCAAGTCTACGATTGAGACATCTGGAACAGGGACTCGAAGGGCGATTCCGTCTATCTTTCCTTTGAGTTCAGGCATGATCTCGCCGATTGCGCGCGCAGCTCCTGTGGTTGTCGGTATGATGTTCAGTGCAGCGGCTCTCGCGCGGCGCAGGTCTTTGTGGACAAGATCCATAACTCTTTGGTCGTTTGTGTATGCGTGTGCCGTCATCATAAAGGCTTTTTCTACTCCAAAGTTATCATGCAAGACTTTGGTGACTGGACCTACGCAGTTTGTTGTGCATGAAGCGTTTGAGATTAGGGTGTGCTTCTTGTGATCGTACATGTGGTCGTTGACCCCGATGACCATAGTTATATCAGGGTTTGTTGCCGGCGCAGAGATCAGAACTTTCTTCGCTCCTGCTGTCAGGTGCTTTGAGGCGCCTTCCCTGTCTGTGAATAATCCTGTGGATTCTACAGCCAAGTAGGCACCTAAGTCTTTCCAAGGCAGTTGAGCCGGGTCTTTTTGGGTGAGCACTTTGAGTTCCTTGCCGTTGACAGACAAGTTGTTTCCTTTCACCTGTACATCGGCATTGAATCTGCCGTGGACTGAATCATATTTGAGAAGGTGTGCCAGTGTTTTTGCGTCCGTTATGTCGTTGACTGCAACAAAGTCTATCTTCGCTTTCTGTTCAATTGCAGCTCTGTACAGGAGGCGTCCGATTCTTCCAAAACCGTTTATAGCTACTTTTATCGCCATTCATAATTCACCATCATTAATTTTGGAATTGTATTGAAAAGGTTCTTCTAATTAATTTTCCGCATGAACTAGGACAAATAGAAGATTGAATTAGCGAAGTTTTAGAAGGACCATTTCTGCAGCGAGCACCATTGGTTCCCAAGTCTCACATACAGGCGGTGCGTAAGCAGTATCTGCTTTTGACAGGTCTTTTGCTGTCATTCCTCTCTGTATCGCTAAGGACATGGCGTTGATGCGCTGCGTGACTTCTTCTCCTCCGATGATTTGGGCGCCGATGATTCGCTGCGACTCTTTCTCAACGACAAGCTTGACTTTTATCGGCAAAGCGCCTGGGTAGTAATCAGCCCTGGTCTTTGAGGCAATTGTGCCTGTAACCACTTCGATGCCAGCCTTTTTTGCCCCAGCTTCTGTTAACCCTGTCCAGCCACAGTCTGTGTCAAACAGCCTTGAAACTGCGGAACCTAGAGCGCCTGTGAAGAGTGAGTATCCGCCTGCAGCATTGATTCCCGCCACTTTTCCTGTTCTGACAGCTACTGTACCCAGTTGTGGTAAGAATGGTCTCTGTGTGACTATGCCTATGGTTTCCGCACAGTCGCCTACGGCGTAGACATCTTTGATGTTTGTTTCCATACGCGCGTTTGTTCGGATGGCTTTAGTCTCACCCGAGGCTATACCAGCGTTGACAGCAAGCTGAGTGTTTGCTCTAACGCCGAAAGCGCTCAGGAAGAGGTCTGCCTCAATTTTTTCTCCACCTGCCATAATACCTGTTACCTCATCGGTTCCGAGAAATTCTTCGACACATTTCCCAGTCAGGATGGTAATTCCTTTTTGTTCAAGCATTTCTTGAAGCATCTTGGCCATTTCGACATCAAGTGGTTGCGGTAGTATTTGAGGAAGCATCTCTACAACTGTGACCTTAAGGCCTCTTTCATGGAATGCTACTGCTGTTTCCAAACCGATCAATCCTGCACCCATGACTACAGCGGTCTTTGCTCCTTTTCTGATTGCTTGATCAATTTTCTCACCGTCTTCTAGGGTTCGGAGAGAGTGCACGCCCCGTTTTTCCCTGCCTTTGATGGGAGGTGTGAAGGAGCTTGCACCTGTGGCTATTATGAGGCTGTCGTAAGGTATGGTTTCGACCTTGCCGTTTTTGTCTGTAGCGTCGACAGTTTTGTTCGAAGTGTTAATGGCTGTGACTTTTGTCTCGGTTTTGAGATTGGTTTTCATCATTTGGAAGTAGGTCGGGGGAAAAACTATCAGGTCTTTGAGGCTTGGGATCTGGCCGCCTAGGACGAAGGGAAGTCCGCAGCGTGAGTATCCAGCGTGTTTTTCTTCGGTTATTATCGTGATTTCTGCTTGGCGGTCGGTTTTCCTTGCGGCTGAGGCGGCGTCTACGCCTGCTGCGTGTGCTCCTATGATTGCTATGCGTCTAGGCATTCGGTGGCCTTCATTTCTTCAAGGTCTTGTGCCATTCCACTGCCTTGTGGAAATCCATTATGTTAGCTAACTCTGCTTTCAGGTTTGACGGTTTTATTATCAAGAGCCAACCTTTCACGTACGGGTCTTCATTCAACAGTTCAGGTTTTGACTGGACTTCTGTGTTTACTTCTTCTATCGTTCCACTTATGGGCGCAATCAGGTCTGAAACGGCTTTAACCGACTCTACTGTGCCATATGGTTCGTTTTGTTTTATTGCCGTTTCTGGGCTTGGCAGTTCTGCGTAGACTATCTCTCTTAGTTGTTTCTGAGCATAGTCTGTGATGCCTACGCGAACTTTGTCGTCCTCTAATTTGATCCATTCAAAATCTTTTGTGTAGTGTAGTCCTTCGGGCACTTCGTGTCCATCTACTTTCACCATGTTTGTTCACCTCTAAGCAATGCTGTTACTGATTCACATCTTAGGCTTTAAGATTAACTGCTACTTCAGGCAGAACCGGTTTGATAAAGAATTCAGCTTGCCACGCGTTATTTCTTGTGAGGGATTTTTTCGATTTTGAAGTTTGACACGTTGCCTGTTGCAGCATCGATCTTGAACGTCAACTTCTCCTCGAAGTAGCTTGCTGCTACGTTCCAAGACTTGTCCGCATCGTTGAATTTGACCTCGTAAAAGGAGCTAGGAACTGTGTAACGCCACATTGACTTTGCAGCTTCAATAGCAATCTCTTTCGCTGTTTTTGCATCACTGACACGTGGTGTCTTGTTCATTGGAAATCAGCACACAAAACATTCCAAAGGTCTGTATAAGCGTTGTGATGTTTGAGTACACTGTGGACGTATATTCGAAAACTGCGGATATGTAGAGAAGTCGTTAACGTTTTCTTCTTCCATGGATGAATTCTTCAACTGCCCGTTTAGCCACAGGATCCGGCACTTGGATTGGTGGGTGCTTGAAGGCATATGAAGATATGCTCAACAATGCACCGCCGATCTTGCGGTCTAATGCTATTTTGACTGCTCGTATTATGTCAATTACGACGCCTGCGCTATTGGGGGAGTCTTCAACTTCCAGCTTCACAGAAATGGTCAAGGGTCTGTCACCGAATTTTCTTCCCTTTAGCCACAAATAACAGATCTTCTTGTTTCCCAAAAATGGCACGTAATCTGAGGGCCCTATTCGAGTCGGCAGATCGTAGGGGACAAGACTTTTTACCGCTTCAGTCTTGCTGATTCGTTTGGTTTTCAAACGTTCCTCGACTGTCATGTTTAGAAAGTCCGTGTCTCCTCCGAGGTTTAGCTGGTATGTTTCGTCGATCATTACTCCTCTGTCCACACAAAGTTTGGCGATGGCTCTGTGCAGAATCGTTGCGCCCAGTTGGCTCTTGATATCGTCTCCCGCGACAGGTAGTTTTTTCTCCTCAAACTTCTTGCTCCACGCACTGTCTGAAGCAATGAACTCAGGTATGCAATTGATAAAGGCGCAGTCAGCGTCCAAGGCTGCTTGGGCATAGAACCTTGTGGCATTTTGGCTTCCAACGGGCAGATAGTTTACAAGTATCTCCGCCTCAGACTTCTCTAAGACCTCGGCAACATGTGTAGAGCTGACTTCGTTCTTGTAAACACTAAAGACCTCCTTCATATGGTCAGCTGCCCCATCCAGAACAGGTCCTCCTGAGACTTTAACGCCTAGGTTTGGCACTTCTGCGAATTTGGCGCAGCAGTTTGGCGCGGTAAAGATAGCTTCAGACAGGTCTTTCCCGATTTTTTCTTTGTTGATTTCAAAAGCCGCCACAAACTTCACATCTCTTATGTGGTATGAGCCAAATTTGACGTGCATCAGTCCGGGCACGTTTGCGTCTTCCTTTGCATCTTTGTAGTATTCGATTCCTTGGACGAGGGCGGACGCGGAGTTGCCCACACCTACTAGTGCAACACGGATTTCTGGCAAGTTGGCGATTTCTCCTTCAAGATTGCTTGGTTTAAGGCTTTAACGAGCGTCTGCTGTATAACTGTTTCTGGAATGATGATAAGGTTAAAAGGGAACTTGAACTAGTTAGACAACAATAGAAAGGTGAAGGTTATGAGTGAAAATGATTTGGCCGTGAAATACGAGCCTTTTAAGGAAGTCGTCGTGATGGAGCGGGACTACTTCGCAACTCCTGATGAAATAGCAAGATTTGCATCAATAATCGCTGGGGGAAAAGCTGCGGGCTTATACTGGGCTGATGGAGTAGTGTTTCTGTACTTTCCTCTTCCAGCATCGACAGAGACGACTGCAAAAATGCTGGTCGAAAAAGGGAGGGTCTACTGGACCTTTTTGGGTTATTCTTTGATGCCTAAGTATCAGCTTGTCATTGAAACCCGAGAGAAAATGATCGTGCCCGTTGTCGACATGACATCTAACACACTGATGAAAAAAGTTGCAGCATGGCTGAAAGAACAAAAATAGCCACTCTTTTTTTGAATCCCTAGTTTTCCTTTGAAACACAAATGTACGATATGGAGTTCTGACCCGTTGGCGACTGTACGTTTGAAGGGTACAGTTTTTTCAGGGAAGAGTGAAGGAGCAAAGTTCGTTAATCTTTCATGGGTTAGAAAACAGGTTGAAGAAAGGTTGGGTTTCGCGCCTTATCCAGGAACATTGAATATGAAGTTGACCGCAGAAAGCATTGAAATGAAAAAACCGCTAGTTAGAACAGCCGGCGCGGAGATTTTGCCTACTCGAGGCTATTGTTCTGGAAGACTTTTCAAAGCCACTCTGAAGAATGTGGAGTGTGCGGTTGTTATTCCGCAAGTCTCGGGTTACCCCGAAGATGTTGTTGAGCTCATTTCTTCAGCAAGTTTAAGAGAAAGACTTCATCTTGTCGATGGTAGCTTGGTCGAAGTTAAGGTCACTTTTTGACTTACAGTTTATGTTTACATTGCAGAAAGTTCTTGATGTATTGTTCAAGGAACCCTTTTTTCTGCAGATAAAGTCCATACCATGCGAGGGCACTCATTGCCCTTGCGGTATCTTCTGGTGATGAGTAGGCTGGAATGCCTAGCCTGTCGAACCTCAGGCGTGTGCTCAACGCCATTTCTGTTTCGCCGATGTCGCATGCAACCATGGGCTTCTCGTATTTGCCCGCGATTTTCGCGACTTTGTCGATGTAATCCTCCTTTAGAGCAGGAGTGTGGTGCAGACCAAGCATGAGTATACCGTTGATTTCTGGGTCTTGGAAGACAATTTCTGTCGCTAGTTCAAACATTTCTGATGTGCCTGAGCCCGTAATGTCAACAGGGTTTAAGTTTGTAGCGAACTTGGGGAGTTTTCCTTCGGTCTTCAACTTCTCAAATTTCGCAATTGTTTCTCCAGAGAAGCGTTTAACAGTTAAGCCCTTAACTCCGCATTCGTCGACCGCCATTATGCCAGGCCCTCCCGCATCTGTGACTACTGCAACGTTTTTTCCTCTGGCGGGGATCTGCATCGATAACGCTTTCCCGGCGTGGAAGAATTCGTCCATGTCGCTTGCTCTTAGAATTCCTGTTTGTTTGAAGACTGCATCGTAGATCTGGTCTGACCCAGCCAGGGCACCTGTGTGTGAGGCAGCGGCTCTTGCGCCAGCCTCTGTTCTCCCAGATTTTAGGGCGACGACAGGCTTTTTCTTTGTGATTTCGTTTGCTGCTTCCAGAAACTTCCTTCCACATTTTATGTCCTCAACATAGAGCAGTATCACTTTGGTTTCGTCGTCATGAAGCAGGTAGCGCAACATTTCTGCTTCGTCTACATCAATCTTGTTGCCAAAGCTGACGAACTTGCTAACCCCAGTTTGCAGACCGGCTAAGTAGTCGAGGGCTGCCACCCCGAATGCACCGCTCTGAGTGACGATGGCTATGTTTCCAGGCATGGGGCGCGGTGTTGCGACAACTTCATCTCCCGTGGTTAAGACCTTTGTTTCCGGCAGAAACATCATGTCTACGCCTGTTCTGGAATCATACACGCCAAGACAGTTGGGTCCAAGAACGCGCATTCCGCTTTCTTTGACTATGGTTGCGACTTCATTCTCAAGTTCATGGTTTCCAATTTCACCGAAACCTGAACTGATTATGACGGCTGCCCTAACCTTCTTGGCTACTGCTTCACGCATTATTTGTGGCACAACATCTGCTGGGACAACAATGACGACCAGTTCCAGATCTCCTGGGATCTTGGTTACAGTCGGAACACACTTGACGCCCAAAATCGAATTTTCATATGGGTTGACGGCGTATGTTTCGCCCTTGAAGACATGCCTAGCCTTGTTCTCGACAAAGTTCTTGAAAATAACATGTCCTGCCTTGTCTATTTTTTTTGTGGCTCCTACGATCGCAACTGAATGGGGGTTGAAGAAAGCGTTCAGTGCCTTTGTCGTCTCTTCCATCGATGGTTTCACCGTTTGCTCCTTAGAATTACTATGGGTTTATGTTTTACTGTCTCAAGCATTTCCCAGCTTACACCCGTCAAGTCTACGTTAAACTTGTCAGCCATATCCCAGACAGTTCGTCCAGCACCAAATCCTCTAGAACGATTTGCCATCTCAGCGATTTCCAATGCGTCTTCAACAGTTAGCTTACATCCGGTAACAGCCAAGGGCGTTGCTCTTCTCTTAAGCTTGAACAGCCGCCCAGCAACATACGCAATAAATCCTCTGGAACAATGGATGCCTCTAATCGGTTTTGGGCGTGGTGTAAAATGGAAGTTCCTGAATGAATAAGTCTTGTCCGTGTCCACGATCATTACGAAAACTCTTTTCTGCAACGTGGCCTCCACTTTTTTACATATTGTTTCTGCTATGGCATCAGCATTTTTCAAGGGCAGGCTCACGTAAGAGTATGGTAAGTTGCTGCCGTCAATGGCGCCTTCCGACCCGAACATCAGGGCCTGCAATAAACCAGCGTGTTGTAGGCCAACCTGCTTGTGGCGGCTCCCCATATCGGATGGATATTCTCGGATTTGCCTTAGCAATCTTCTTCGGAGATGGCACAATGGACCTAGAAAATAGCCCCAAACTATGCGCATCCAAAACGTGGCGATGAACCTTGCGTTCAAACTGGGCTTGACTTGGCTTTCATCTACTATATTGTTGAGAGCAGTTGAAATTGCTTTTTCTGACACGACAACGAAATCGTTGTCAGCTACTTTTCCCTTGACACCTGTGACTATTTCTTCAAGACAGTTTTGTCCGGGTCTCCAGTATCTTGTGGCAACTGGTAGAATCTTGTATCTAATCATCTGTATCGCTTTATCTTCGGAACAGAACATGCACTCTTACAAACGTCGGAATTTCTCTCTTATTTCCGTGACCTTGCACTCCGGCGGCTTCATCTTTCCTTCGAGACAGTAGCCCAATTCAACACAGGTGGGCCCACAGTTTTCAAACAATGCAGGTGCAACTTTCTTTGCTTGCTTCAGCATTTCAACTGCAACTTCTCTGATCTCCCATTGTGCACGAGCGCAACACCTTAGGTTGAAGAAGTGCCGCAGTTCTCTAGCATTCATCGTCACGATGATGTTGGTTTTGGCAGCGTTTGGAAGAATGAACCTTGCATCTTCCTTCGGAATCCCCATTTTCAAGAGTTTCTGGTAGCCTTCTGAGATCTTTTCTAGGGTGTCTTCAAATGCTTTTTTCGCTTGAGGGTTCTCTGCAATGCTTGGCGGTGTTACATACTTCTGTAAGGTATCGTAGGTTACGTAGCGTTGGCTCTGTTGCGTGTATGAGGCGATGCGGTGTCGAACGAGTTCATGTGTCATGGTTCTAGAAACATCTTCTAAGCTGAATGTGAAAGAAGCGTGTTCGATAATTGAGGCGTGGCCGTAGCCCGTTACTCTCCGGATTTTCTGTTTAGCCGTTTCAGAATCCATATTCTTCAGAATCTCCGAGGGTTTTTCCCTTTTTATTGTCGTTAAGGCTGCGGTTCCACACAATAACTCTGCGTCTGCTGTGTAACGGAGGAGCTTGACGTTCAATTTCTCAACCTCAACCTTCAACTCTGGTGTCAAATGATAGGTAATTGAAGAAACTCGTATAAATCATCTACTCGTAGCTCTCTCGGTGTATTGTCCTGTTATTGGTATCTGTGTTCCGCATTTGTGACATTTGTTGTTTTCAGTGATTCTATATTTCAGTACGTAGTAACCATATCTTTTAACCAGCATTTCTTCGCAGTTTGGACAATACGTATTCTCGTATTCGTGTCCAGTAATATTCCCGATGTAGGGATATAGCACCCCAGCTTTTTTCGCCATTTCGTAGGCTTTCTCTAAGGTTTCCACTTTGGTGGGAGGATTGCTGAACTTGTAAGCGGGAAAATAGCGGATGAAATGCAAAGGAGTCTCAGCTCCGACAGCTTTCAAGTGGTTTTCAACAATCCACCTCAAAGCTTGTTCATCATCATTAACTCTTGTAACGACCAAGTTTACAATCTCTACATGTAAACCAAGATCTTTTGCTTCACTGGCCTTTCTCCAGACTTTCTCTGCATCGCCGCCTCCGCAGAACTTTGCGTAGACTTCGCTGTCTCCCTTTATGTCTATTTTTAGTCCGTCCATCCCAGCTTGGCTAAGCATTCTTAAAGTTTCCAGTGTTATGTAACCATTGGAAACATAGGCGCAGTACTTGATTCCTCTTTGTTTGCCAAGCCTAAAGAGTGGAATGGCCCACTCAGTCAAAAGCGTGGGCTCCTGAAAGCTTGCGCACAAACCAATGTCGCCGTTCTCAAGGGCCATCTTAACAACTGTTTCTGGAGAACAGTAGATTGCTTTGGCGGGTTCAGGCTCGCATTTTGAAAGATGAAAGTTTTGACACCAAACACAATCTAAATTGCAGGAGTGTGTTGAGAATGTGAGGGCCGTCGACCCGGGCCAATAGTGGAAGAACGGTTTGATCTCTATTGGGCGGCTCTCGATGGCTGTGATATCGCCGTACACGAGGGTGTAGAGTTTGCCGTTGCGGTTTTCTCGCGTTTTGCAGAATCCCCTACAGGCTGGGGCAATCTCGCATTTTCTTTCGCATAACGTGCATCTTACCTTGTCGTGGGATAATTTTTCGTAGAACAATGCTTCTCGTATTGTTGGATAGCGTTCTGAAAGTGGTTCCATGATCAATTGTAATTGTAGTCTTTTGCCAATATTAAGTAGCGTCTCTGCTAAACATGTGCGTAGATGCGGTCAGTTGCGTATCTTCCGCTTTGCATTTCTTCCTCTATTTCGCGCAACAGCATTATGCGCTTGAATGTTGGCGGATGTGTTGAGAACCAGCTGTTTATTGTCTTCCAAGTGGATTTGGCCTCTTTTTCCATGGCTAGTTCCAGTTCTCTTTCGTCAAGGACTCCGTCATGGTCAAGATCGTATTCATCTTTCTTGTCCATTATTTCACTTATCTCTTGCTTGGCCAATGCGGGATCTTCTATGTAGAAGGCTCTGACGCCCGACGGTGCTTTTGGTGAGAGTGAGAGTCCGTAAGTGATTTTTGCTAGGGCGCTTTCAAGGCTTCTGGGCGAGTCTGTCACGTAGGCTGAGTAGGCGTCTGCATAGTGCTCTCGGAGTCTACTCAGTCTCATTACACACAAGAGTGAGACTATATAGACTACGTAGGAGAGGATTCCGATAGCGAATAACGCTGCCCTCATTTCTCCTTCGTTTCTTTGTCTTCTTCTGCCTGATATCCATGCTGTTTCCCATGTTCCCCTTGCGATGAGGTAGGCAATCAGAGGCACTGCTGAAAGCACTGTCATCACGATATAGTCTTTGTGCTTTACGTGTCCCAATTCGTGTCCAATAACGCCTTTAACTTCCTGTTCGTTCAGGTTTTTGAGCAGTCCTTCATGAACTGCCAAAGTGGCGCCGCTGGCTGTCCTGCCAAAGACGAAAGCGTTAGGGGTTTTTTCAGGAACTATCGCCAGTTTCGGCATTGGTAAGCCGATCTTGTCTGCAAGATCTTTCACTGTGGATTCAAGCCAGGGGTTTTCGCCCGGCTTCAAGTATTGCAGTCGGGTTGACATTCTCACAACGGCTGGTCCGATGAGGTATTGAAACAGAATGAAAAGAATCGGGAGACCTACTATGAGAATTATCCAATATATTAGCCCTATACCTATGACAAATTGTTGGATTACGAACATCACTGCCGCTAATAATGTGGCGAAAATAAACGCCACGAGAAATATGCTTGTTCCCATTGCAAGCTTCAATTGACCAAGTCTGGCCAATATTTTTCCCCTGTTTCTTTATGACAGAAAACTGTCACAGAATTAAAGTTTTCTTAGGCAGATCAAGAGGAAGACTTTTCTGACTAAAATAACTCGGAAATGAACCTAATCTTAGTGGTGCTCCGGCCGGGATTTGGACCCGGGTCCGCGGCTTTCTCCCCTATTATGGGGTCGAGAGGCCGCTATACTTGACCGGACTATACTACCGGAGCACTGGACTACATTACGTGCATTTGCGGTATATTTTTGTTCCTTCTCCGTAATGGTGTTGCTGATCGTTCGGCAACGTTACCTTGCGTGTGGAAACTTGATTATTTGCTTGAAAAAGTGTTAAATATTGATACAGCCTGACCTCATTGAAGAGGATGTTACCCTTGAGTGCTCCTTGTCCTCCGCCGCCTCCCACATACGCCCCTCGTAAGACGAGGCCGAGTGCTGTGACCAGGAACGCGACGTTTCTATTTGTGGTGGGTATCATCTGCATTGTAGTCAGTGTTCTAGAATTTGTTTTCATCGTCCCCCCGTGGTCGTATGTCGTAGGTGTGATTACCGTCATAATCGCGGCGTTGGCGCTCATTGATGGCCTTGGCTTGTTTATGGGGCAATCTTGGGCTTTAACTGTCAGTGGATGGAGAAACAGTCAATGGGCACAAGCTCCAGATGTGAAAGAATATTTCGGTCTTCCTCCTGCCTACCCTGCTTATCCTCCTAGCGCTCCTGTAACTCCACCGCCTTCGCCGACGTGTCCGACTTGCGGACAGCCGCTCACATATGTTCAACAGTATCAGAGATGGTACTGTCAAAACTGCCAGAAATACGTCTAAATGCACTTTTTTCGACTATGCATGAGGAGAATGGTGAGGGGCACACTCTCGGAATGAGCGACTGATTCGATGAATCACCTTCCTCACAACTCTTCTCGTGCTATAATATTCTGGTTGCTGCAAACCCCCAGTCTTGTCGCGGGACATTATAACGCGTTTGCAAGCTCAAGCCATGGTCTGTCAATCCTTGTCGATCACTTAGGGGATAGGGGTAAGTACTATTGGCTGAGAAAAACGCGAAAGAGAGGGTATAGTTTGCACTTATGTAAAGGCACGTGTTGATAGAAATAAATAGGGAATGTTGGAAAAAATTCGGGGTGTTTCTTAGTCTTCGCTTTCGGGTCCTTCGCCACCAGGCGGTTTTCCTGCTCCAGGTCCTTCTTTGGGCTTTGTGGCTGCTATGACATCGTCTATGCGGAGTATCATTGAAGCGGATTCTGTGGCTGACTTCACTGCTTGCTCCTTCACCACTAAGGGTTCGACCACGCCTTTGTCGCGCATGTTTTCGACTTTTCCGGTAAAGACGTTTACTCCTTTGAATTGGCCTTCTGGTTTTTCGTGTGCCGCTCTTAGTTCCACGATGATGTCTATCGGTTCGAGTCCAGCGTTTTCGGCTAGGGTCCTGGGTATTACCTCGATGGCTTCTGCGAAATTTTCTATTGCGAGTTGTTCTCTTCCACCCACGCTTATGGCGTGCTTTCGAAGTTCCTTGGCCATTTCGACTTCCACTGCCCCGCCGCCTGCGACTATTTTGTTATTTTCCATGACATCTGAAACGACTGATAGAGCATCGGTCATTGCTCTTTCGGCTTCATCAACCATTCTTTCAAGCCCAGCTCGGATGATTACGGCAACTGAGCGCGGATCTTTGCATTTTTCAACGAAGACCATTTTGTCTTCGCCGAGTTTGCGCTCTTCAACTATGCCCGCTGTGCCTAGGTCTTGGGCTTTCAAGTCGGTCAAATCTGTGATTATTCTACCACCCGTGGCTCTTGCCAGTTTTTCCATGTCTGACTGTTTTACTCTTCTGGCTGCGAGTATACCTTCTTTTGCGAGGAAATGCTGAGCCATATCATCGATGCCTTTCTGGCAGAAAACGACGTTTGCGCCTGAAGCTTTGATTTTGTTGACCATGTCTTGTAGCATTTTGTTTTCTTGATCTAGGAAGGCTTGCATCTGGGTTGGATCGCGTATCCTTATTTCAGCGCTGATTTCTGTCTTTTCAATTTCCAAGGCGGCGTCTAGCAGGGCTATTTTTGCTTTTTCGATTTGCTTAGGCATCCCGGAGTGAACTACTTCTTTGTCTATTACAAGGCCTCTCACAAGTTGTGATTCCAAGAGGCTTTTTCCTGTTTTCTTTATGACTTGTACGTTGTCTATGTCGGCAACGTTTTTGTCTCCGCGTTTCTCAACTATCTGTCGTACGGCATCGATGGCGATGTCTGCCAGGTGATCTTTTGCTGCGCCGACTGCCTTGCTTGCCATCGATGTCACTGCGACTTTCTTGAGGGTTGCTCTGTCTTCTATGTCAACTTGTATCGCTGTGTTGTTTATGGTTTCAATTGCTTTTTGGGCTGCTTTGCGGTAGCCACTGACGATAATTGTGGGGTGAATGTTCTGGTCCAAGAGTTCTTCGGCTCTCTTGAGTAGTTCGCCTGCCAATACGACCGCAGTTGTTGTTCCGTCGCCCACCATGTCGTCTTGGGTCTTTGCGACTTCTACCATCATCTTTGCTGCTGGGTGTTCCACTTCTATTTCGTTCAGTATTGCAGCTCCGTCGTTTGTTATCGTTATGTCTCCCAAGCTGTCGATGAGCATTTTGTCCATGCCACGCGGTCCCAAGGTTGACTTTAACACTTCGCCGATTACTCGTGCGGCCATTATGTTATTTCTCTGAGCTTCCCTACCTCTGTTTCTTGATGTTCCTTCCTTCAAAATCAGGACTGGTTGTCCCGACGCTGTAGTCGTTAAGTAAGCCATACATATCCTCCTTTCAAGACTAGAATTCTACTAATCGGAGATAAGCAAAAATGCTCAACAATATAAATTTTGCCTCTGCTGGTTTGAGTCTCTAAGTAGTCCGATACGTTATTCTCATACGAAGACTGTTTTGAGGGGTTCAAGTCTTCATTTGTGTCTTCTGTGACGTAACAATTTAAATTTCAGCATTCTTCTTTCATTTTCGAGGAGGTCAAGCCTTGCGTGTTTCAGTACGTTTCTTCACAATCCTGAGAGAGATCGTTGGCAAGAAAGAAGAAACCCTAGAGTTTCCGAAGAACGCGAAAGTGACAGTCAACAGCGTTCTCAGGTGCTTAAGTGAAAAGTATGGCAAAGCCTTTGACGAGTACGTTCATGATGTTACAACTGGCGAGGTCAAGGGTTTCCTGCAGTTTCTTGTTAATGGAAGGAGCGTTTCTTCATCTGAGGGTATGGAAACCAAGCTTTCAGATAAGGATGTTATTGCGATAGTTCCACCTGTCAGCGGCGGCTAGCGTTTGCGAGTTCTTATGGAGCAATTTCATGGGTAAGTGCTTGCTCTGCGGAGAGAAGAGTGTTACAGTCTCAGACGGCTTAGGGGTCTGTCTAAGATGCATAAGGGAAGAGCCTGAGCAAACCTTAGAAATCACTAGGCAGAAGCATGCAAGGAGCCGGAGTGTTTTCGGTTTGCCGTCCGAGCCGCCGAGAGATGCCGGTGGCTTAGGCTGCGGGATATGTGCAAATGACTGTGTGATAGGAGTCGGCCACGGTGGTTTTTGCGGACTCGTTTGGAACGTTGAGGGGCATCTGGTCCGTTATGGGGGCACGGTTGAGAAAGGGGTCTTGGAGTGGTATTATGATGCTCTGCCGACCAACTGTGTTAGTTGGTGGTTTTGTCCAGGCTGCACTGGAAGCGGCTATCCCAAGTATGCTAACAGGCCCGGGGCTGAATATGGCTATCGCAACTTAGCAGTTTTTTATGGAGCCTGTAGCCACGACTGCCTATACTGTCAGAACTGGCATTACCGTGAACTATCGGCTAAACGTAAACCTGTCATGGGTGCTGATGCCTTGGCGGCCAAGGTGGACAAGCATGTTTCTTGTATCTGTTATTTTGGCGGCGACCCGTCTCCCCAGATGCCGCATTCGCTTGAGGTGAGTCGCCTAGCCTTGGAAAAGGCGAGGGATGAGAAGCGTATAATGAGGATCTGTTGGGAAACCAATGGCTACATGAATCCAAGATTAGCTGAAAAGGCTGCGCAGTATGCTCTAGAAAGTGGTGGTAATATTAAGTTCGATTTGAAAGCGTGGGATGAAAGAATGAATATTGCTCTTTGCGGAGCATCTAACAAGCCTACGTTGGACAACTTCAGGGTAATTGGAGAGTTTTGTGAGAAGCGGCCAGAGATACCATTGCTTTCGGCCAGCACGCTGCTGGTTCCAGGCTATGTGGATGTGGAGGAAGTTGACGGTATTGCTAGGTTCATAAGTGAGATAGACTCAGAGATTCCGTACACTCTTTTAGCCTTCTACCCGTGTTATGTCATGAAGGATTTGCCGACAACAAGTAGAAAACAGGCTTTGGGTTGTCAGAAGGTGGCAGAGAAATATCTTAGAAACACGAGGATAGGAAACCTTCACTTACTTTCATGAAAACTGGGAGTGTCTTATGCTCCCCAGAAGGGCACTTTCTTTCTCATCAGGTTGACGTATTCGTTGAGGGCTTCTTGCTCTTCTGGTGTCAGTCTTTCTGCGAACTTGGTTTGGAGTACTTTGGCGTGTTGCTCTGGCACCTTGACGTAGAGAATGTCTTTTTCGAATATGTGTCTGCCAAAAATAGGCTTGTCGACCGAGACTGCTACTTGCTTTCCTTGTTCAGCAGTTGAGAGAGCTTCTCCTTTTTCTTGTATCTGCTGAATTTCACCGATTTCTTCGCCATCTTCAGCTCGTATGAGTCCATATTTGGGTTTGATGTTTCCCGCGAGGATTTCGACGCCGAATATTGCTGGTTTAGCTCTTCGAAAAATGTAGCCTTCCATTATTCGCAGTTTAGCAGGTTTAACAAGGGCCTCAAAGTCTTGTTCGAGTCCCGCTTCGCGTTTTCCTTTGAACCATGCTAGATAGTCTTCTATTACATGGTAGATTATTCTGTCTGAGAAAATTGTGATTCCTCTGTTTGCGGCTTCTTCTTCGGCGTCTGGCAAGGTTCTGACGTTGAAGGCTAGGATTGCGGCGTACAGTGGTTCGTGTTCCTTTACGACGGTTGCTTCAACAACGTCTCTTTTCGATATGTCTCCTACGTCTGCCAGTCGAACTGGAAGTTTGTTCTGTTTTAGTATGTCTGCGATTGCTTCCAGTGAGCCAAGTGTGTCGGCCTTCACTACGACTCCGTCAACGTTAGTGGCGATTCTTATTTTTCCGATCTCGTCGGCTATGAGCTTGGCGTACTTTTGTGGCTGGCCGCCCTTGGGAACAGCGTATAAGGTTGCACCTGCCAAGACTCCTTCTAGTTCAGGCGCTACAATCTTGACCCCAGCTGCAGCTGAGACAGAATCTACAGAAGAGAATTTGTCCCTTGGATCTCTGATCTCGTCTAGCGGCTTGGGAACGAGAATTGCTCGCGTCCGCGTTACGATTGGTTTTTCTTTGCCGCCTACGACGATCAGGTCGTCTTTCTTCAGGACGCCATCGTAGATTATCGTGTTGAGCGTTAGTCCGAGTCCAGGCTCTTCTTTGACTTCTAGAACTGTGCCCTTTGCTGGGCCTTCGGTTGTCTGCAGACGCTTTTTCAGGTACTGTTGGGCGAGTCCTATGAGGACCGTGATGAGTTCGCTTATTCCTTCGCCTGTTTTAGCGCTTGTAGGCACTATCGCTACGGTTGTAGTGAATTCTTTTATGTGGTCGAAACGGTCTGTTTTGAACCCTAATCGGGAAAATACGCCTATGATGTCGTATATCCTATTGTCCAAATCTTCCCTAACGTAAGGGTCTTGGAGCGGATATGTTTTTGAGAACGGCGTATCTGGATAGGAGTTCCAGCCTGGTACGCGATCGATCATGTTTGCGGCGACCAGGAACGGAGTTTTCCGAGTTTTCAGGATTTCGATGCATTCGTAGGTTTGGGCCTCGAAGCCTCGCAGAACATTGATTACAAGGACAGCTATGTCTGCGACGCTGCCTCCTCTTCTGCGGAGGTTTGTGAAGACCTCGTGTCCCGGAGTATCGATAATAAGTAAGCCTGGAATCTCTATTTCGCCCTTGACTCTGGAGAGCATGGGGCCGACCAACTGGATGAGCGTCTCAACAGGAAAGAAGCTGGCGCCGATGTGTTGTGTTATGCCTCCCACTTCTCTGGCTTGAACGCTTGTTTTGCGGATTTTATCTAGGAGAGAAGTCTTGCCGCTGTCAACGTGGCCGAGAACGCATACAATTGGTTGACGAATAGGCATCTTAGGTTCTCTCCTTTGATTGTATCGAACAAGCCGTGGATTAATGTGTTGAAAATTAATAAGCTATTACCCTAATAAATGCTCAGTTAAAGGGGTGTAGGATGTGCCGTACTGTTGGAAGTGTGGAGCAACCGTGATGGAAGGAGATAAGTTCTGCACTGCTTGTGGTGCAAAGGTTGCCAAGGTGACCCGTGAAGAGTTTACGGTTTCATCTCAAGATCTTATTGAAAGGGTCAAGGAGTTGCTTCATGAGGGAAACGTCACCAGAATAATTGTCAAGGATGTTAAGGGGAAGGTTTTGCTTGAAATACCTGCCACTGTTGGAGTCATCGGAGCTTTAATTGCTCCTTGGCTTGCAATCTTGGGCGTGATAGCTGCTTTGGTCACGAACTGCAAGATAGTTGTTGAGAGAAGAGAATAGGCCTATTCAGTTTTGGCTATCATCATAACCAGACCTAGTGCTACGAGGACAAGGCACAGGAAAGCGAAGAAACCTGTGAACATGAGCAGATATGTTGCGCTTGTGAGGGTGTAGTATAGAGCAACAAGACCGACGGCGAAGATTATCAGGCCGAAGAATTTCTCAGCCATGCTTACTCCGAAACTGCCTTCCTCACTCATTTCAGCTCATGCCTTCCAACGTGCTTCCTACATACAAAGATGAACAGTTATTTTATACTTTCGCTGAGAGCGTGCGCTCCAAGCATCTCAGAGTATCTCTTAGCGCGCGCTTTCTTCAACGAAGTGCCCGGAAGTGGCGACCTGGCAGTGGTTGAGAGTTCAGAGCGCGTCCGTTAAATATGACAAGTTTCAAAGGATGTCGTGTTGCAGATAGCCTGATGGAGATGCTTGATGGAAGAAGGGCATCAAGAAAAACCGATTCGTGGATTCGTCTTTGCCTCTACTGAAAAGACTGAGAGTGAATGTTTTGAAAAGATGCTGTTTGGGGCAGATAGAGCGTACGGTCCAGTTGTTATAAGGATACGAAAAGGAGATCTGCTTTTTCTGCGCAATCTGGACACTGATTTATTACATGGTGTATTTGAATCCGTTTCAGATGGCAACTTCAATATTGTGCCCGAAGCGTGGAACGGAAGATACCCATATCAGGTAAGAGTGAAGGTTCTTGGCGACAAGATCAAAGTTGAAAGTGCAGAAAAGATATTGCAGAAGTTCGGCGTGAAAAGAACTACACCTTTGTTTGGAAAGAAGTTAATCGAGTTTCTGCAGCTTTTCATTCCAAAATCAACCTTGTTGGTAACTAAGCTAGAGCTAGAAAGAAGCGTCTCATCCAAGCTGATTCTTGAAAAATCGGAAAAGATAAGAAGCAATGTTTCCAAGACAGACATTGAAACAGAAATTCCCCAAATTGAGGCAACTACACTATGGGATTTCCCAAGACAGAGTTACGGCTTGACCCCTAAAGGAGACAACAAGTATCCAGGAGTGACTCCAGCTCTGATAATCTTCAACCTAATCTGGAGATACACTGACATGGGAGATCTCATCGTGGATCCTATGTGCGGAAGTGGGACAACAATTGATGTGTGCAGGGAGGAAAAAAGAAGGGTGATAGGCTACGACATATCACCTTGGCGGCAAGACGTAATCCAAAATGACGCAGCAAAGGGAATACCTCTCGACGACGATTCTGTGGATTTGATTTTCATAGATTCTCCGTACGGTGACAACATTGAGTACAATGCGCATCCTGACAACATTGGCAAAATATCCAGTGAATCTGGGCAGTTTTACGACAAATTGGAGGATGTCATGAAGCATTCAAAGAGGGTTCTGAAGGAAGGAAAGATCCTAGCATGGCTAATAGGTGATCAATGGGTCAGAGACAAATTCACTCCAGTTGGACTAAAAACGTACGAACGTTTGTGCAAGCATTTCGAACCAGTAGATATTATTTGCGTCACCCGACGAGGGCAGTCTTCTAATACCGGCCTATGGTATAGCCGTGCAAGAAGATTGAATTTCTTCTTGCGAGGTTTCAAATACCTGATTATCGTGAAGAAGCCTTTCAAGGACCAAATTCCTCGTCGCGAAAAACGCAAGATTGAGTGGAGATACTATGACAGAGGTTAGTGAAGCATGGATATCAAAGATCTAATAGAACTGTATGAAAAGAAAAGGACGATCTACGGTAACGATATCCATAAGCACATATCAGAACTGCTTAGTGAAGCAAAAACCATTCATCACAGAGACTGGTTGAAAAGACCGACACCGAATCGTGATCACGAACAATCTTGGAGAGCTTTCAAAGGGAAGAACTATGAGAAACTAGTCTTGTACATCATGAGCAAGGAAGTTGAAAATCTAGGACTCAAGATTGTCAATGGCAACACACTTGAAAGATCCTCAGGAAAGACTCTTCCCGTGGAACTGAATTTGGTAAAACGAAACCTGCTGATCGATTACGGGGAATTCGGGTCCCATCTTCCCGACGTTGACCTCATCATATATCAACCTGACAATTGTAGAATTGTGGCTGTGGTTTCAAGCAAGATAACCTTACGGGAAAGAATTGCACAGACTGGATATTGGAAAATCAAGCTCTCAGATGACGACGTTACCAAACACATAAAAGTATTCTTCATCACTCCTGACGAGGACGGAACCCTTTCTATTAGAAAACCGGCAAAAAAGGGTAGAGCAATTGTCGAAGTCGATACCGATGGCGCCTACGTTATGACTGATGAGTCGGTGCAGGAGAGTAGCAATGTGAAGAGTTTTGACAAATTCATTCCAGATCTGAAGCAATTGCTGAGAAATCGCATGAGTGAGAGTTGACCCACGCATAATGGACCGAAATTTTCTCTGAAATAGTGCGGGCCACCGCCTATTTTGTTTCTTCGAGTTTCTGTGGCAAGTATTCGTCAACAATGTAGGTTAGGCCATATCTGCTGAACGCCTCTTGCTCCGCCTTTCTCTTGATTTTCATAAATGTTTTGATTTCTCTCCTCCACAATGGGTCTTTGTATCGTGGGTCTTTCTGCAGTTCATATAGCCTCTTCATGTCGACCTCGTCAAGCGGATCCGTTGGCAATTTGTAATCGACAATGTCTGTCGCCCAGACACCGCTCCATTTCGCGTCAGGCGTGTTCAACTCTCTCAGGTGCGCGGCGTTTGCGGAACCAGAGATTATCACCATGGCTATGTGCATTCCCCACGGGTCACCATCTGTGAAGATGAAGACTGGAAGGTTCAGCTCCTCACTTAGTCTTCTTATGAAATGTCTTGTTGCTCTCGGTGCTTGTCCAGCTGTCAACACAAGAATGGAGTTGTACTTCTTGTGCACGTTTTCTTCAACAAATCTCGTGAACAAACCACCTTTCTCGATGGCGATCACCTTGTCTGCTGAAGTCTTCACAAACTCGGATGAAGTCAGAGCAGGCCCGATAAGCACACCGTCAGGATGAGATGTCAGATTCAAAGTTTTTCCCTCATAGCCTGGCACTGTGTACTCTATGGTCAGGTCGCCGAAGACTGCTGAGCGTTCTTCTGGAAAGATGTTGAAGTCTTCCCTCGAAAATCCTAAAATCGTTTCCAAGTCTGTTATGATGTTGTTTGATTCCTGCTGATCTTTAAACGTCATCTCGTAAGCCTGTGCAGAATAATAAACATCCCTCAGAGTTGATGTCTTACGCTGTGAAGAAAGCTCATTGGAAAACAATGCTGCCCACACAAGCTGTGTGAAAGGTTTTAGGTGGCTGATGTTCCGTGCGTTTCTGCGAACTCTCCTGTCTCCCAGTATGAACTGTCTGAGCTTTTCATCATACATTATGTTGTCTGTCGAGCGGCTTGGCATGTCTACAGACGGAAAAATGGCCTTGTCAAGCTGATCGTAGATGCTGGTCCCAAGATTCTCAAGACCCGTTAATACCTCTTTCTTTCTTTCACTGATGCTGAACTTATGCTTCTTCCGATCCATACTTTCTCACACTCACCAAAAGCTTCTCGATATCAGGCACTTTCTTCTTACCCGCCAGCTGAGTCGAAAACTGAGCTATCTTGGGCAGGTATTTGCTGAAGATACCGAGCCTCTTCTTCTCCCTGTCAACGTGCTCCCTTCTCGACAGGAAAAGCTGAAGTTGGCGGGCAGTTTCCCGTAGCCCGTTGGCAATTTCTCTTCTAATCTCAGGCCTGTCAGCAATGAACTCTTTTCCAACAGTCTTGTACGGCACTTTAGTGCTGCATATGTGCGTCAAGATTGCGATTGGCATTTCAGGTGTAACGTGGTATCTCCGCCAGTTCATCGCCTCAATCACTCTTAAAGAAACGTCATTCGCTTCATCATAAAGCAACGGAATTCTATTGGCAAAACGGTAAACGATGAAAGTTCCTCTGCTGGGGATCTCCCCGCCGTAAGCGATCCCAATTTCGATGATGAACGGGTGTCCAGCATAGGTTGCTGGCTTACGTTGATGGACAGCGGCAAACTCCGGCTTCAGTTCCTTCAGAATACCGGTTCTAAGCAGGTCTTCGCCCAATGATGACAGGCAGCTTGCGTCTGGCGGCAGAAACTCCTTAAACCTCTTCAGCATGTGCATGAGCCTAACGATCTCTTCATGATCAAGCTTCTTCGGGTTTTTAGATGGGCTTATGTTGCTGAATTGTAGAAACTTCTGAGCGGTCTTTTCTCCGACTCGGTGGAAATGGTTCTTCAAGAATTCGAGCATGTTTCGGTAAGGCGTGATCTGGATCAAGCGTTGGAGCAGTTCCACATCAACCCCGTACGGATGCGGCTTCGTCTCCTTCGGAGGCACAGGCATGTCCTTAGTGACTCTGGTAAATTTGTACAGCCTACCTTTTGGGTCGACAAAGGTTAGGTTTGCGTAAGGATTCACCATGGCGGTCTGCTTTAAGTAGTCCAAGATCTTAGGCATCGCCCTGAAATAATCTCCTTCAAGAGTGAACTCGACAACGGTTCCACGCCACGTGTCCTTGTTTATAAGAACCTTTCTGTCAATTATCAGGGGGCGGTTCTTCTGAATGTCAATCATAAGCTTGTACATGTAAGTTTTCGAGATGCCAGTGCTTGAGATTATGGTGGCCGGCTGATGTGTTGTAATCTGACCATAAAGGATTGCCATCTTGCCGCCTAGACCGAAAGTTCCTCTCTGTTGCTTCAGCTTATACTTCGATCCGAAGAGAATCTGTCCGAAAGCAGATGGAATATGCCGGGGCGGAACTCCGATGCCGTTGTCCTCAACTCTCAACCTGTAAATTTGGGTTTCCTTACCGGCTTCTCCCTCATACGACAAGCGAACATAAACATCTGGAGGTATCCTGTGGCTTTCCGCCGCGTCCAGCGAGTTCTCCACTAGTTCCCTTACCGCCACGAAAATGGCTCTAGACGGATTCGTAAACCCTGCAATGTCTCGGTTTCGGTAGAAAAAATCGGCCGCGCTGATTTCCTCAAACGTCTGAGCCACTTAAGCCTTCCCAGCCTTCTTCAGATCAAATTATCTCTACGATACACTTGCTCGTTCTTTAACTTAACTACCACGAATTTGTCATTTTTTGCAAGGAAAAGGAAAAAGTTCTGAAAGTTTTGATCTCAACAGTCTCAGGCGCAATTTCGCCTTTTTTCAGCTCTTGCCATAAGGATCTTTATTCTGCAGTTCTTGGCGAAATCATAATGTACTGCAAGAAATTCTAGGCGTGTCTATTCCCTAGCGTTTCATTTCCTGTGAATCCCTACGTAGTAGTATTCTCCGATTTCTTTTTGAAACTTGTCAAGCTTCGAACCTTCCTTGTTAACCCGCGGCCTCTTCGTGGTGGGATCTCTTCTAAATGTCACTTCCATTTCTTTCAAAAACATGTTCATCCCCCTTCTAAGACTCGTCGGCGAGTTGGCTACACCCTCAATCCCAGGCTCACCAGTGAAAACCATAAGGTTGTCAACAATGAAGTCTTGCGTAACTACATCGTGTTCAACCACAAAACCTGTCACGTTGCGGCCTTCAACGACTTTTCGAATAGCTTTGGCCATGTTCAGACGTTCTTCAACATCCAAGTAGGCGCTCGGCTCGTCCAGTAGATAAAGCTCGGCATCGCGTGATAAGCACACTGCAATTGCCACTTTCTGGAGTTCGCCTCCGCTGAGTTCAGCTATATTTCTGTCTAGAACTAGGTTTATCTTTAGAGGTTGGAGAATCTCGGTTCTGTACCAGCCTGAAGAGAAGTTCTCCTTGGCAACACTCATTAGAAGCTCCTGAACAGTGCCCACATATTCAGCAGAAATGTACTGTGGTTTATAGCTAACCTTCAAATGGTCAAACTTTCTACCATTATCGGGTTCCTCAATTCCGGCTAGAATCTTCATAAAAGTCGTTTTGCCAATGCCGTTGGCCCCCAGTATCCCAACTATCTCGCCTCGCTTGATCTCTCCAGCCTGTGTAACAAGCTTGAAACCCTCGTACGTCTTTTCTATCTGGTCCCAAGCAAGCATTGTTTCGCCTGCACCTGCACTTTGTGTCGGTGGTTTTTCGTGGAACACTATTGGTTCCTTTCTAAACCGAACATTTTCGTCCGCAATGTAACCTTCAAGGTAGATGTTGATGCCAGTTCTGACACCGTGAACGTTCGAGACGACACCGTAGACACTTGGCTCTCCATAGAAAATGCAGATCTGATCAGACAAATAGTCAATTATTGCAAGGTCGTGTTCTGTCACAATGACTGTTCTCTGGGTAGACGTAAGGCTTCTTATGGCCTTGGCAACTTGGAGCCTCTGCCTCACGTCTAAATAGCTTGAGGGCTCGTCGAAGAGGTAAACGTCCGCTTCGCGGCACATCGCAGCTGCAACCGCCAAGCGTTGGAGTTCGCCTCCGCTTAGGACTTTGAGCGGGCGATCCCAGAGCTGTTTGAGCTCCAACTGTTCTGCCACTGTGTCCAGTATGTCTCTTTCATTCACTTTCTCAAGCAGTTCACCGACTTTTCCAGAAACCGCCCTTGGAATCTTGTCAACGTACTGCGGCTTATGCGAGATCCTAAGCTTGCCCTCACTCATTTTCAGAAAATAATCTTGAAGTGTCGAACCCCTAAAGTGATGAATTATTTCACTCCACGGAGGGGGCTCTTTGTAATTCCCAAGGTTCAGCTTGACTTCTCCTGAAAGTATCTTAAGCGTAGTTGTCTTACCTATCCCGTTTTGCCCAAGCAAGCCTAAAACCATTCCTGAAGACGGCGTTGGAAGCCTGTAGAGTTTGAAGCTGTTCTCTCCGAAACGGTGGCTGCAATCTTTCTCCAGCTCGTCTGGCAGGTTGACGATGGAAATGGCGTTGAATGGACACTTTTTGACACATATTCCACATCCAGTACACAGAGACTCTACAATCACAGCTTTCTCATTCTCAAAACGTATAGCCTCTATCTTAGTTCGTACGATCGGACAAAAACGGTAACATAATCTGTTGCAGCGTTTCGGCTTGCATCTATCCTCGTCTAACACTGCAACCCTTGTCATTGTCGACCCGTTAGTGAAGGCTCGCCGCTAGTGGTTTATAAATATGAACCCTAAAAATCGCGTGAAATAACTGTTATGCAGTTTTTGGCTGAAGAAAAAACACGAAAGTGTTTGCTGTTCACGAGATTCTACCATTCTTCTTCTTCCCAGTCTTGATCTTCTTCTTCCCAGTCTTCCTCTTCTCCCAAGTCTTCTTCAAATGGCACTCCTCCTTCACCTCCATTTGTTTTGATTGGGTAGAGTGAAAGCAGGCTAGCGATGTTTAAGCATTGTCATTCGTCAGTTGTCGAGAACCGAGCCTAGTGGTATGTTTTTCACGGCGTTCAGGCACTTTCCTTCACAATTCTAGCCGTCATCGAGGCTGCAGGTTCCCTCATTTCGGGCGTTAGGTAAGCCCAACACATAGCTGGGGAATTGTGTGCCGCGCCAATCTGTCCCTGCATGTCCACAGCGATCAATCCCATAGAATTGTACCCGATCTGCATCCTTCTGTTCACAAGCTTTATCGCCATCTCAACGGCTTCCTGCGCCGACTTTCCATATTCCATTTGGCTACAAACGGTCTTCGACAGAACAAGCCGAATAGCTATTTCACCAACACCAGTGGTCGAACACGCTCCTGCTTGATTGTCCGCGTATGTGCCACACCCGATTATCGGCGAATCGCCTATTCTGCCAGGCAGTTTCAATGGAAAACCTCCCGTGGAGGTTGCTGCTGCCACGTTTCCGTCCCTGTCCAGGGCAACTGCCCCCACAGTTTCGAGGTTGAACAGTTGTGGGTGCTTCTTGACCAGTTCAGCCAGCTTTGGGAGCTCGAACTTTCCTTCGAGTAAGGCTTTCTTTTGCTCTTCATAATATTTCAACCTAAGCTCTGTCACAGGATTTCTTCTAGGGAGGTCATGCATTTTGGCAAGCTTCTCCGCTCCTTCACCCACCACAAGAACATGATCAGTTTCTTCCATGATTATCCTTGCCAAGCGTACAGGGTTCTTTATGTCTCGAAGAAGTCCGGCAGCACCTGCCTGCAGGGTTTTTCCGTCCATGATCGATGCCTCCATCTCGATCTGTTTGTCAATGTTCAAGCTTGATCCATAGCCGGCGTTGAATGTTCCATCGTCTTCCAAGACTGCAACTGCTTCCGTCACACTGTCAACAGCTGCTCCGCCACCCTTTAAGACGTCAAAACCCACTACTGCAGCTTTCTTAACTCCTGAAATGCCAGGATAGATGCGTTCAGACCTCCAATTCCCGGCGCCCCCGTGAACAACCATTACTGGTTTCTGTGCTTTCTTCAACTTTCTTCCTCTTCAAGCTTGATATGTTGACCATGATTGATCGAAATTTAAGCCTAGTGCTTCAAATGCTCAAAACAGATAAATCTTCCTTAGGAAACATTACTCTTGGGATGATGTGAGGCGACGGCTAAGAGCCTCTGGCAATGAAAAAGCCATTTACCACACTGACCACAAATTGTTTGGCTCTACACACATTTTAACGCGTTCTGATGGGATGAAGGACAGATACTTGGCTAGCTAAGGTTATTTATGAGGCGCAGGAGCTATTTGGATGAGTGTGATTTGTGTGAAAAGGTTGAATGGAAAGGTTGCTGTGGTGACAGGTTCGAGCCGCGGAATTGGCAGATCAATTGCTCTAGCTTTTGCAGAAGAAGGAGCAAATGTAGTTGTCAACTACATTGTTTCCGAGGATAAGGCGAGAAAGGTTGTCTCCGAAATAGATCGTGCGGGGAGAAGGGCTATTGCAGTGAGAGCTGATGTCTCAGAGGTTGAAGAAGTCAAAGCTATGGTTGGTCAGTGCATCAAGAAGTTTGAGCGGCTGGACATTCTTGTGAACAATGCAGCTGACTTCTCTGCTATGGAATTCTCGTTGGATAGCCCTGACTGGAAGAGTTGGCAGCGAATGGTAAATGTTAACATCAAAGGAATGCTCTTGTGTTCCCAGATTGCTTCTGGGCACATGTTGAAGCGGAAGACTGGCAACATAATTAACATAGTGGCTGATTACGCTGGCGGCGGTTTGAGCTACATGTTGACTAAACCTGCTGGAATTCCACTGACAAGAGGCCTGGCAAGGTCTCTAGCGCCGCATATTCGGGTTAATGCAATCAAGCCTGGCTCAATTGACACAGGATGGGTCTCAGCTCTGCCAGATGAGGAGAAGAGACAATTGAAAGAAAGCATTCCTCTCAAAAGATGGGGACAACCGGAGGATGTCGCTAAGGTCGCAGTATTTCTTGCATCTGACGAATCAGACTACATCACAGGCGCAGTCATCGCCGTTGACGGCGGAGAGTCGATCAATCCATGGACCCCATAAACAATGCTGTTGACAAGATGCGACTATTTGAAACAGTTAAGTTCTTGTAAAACAGATGAAGCATCGGTGCACACTGTGCTCAAAGTCTTCAACCTTCTAGCAACAACCTATCGCGGAAACGAGGGTCTCGCCCGTTCCGAATTGCGCTACCTGCTTGAACAAATAGGTGATCCAGCTGCTACTGTTGATCGAACAGGTGTTTCAGGTTTAATCGCTGCTAAAACTGAGCAAGACGTCTTTGAGGTAATAAAGAGATTTCGCCAGATCTTGCGAGAGCGCCCCTACGAGTTTCGGTACATGCTGAGAGTGATTCCCGTAGAAAAAGTTGTCCAGACCGACTTGGGACAGATTCAAGATGCCGTCAAAGAACTCAGCCCAAAAATAGCTGAGGGCGAGACTTTCCGAGTTACGGTTGAGAAACGCTTCACTGGAACATCCTCCAAAGACATCATTGAGGCCGCTGCAGCCAACGTAAAGAGGAAAGTAAACCTGACTAAACCCGATAAAATTCTGCTCATCGAGGTTGTAGGCGGTTTCACTGGAGTTTCAGTGGCAAAGCCCGATGAGATTCTATCTGTTTTGAAGGAAAAAGTGCTTTAGCTTATCGTTGAGTGGGTAATAATGCCATTCTCTCAATAACGATGTCGGTCAAGGCTTTTTCCAGTTCGTCTTTCTCCATGACGGTTCTAAGCTCCGCATCTGAAATATCGAAAGCCTTTTGAATCATCGCCGCTTTTTCCTTTGACAGGTCAAGAACCTTTTCATCATGTTCTCCACCTATGTTCTTCGAGATCACAGAAAACGCCAGCTTTATAGTCCGAGGTTCCTTTCCGATGATTAGCACTGCCACATCTATTGAGTCTGGTTTGATTCCAACAAGTTCCACTGCCTTTGTTATCTGTCGCTCAGCCGCAGCATAAAGGAGAGTTTCCATGGCCAGACTCTTAGAGATGTTCTCCTTGTTTTGGAAAGCTTTCAACGCGTTCAAAGCAGCAAAGTAGAGATGTTGCCATGTGGCAACGAATCTCGTGTCGAAAAACTGAACTTTAACGCCAGACGGTTTTTCATTGTCGACCGTCTCCAAGAATTCTTCACAGTTTGTAATTTTCACGTTTTTGAAACCAGTTATTTCGGCATAGTTTCGAAACTCTTCAATGTGCTTCAGCACTTGTCTTCCTCAGAGATTTCGTTCAAGAATCTTTTAACCAGTTGAGCTGATATCCCTGCTTTGACGAGTTTTGCAGTTTCTTTTTCCACAGGCTTTCCTTTTTCTCTGCATTTCTTGATGGTTTTCCGAATTGTCTCCTTTATTTCCCAAGGAAAGACCACCCAGTCACTAGTCTGCTTCGAGTAGTAGTCAGGTTTGACAATGCTCCATGGTTTATAATAGACCGTAGCTATCTTTGCTTCTGTTGCACCCTGCTCAATGACGTGCTCCTTTACCAACTTCAGACTTTTCCCGGTATCCGCAACTTCATCTACAATCAGTATTCTCTTACCTGTAACCTCCATTGAGATCGGCTGGGTCAGACAGGGCTCCCCTTTTGTCTCTGCGACCCCAAGGTAAAATTCGGCTTTAACATTTGCGAGGTTAGGGTTGCTCAGCAAATCTGATAGAACCCTTGCAGGCGGCCATCCTCCCCTTGAAATGCCGACAATTATGTCTGGCTTGAATCCGTCTTTTCTGATTCTGTCAGCCAAGTCTAGAAGCATGTCGTATATAGTGTTCCATGTTGGAGCTTCAAACTTCAGTTCAGAAGCCACAGTGTCTTCCTTCTCATTTCTAGAGAGAAAGCTGAGGCCTTATAAGTTTAAAAGGGTGCGTACTGAAGTCAGTTTTCTGTTCATCTACTCATGGCTAGGAAATGTAAAACAGATCCCCCTTGCGACCTTCCCCAATCTGCCTTATCAGTTCGTACTGAGCTTCTAAGAGAATTTTCAGCTGCTCGACATCCTTCTTTGCATCTTCGATTTCTTTGGTCTTTTCAAGAAGCTCTGACCTTTGGAGCTTCTCGCTGATGTTGGCTATTGATATCTGAAGGATCTTGACCTTGAAGGCAAAAATCTGAAGAACATATAGAAGGCTCAACTGCGAAGATAACCTTTCCAAACGATCATACTCTAGCATTTTCAAGAGGGAGGCCTGGGCTTTTTGAGCTTCAGAGGCTTTTTGCGACCTAATTGTTCCATCGTAACTTTCTATCTTTTTGAGGGTGGAGTCTTTGCTTTCGTCGAATAGTTTTTGTGTTCTTGTCGCTGTTTTTCTCAATATCTCTAGGACTTCATCCACCCGATTACACCTCTGTCTTCGCTGACATAAGCAATCTCCAACCTGCTTAGGAAGCTTGTCTACGTTATTGTCAAAGCTTCTCTAAGACTTTTCGCATCTGCGCACGTCAGACTGGTGTTTGCACCAGAAAGATGAAATCTTAATTACTACGTGTTGTGGGTTACTTTAGACTGGTGAGATAGGTTTGGAGATCATCGAATGCGTTCCAAATTTCAGCACCTCAGACCCAGAGGTTGTGAAATCGATTCTCAACGAACTCAAAAGGACTAAGAGCGCGTTCTTGCTTGACGACACCTATGACAGTCATTACAATCGCCTTGTTGTGTCTATTGTCGGCAGCAAGAAATCGGTTCTTGAAGCTGCGTTGAACATGGCCTACAAGGCTGTGGAACTGATTGACATGCGAAAGCACAAAGGCCAACATCCGCGTATAGGAGCAGTTGATGTCGTCCCCTTCATTCCGTCCAAAAATGTAACAATGGAAGGCTGCGTTAAGATCGCCAAGAGATTTGGAGAAACCTTCGCCAAAAAATGCCGTGTGCCAGTGTACCTCTACGGTGTGGCAGCAACAAAGCTCGAGCGAAAAGACCTAGACTGGATACGCGAAGGCGACTACGAAAAGCTGCCTGAAATGATTTCCAAACCAGAACGCAAACCTGATTATGGTCCATCCAAACCTCATCCCACAGCTGGTGCAACGATAACTGGAGCCAGAAAGGTGATGGCAGGATTCAACGTTAACTTAGGCACTTCTGACCTCAAGGTGGCCAATAAAATCGCAAAGGCCCTACACGCAACCAAAGGAGGATTTACAAACGTTAAAGCCATGGCCGCATTCATCCCAGAGAAAAACATCACGCAGATAGGAATGAGCATAAGCGATTTTGAGAAGACCCCGCTTTATCGGGTTTTCGAGGTCTTAAAGATTGAAGCAGCACGTCATAATGTGCCAATAATCGGCTCCGAATTCTGCGGCATGGCGCCCCTGAAAACCCTCATAGATGTCGTAGGATACTATTTGAAAGCTGACAATCTGACTGAAGATCGCATTTTAGAGATAGCCATCCAAAACGCGGTTGAAAAGGGCGATGCATTTGAGTAAACCCGTTAGAACAAGGACCCGAGAAAAGGCAGATATACTCATTGTGAACGCCAACGAACTGGTCACACTCACAGGAGCCAACCAGAAACCCCGTACGGGTAAACAGATGCTTGAGCTTGGAATAGTGCGCAACGGTGCTTTAGCGGTCAAGGAAGGAAAAATAGCAGCAGTGGGAAAGACAGCTGAAATCACGAAGGCTTACAAAGCCGAAAACATCCTGAACGCAAGCGGCAAGACAGTCTTACCAGGCTTCGTCGACCCACATACACACCTTGTTTTTGCGGGTTCACGAGAAGACGAGTTCCAGATGCGAGTCGAAGGGGTCTCATACATGGAGATCCTCGACGCAGGCCGTGGCATATTGAGAACCGTCAAAGACACACGAAAAGCAAGCGCAGAAAAACTTGTGGAAAAAGCCACTGAAACACTAAACATTATGCTGGAACATGGAACAACCACTGTTGAGGCCAAGAGCGGCTATGGACTCACAACCAAGGACGAGTTAAAAATATTGGAGGCTATCCAACGCCTAAACGAGTTGCATGCCGTTGACTTGGTCCCAACTTTTCTCGGAGCGCATGCTGTTCCGCCAGAATTCTCAAACAAACCAGAAGACTACGTGGGGTTAGTCATCAACGAGATGATTCCAAAAGTAGCTGCGAAGAGACTAGCAGAGTTTTGCGACGTTTTTTGCGAGCGGGGAGTGTTCAGCCTTGACCAATCTAGGCGCATCTTGGTCGCCGGCAAGAACTTGGGCTTGAAGCCTAAGCTCCACGCTGACGAAATGAGTGCAGTCGGTGGCGCAGAGCTTGCTGCCAGCGTTGGAGCAGTGTCAGCAGAACACTTGCTTTTTTCTTCTGAGGAGAGCTTCAAAGCCATGGCTGACAAAGGAGTCATCGCTGTTCTACTACCTGCGGCTACATTCAGCCTTATGAGTGGTCGTTTTGCAGACGCGCGAGCAATGATCAATTTTGGCGTTCCGTTGGCTTTGGCTACTGATTTCAATCCAAGCTGTTGGGTTGAGAGCCAACAACTCGTCATCGCGTTTGCCTGCCATTTCATGAAGCTAACGCCTGCGGAAGCAATAATCGCGGTGACAATCAACGCTGCACACGCAGTCAACAGAGCAAATGAGATTGGCAGTTTAGAAGTCGGCAAGAAAGCCGACATAATTGTTCTAGACGTACCGAACCACAGGTTCCTCGGATACCGCTTCGGCGTGAACATAGTTGACAAAGTAATCAAGAACGGCAGACTCGTCATCGACAAAGAAGCGAGCCGAAGCGAATATCGGCTTCTGGAAGAACAGGAAGTGTGAACAGCTTCCTTCTCATTAACGTCAACGAGACTAGGCAAAGAATTAAAGTGTGCTTACATATTCTGCAAATAGGTGAATCCTCTTGGTCAAGCTCAGAAGGCCTATCCGATGTTTGACCGGACATGAACTGCACTGCAAGAACTGGCAAATTGAAGGCGTCTTGAGGATGCTCTGCAATGTCCTTGATCCAGACGTGGCCAAGGACCCTGACAGGCTTATTGTTTACGGCGGAACCGGCAGGGCTGCTCGCAGCTGGGAATGTTTTGACCGCATAGTCGAAACATTGACCGAACTCGAAGTTGATGAAACAATGCTGATCCAAAGTGGCAAGCCAGTAGCTGTCTTCAAGACGCACAAGTGGGCTCCAAGAGCCCTGATAGTCAATGCTATGCTTGTGCCAAAATGGGCTGATTGGGACTATTTCCACGAGTTGGAGCAGAAAGGCTTAATCATGTATGGCCAGATGACTGCAGGTTCTTGGGCTTACATAGGGACTCAGGGAATCCTGCAAGGCACTTACGAAACCTTGGCTCAAGTCGGCAAGGAACACTTTGGCGGAAGCTTGCGAGGAAGGCTTGTGTTGACAGCAGGCTTAGGTGAAATGGGCGGGGCTCAACCTTTAGCGGTCACGATGAACGAAGGCGTAGCCCTGGTCGTGGAAATAGACAGGCGGGCGATCGACCGCAGACTCAAGTATAAGTACTTAGAAACTTGGACCGACAATCTGGATGAAGCTGTAACCTTGGCGTTAGAAGCCAAAAAAGAAGGCGTTCCAAGAAGCATCGGCCTGCTGGGCAACGCTGCAGAAGTCCACCCTGAACTTCTGAAACGTGGGATCATACCAGACGTTCTGACCGATCAGACTAGCGCGCATGACCCATTGAATGGCTACTACCCTGCTGGCTTAAGCAAGGAAGAGGCAGATGAATTAAGGAAGAACGATGCGAAGAAATACTGTCAACTCGCCAGCAAGAGCATGCGCCTTCAGGTTGAGACCATGGTCAGAATGATGCACAAAGGATCTGTCACCTTTGATTACGGCAACAACCTGCGAGAGCAAGCTTACAAAGCTGGCTTCAAAAAAGCCTTCTCCTACCCAGGGTTCGTGCAGCGATACATAAGGCCAATGTTCTGTGAAGGCAGAGGCCCCTTTCGTTGGACATCGCTCGTCGGCAGTGAGGAAGACATCTACAGGCTTGACGACGTCATCTTGAAAGACTTTGCTTACAACAAAGAACTGTGTCGGTGGATTACAAAAGCCAGAGAACAGGTGAAGTTTCAAGGCCTACCTGCACGGGTTTGCTGGCTTGGCTTTGGCGAACGAGCTAGGTTCGGGAAAATGATCAACAACATGGTTGCAGACGGCAGCATTTCTGGTCCTGTTTGGATTGGCCGCGATCACATGGACGGTGGAAGCGTAGCTTCGCCTAATCGTGAGACGGAAGGCATGAAAGACGGTAGCGACGCGGTTGCAGATTGGCCTATACTCAATGCTTTGATAAACGCCGTCGGCGGCGCTACATGGGTCAGTGTACACCACGGTGGAGGAGTAGGAATAGGCTACAGTATTCATGCAGGCATGTGCTTGGTCGCAGACGGAACAAAAGAAATGGAAAAGCGGATAGCTACCGTCTTAACAACCGACCCTGGCCTGGCTGTTGTGCGACATGCAGACGCAGGCTACGAAACGGCACAGAAGATAGCAAGAGAGAAGGGCGTCAAGATGCCCATGCTTGAATAGGAGGATGCTTGCGTTGAAGCACATAGCTGCCTGCGGAATCTGTTGCGACGTCTGTGGATTGAACAACACAATGGGCTGCGTCTGCAGCTCTGGAATTGAGAACTTAGCCAAAGAGAAAGTGAACACTCAGTGGCGCGGCAGAGGCGTGCTATGTCTTGTGTTGGACTGTGCCGTAAAACGCGGAATCGCATTCTGTATGCGGGACTGCGAGGATTTTCCATGTGAAAAGTATTATGAATGATGCTTCCCATACGGGAAAGATTACTTGGAAATGCACGTAGAAAGGAGAGAAGGTCAAGAGAAAAAATAAGAAATCTTGTCCAATTAGCTTGCATTACGCCCCGTCAAGTTGCTGGATAAAGGTTCCGATAAAGCACTTACACTTTGACAATCTTGTATCCTGCAGCTTTACGAAGTCTATTCACAACCGCCAGGCCTAAGCCTTCAATAGGCAAGCCTTCCGCAATGATCATGTCGACTTTTTCTAGATCAAATTCTCTTAACAGTCTGAACAGGTTATGGGCTATACTTGCCAAATCAACTCTGCTTCCAAGAGATTTCACAGCATCTGCTCTGTACGACTGTGTAGTCTCATCTGTACAGAGAATGCCAATTCTGCTTCCTCTGTGCTTGTAGAACTCGGTTAACTCGTTGATTTTTTCGACAACTGCTGGCAATTCTCCTTCTACAACAATTACGTCAGCATCAGGCGCGTAGTGCTTGTGCTTTACTCCAGGCGAACGCGCCATCTCAACAGGTAACGCCTCCTCAGTGGTAACAACAGGGTTGAGTTCGACTCTATCTAGGGCCCTTTTCAATACTTCAAATGACGTCCCGCCTGGACGCAATACTTGGGGCGGATCGACGGTCAAATCTAGGACAGTAGACTCTACTCCAATGGTGGTCGGACCTGCATCTAAAATTGCATCTATTCTGCCGCTTAAATCATCCAATACATGTTTCGCTGATGTTGGGCTAGGCTTTCCTGCAAGGTTTGCGCTTGGTGCTGAAATTGGGCATTTACTTTCCCTGATTAGAGCTAGAGCGACATTGTGCCTCGGCATTCTGATAGCAATCGTGCGTAAGCCGGCGACCGTCACATTTGGCACGATCTTTGAACGTCTAAAAACTAACGTCAGCGGTCCAGGCCAGAACTTTTCCATGAGCTTTTCTGCCCCTGAAGGGATGTCTTCAACTAATAGACGAACATCTTTTACGTCGCAGACATGAACGATCGGGGGGTTGTCAAGCGGGCGCTTTTTGGCTTTGAAAAGAGTCAAGACTGCCTCTGCATTTAGAGCATTTGCTCCGAGTCCGTATACCGTTTCGGTGGGAAAAGCCACCAATCCGCCTCTTCTGATAAAACCTGCTGCTGTCCGCACTTTTTCTAGTTCTGGCTTCTCAGCGTCTATTGTCAGTACAAATGTTCTCTTCATCTGACCGATAAAGGGGAAACTAGGCATTTAAGCTTCATTCAAAAACAGGTTTGGATGAGCGAGGAGGATCTAGACAACGTAGCGGTCGATGACTTTTTGCATGCTTTTCGGCGGAGCTTGTCTGGCAGCAAGCTGTTTCAGTATGGTAATCATTTGAGGCTGAAAACGAGCTATATCCGTTAAGCTCACCAGACCTACAAGTTTTTTTCCGTCAACAACTGGCAGTTTCTTGATCTTCATTTGAAACATCAGCTTCACTGCTTCTCCAAGATCCATGCCTGGTTCAGCAACTACCAAGGGGGTAGTCATAACATCTTTGACCTTAATCTTGCTTGCGTCTTTTCCTTCTGCAACTACACGTTTAAGGACATCTCGTTCGGTCAATATTCCCATGGCTTTTCCTTTACCTACGGCGATCACACAGCCGATTTCAAACTTGTTCATTATTTCTGCTGCCTCTTTAACTGTCAGGTTTTCGTCTATTGTTATAACTTCTTTCACCATCACATCTTCAACTTTTAAAGACACATCGCTTTCTTTCTTTTCTTCCTGCGCCAACCGAGCCACCATGCCCTTTCCTTCTCATTCCCCAATTATATAGATTCGCGTGCAGAAGCTTTTCTAGTCAAGACCTCTGTAATCTGCTAACAACCTTTTCCACATCTCTGCCAACAGGAATTCTTGCCCTTTCAAACTTTTCTTTTTGCTTCCCAAAAGGTCTAGTAGCATCGACACCTACTTTGGCAGTTAAGACTCTTTCTTGATCTGCCGAAGGATCCAAAGTTGAACCGCGTGCAGTCTCGATTATGACTAGATCCTGATCAGCTTGGAAACGCGTTGAAATAGCCCACTCAACATCTGAGACATCAAATACATCAATATCAGGATCCACGACCACGGCGTGCTTCAAGCTGGGATGCGCCGCAAACGCTGCCAACAGAGCATTTTTCCCATCGCCCTCAAGTTGTTTCTCAACAGAGATTATAGCGTGAAGCCATCCACTTCCGCCCTTTGACAGGTTCACAGCACAAACCCTGGGCACAGTTTTTGAAACTGCTTCCCAAATTAACACTTCGTGAGGCAATCCCATTAGGATTCTGTGCTCTGCTCCAGACGGAAGAAGCGCCTGATAAACGTATTCCTTTCTATGCATTATTCCCACAATCTCTACAACAGGCTGCTTTCTCTGCACATCATATGTTCCAGTGATGTCCACAAACGGACCTTCTGCAGTCGCTTTTGTCGCCGAAATCTTTCCTTCCAAGACGAGTTCAGCGTCGCTTGGAACACAAGCATCTACATGTTCACATTCAGTCAGCTTGAGGTTATTACTTAACAGAGCGTTTGCAACATCGTACTCGCAAACGCCGAAAGGTAAAGGAGACGAAGCTGCCAGCAAAACTGCCGGGTGAACGCCAACAGAGATTGCCACGTCGAGGTCTTTTCCAGCTTCTTTGTTCATTTGCCATAACTTGAAAAGATGTCGGGGAACCAGACGAATTGCTAGGTGCTTCTTGTCCAAGACTTGAAGGCGATGTACTGACACGTTTTCAATCTTTCCGTCAGCGCTTCTTGCATGAACGACTGCAGAAGTAATGTATGGTCCTGCGTCTTTCTCAAAGTGCAATAAGGCAGGAATCTTTGACAGGTCCACATCTTTCTCTCTGCATTCCCTAACTACAGCATTCTCAACTGTCTTGGGCTTACTGGGTGAGCGCCAAGCCTCAGTCAGCTTTTCATGAAGTCTATCTCCGTTTACATTAAGGGCTTTAGAAATTCTCTTTCGAGTCCCACAGACGTTGGCAACAACATTTATACTGTAATCTTTTACGTTTTCAAAAAGCAGAACCGGACCTTCGTTGTCAAAGCTCCTCATAAGATACGAGATTTCAAAACGTGTCGAAACCCCAGCCTTAACATGTAAAACCTCTTTCTCTTTTTCCATTTGCTTGAGAAAGTCTCTGAGGCTCATGCCGTTAGCCCCTCTTTTTGAGGCTGGTCGTGGGCAACTTTTTCTATTAAACGCTTGAACACCGATTGCGCCTGTCTTTCATCCATCGTTTCAAGATAAACTGAAACTAACGCTATCTTCTCCTTTTTTGCAGCCAAGTGCTCAGCGAATATGCGGGCTGAAATCGCG
>Ga0315296_10000140_pt1 | contig 68504 bp, 51 predicted proteins | sample YL17G14_18_MG_FD_203921 | JGI IMG/M metagenome (GOLD analysis project Ga0315296, IMG submission 203921) | Sediment microbial communities from Yellowstone Lake, YNP, Wyoming, USA - YL17G14_18 | ecosystem: Environmental > Aquatic > Freshwater > Lake > Sediment | place: USA: Wyoming | collected... | reverse complement strand
GTAGAATACGTGGTAGAGGCCGTCGACCGGCTGGGACCACACGACCTGAACTAGCTCCATGGGGTCCCCATCCGAAATCCTGCTGCTCAGACCCGCGTCTATACTGGGATGTTCCTTCACTGTCGTACTGAGTAGGGCAACCGTTCCCGCGGATACCCATCCGTCAGGGTCCCATCCATCATCGTACGGCAGCTTGACCGCATAAATGGCGTGTCTCGTGGGGCCAGAGACCTCAGCCCTGAATACGGCGTACAAGTCGCCGCTCGGATAGTGGACGCAAAGGTCCGGCTCGGTTTCATCCTGCGACGAGCTCTCGGTCACGTTGACGAAGGCAACGGGAGTCGGGCTCCAATCTGAGGGATCAAACTGAAGCTGCATGTAGATGAGCTCCCATTGCGAGCCGAGATATTCAGCCCAGAGCATATGGACTGTCAGTTGTGCATCCGACGATTCTGGGTGACTGTAGGTGACTTCGACCGCTGGCCAATAACAGTAACTGGAGCCCTGCTCGATCTCCTCCGCGTAGATGAAGTCGTCCTCATAAACTACTTGCCAATCCCTGTCCCGCAGGACAAGATCGATTACAGATTCGCCCCCTATCATGGGTTTGTGTTTGACGAATGCTGTAACCAAGGGATCGACCTCCCCGTCGTCGGAAGCGATGTCGCCGATCGTCCCGCCGGCAACGGTCCAGGTTGACGTCGAGGAGTCAACACTACGGGCATTTCCCCACTGGACAGGATTCGGGAACGCCTGTGCCGCCCTGCAAGAAGCGCCCGACTGATCCGGGCGAACCGGATCATTGTGCCTGCTACAACCGACGATGGAACCAAGTGCGATGAGACTAAAACAAGGACCGTGAGGGTCAGGGCAAGCCCTGCCCCCCCCCCGCCCGCATCGAGGTAATTTGAGATTGGCTGACATAGCCTTGCTCCCTGTGAGATTATTTCATCAGCCTGATCGTCAACCGACCGATCCCGGCACCGGCGATGATAATCTCTTTATATCACGAAAATGGGCATAAGCGCAAGTGGCCGAAGCGGAATTTTCGCCTGCCTCCATGCGTTAGTCCTTCACCTTCTCCAACGGCGCTTTTTTTTCGGACAGGAGCTTCGGGCCCTCTACATCGAAGTTGACCTGGAGGAAATAGTCCCCGCCGCCGGCGGGCTGGATTTTCTTGATCCTGCCGACGCCGAACACCGGGTGCCTCACCTTCTGCCCGACCGCGTACCCGCTCGGCTCCCTTGGTCCCAAGTCCTTTTCAGTTCTCTTTCCGGGAGTCCTTGACGCCGCGAGGCCCCGCTGCGTTTCAGCGTGCTTGTACGCGCCCGGAAGGACGGTCCAGTCGTCGCCCATAGCGGCGTAATCGCTGTCGACCATCTCCCTGATGGCCTCGGGGACCGGCCCCAGCGGGTATGTGTCGCCTCTGAGCGCTTTCCGGCTCTCATCGTCGACCGGATCTATCAGCTCCTCGGGAATCTCCGACAGGAAACGCGACGGAAGCGACCCGCCGAGCGCGTTCCGGCTCCTCCACATCGCGCTCGACCTGTGGAACGCCGCGCTGAGGAACAGCCGATCCATCGCCCGCGTGATCCCCACATAGCAAAGCCGCCTTTCTTCCTCGAGCCCGCCTGGATCGTGGTAGCTCCTCGAATGCGGGAACAGGCCGTCCTCCAGCCCGGCTATGAACACCATGGAAAACTCAAGCCCCTTCGCGGAGTGGGTGGTGAGGCACTTGACGCTGTCGGCTTCGGGATCGAGCTCGTCCGCCGACTGAATGAGCGCGACCTGCTCGAGAAATACCGGCAGCCCCTCAGTGGGATACGCCTCGTCGAAGCGGGTGATCGCGCCCATGAGCTCTTCTATGTTCTCGAGGCGGCTTTCGGCTTCGATCGTGTCGGATTCCTCCAGCCTTTTGACATATCCGGTCTCGTCCATGATCCTGCCGGTAAGCTCGTACACCGACCAGGTGTCTTTCTCCTCATGGAGCATGCGGATCAGTTCGCAGAATCGTATCACCCTGTTGGCGGCGTACGTGCCCATGAGCGGCCAGAGGTCTTCGCGGTGCGCGAGCTCGTGCACGCCGAGATTGTACTCGGTCAGAAGCTGCACCACGCGCGTGAAGCTCTTCTCGCCGATTCCCCTGGTCGGCGTATTGATGATCCTCTGAAGGCTGACCGTGTCCCAGGGATTCTGGACAAGCTTCAGATAGGCGAGAACGTCCTTGACTTCCTTCCGGTCATAGAACCTGAATCCGCCGATGATCTGGTAGGGGATCGCGTACTGCGTGAAGATCTCCTCGAAAATGCGGGAGAGCGCGTTGGTGCGATAGAGGACGGCGAAGTCGCTATAGCCGCGATTCTCGGCCTTCATGAAGGTCTCGATCGTCTCCGCGATGAAGATCGCCTCGGATTCGTCGGTACGGTTGAACTTGAATGACAGGCGCTCGCCCTCGCCGCGGCTGGTCCAGAGGTCCTTGTAGTGTCGCTTGGGGTTATGGCGCACGAGCGCGTTGGCGGCATCGAGGATCAGCGACTTCGACCGGTAGTTCTCCTCGAGCTTGACAATCACCGCGCCAGGGAAATCATCCTCGAAGTTGAGGATGTATTTTGGATCAGCACCGCGGAACGCATATATGGACTGATCGTCGTCGCCGACCACGCAGATGTTGCGATCCCGCTCCGCGAGAGTCTTTGTGAACACATATTGGGCATGGTTGATGTCCTGGTACTCGTCGACAAGGAGAAACTTGAAGCGGCTCTGCAGACGTTCGAGAGTCTTGGGGCTCTGGTCCATGAGCTCGACCGCTTTCATTATGAGGTCGTCGAAATCGAGCGCCTTCGCGTGCTCGAGCGCCGAGGTGTACGCCTCGTAGACTTCGCCGACCAGAGTCTCGTAGCGGTCGATCGCGCGCTCCTGGTAGTCCCTCCAGTTGATGAGATTGCCCTTCGCGCCGGAGATGCGCCCGGCGACCGCCTTCGGATCGAAATGGTTCACGTCTATACCAAGCGCCCTCATGCACCTTTTCACCAGCACCGTGCTCTCGGTGTCATCGAGGATAGTGAACTCCTGCGGCACGCCGATCTCGGGCCCCCATTTCCTGAGAATCTGCGCGCAGGTGCGGTGGAAGGTTCCCAGAGCTACATCATGGCCCTGGATTCCGATAAGGCCGTGCACTCTCTTGCGCATCTCGTCGGCGGCTTTGTTCGTGAACGTGACCGCGAGAATCTCCCACGGCCTGCAGGCATTGGAGAAGATCAGGTTCGCGGCGCGGTAGGCGATTACGCGGGTCTTGCCGCTGCCCGCGCCGGCGAGGACGAGGACGGGACCGTCGATGGCCTCCACTGCGAGACGCTGCTGGGGGTTCAGGTCGGTCTGAAGCCTTTTTTCGAAATCGACCAATGCGTAACACCTGTTGGGTAACGCGATGAGGGTAGCATTAGAGCATGATTCAGGGCAATGGGGAATCCGGATGTCTTCGCGGGAAACTGAAAACGAGCCAGAGGAGAACGATGACAAGTCCGGCGACAGTGGTCGCTGCGCCTGTTATTACAGATGTTGGGCGGTACGTGAATTCGACATTGTGACGACGGGCGCCGGCTTCAAATCGACAGAAGATACCCAGGTAGGGTAGTACCGTCGCATCTTCCCCATCCACCGTGACATGCCAGTCCGGATCATAGGATGTCTCGACGATGACGGACGGATACTGTGAATCCAGAGTCGCATTCAGCCGGTTTGGGAAAAGCTCAATACCGGAGATCAATCTCTTGCGGAATTGCATCGGTCCACCTGCCCAGACTCTTGGAGACTCGATTCGGGCAATGAACAGCCGGGCTTCAGGCCCGAAATAGTCGGTCATGTCTTCACTCGCGAGATCGTAGCCCGGTATCTCGACGACGCTTCCGCTCGTCACAACCGCATCGATCCCCAGCAGGCGCAGTTTGTCCGCTGTCGCCTGGTCCAGCACCCCCCTCTCCGCGGATTCCCTGAATCCGCCTCCTATCTCCTCCCGGATCAGCCGGTGCCATTCGATCGGCCTCAGCGGGGTGTACGGGTCCATCACCTGCACTCCCCTGAACACGCCTGTATTCCCGGCGCAAAGGTTGGGCAGATATGTCTGCGGTCTCCAGCGATCGAACTCGAGAAGGTCCCGGTCGGCGAACCGCCCGACATCGACGACAAGAAGCCTCGGGGGCTGCCCGTCGTCGCGCTTGATCAGATCGAAAAACTCCGTCGCCTCGTCGAAGTTGTGCCGGTACATCGTCGCGAGCCGTCCGACCGGGAAGACGATCACGAGATGAAAGATGAGGTAGACCGCGAGCATCGCGGGAGCGTATTTGAGGCCGCCTGCTCGCCTCAGGGTCAGCACCGCGAGCAGCGACAGGACGGCATCGACGGCGAACACAATCCCCCCGATCTGAATCGCCCTCGAACTGGCGGCGTAAAGCCGGAAGGCGAGCAACGAGAGGCCGATGATCGCGACGGCTGCCAGTATCGGCCTCAGGGACCGCCACTCGGCGATCTTCTTCTCCTCCGTGGAGACGCTTTCATAGGTAGAGGGGACCGCTCGCTCGTCAAGCGGGCTGAGTCGACGGGAAAGAGCGTGCGAGGCAAGCGCGATCAACGCAACCAGCGCCCCGAGCGCGAACCGTCCCTGGTACCGGAAAAGCGAGAACGGCGCGAGCTTGATCAGCAGGTGATTGACGGGATTGAACATCCCGAATGCGAGGAACAGGGCCGCCGCCCCCATGATCACAAAGGGCGCGTCGGTCCTCCAGTTGACCCTGATCCCCATCAGCCTGAGTAGCGCGAAGAGGGTCGGGAGGACGCCGATGTAGATCAAGCTTGACGCCCAGCCGACGACCTCGGTCTGGCGAGAGTGGGCGGGGAAATAGAACGCGCTCGCGAGCCTTGACGGAGTGAGCCAGTTGCTGCCGAGGAAATAGAACGCCTTGCCGGCGGTCTCTCGTACCGTCCCCTGCGCGAATTCTCTTGCGGGCACCCAGATCACAGCGCCGATGAGCGCCGCACCGAGAATGAGCGCGACGAGCACGGCGGCGGATCTCGCAAGCCTGGACCCTCTTCCGTCCCTCGCGGAGAAGACACATCCGAGAAGGTACCAGAACAGCAGAAATCCCTGATAAAAAGCCATCTGGGCGCTTCCGATGAACACGAGCATCCCCCCGAGAAGCGCCATGAACCCCACATACAGTCCCCATCTCCGCCCACCAGTGCCGTCCCCTGCGCCGCCCACTGTGCCGTCCACTGTGCCGTCCCCTTCCAGGGGACGGTCAACCGTGCCGATCCCTTCCAGGGATCGGTCCGCAAGCCACAACACCAGCGGAAACCACACAACCGACTGCATCAGCGCCGTCGCGCTGATATGAAACAGAAGAAACGGCGCCGTCTGAAAGAGCACCGCTCCGAAGAAACTGACGAGAGGTCTGACGCCCCTCCCTCTCAGCCACAGGTCCATGAACAGCCCGGCCAGCACAAAATGCAGAATATAGGTGATGTTCGCCCAGTAGAAGAAATCTCCGGGCAGGTGCATAAGCCAGTTTCCGGGGTAGAACAGGCCGGACTCGCTCTCGGCGAGCTGCGGCATGCCGGTATAGAGGTAATGGTTCCAGAGCGGGAGAGCTCCGTGTCGGATGGACTGCACGTCGTACCATTTGAGGGGAAGGTTGAGGCGGGTGATGTCCCATCCGGCGAAGATGGAGCAGCCGATGAGCTCGGGCAGGAAGACGAGGCAGGGCAGAGCGATGAGGAGCACGCGGAAGGCATCGAAGCGGCGTGTGGGCCGGTTCTGCATGGATTGTATGATACAGGGGGGGCGGGGGAAAATCGATGATGCGTCATGCGCAGGATGCGCGTGCTACGAAGAAGACATGCGCAGGATGCGCGTGCTACGAAGAGATCATGCGCAGGATGCGCAAGCTACGAAGAGGTCATGCCCGGAATGCTGGGGAAATCGGGGGTGGTGGCGCAACTAACGGGCTTCACGGGCGTCCATTTCTTGAATCGGCCTTCGGTGCTATAATTACCGCTCCAGTTTGTCTTTGAATATAATTTGATCGAACCGAAGGCTGCTGTAGGCGAGCCGCCTGCGGAGGTCGGCGATGGGAATCGTAACCATCTATTGGATACTCTTCAGTCTCGGCCTGGGATTCGCGGTCATCACCGCCCTGTTCGCCGGATTCGGCGAGGCTTTCGGCGGACATGACATCGATTTCTCGACCCAGCACGATCTCGACCTCGGCGGAGGCGCTGATACGGTCGATTTCGGCGGAGCGCACGGGGACATGGGTCTTGATTCCGGGGATTTCTTCCATGGCCACGGCGAGATCGCACTGAATCCCGTCTCGCCGATCACGATCTTTTCCTTCTTGGGCGGATTCGGAGGAGGCGGGCTGATCGGGCACTACATGGGCCTCGTAACCTGGGCGACTGTCCTGATCGCGCTGCCGATCGGACTGGTCCTGGCGTTCGGCCTCTATTACCTGATGGCGGTGATCAACCGCTCCAATATCTCCTCGGAGGCGAGAGCTACCGAGGCAGTCGGTCTCACCGCGGAGATCATCACTCCGATAGTCGAGGACGCGACGGGCGAGATCGCGTATGTCTCGCGCGGCAGCCGCTACAACTCGCCCGCCAGGAGCATCGACGGGAAGACCATCGGAAGGGGCAAGGCGGTTAAGGTCTGGAGGATCGTCGGCGGGACATGCTATGTGAAGGAGATTCTGCCCGAGGAAGCCGAGCAGCCTCCGGTCGACACGCTTGATCATCCGGACTGATCGCGAAGGGGCAATAATCCGAAACAGATTCATATTCTCATGATACTGTTCGAAGGGGAGTGAACTCTTAAGGAGGCTTGACATGCTCATTCCTGTCGTAGTTGTAGGACTTCTACTCCTGTTTTTCTTCTTGGCCTCGATGATCCTCAGCCGGATAAAGAAGGCCGGTCCGAACGAGGTACTGGTCATATCCGGACGAAGGCGATGGATCAGGCGCGAGGACGGAACGAGATTCCAGGTGGGATTCCGCATGCTGAAGGGAGGCCGCACGTTCGTATGGCCGTATATCGAGCGGGTGGACCGGTTAAGCTTGGAGCTGTTCACGCTGGATGTGCGGACGCCGGAGGTATACACGGCGAAGGGTGTGCCGATCATAGTCGACGGCATCGCGCAGGTGAAGATCAAGGGTGACGATGTCTCGATCGCGACCGCGGCCGAGCAGTTCCTGTCGATGGGAGTCGAGCAGATTCGTCACATCGCCCTGCAGACGGTCGAGGGGCACCTCAGGGCGATCCTCGGCACCCTGACCGTCGAGGAGACGTACTCGAACCGGGACGCGTTCGCGGCGAAGGTCCAGGAGGTGGCGAGCTCCGACCTCGCCAACATGGGCCTCACTATCATCTCCTTCACCATCCGCGACATCCGCGACAGCCAGGGCTACCTCGACGCCCTCGGAAAGCCCCGAACCGCTCAGGTCAAAAGGGACGCCACCATCGGACAGGCCGAGGCCGACAGGGACGCGATCATCAAGTCCGCCCAGGCGAACCAGGAAGGCCAGGAGGCCAAATTCAAGGCCGACACCCTGATCGCCCAGGCGGAGAGGGACTACCAGGTCAAGGTCGCGGAGTACACCGCCGCAGTAAATAAGGAAAAAGCGAGGGCCGACCTTGCCTACGACCTGCAGAGATTCGAGACCGCCCAGGCCGTCAAGCTGCAGGAGATCGAGGTCGATGTAGTCGAGCGCCAGAAGCGGATCGAGGTCCAGGAGAAGGAGATCCAGCGCAAGGAGAAGGAGCTGACCGCGACGATCGAGAAGCCCGCGTCGGCGGAGAAGTTCCGGGTCTCCACTCTCGCGGACGCCGAGCGGTACAAGCTCCAGACCGAGGCCACCGGCACCGCGGACGCGATCAAGCTGAAGGGATTCGCGCAGGCCGATGTCGTTCAGAAGACCGGAGAAGCGGAGGCCGAGGCGAACAGGGCGAGGGGCATTGCGCAGGCGGATGTCATCAAGGCCCAGGGATTCGCCGAGGCGCAGGCGATGGAGAAAAAGGCCGCGGCATGGCGGCAGTACAACGAGGCGGCGATTGTCCAGATGTTCGTGGACAAGCTGCCCGAGATCGCACGCGCGATCGCGGAGCCTCTGACCCGCACCGACAGGATCGTCATTATCAACAACTCCGGCGGGGGTCCCGACGGCCGCGCGGGCGGCGCGGGCGCGAGCAAGATAACGAAGGATGTTACCGACATCATCGCCCAGCTCCCCCCCGTGATCGAAAGCCTCACGGGAGTGGATCTCGAGACGCTCATCAAGAACATCCCGGAAATCCGGAAAGGGATGTTCCAGGAGCGCGGCTGGTCGCCTCCGGAAGAGGAGGCCCCGCCGACGAAGGGCGGCAGATAGCCCTCCGCGCAAGTCCTGCAGTCTTGCGATAGATACTGGAACCACAAGATGCCGGCTTGAAAGCCGGCGCACCTGAGTCCCCCCGAACGGGGGGATTTTCTTTCAGGAGCGCGGACTTTCCAGTCCGCATCGAAAGGCAGAAAGCACGCCCGATCGGGCCTCAATCCCCCTCGCTCGCACCATCCTTGCCTATCCCACACCGTATCCTTTACTCTAGCCCCATTCGATGTACTGAGGTCAGCCATGCCGCAAGACGACAGACTCGATCAATTCGACCGCTACCGCGAATGTATGAATGAGATCATACTCGCCGAGGCGCCGCTCGAGGTGAAGCGCCTCTTCTCGCTCGACTCACAGGCATATCAGGACGGCGCTCTTCCGGCGCGGACAAAGGAGCTCCTGGGGCTGGTGGCGTCGATGGTGCTCAGATGTGATGACTGCGTGACCTACCACCTGAAGCGCTGCACGAAGGAGGGCCTGGGCGATCAGGAGATCTGGGAGGCGATGAGCATCGCGCTGATTGTCGGCGGGTCGATCGTAATCCCGCACCTCAGGCGGGCGGTGGAGACGCTCAAGGCGCTCCGATCCCGTCCGGATCACGCACAGGAGGAAACCCGATGACCGTCCACACCGACAAGATCTCATTCAAGACGAGAGGAAACGGCGACACGATCAACGTCACCGACCAGCTCGGCGAGTGCATCAAGCGGTCGGGGATATCAGACGGGATCGCGCACGTCTTCTGCGCCGGATCGACCGGGGGGCTGACAACGACCGAGTTCGAGCCCGGCGCGGTTCGTGACCTGAAGGAGTTTCTCAACCTCCACATCCCGCCGACCCCGCCCGGTCCGCCATGGGGCGAGTATTTTCACCACGAGACGTGGCACGACGACAACGGGCACTCGCACCTGCGCTCGAGCATCATCGGCGCCGACATCACCGTCCCGGTCCGCAACGGCAGGCCGCGTCACGGGACCTGGCAGCAGGTCGTCTTCATCGACTGCGACACCCGCCCCCGCGACCGCACGCTCGAAGTCACGCTGATCGGGGAGTAATCACGCCGCCCGATGCAAACGATCCGCGCCAAAGGCGGTATCCGGTGCAGGTTGCGCAAGAACCTGTGGCTCCCACAAACGCTGGTGGCTCCCACAAACCCGTCCGCGGGTTTGTGGGAGTTTCAGATTATTCTTCTGAAATCACTGGAATGCCTTTGATTCCGAGGAAAGCACCGAAATAATGTGAGACTCCCACAAGCTCCGAAGACTCCGCTTGTGGGAGCCGCCGGTCCCGCAAAGCAGACACCAACTTACAGGCGACACATGAAGAGCAGCGTTTTCCTAGTGGGAAGCGTCGTAGATCAGAGATATTTTTCTCAAGCTTTCTGTTGCGTGAGGCTTCCAGAACTCGATGGTTTTCAAGCCTCGTCGCTTTCGGGCTCCGGCGTACTGACTCAGGTCAAGCATGTATGCCTCATAGACTTTGCCAGGGCGTCCGCTCACCGTCACGCGAGAGCGCACAAGGTGGAGTAGCTTCAAGTCGACTAGTTCGTGTATTAGATGCACCCGTGGCCCCCTAGCGTCCTGCGCGAGGAGGAAGCAATTGGAATTGCACTTCTCCAAACAGAAGTCGCGCACTTTCTGGAATTCGTCATCTAGCGGCTTGTCGTCTCCAGATGTGTCCCTCTTGAACTCCTCCCTCTTGGACGAATCGTACTCGCCAGCAGCCATATTGACGTCCTCAGCGCTGATTTGCTCACCTCTGGGTCCGCCGCCACGCTCTCTAGAGAAGGCTATCGATCGCCTGAATATCGAAAGGAAATCACGTGCAACACCGCCGCTAGCGAGCACAAGTCTGTCTTTTGCACCCGTCGTCAGGAAGTCATCGATTGATAGCCCGTGCTGTTCTGAGAAATTCCTTAGGATCTTCAGAAGAAACTGCTTTGCCAGGGAGTACTTCTCGAGGGTTATGTCCAAGTCTATTGCATCAGCGTCGTCAGCGAGCTTAAGGCCGACCGGGGGGTCCCCAGGTATGTACCAGTCACTTCTATGCCGAATTGTACCTATTTTTAGCCACAGGTGATTATCCTTGGCAATCCTGTGGAAATAGTCAATGACCCTCGCCTGGTCTGATCGCTTGATGTGGTACAGATCATCCAAGAAGAGAAAGCTGTCTCCACTGGAAAGCTTAGCCATGGTCTGGAAGACTTTCTGATAATCCAGGACGTGCCTGTGAAGGAAATCAATCTTGTTCTTCCTGAACTCCTCCTCGGACTGTTCCGAGTGGGAAGTCTGTTGTATCGCGTCAACTCCTGCAGACAGCGATGCAGATTGCACTCCCGCTTGAACTGACGCCTTCGTGCTCCTTCCACCCGCGCGCGCTTCTGACCTGACGATCCTCTGTTTGGAATCATCAGGCGCGTGCAGCTGCTCCTCGAGCGTCGTGATCTCCGTCCTTAGGTCCTCCGCAAGCCGCGCACTATCTTTCTTGCAGAAGGAAGGGCGGGCCGGTGTTGTGCCAAAGAGCGGGAGCCAGAACGATTTTCTCCTGGCAGGATGTATGGCTGCTGAAGAGAGCCATTCCTCAAACCCTTGGAAGGTGTTTATCAAAACACTCAGCAAGACGTCAGGATAACTGTGTCCCTTGAAAGCCTCCAGATTAACGTATGCGATTGGCCGGCGATCTACTGTAAGATCAGCTGCCGCTTTTAGCAGTAGGCTGGATTTCCCCGAGCCACGTCGACCGAAGACTATGTGATGCCTCTTGCTCGTCGCCCTGTTGAGAGTGCCTTCTGCAGGCTCGACGAAATGCTTCACTCCCTCTTTTGTTGACCTGGCAGCCTCCTCCACCGTCTGCGAGAGAACTCTCATCTCGTTCGAATTAAGAATGTTGTCCATGGACATGCTCCTATGCGATGAAGGATAGGACGAATCATCCTGTCTGTCAATGCGTGTGCCTGTCGGGATTTAAACCAGCAAGTACGCCAAGACCAGCGCCTGCTGCCGGATTTCCGGTGCTTGACTTCCGTCGTCGCGGCAATTGATAATCGCTCAGCAGTTAATGGCTTCAAGGAGGCGTATCTATGCACAGGACCTGTGTTTCGACTGTGACTCGTCTCGCGCTTGTCCTGATTCTCGCGATTGTCCCGCTCAGTGCGAGTCCGGCCGGCGAAGTGGCCGGAAGTGAGACGGGCTCGATAACCGGCACGGTCGTGAGCCTTGATGGAGGGACGGTCGACGGCAAGGTCGAACTTACCGATGAGTCCGGTTATCTCGTTATCGATGAAACCGGTTCTATTGCGGAGGGCTGGCTCGATCAGGACGCCGGCTTCTCCATCGAGGACCTCGCGCCCGGCACGTATTTCGTGCAGTTCCTCGACATCGGCGAGATACCCCTGGGCGAGAAGGCGCCGGTCGAAGTCGTTGCGGGTCGATCGACCGACGTCACGATCGAGGCGCCGATGAGCATCATCGGCATGCCGTGCGATCGGATGCTCGACATGGGCTATCGCACCTACTGCGAGACGGTCGACTGGGCGTTTTCGGAGTTCGGCGAGCCCGCTTGCCGGCGCGGATACGGACTGTCCGAATCGGGCATGGATCAGATTGCCGAATCGTACGGTCGCTGCAGGATGGAGGCCAATGATGAGGCCATGACCATGCTTGCCGGCGATGAGAGGGAACTGGTTGAGGAGATACGCGAGGCGCTCACCTGGTACGACGATTCGTTCTGGTTTGTCAATATGTATGGCGGGACCGGTGCGGGACACGGCGCCAGAAGGGCGCAAGCGCCGCGCGAGGAGTTCATCGCGGAGCTCATCGAAGTTGTCTCGGAGCCTGGCAAGGTCAGCGAGCGCGATGTGAGATGGGCGCGCGAGATAGTGGCCGATGTGGTGACGGTCCCGGACTTCTTTGAGGAATGGGCGGAGGAGTACGATGACCCGGGCTACGATGAGGCGCTGGACGACTTCCGGGACGCCTGCGAGAATCTTGTCGACCTTGCGGAAGACCTTTCCGGTCCCGTTCTTGTGGTGCTCGCAGACCACATGGAGCCCCTGATCACGTACTTCTGAGCGCTTTTGTGCAGGGGATCTGACGAGACGAGGGGGGCGGGTTGACAGAAAATCCCGGGCATGGTACACTGATAGTTTGTCGCTTCCACGGTTTGGGGCTAATGGTTGACCCATGCGTTTTTGTATGCATGGCCGAGCTGGGGCGGCGATTGACGGCACATTGATGATAATAATATGCGAGCGACAGGCATCCGGTCGTTACGGGACGAGCCGACGTAGCTCAGTTGGTAGAGCAGCTGACTTGTAATCAGCCGGTCGTCCGTTCGAATCGGATCGTCGGCTTGGCTCGGAGAGGTGCCCGAGTGGCTAAAGGGAACAGACTGTAAATCTGTCGGCGAACGCCTACGGAGGTTCGAATCCTCCCCTCTCCACCAGCGCGCGGGAGTAACTCAACTGGTAGAGTACCAGCCTTCCAAGCTGGTTGTTGCGGGTTCGAGCCCCGTCTCCCGCTCCAGGGACATAATGGTCAGAAAACGTCTGCCCATGTAGCTCAGCAGGTTAGAGCACTTCCTTGGTAAGGAAGAGGCCAGCGGTTCGAATCCGCTCATGGGCTTTGAATCAGAACATAGTCGCCCGCGGTTCTCCTGAGGGGGAGCAGGGCTTTTGTGATGCCGGAACACGGCCAGGATTGGCTGGAAGTATTTCTCACATTCTCATCCGCACGGCCCCTGGGGCCCGGAGGAATTCGGAATGGCGAAAGCGAAATTTCAGAGAACGAAGCCGCACTTGAACGTGGGGACGATCGGTCACATCGATCACGGGAAGACGACGCTCACGGCGGCGATCACGAAGGTGCAGGCGTTCAAGGGCCTGGCGACGTTTGTGACGTTCGACGAGATCGACAGCGCGCCCGAGGAGAAGGCGCGAGGGATCACGATCAACACGTTCCATGCGGAGTACGAGACGGTGAACCGTCACTACGCGCATGTGGACTGTCCGGGTCACGCGGACTACATCAAGAACATGATCACCGGCGCCGCGCAGATGGACGGGACGATAGTGGTAGTGAGCGCTCCTGACGGCCCGATGCCGCAGACGCGCGAGCACATACTCCTCGCCCGCCAGGTGAACGTGCCGAGCGTGGTAGTGTACATGAACAAGACGGACATGGTGGACGATGAGGAGCTTCTGGATCTGGTTGAGGTCGAGGTACGGGAGCTTTTGACGAAGCACGGGTTTCCGGGGAACGAGGTGCCGATAGTTCGAGGGAGCGCGCTATTGGCGCTTGAGAGCGACTCGAAGGACCCGGACGACCCGGTATACGAATCGATCAATGAACTATTGAAGGCGATAGACGACTACATCCCGCTTCCGGTGAGGGACATCGACAAGCCGTTCCTGCTTCCCGTGGAGGACGTGTTCACGATCACGGGGAGGGGGACTGTGGCGACGGGGCGAGTGGACCGCGGGGTGATTCACACGGGCGACAAGGTGCAGATAGTGGGACTGGGTCGCGAGACGAGGGAGACTACGGTGACGGGAGTGGAGATGTTCCGGAAGATACTGGACCGCGGCGAGGCGGGCGACAATATCGGGGTGCTGTTGAGGGGAGTTGAGCGTCACGAGGTGGAGCGCGGCCAGGTGGTCTGCAAGACGGGGAGCGTGACGCCGCACACGAAGTTCACGTGCAGCGTGTACGTGCTGAAGAAGGAGGAGGGCGGACGTCACACGCCGTTCTTCAAGGGCTACCGACCGCAGTTTTATTTCCGGACGACGGACGTGACGGGCACTGTGATCCTGCCGCAGGACATCGAGATGGTGATGCCGGGCGACGATGTGAAGATGGAGGTCGAGCTGATCACGCCGATCGCGATGGAGGAGGGGCTCCGCTTCGCGATCCGCGAGGGCGGCCGCACCGTCGGCGCCGGAGTGGTCGACAAGATCCTGGAGTGATTCTTGCGGGGACCGCCCGCCGATGGAATTGAAAGCGATCGAGAATTCGACACATGGGGAAGAAAAGCAAAAAGGACAAAAAGCGAGCGATGCGGCGCGAGCGCGCGAAGCAGCGCGACAGGACCGGCGAGGTCGAGCAGCAGATAGAGGATCAGGAAGAGGCTGCCGAGGAGGCTGTCGAGCAGACGCAGAAAGCAGCCGCCCCGGAGCCTGCGCCTCGCGAGAGGAAGGCTGCGAGAGCCGCACCGCGAGAGATCGACCGTGACAATTCGTGGGAACGAACGAAGGCGTTCTTCCGCGAGGTGGACATAGAGCGCAAGAAGATCAACTGGCCGGCGATAGACGAGACCTGGCGGTCGACATGGGTCACGGTGTTCGTGATCCTCTTTCTGTCGTTCTTCATGGGGCTTGCGTCCTGGGGATTCCAGGGAGTATCGGAGCGATTGTTCCGGGTGGAGACCCTGGCGCCGACGTCACCGGTTCAGACGAATCCCGCAGGGCCGGTGGACGTGAATCCGACGGCGCCGCTGGGGGATGATTTCTGACGAGACAGCGGATTTCGCCCGGCGAGCGCTGATGGAGAGCGCATAGAAGAATGGCATGGTACGTCGCGCATACTAAGTCAGGCTGCGAGCAGAAGGTCAAGGTGTCGATCGAGCACCAGGCGCGAGCTTTGGGCCTTCGAGACAAGATCTTCCGGGTGATTGTCCCCCAGGAAGAGCATCTTGAGGTCGTCAAGGGCTCTCGTACCCCGGTCAAGCACAAGGTGTTTCCGGGCTACGTATTCGTGGAGATGGTGCTCACGGACGACACGTGGGCGCTGGTGAAGAACACGGAGAACGTGACTCATTTTCTGGGCACGGCGCGAGAGCCGATGCCGATAAGAGACAGCGAGATGCAGACCATTCTGAAGAGGATGGGGATGCAGGCCGACGGCCCGGTGATCGACCTGGCTGTGGGCGACCAGGTGGTGGTCCTGATCGGGCCGTTCGCGGACTTCAACGGAATCATCCAGGAAATCGACTACGACAAACAGAAGGCTAAGGTGATGCTCTCGGTCTTTGGACGCGAGACTCCGGTGGAGCTGAGCTTCAATGAGATCGAGAAAACCACCGATTCCTGACAGCGGTGAATAAAGCAGAATCCCGGGCACGAAGAAGGTCCGGGTGAAGAGTGCACTATGGCTGCGAAGCCTGTAACAGCGAAGATAAAGCTGCAGATCAAGGCGGGAGAAGCCACTCCGGGCCCCCCGATCGGCTCTGTGCTGGGGCCCCACGGGATCAACCTGCCGCAGTTCTGCAAGGAGTACAACGAGCAGACGAAGGACCAGGCGGGCTCGGTGGTGCCTGTTGAGGTCACCATTTACCAGGACCGCAGCTATTCGTTCAAGCTCGGCGTGCCGCCGGTAAGCGACCTGATCAAGCGCGCGGCCGGCATAGAGAAGGGCTCGGGCGATACGGCGCGCGACACTGCGGCGATGCTGACGCGCGAGCAGATCATGGAGATCGCGCAGAAGAAGCTGGAGGAGCTGAACGCCTACGACATCGAGCACGCGATGAAGATAGTCGAGGGCACGGCTCGCAGCATGGGAGTGAAAGTCGAGGAATAGCGGCGCTTCAAGAGAAGCTGAATCCGCCCGGGGGGCCCGAGGCCCCGGTGGGAGGATCCCGTAGGGGTCCGAGCGGACCACAACCGAGGTTAAGATATGCCCAGACACGGAAAGAACTACGAAAAGGCCGCCAAGCTGGTTGATCCATCCAAGGCGTACGGTCTGGATCGAGCGGTGGAGCTGGTGAAGCAGACGAGCCCGGTCAAGTTTGACGCATCGGTCGACATCTGCGTTGTGACCGGCCTGGACACGCGTCACGCGGACCAGCAGCTCAGGGGGGCGATCGGGCTTCCGCACGGCACCGGCAAGGATGTGCGCATCCTGGTGTTCGCGAAGGGCGAGAAGGAAGCGGAAGCCAGGGACGCCGGGGCCGACATAATAGGCGGCGATGAGCTGGCCGAGGAGGTCAAGAACGGACGGATGGACTTCGACCTGGCGCTCGCCACGCCGGACATGATGCGGGCCGTGGGCCAGCTCGGGCGTATTCTCGGTCCCCGGGGAATCATGCCGAACCCCAAGACCGGCACGGTCACCGTGGACATCGGGGACGCGGTGAGGGAGTACAAGGCCGGGAAGATCAATTTCCGGGCCGATTCCGGCGGACTCATTCACAGCAAGGTCGGCCTGGTCAGCTTCGCTCCCGAGGCGCTGAAGGAGAACATCCAGACCTTCATGAACTTCGTGGTCAAGAACCGCCCGACCGGAGCCAAGGGCCAGTATATCAAGAAAGTGGTCATTTCGAGCACGATGGGTCCCGGGGTGAAGCTCGATGTGAGGGAGCTGACGGCAACCGGCTGAGCGGCAAGCCGAACCGATCGAGCGACTGAGAGAATCACGAGCAGGTGCAAGATGAAATCGCCTCGAGAGATAAAGACGGAGAAGATAGACAGGTTCAAGGGGCTCGTGGAGCAGTCCAGGGCCATGATCCTGGCGGAGTACAAGGGTCTGACGGTTCAGGAGATGGAGGGCCTTCGGCGGAAGCTGAGGGAGGTCGGGGGCCGTCTCACGATCGTGAAGAACACACTGGCGAGGGTGGCGCTGAACGATCTTGGGATAAAGGATTTGGACGGTGATCTGGAGGGCCAGGTGGCGTTCGTGTTCAGCCAGCGGGACGCGGTGGTTGGCACGAAGGCCGCGGACGATTTCGCGAAGGAGAACCAGGGGTTCAGGCTGATCAGCGGGTTTTTCGACGGAAGGCGGATAAGTCTGGACGAGGTGAAGGCGCTTGCGAACCTGCCGTCGCGCGCGGAGCTCCAGGCGAGGCTGGTCGGGACGCTGGTGGCGCCGCTTGCGGGTTTTGTCGGCACGCTTCAGGCATGCCTGCGGGAGTTCGCGGGGACGCTGGAGGCGCGCGCGAAGAAGCTGGAGGATGAGCCGGAGGGTCGGGCGGCGGCCTGATGGTGAGGTGTGGCACACACAGCGCGACTTGTCCACCGAAGCTTGAGCGAAGGTGGAAGCGATGTGTGTGCTCTCGAAGGTTGGATTGACTGTTACGCTGAATGCTTCTATAGCCCAGGCGGCCGGGCCAATGGTCGCGACAAAAACAGGGGTGCTCCCCCTGGAGGTTAGAAAGTGGCACTGACGGAAGCACAAGAGAAGATCCTGCAGGATATAGAGAAGTGGACGGTGGTGGAACTGAACGAGTTCACCAAGGCACTGCAGGAGCGATGGGATGTAACTCCCATGGCAGCCGCACCGGTAGCGATGGCGGTCCCGGCGGCAGGCGGCGAGGCCGCGGCCGCGGTGGAGAAGACGAGCTTCGATGTGATCCTGGAGGAGGCGGGGCCGAACAAGATCCAGGTCATCAAGGCGGTCCGAGAGGTCACTGAGCTGGGGCTCAAGGACGCCAAGGCGCTGGTCGACTCTGCGCCCAAGCCCGTAAAAGAGGGCGTCGGCAAAGAGGAGGCCGAGGCGGTCAAACAGAAGCTGTCCGACGCAGGCGGCGTGGTTACTGTCAAGTAGCCCGCGCCGAAGTATGCCGGGCCCGATCGCGATCGGCAGGCCCGGCGATGTGATGGTTGCGCCGTGATCCCGGGATGGGACTCACCGAAGAACCCAAGTGGGTGAATCTACTCCAAGGCGCACTTCCCCCTTCTAGACCCCGACAAAACGGCGTCCAGGGGGATTTTTGTGCCTGAACGAACCATGAGTTGCCGACTGATTAAAAGAAGGAGCCAATAGATGCCTGTGCAGAACATTGTCACCACTCCTTCCGATCTGCAGGTCCACAAGAGGGAGATCAGGAACTTCTCGAAGATCCCCGAGAAGATGCACTACGACATGCCGTTTCTGATCGAGGTGCAGAAGGATTCGTTCGACTGGTTCCTGAGCCAGGGGTTGAGGGACCTGTTCGTCCGGATATTCCCGATCACCGGGTACTCGGACAACCTCGAGCTCCAGTTCGTGGATTATTTCATCGATCCACCGACGCTCGATATAAACACCTGCAAGGACCAGGACCGAACATATTCCGCCGGACTGCGACTCAGGCTGAAACTGATCAACCGTCTCACGAACCAGATGCTCGAGAGCGACGTGTTCCTGGGCGATTTGCCGATCATGACCGAGAACGGCACGTTCGTCATCAACGGCGCTGAGCGCGCGGTTGTGTCCCAGCTTGTCCGCAGCCCCGGCGTATATTTCATGGACAAGGCCACCCCGGTGGGGAAGACGATCTTCTATGCGAGGGTGATCCCGAACCGCGGCGCATGGATCGAGGTCGAGCACGATCCTGAGGGCACGACCATCGTGCGCCTGGACAAGGTCCGCAAGATTCCGGTCACCAACCTCCTCATGGGCCTGGGCTTCGTGGTGGATCCCCAGAGGAAGCTGATCTCGCATCCCCCGATTGAGATCAAACTCGAAGGGAAGCCGTATCTTTACGAAGGGATGGTTGCGCCCGAGGATATCCATCCCCCGACCGGCGGGCATCCCATGGTGCACAAGGGCGAGACGGTGACCGACGAGCAGGCTTTGAGGCTGGCGACCGCATATCCTGAGGGTCTGGCTTTCGAGTACGAGATCGAGCCTCTGGAGATGGACAAGAGCCTTCTTGAGACATACGAGCAGGCCCTGTCGCAGCTCAAGAGCCACATGGAGCAGAACCCGAAGCTGACGCTGAACGACGCTGCGCTGCTGGACATCTACAAGAAGCTTCGCCCGGGCGACCCGCCGACGATCGACACGGCCAAAGCCCTTCTCGAGTCAAGGTTCTTCGATGAGCGCCGGTACGATCTTTCTCCGGTCGGGCGCTTCAAGATGAACAAGAAGCTTGGGCTTGATGTCCCGCCGTCGATCCGCTACCTCACCAAGCTCGACCTCATCGAGACCATCCGCTACCTGACCCGGATGGGACCCGGGGAAGTCGACGATATCGACCATCTGGGGAACAGGCGCATCCGGTCCGTCGGCGAGCTGATCCAGAATCATTTCCGCAAGGGCCTTTTGAGGATGGAGCGGGTGGCGAAGGAGCGGATGGCCGTTCAGGACCATGACAAGCTCACGCCGCAGCTTCTGATCAACACGCGGAGTGTTATCGCGGTTCTCAAGGAGTTCTTCGGATCGTCCCAGTTGTCGCAGTTCATGGATCAGACCAATCCGCTGGCGGAGCTGACGCACAAGAGGCGATTGTCGGCGCTCGGGCCGGGCGGGTTGTCGAGGGAGCGGACGGGATTCGAGGTCAGGGACGTGCATCACTCGCACTACGGAAGGATATGCCCGATCGAATCGCCGGAAGGCCCGAACATCGGGCTGATCGGCTCGCTGGCCACGTACGCGAGGATCAATGCCTACGGGTTCATCGAGACTCCGTACCGGATCGTCAGGAACGGGCGTATCACCGACGAGGTGATGTATCTTTCGGCGGACGAGGAAGACAAGTACAACATCGCGGAGGCCAACGCGGAGATCGACGGTCGCGGGCGGTTTGTCGAGGAGCGCGTACACTGCCGGTACAAGGACCGCATCAGCCTGGTGCATCGCGAGGACATCCATTTCATGGATGTCAGCCCGATGCAGATCGTGAGCGCCACGACGGCGCTGATACCCTTCCTCGAGCATGATGACGCGAACCGTGCCCTGATGGGATCGAACATGCAGCGCCAGGCTGTCCCGCTGATGATGACCGAGGCCCCGCTTGTCGGGACCGGCATGGAGAGGAAGATAGCGTACGATTCCGGCGCGCTCCTCATTGCGAAGCGGTCCGGGAAGGTGATCGAGCTCAGCGCCGGCAGAATATTTATAGAGACATCGTCGGGCGAGCGTGACGTCTATGAGCTGATGAAATTCGTGCGGTCGAACCAGGGCACATGCATGAATCAGCGCCCCATCGTGAGGCTCGGGCAGAGAGTGAAGGCCGGGGATGTGATAGCGGACGGGTTCTCCACGAAAGAGGGAGAGCTTGCCCTGGGGAAGAACATTCTCTGCGCGTTCCTTCCGTGGCGCGGCTACAACTTCGAGGACGCGATCATCCTGTCGCAGAGAGTGGTCCAGGACGACACTTACACCTCGATCCACATCGAGAAGTACGAGTGCGAGGCCAGGGACACCAAGCTGGGACCCGAGGAGATCACCCGCGATATCCCGCACCTGTCGGAATCCATGCTTCGGAATCTTGACGAGGACGGGGTGGTGATCGAGGCCACGGAGGTCCAGAGCGAGGACATTCTTGTCGGCAAGGTGACCCCCAAAGGTGAGACGGAGCCGACACCCGAAGAGAAGCTCCTGCGGGCGATATTCGGCGAGAAGTCGCTGGATGTCAGGAACACGTCGCTGCGGGTACCGCACGGCGACCGGGGCAAAGTCATCAAGACCAAGATATTCAGCAGGGAGAACAACGACGAGCTTCCTCCCGGAGTGAACAAGCTCGTCAGGGTGTACATAGCGCAGAGGCGGAAGATACAGGAAGGGGACAAGATGGCGGGACGGCACGGCAACAAGGGAGTCATCTCCAAGATCGTGCCGAACGAGGACATCCCGTTCATGGAGGACGGAACACCCGTGGACATTGTCCTCAACCCCCTGGGCGTTCCCTCCCGGATGAACCTCGGTCAGATTCTCGAGACTCATCTGGGCTGGGCGGCCGAGAAGCTTGGATGGCGCGCGATTTCGCCGGTATTCTCGGGCGCCAATGAGGGGGAGATCAAGCAGGCGCTTCGCGAGGCCGGACTCCCGGAAGACGGCAAGACGGTGCTTTATGACGGCAAGACCGGCGAGGCGTTCGACAGCAGGATCACGGTGGGCCAGATATACATGATGAAGCTGAACCACCTCGTCGAGGACAAGATTCACGCGCGATCGGTGGGATCGTACGCCCTCGTAACCCAGCAGCCCCTCGGCGGGAAGGCCCAGTTCGGGGGCCAGAGGTTCGGCGAGATGGAGGTCTGGGCGCTGGAGGCGTACGGAGCGGCGCACATCCTGCAGGAGGTCCTGACGATCAAGTCAGACGATGTCGAGGGCCGGAACCGGACCTATGAAGCCATTGTCAAGGGGGAGCTTATCGAGGAGCCCGGTGTTCCGGAGAGCTTCAATGTGCTCGTCAAGGAACTGCAGGGGCTGTGTCTTGATGTCAGGTTCGAGGACATCGCCGAGGGCAGAGAGGGTTATGAGCTGCTGCTCGCGGAGTCGTCGGGCAAGGGTGACGGCAGCGCTGATTGATGGAAGGCGGGGCGTGGGCGGGTTGATGTAAGTCAATATAAGAGAAAAGAGCAGGCAGGGAGTACTATGCCAGCATACAAACCATTACAACTCCGAGATATCAACGTGGTCTCCATCCGCCTGGCCAGCCCGGACACGATCCTTGGCTGGTCGAAGGGGGAGGTCAAGAAACCCGAGACCATCAACTACCGCACGCTCAAGCCCGAGATGAACGGGCTGTTCTGCGAGCGCATCTTCGGTCCGTCGAAGGACTGGGAGTGCTACTGCGGGAAGTACAAGAAGCCGAGGTACCGCGGGATCACGTGCGAGAAATGCGGCGTGGAGGTCACGCATTCGAAGGTGCGTCGCGAGCGGATGGGGCATATCACCCTCGCCTCGCCCGTGTGCCACATCTGGTACGTCAAGGGGATCCCCGGCCGCATCTCGAGCCTTCTTGACATCAGCTCCAAGGAGCTGGAGAAGATTGTCTACTACATCAACTTCATTGTGACCGAGGTCGATGCGGAGGCGATCGAGGAGCTGATCCCGCAGATAGAGCTGGCGGTGGAGGAGGAGATCGAGGCGATCCGCAACATGAAGGACGAGGACTCGGCGATCGACATGTATTCCGTACCGGCCCTCCTCGAGCAGATCCTTGGACCCTACGTCGCCTCGGAAAGGATAGTCCTGCCCGGCCAGAGCAAGGCGCTGGTGAAGAAGAAGGACAGCCTGACGGCGGACGCGATCGGGAAGATGATCGACGTGGGGATGCTCGAGTACAGCGCGTTCGATGAGGAAGGGCAGGAGGTCCTGGTGGTGCTCCACGAGTTCCTCGAGGCGATTCTGCCGGACTACCAGACGGCCGAGACGGTCATCGACGGGGAGACCGGGGAAGTGATCGTGGAGGCTCAGAGTCGCATAGGCAAGACCCCGGCCGAGAAGATCCTGAAAGCAGGGATACAGAAGCTCATGCTTCTGGACATCCAGCAGCAGGCTGTGAATGAAGCGCGCCGCCAGGAGAACCTGCGCCGGGGCGACGAGCTGGTCGCCGCCATCGAGCTTCTGCCCGGCCTGGAGAAGAAGAAGCTATTGAGCGAGAGCGAGCATCGCAGGCTCGGCATGCTGGCGGACGTCATCCGCGAGCGGCTGGGCACGAATCCCGACGATCTCTGGCAGGCGGAGATGGGCGCGGGGGCGGTCAAGAAGCTTTTGCAGGAAGTCGACCTCGAGGAGGAATCCAAGAGGCTCAAGGAGGAGATCGACAAGAGCAAGGGCGCCAAGCGTGCTAAGTTCATCAAGCGGCTGTCCGTAATCCGGTCGTTCCTTCGAAGCGGCAACAGGCCGGAATGGATGGTTCTCGCGGTGCTGCCGGTCATTCCGCCGGAGCTGAGGCCGATGGTGCAGCTCGAGGGCGGACGTTTCGCGGCCAGCGACCTGAACGATCTCTATCGTCGAGTGATCAACCGCAACAACCGTCTGAAGCGCCTGATTGAGATCAAGGCTCCCGAGAGCATCATCCGGAATGAGAAACGAATGCTGCAGGAGGCGGTGGACGCGCTGATCGACAACGGCCGTCGCGGAAAGGCGGTCACAGGCACCAACAATCGCCCCATCAAGTCCCTGTCGGACCTCCTGAAGGGCAAGCAGGGGCGGTTCCGTCAGAACTTGCTCGGCAAGCGAGTGGACTACTCCGGTCGCTCGGTCATCGTGGTCGGGCCCGAGCTCAGATTGCATCAGTGCGGCCTTCCCAAGGTGATGGCCCTCGAGTTCTTCAAGCCGTTCGTTCTCAAGAAGCTCGTGGACCGCGGCTACGCGCCGCAGATCAAGAACGCGAAAACCCTGGTCGAGCAGATGGACCCGAGGGTATGGGATGTTCTCGACGAGGTCATCAGCGGCAATCCGGTTCTTCTGAACCGCGCACCCACGCTTCACCGTCTCGGCATTCAGGCCTTCGAGCCCGTGTTGATCGACGGCAAGGCGATCCAGATTCATCCCCTCGTCTGCGCCGCGTTCAACGCGGATTTCGACGGCGACCAGATGGCGGTCCATCTCCCACTCTCCCTCGCCGCACAGGCGGAGGCGAGGATCCTGATGCTGTCGGCGAACAACATCCTTCTGCCCGCCGACGGCAAGCCGGTGGTCGGACCCTCCCACGACATGATCCTCGGAATTCACTACATGACGGTTCTGAACGACGAGGACGACGAGAAATACACACGATACGCTCATTCCCTGCACCGTGAGAAGCCGATCAAGCTCGAGGGGCTGAAGTATTTCACCGATGCGGACGAGCTGAAGCTGGCGCACGATCTGGGCGAGGTCGGCCTGCAGGAGCTTGTGAGGGTACGAGTAACGCAGAAGACGGTCGTGTACCCCGGCAGCAAGATGGTGTACCCGGTCGAGAACGGGCTTCTGGTCACCACACTCGGGCGCGTGATGCTCAACAGCGTGTTCCCCGGGGAGATGCCGTTCGCGAACAAGACGATCATGAGGAAAGACGTCACCGAGATAATCGGGCAGCTCCACAAGCGCTACGGAGTGGCGATGACGGTGGATATTCTCGACGAGATCAAGCGCATCGGGTTCCTCTACTCCACCATCGCGGGCGTGACGATCTCGATAGACGACGTGACCGTCCCCGAGCAGAAATGGAGCATGATCGACGAGGCCGAGAAGGTGGTCGAGGGGTACCAGCAGAAGTTTGAGAGGGAAGTCACCAAGGTCGAGAAGACCGTCAAGGACGAGGACGAGAAGAAGCAGAGGATCAGGGAGCTCGAGGAAGAGCGCTACATCAGCACCATCAAGCACTGGACCGAGGTGTCGGGCCAGGTTACCGACCTGATGATGCGCAACTTCAGCAGACTGAATCCTGTATTCATGATGGCCCATTCCGGGGCGCGCGGGAAGGTGCAGCAGATCAAGCAGCTCGCGGGGCTGCGAGGATTGATGGCCGACCCGACCGGAAGGATCATCGAGCTGCCGATCAAGTCGAATTTCCGTGAGGGCCTGACCGTTCTGGAGTACTTCATCAGCACTCATGGCGCAAGGAAAGGGCTTGCGGACACCGCGCTCAGGACGGCGGACTCCGGCTACCTGACCCGCCGACTGGTGGACGTGGCGCAGGACGTGATGATAGTCGAGCGGGACTGCGGGACGGAGGACTATCTCGAGCTTGGCGCCACGATGGACGGGAGGAAGGTGATCCAGACCCTTGCGGAGCGGATCAGCGGACGGGTGGCCGCCGAAAACATGTTCGACGAGGCCACGGGCGAGATAGTGGTTACCCGCGGCCAGGAGATCGACGAGGAGATCGCCGAGAAACTCGAGGCGCTCGGGATCGAGACCGTGAAGGTCAGAAGCGTTCTGTCGTGCGCATCGAGGAACGGGGTGTGCAGCATGTGCTATGGGGTCGACCTTGGAATGGGCCGACCGGTCGAGGTCGGAACCCCCATAGGGATCATAGCCGCGCAGTCGATCGGCGAGCCCGGCACGCAGCTTACGATGCGGACCTTCCACACCGGAGGAGTCGCGGGTCTCGGCCAGTACGACATCACGCAGGGTCTGCCGCAGGTCGAGCTTCTGTTCGAGCTGTTCGAGGCGAGATATCAGAAGAAGGGAGCGGTGATCGCGTCCATCTCGGGCAAGATAAAGATCCACGAGGAGCCGTTCCTGCTCACCATACAGCCTCGCGCGGGCGCCAAGACGAAGGAAGTGACGTTCGACGAGGCCCAGTTCGCCGGGAAGAAACTCCTGGTGAGCGACGGCGACCGTGTGAAGAAGGGCGAGGCTCTGACGGGCGGACTGATAAATCCGCGCGAGATCCTTCAGCTTTCCGGAGTGCGGGCGACGGCGCAGTTCCTTGTGGACGAGGTGCAGGCCATCTACAAGGGCCAGGGCGTCAACACCAACGACAAGCACATCGAGGTCATCGTCCGCCAGATGCTCAAGTTCATGAAGGTCGTCGACTCCGGCGACAGCGACCTGTTGGAGGGAGACCTTATCGAGGCCTACAAGTACGATACCATGGTCAAGGAGTTCGAGAGGCTGAAGCTGGCGCCGCCGAAGGCGGAGCATGTGCTTCTGGGCATCTCCAAGGCGAGCCTGTTCTCGGACAGCTTCCTGTCGGCGGCAAGTTTCCAGGAGACGACGAAGGTGCTGACGAACGCCGCCATCGAGGGCCGGGTGGACAGGCTGACAGGCCTGAAGGAGAACGTGATCATCGGCAGGCTCGTGCCGGTCGGCACCGGTCGGAGCGATTTCAAGTACTTCGTGCCGCACCTCGAGGACCCTGACGAGGACATTCGCCGCGCGCCGGTGCGGCAGGTCGAGATCAATCCCGCGGACTACGACGACGAGGAGCTTCTCGCCCCGCAGCCGAGGCGGTAGAACATCCAGTCCGCAACGAGCAGACGAAATCGGCCCGGGAATCATGCCGGGCCTTTATTTTGGATTTGCCATGGACTTGAAGGAAGCCCGGTGCTTCTCCTCCCATTAGCGGGTGCCGCCTTCAAAATCCGTCCCCGGATTTTGTAGGTGGACCATCTCGAATCGACCTCAAGGGACTCCCATTCGTTTGGATTGCATCGAAACACGAACAAACTCGAGGACGAGTATGCAGGTGGCACCGACCAAGGCTGGAGTGCTCCAGGGTGGCCGCCACAAGCGGAGCGTCAGCGCAGCTTGTGGCGGTCTAGTATTATGATTTACATCTATTCACAAGCTCACGGGGATGGAAGGAGTCGGACGATAATGCGTGGCGCCTTCAAGCGAGCGGAGCGAGCTTGGAGGTGTATCAGCTAATGTAGACTGCGGATCGCCCTGCGGCCTTTCGTGAATTCGAGGTCGCGGGGAAGTCAACATAAGGTGACTGTCCTCTTTACTGATGTTCTCATTCACTCCATATCGATGGTGAAATCGAAGACGTCGTACGCGACAGACTCTATTCCCCATGGAGGGTAGTATTCGCGATAGATGGCCGCTACGCCGCGATAAGTCCCGTCCCCCTCGTAGTAGTTGGTGACCGCATACCAGCCCATATCCGTCCGCCACTGCTCTCCCTCGGGAGGAGTCTGATCGCACACGTACAGCTGCCCCCCCCCGGTAATCCACTCCGGCCACCAAGGCAGAGCAACTATCGCAAGGTTCAGTTCCTCTCCCCACCACCTTCTGTACTCGTACCGGAACTTGGAGCAGTCATAGTCATAGTCCCAGCCGCAGCACTTCTCTGTGATCGGCTCGCCGTTGTTCAAGACGAAGCGGAAATAGTACGCCTCGGGCTGGTTGGCGGATATCGGGAAGTCATTCAGCGGGTCGGTCACGGGAGTCGTTGTGGGCGGTTCCCAGCAGGCATCAATCGCATAGCCCGCGACCACAGGGCCCGGCGGAAGCCAGATATGGTAGGTTCTCTGCACTGATCCGTCGCAACGGAACATGTGCCGTTCTTCGTCCGTGTAGAAGTTGATGTACGCGTTGATGTTCGCGGTCGGAGTCCCAGCGGAGTACTTGCCCGGCCAGTAGTTGAATACCGGCATGTTGGACCCGGATGGCCACCAGGGACTCCAAAGAACCGTGTGCCCGTCCGGGTTCAGCAGCTCCGGATCGCCGACTTCCTTCCAGCTAACATGGAACCAGTTGTTGTCCGGCGGGGGCTCTCCGCCGGGATAGACTCCAGCCAATGACCACCACGGAACAGCGTGCGAACCGTTGAACATGATGATCCCCTTGACGTCGAAGCCGGTGTATTGCGGCAGGCCGGGGAAGGGATGGGTGATACGGACGGTCAGGTCGATCGTGCCGTCGCCGTTATTGTGGATGCTCGTGATCTGCAAGCAGTTCTTGCAGTACTCCTCGAGGAACTTCAGCACGTTCAGGTGGAATCGACCGGATCGAACTGGGATGGCATCGACGCGAGTGTGCGTCTCGTCGAAAAACAGCCTCCATTCGCCCCAAAGACGGTGCACACCGATCATGTCGACCACCTCCTGCGAGAGCGCGCCTGCCTGCTGATCTATGTCCCTCACCGCGGGCGAGGTCGGACTGGACGCGCAGCCGCAGAGAATGACCGCGAATACCGTCAGAATCGCCATGTGCCTCATGGGATCGCCTCCTTCTTACGGGAAGCCCAACGCTGCACTTTCATGACCTTTCTCCCTACAACGTAATCACAAGTCTACCACCCCCCGGGAGTATGTCAATAGTCCAGCATATAAAAATCCGGGGAAAACGGTCGGGGGTCCGACCACACACATCGCTTCCACCTTCGCTCAAGCTTCGGTGGACTAGTCGCGCTGTGTGTGCCACGCGCTGATCAGCCTGGTAAGAAAGACTTGGCCCGGGATGGTTCCCGGGCCGTTGTATTGGATTTGCTATGGATTCGGAGGGGAAGCTCCGGATCCATGCTTTGATTACGTATTCCGCGAACGGCGATCCCCCTGAAGAGCCGGTACGGAGACGTCGGACGGCGTGCAATGCGTCGAAACGCGCGGTCGCCTCAGGGCATGAACAACGAGATCCTGGCAAGCGCCTTTCGCAGACCAGTGAGCGCACCTACGCGGCGGGACTTTCTGGACGGATACGGGGTCTTTATCAGGAGGCACAAGGTCCCGATGACCGCCAAAGCCGCAACGGCGAAGATCATATGCACCAGCGACCCGGTGAGGATCGGGGTTTCTGCCGCGATGTCGCCGGCGGTCAGTGCGCCTGAACCGACGGCGCTCGCGACTGCCGGATTGAGAGTTGAAAGCAGGGAAATCATGGCAATCCCTCCTTAAGAGTGTGTGTGATCCACTATCCAACCCAACGTACTTGCAGATCGACTGCGCCACAGACCCACGTGCGTCGCCTTGAGTGTGACTCACCCCTTTCCTGGCCGCACGCCGGGACACCGTTTCCAGTCCGCTTTCGTTTTCCGACTTAGGGCTCCTCTCCTACTCCTAAAGATACTTTATGAACCGGGGGGGTTCAAGATGCATGGGGGTTTTTCCGGCAAGATTATGGAAAAAGCGCGCAACGGGCGAATCTGCAATCCCATTTCGGGTTATATCTGCATATCCATTCGGGATTTCGGAATACTAGGGGACCCTCGCCGCGATGGCTCCGGCCGGCGCGGTCGTCCACTAAGACCCGACGATCTCGTGTATGGCCTCCTTCTCAAGCAGCACTTTTTCAGAATAGTACTTCACACACCATCTTCGCTCAAACCCAAAGATGAGCGGGGCCCCGGCAAGTCAAACCTGACGCCTATGCTCGTGACGGTGATGCAGATCCGGCTCGTGATCGTGCGAATGCTCCAACCGCTGATGAGTATGAGCATGCGTGTGGTGAAGCCAGACCGGATGCCGGGGATGGTAATGCGCATGATGGTCATCATCGTGGCGATGGCTGTGAACGTGCGTGTCCGCCTCGTGCATGTGAACGTGCTCGTGACGCTCGGTCAGCAGAATCACCAGCCCAACGGCCATTATCAGCCCCGCCACCATCTGAACGGGCTGCGCAGACTCCCCGAGCGCGGTCCAAGACAACGACACTCCGATGAATGGGGCGGTCGCGAAGATCATCTGTGATCGTGTCGCCCCCAGAAGCTGCGCTCCCCTTATATAGAGCACGATCGACAATCCATAACTGAAAATCCCTATGATGAGAGCGAGGCCAAGCACCGGCCAGCTCCGAACCGATTCCTCAACCGCGAGGCCGATCGCGAGGTTCACCGTTCCCGCGATCAACCCCTTTGCAAGCGTCATCTGAGCCGGGGTGTAGCCGTCGATTATCGCGGTCAGGCTGTTGTCGAGTCCCCAGCACACGCAAGCCAGTCCGACAAAGAGAGCACCCAGGACCGTCCCGGCTTCCGAAGGCATCGCCAGAATAATCCCGGCGGCAAGTACGAGGGCTATTGCCAGCCAGGTCCGGCGGTCGACGTGCTCACGGAAGAACGCATACCCGATCGCCGCCGTAGCCACCGTCTCCAGGTTCAGCCACAGGGACACCGACGCCGCCCTCGACATCGACAACCCGATCAGCAGAAGCACCGGACCCAGCGCTCCCCCGAAAATCACTGCTCCCGCAAGTCGCACCACCTGCCGACGATCCCGCCTGAGCTCAGCCGACCCTCCCCTGAACGAATACGGCAACACACCGAGCGCCGCACCCAAATACAGAAGACCGGCCAGTGTGACCGGTCCGACATCCCCGAGAATCGCCTTGCACGCCGGCGTGCTCGCCCCAAACAACGCCGCAGCGAGAAGGCACCAGACTATCGGGACTGTCTTTCCGGATGACTTCATTCGCTCCACCGGGCAATGCCTCAACTGCTGCCTATCCACCCATCCACTCTTGGGCCGCCAGGCAGACCTCCTCGGGTACGCTGTGACCGCCGTCGAATTCATAGAACGTCACATCGTAGCCGCAGTCCAGGAGAAGATCCCTCACGGCGATTCCGGTCTCGAACTCGACCATCCGATCTTCCCTCCCATGCGCAATGAAGACCCTCAGATCGTTGGCCGCGCGTATGTCCTCTTCGCTCAGCAGGTCGGTATCGAGCCAGCCGCCGAAGCAGATCAGCCCGTCGAACAGCTCGTGGTTATGGATCCCGGCCAGGTACGTGTATCCGCAGCCCTGCGAGAAGCCCATCAGGTAGACCTTGTCGATGTTGTAGCGCGATTCCATCTCCCTCACGACGTCCGCCACGAATACCTCGGTAAGCATCCCGACCTCATATAGGATTTCCTCATGGCCGGGAGCCGAGGTGTCCCAACTGTATCCCACCTCGTTCCCGACAGAGAACGGATAGGGCGCGCGAGGCGAGACGAAGATGAAATCGGGGTCGGCGAATCGCTCCCAGAGCGTGATGAACCGGTCGGGATTGCTCCCGTAGCCATGAAGCCCGACCACCAGCGTATGCGGCTCCTCAGGATCGAAATCCGCCGGAAGCATCAGCCTGCCGGAGTGGTACGCGGGAGCTCTAATGTAGAAGATATCTCCCAGACGGGCCTCCTCCTCCGCGGCGGCCGTGGTGATGCGGTCCATGGTGGACGCGAAGACCTCGGTCTCCCTGACCGAATCGAAATCAGGATCCCATTTGACAAATTCGATATCGGTGAAACCCGCGATGACGGCGCGATCGAGATACATCGCCGCGAGATCCGCCTCGCCCATGAGACCGTAGCAGCAGGCGAGATTGTAGATGTTGCCGCCGTCGGTCGCGTTGTACCTGAGGTAGGCGAGATAGTACCTTGCGGCATTCTCCAATTCCTGAGCCTGGTACGCCTCCCATGCGGCCTGCTCCAGCGCGTCGATATCGAAGTCGAGGAAATCACCCGCCGCGGCATCGCGAACATCGATCGACTCGACCCCGGCCCATGAGAGATCGACGACCTCCTCCGCTCCCTCCTCCTGTCCGCCTGCCGGCGCTCCCACGAGCAGGATCGACAGGCCGACCAGAGCCACATACACGCCAAGCTTGCGCATCGCAATCCCTCCGTTTGCTCTCCCGGAATGCGCGAACCTTATCAGATGGCCCGATGGACTTCAAGAAGCTCAGACCCTCCCGCTGTCGCAATCGGGAAACCACCCCCTGCGGTCGGCACCAGGCTGTATGGATCAAGTGAGTAATCCGAGATTTTAGGCCTTAATTTCCGTTAAGGGCTTGCGGATCGCCTCCCTATCAAGTAAAATACACTCAAACCGCTCCTTTCCAACCCTTGGCGCATCAGGCGGCGGTCTGGTGCAAGCTCTAACGAAACCACGCTAGAAGCACCCTCTCGGGAATGCGTACGGTTCCTAAGAGCGGGTTAGGAAGGGTAAAGCGATACACAAAAAGGGGAGAGCCGCAGGCATGCACTCTCCCCTTCGCGTTTTCGCTCCGGTTGCGGGCGGCACCCGGCATTGACATCCCAACTAATATGAAACCGTAGGGGCGAACCTATGTGTTCGCCCTTTTCGTTTGGCCAATCGGAGCACGGACAGCCTGTGTGCTCATTGCCAGCACCTTCGCATTTAGGTATAATGATTCCCAGCAAATGGTTTGCTGGGCGACACAGCCATGGACAGCCAGGAGACCGAGGTGAGATACCGAGCATTGAAGCCGAGACTCGAGTGCTTCGCAGAATCGCTGACAGAGGACATACGGCATTTGCTTCTTGCATATAACGTGCAGTGCGCGTTCCTCGAATGGCGGGTTAAAACCCTCGAGAGTCTCTTGGCAAAGGTCCAGAACGGGGACTATGAAGATCCCCTTCACGACGTAAAGGACCTCGTTGGGGTCCGCATAATAACAGACTATAAGGACGATGTGACTGGGATACTAGAGGTGCTGAGGCTGCACTATAGGACAGAGGTAAGACGACCTGTGGCAGAACGCTCGGAAGCAGACATTTATGATTTCTCATATGGCCTTCCCCACGTAATCGTCCAACCATACGACTTCGACGAGAGTATGAAGCGATTCTCAGATCTGCGAGCTGAGGTACAGATACGATCGCTGGCGGAGCATGCTTGGGCTACGAAGAGCCACGATCTGTACAAGGCAACAGGCGTACCGCCGGAGCTCGAAAGAAGGATCGCACGTATCACGGCTCTCACCGAGCTCGTCGACGACGAGTTTATCAGAATCCGCGATGAGTTTCGGGCAATCACGACACGCAATAAGCTCTTTGTCGAGGGCCAACTCGGGCAAATCTCACTTGATGAGGCCAGTTTGCAGAAGTACTTCTTCGACTCGGTCGATCTGAGAGAATGGGAGAGACTGGGGACGGAGGCTGGAATGCAACCCCACTCCTTTGGCTGGATTGAAGATGCAAGAGCGTACTATGAAGGATACGCTTCCTTTGTACTGCAGATGCTGCTCATGCATCTGAAAAAGATGGGGATTGTGACTGTGGATGAATTCGACTCATTGCTGCAAGGACTCAAGGGCACAGCCTCGGAGCACCTAGCACGATTCGTCAACGCGGCTCATGAGAGAGGCTATAGACCCATAGCTGATCCACTGGAAATCATAGTGAACCTGCTACGCGTGCAGCCGGATCAGGGCCCGCCGCAGTATGCTGTTTGGCTGGGTAATGAGATCTCCGAGTAGCGGGTGCTGGCGACAAGCTGAGTGAGGCCGAAGGCCGAGCGTGCTTGTGTCCAGCATGCTGCAAGATGGCCAGAGGAGGGAACCAAAGCTGCTTGGGGTCGGAAATGCGCGAAATTTCCCCTGCCAAGAACGCCAGTGCTGACTATGTGCTGAAGATCGCGCCGCCAAAGGTCCAGCAGATCGTGTCACAGATAAGAGACCAGAAGAAGAAGGGAACGAGACCCCGTCCTTCGAATTCTCTTGTCGATCGATCCACCCTTCTAACTCCAATCCAGCGGCGCCGAATTCTGGATGCAGTTGCCGGCCTCGTAGACGAGAATTTGTTTGGTCGATCCGAAATGTGCACGCAGTTCGCTGATCTGCTTCAGAGGGCACTAGAACGCCTCAACCTTCCCGCCCGGTCTGTCATTGGTACGGCTATTTACTATAAAAACAGGCAAGAGATCTTCCGCTGGAAGCATGCTTGGGTTCGAATAGACGACGAACTAGTCGATGGCAACGTTGACTCTCTCTTCGAGAATCCTATGGTGCCGCAAGAAGTCAACGTGGCTCCTTATTGGGGGCCAACAGCCGACGTGCCACCTGATCGATTCCTTCGCGAGGACAGAGGGAAACCGCTGCCTTCTGACGAAGATGTCGACAACATATGGTGGCCTGACCTCTGTGCGTGGTTGGACAATGAGTACGGGGAGAGGGTGGCGGACATAGGCTGAGTCCTGTACCCCGCCAGGCATCCGCCGGGTTCGTCCACGCCGAGCCGGGGGCTCACGCCGCCGGGTACGCCGTTGCTCACGCGCGGGCTTCGGAGCGTATTTGCCTTCTGCGGAAGTGAGCGGTCTCGTAGCCTGACTTCCTGCTGGCGTCTTGGATTCGAAAAAAGGGGGACACATTCCCGTAGGGGCGCACCTGCGTGTGCGCCCTCGGCGTGAGGGCGGACACATGGGTCCGCCCCTACGAATCGACACAATGAGTCTGCACATTCTCTCCAACGGACGGCCCTAGAAATACGCCATCGCGGGTTCATTGGTTTCGGCGTCGGATGCGTAGGCGGGTGGGACGGAATCGCAGTTGGGGAACCAACGGATGCGGTCGGCCTCCCGGCCGAGCCAGGTGGAGCGGCAGCGGTTGACGAGGGCCTTGTAGAAGCGGTCGGCGGCCTCGGGGTCCTCGTACTTGATCCAGCTTCCGGCCACACAGAGCCGGTACGCGGTCTCGTCGGACTCGTCCGGCATCAACTCGCACGCGGCCCACGCAATATCACAGGCGATGAATCGATAATGGAAGCGCATTTCCGGCTGCACTTCCTGCGAGATTGTCCGGGTGCGGTCGATTTCCTCGGAGGTGGGGGTGAATCGCTCATAAGTTGTCACGAACCACTCGTAGCGAACCTCGACAGGCGGCAGCTCGGCCCGAAGCTGCGCCATGTCCTCGATCGGGTAGTTCCCCCGCTCCATCGTGTCATCGGGGTACAGCTCCGTCCCCATAAGCTCCATGCCCTTGTATCTCGCGATCTGAGCCGCCTGCCAGAGCAATTCGGCGCGCTCGCTGCGCGCGCGGCTCGTGTCGCCGCCCATGCGGAGCAACGCAAGGTACGTATCCAGGATGGACCGAAACTCAAGGGGATAGTATTCGCGCGCCTCCTGCACGCGACCGATTCGGGTCAGCCTTCGCGCGAGAAGATACCTGATCCTGCGGGCCACGACCTCGGGGGGATCGCCGGGTATCTCCGGGGGTGGCTCATTCCACCGACGCACCTGCGGCCTTTCGCCCGGCCAGGGCCAATTCTCGTCCACATAGGCGATGAGCTCGTCGGCGGTGAGCACGTCCTCGGCCACATACGCCGCGTCCATCCAGTAATCGCCCCTGAGGAACGAATCGAGCGCCTCCTCGAGCCGCCCGAGAGTCAGCCGGATCATGCCCAGCTCCGCGAGAATACGGCGGGTTGGAATTGTGGTCGTGTCGGCGATGCCGTGGGACCACCAATTGATCTCGCCGAACCAGATCTCGTTCGTCGGGAAGGCGTTCAGGGCCCGTTCGAGCATGTCCGCCGCACCCTCAAGATTGCCGTCCCGCATCGCGAACTTGGCGCGCAGCCAGAGCGCAAGGCCCGTCTCGGGGCTCATTTCGAGCCATCGCTGGGCGAGATCAAGCTGCCCGGCGCGATATGCGTTCCAGGCGAGGAGGTCGACGGTCTCGACATCGACCGCGCCGACCGTCTCCAGCGCATTCAGCCAGCGCTCCATGGGGTCGCTGCGACCGCTGTATGATGAGCAGTCATAACTGGTATCCAGATTCACACTGACGAGCTCCCTCACGCGCGGATTCCGCGCCGCCGCCAGAAGCGCCTCGTTGTCCGTCCCGAACATCCTGAATGTCGTCAGACGAATCGCCACAAGCGCGGTCTCATCCCCGGTGGCGTACGAGTCAAGATACCGCTCGATCGCGGGTGCGTAGTTCCCCAGCTCGATTTCAGCGCGGGCCTCGAGGTTGTAGCTCGACGCCGCAAGCCCGATGCTGTCAGCATATCCCTCCCGCGCAAGGTCTCGAACCTGCTCGAGCCATTCCTTCGCAAGCGCCGGATCCTCGTAGATCAGCGTCTTCCCGATCATGTACGCGGCCCAGGTCGAGCGGTATCGCCGATTTTCGGCGGGAAGCCCAAGGACCTCCTCCCATTTCTCCCTTGCCTCCGTCCACCTGCCCTGGTAGTACAGGATCGCGCCCTGCATGTAGAGATCGAACTCGACCGGCAGGCCCTCAGGAACCACGGTCTCCTCCAGGCAGGGATAGCTGCCCAGTTGACGGTAATCGTACGGCAGGTCTCCCCTTGTCTTGACCTCATCTTCGTACCAGGCCCGCCAATTCTCCTGGGTGTTGAGCGCTGGATAGCGCCACCAGGACCGACCTAAGCTGGCTGTGGCATACACCATCAGCGTATCGCGCAGCCCGACATACTCCGTAATGATGCCCTCGCAGACCTCGTCGGGCATGTCCCCATCCCCCAGCGCGAGCCTCAACTCCTCCACATCCGCCACCGATGTCTGCACGTACCCGTCGATGTCGTACCATTCATGGGAGCTCGGGGCAATGTTGCAGGCGAAATCCGGATCGGGCTCCGCAATCGGCATGATCCTGGCGATCTCGATCATCATCTCGGTCTGCGGCGCCCAGTACATCGCCTCGTCGCCGGATACAACAAGATGATTCGGGAAATCGTGGCCACAAGCGGATGATGGGGGAGGATACAGGAGTAAAAAGAGGAGAGTCAGGATGAGTATGGGAGAGATGTGGGGCTGTTGACACAATTCGCGCTTAATCGCGGCTAATGTGGAACCTGTGACACATCGAGCGACACTTCCGTTTCCCTTTCGAACCGGAGCCATGCGACCAACCGCCTTTCGCCGGGAGCTAAGCGATCCCGCATGGGGCCGGACGGACCGAACAGCTCCAGTCGACGGGAGCCGTCCGCCACGACCGGCCCCTCGCTTGCCAGTACAAATCCGTTCAGCACATCGTATGCCAAGAGGCGGGATTCGGCCCAGTTTATTGAAATGAGCACGTCCGAAATCTCCGCAAGCTCGCCGTCATTGACGAGTTCGATATCGACCAGGCCCGATTGCGAATGGACCGGCTCCGCGCGAAGCGAGCTGAGCGGGTGACGTCCCTCCATGACGGCTCGGAGCGTCGGCCAGGGCCAGTTCAGCCGGTCGCTGGCGACCGGCATTCTGTACCAGATCAGGCCGACGAGATTCTCGGGACGATCACGCGTCAGGGCGGAGACAAGGTCGGCCATTTCGATGGGATCGGATCGAATCTCCCTCAATTGCGTGTCCTCGGGCCATGCGAGGAGCGGGCCTTCGGCGCTCAGGCCGATGAACGCACCGTCGCTGTCGAAAGCAACGAGGTATCCGTAGGTCGGCAGCGCCACGCGGAAAGGGAGGCGAAGCCGCGCGGCCTGCTCGATCCACTCGAGCGACCTCTCGGGATCGCAAAGGCTGAATTCATCGTCAATGCTCTCCGGCGCTTCGAGCGAATGGACCTGGAGGACATAGCCGTCCGCGGCGGCGGCGAGCCTCCTGAATTCGCGGTGACGAAGCCAGCTTGGGAGCGCGGTCAGGATCAACGGGACAGGCTCGACGGCCCGGCGCAGGGCCTGAGCCCATACGCGATAGCCGTCGAGCTTCGATTCGGCGCAGTCGAAGTCGATCTCAAGCTCATTCACGGCAAGCCCGGATTCTTCCGCGCGAGAAACAAGCTCTGCCGCAAGCTCGGAGAGCATGGACGCGACATCATCGGTCGCGCTGAACGGGCCGGGGTACGGGCCGATCCGGAGCGCGAGACCTGCAGGAATGCCCGATTGCTTCAGGGCTTCATAATCGACCGAAACCCGCACGATGCTCGGTTGTCCTTCGTCGAAGGAGACTTCCGCGGCGAGAACTACGGCACCTGCCGGCGTGGGGGACGTTTCGGAGATCGCGTCCTGCACCGCTCCGTCCCAGGCTCGCTGCCAGACGTAGACTTCCTGGTCGATGGGGCCTTGAGTATGAGGGACGGGTCGGCTGCAGCCGACCGGCTCCAGCATCGTGACCACAAGGAAGGCGGCCACAGCGACGGATATTTCCAGGGCATTTCCTTTCATGACTACCGAGCTGTCTCGGTGCTTTTTGTCAACAAGGTGCCAGGGGTCTTGACACAGCAGACATCTTGGTGTATATGTTTGGTTGCAGGTACGCGCGGGAGAACCTCTGGTCGTCCGCAAGGATGGCAGCTCCTAGTGAGTGGGATCCTGAGGCCCGGGACCTGCGTTTTTTTATTCGCACGCGCACGGACAGGCAGCCTGTCCGTGCAACATGCTACTCACCATTCGCCGTCGGGCATGACTTTCATGATGTAGACGTCCGTGTTGTATGTGTCGCGAGGATCGACCGGATCTCCCGGTTCGAAATCGACATTGTCCCCAGTGATGCCGCCAGTGATGAACGCGTTGCCGTTATCGTCGCTCCAGACGCCGTACCCATAGTCCATCGCGGTCTCCCCTCCCCACCCTCTCGCCCAATTGAACCAGCCCGCCGAATTGAAGCTGCTGAGGAAAATGTCGGTCTCTCCGTTCGACGCAAGCTCCTCGATCCCTGCTCCGGGATCGAAATCGCATACGCCCTCGAAATTCCCGATCACATAGACCGCATCAAGCCCGCCCGCATGCACCGACCAGCCGTAGTCGTTCAGGTCTTCCGCGCCCCAGACCCGCGCCCACTGATGATCGCCAAGAAAATTGAACTTGCTCAAATAGGCGTCATAGCCTGCGCCGCTCGAGATATACACTTCCGCGCCCGTGCCGGGATCGAAATCAACCATGCCCTCAAAGCGTCCCGTCACATACATATTGCCCTCCCCGTCGGTAGCCAGCCCAAATCCGTAATCGTCCAGAACGCCGCCCCATACTCCTCCCCATTCAAAGTTGCCGGATAGGTCGAACCGGCTGATGAACGCGTCGCAGCCGTCGAGCGCGCTCAGGTAGTATTCATAATCGGGGTCAGGATCGAAGTCGATATCGTCGCCGGCAACATTGCCGGTTACATAGATATCGCCGAAATCACCGACCGCCACGGCGGCGCCATGATCGTAATAGTCGACGAGCGAGTCGCCGCCCCACGAACCCGCCCAGATGAACGCCCCATTGAAATTCAGCGCCATGAGGAAGATATCGGATGAGCCGAGTGCGGTGTGGGAGTCGACACCGGCGCTGGGATCAAAATCGACCGTGCCCCGGAAGCTGCCGGTGGTGTAGGCGTTTCCGAACTGGTCGGTGTCGATCCCGAATCCGTTGTCGTCGGACGTTCCGCCGAACGTTCTCGCCCAGCGGAAATCCCCGGAGGGATCGAACTTGCTCACGAAGACATCATAGCCGCCGATCGAGGAATGGAGGTCCTTCTGGGACGGCGCGGGATCGGGATCGAAATCGACGTTTGTGCCCTTGAAAATGCCGGTGACGAAGGCATTTCCGTCCGGGTCCGCGGCCACGCTGTAGCCGCGATCGTAGCCGGTCCCTCCCCATGTCCTCGCCCAGAGGAAATCGGCGAGAGGATCGAACTTGCAGACGAAGACGTCCATTCCGCCGTTCGAGGAATGATAGTCAACCCCCTGGGGATCGGGATCGAAATCGACGTTGGAGCCTCTGAACACGCCGGCCACAAAAATGTTACCGTCGCTGTCGAGCGCGATAGAGTACCCGTTCTCGTTGCTGCTCCCTCCGAAGCTCAGTCCCCAGCCGGATTCTTCAATGCTGAAATTGCCGTCGGAGATGTCCCGCACACTCGGATCATTGCTGGAGCTGATCCGGACTCGGACGGTGGTGGACGGATCGTTCGGGATCGGATTCCAAATATAGCTGCCCGTGTCCGCGACGTTCTCCTTGATCACGTGAACGTCGGAGATGAAATAGTCCTTTGAATACTCGATGTCGAGATTGCCGGTATAGTCGATGGTTTCCCAGACAATCTCCTGGGATGTTCCCGCCTTCCATTCCTCGCCGCCGTCAGGCGAGAGGACCTCGATCGGCGGATTGTCGATGGTGAAGTCGTCGTCCGAAATATCGAAAATATCCGGGTCCAGCATCGAGCTGATGCGGACTCGCACGGTCTCCGACAGGTCGTACGGGATGTCCTGCCACATGTAGCTGCCGGTGTTCGGGATGTCGATTGCGATTATGTGGATGTCGCCGGCGAAATTGTCTTTCGAGTACTCGATGAACAGGTTGCCTGGCACGTTCTTGGAGACCCATTTGATCTCCCGCGACGTGCCGGACTTCCACAGCTCCCCGCCGTTCGGCTTGACGACCCGGATGAACGGCTCTGTCGAGTCGTAGATCGTGAAGTAATCGTCCGATCTGTCGTTGATGCTGGAGTTCTTCATCGAGCTGACTCTGACCTTGACCGTCTCGGACGGCATGTCGGGGATGTCCTCCCAGAGGAAGCTGCCGTCATTAGGCTCATTGACCGCGATGGGATGCACATCGGTCGTGAAATCGTCCAGCGAAAACATGATAAAGATGTTCCCGACCAGGTTTTCGGAGTCCCACTTGATCTCGTAGTCCTTCCCGACCTCCAGCTCCTCGCCGCCATTGGGCTGGATGACGCTTATCCAGACGGGCTTGTAGTCGAGCACGGGCACCTCGGTGTAGAAGTAACTCGCGAGATTGCCCTCCGCGTCGTTCGGCACGCCGAAATCGTTCGAGTAATCCAGATCGGGATACATGACCTCGATCCAGACGGGGATGGGGTCCATTGAGTGAATGTCGGTCACCGGAATCGCGGTCCGGAACGTGTGGTACTTGAACGCGCTGTAGATCGGCGTCATGTCGACTTCATACGGGCCGGTCCACGCGTCCGAGTAGCATCTGATCTGATACTCCTCGACCACAGTGCTCGTGATCGAGGCCGACCAGTCCCACGGACTGATCTTCAGCCTGACGTGCCCGCCCTTTTCCGACTCACTGATGTAGTAGACGGTGCTCTCGTCCTCGAGCATGACCAGCAGCGCTTCATCCGCGTTCGCCGCCATCGGGAAATCGTTGAGACTCCCGGGCGGATCGGGCATGTTGATGTTGGCCACCCAATGCGCGACTATCGCAAGCTTGAACGTGATTCCCGTGTCGGCGGGGAAGAGCATTTCGTAGCGACGGGTATTGAGCGACTGCGGCGCGTACGAGCCGCGATCGGCCGAGTTCGCGATGAGAAAGTCGAAAGCATCGTCGGTAGGTCCGAGCCCGTCGGCGTAGTACTTGTACGGGCAGAGTTGGGCGGTGGGGACGTACGTTGACGGACCGGCATCGAATGCGTTGTATCCGAACAGCTTCCAGACCGAGCCGGCGCCGGAGAATTCGGGGTAGTTGAACCATCGAGTGTAGCCGTCCGTGTTGAGAAGGAGTTGATCCGACGGGCCGGGAATGCTGAAAGCGTCCGGGCTCGGGAAAACGTCGGAGCCGTCCCCCATGAAAACGCCGATTACATCAAAGCCGGTATAACTCGCACTGAAGAACGGATTGCGGAGGCTTATGTCGAGGGTGGCGGAGATGAAATCCGGCTGGAAGTCGAGATCGACAAGGCGGCCGTACATCTCGAGCGGCGGGCCCGCGACGAAGTGTGTCACGTTGCAGGTGAATGTGGCTCCTCTGAGCGGAACCGCCGCGATGTCCCTGCCGTTCGGATCGAGCTTGAAGTCCCAGATTCCCCAGAGCCATGTTCGTGAGCCGGGAGGTTTCTGCGACATTGCGGAAATCGGCGGACGGGCGATGCCGGGATCGACGGGCGATCCTCCGTGCGAGGAGCCGGCGCAGCCGCAAAAAAGCGCGAGCAACAGAAGCGTTGCCGCCCAACCCGACACGCGTCTCATTGTTGAACTCCCGATCTCCTTCTCTATTCCACGGGATCAGTCGATCCCGAATCCGAACTCGAGCCCGCCGGAACATCCCGGATTAAATCCGATTAAGTCCGCACGGCCAGGGCACAGTTTAACATGCCGGCAAGCCCGCGGTCCAAGGTCCGAATCGAATCAGGCTCATCAGCTCCGTTTCTCAGGAATCTGATGAGAAGAATGTAGCAGAGGACAACGGCGAAAAGGTTCTTGTAGGAGAAGGGGTAGAAATCAAAGACAGGGATAACGAAGATGAGAGCCCAGGCGGCCAGATAGAGCATCCAGTCCAGAGGCCGGGAGAGCCTTTTCAGCATCACCAGAAACGGGAAGATAATCAACACGAGATGATGCGCCCACACCAAAGGCGAGAGCATCATCATGAGGAGAATCAGGACGATGAAGCTGTTGAGGACAACCGCCGGGACGGTCTCCTCACGGCAGAACAGTCTCATTCGAACCGCACACCACATGATCCGGAGGCTGATGACAAGAACTCCCAGTTTCAGGACCAGAATCAGTGGCCTTGACAGGAGAGAGCCGAGCCCGAAGTAGAAAAGCGAGGTGCGGACGAATGAGTCTATCGAATTGTCCCTGTAGCTGGATGCCTGCGCGTTCAGGAGCGTGGCGAGGTTCTGGAAGGACGAGATGTAGCAGTCGTAGCCGTTCGTCAGGATGGTCAGGCCGGTTATGGCAAAGGTGATGACGAGGAACCAGGTCAGCCATCGCCACTGTCGGGCCAGCAGGAACGCAAGGACGAGTATGATCGGCGATATCTTGAGGTGCACCGCGAGGCTCAGCGCCAGGGCCGAGAAAAACGGGTATCTCTCGAACAAGAGCAGAGTGAGAAGCATCAGGTTGGCGATGTGGAGATTGACCTGCACGTATCCGAGGTTTCGGAGTACGGGGACGTTGACCAGGAGGATGAGAGCAGCCAGAAACCAAGCCGCGTTCTTCGGGAAATCGTACTTTCGGAGCGTTTTGCCCAGAAGGACATAGAAAAGCAGAAGCGACAGGTAGTTGAGAATCATCAGGGCGGTCCTGATGAACTCGGCTCCAAGAGGCACGAGGGGCTTCAGACAAACGGCGAGCAAGGGAGGATAGATGTATCTGGGATGAAACGGCTCGCCGTTGTAGAGGTTGAACGCGGCCCTCACATAGTCCGAGACATCGCCATACTCCGACCTCTCGCGGAGGAAGTTCAGATACAGGAACGCGATGAGATAGAACCCCGCTATCTGGAGGAAGTTGCCCCTGTCGACCAGCTTCCGGTCCACGATGTACAGAAGGCTCCCGATCAGCAGCCAGGCGAATGCAACAGTGTAGAGGGTGACATTGAGACTGGAGAGCGGTCCCTCGAGGAACACTTGGGTGAACCCCGCAATGCCGGCGAAGTAGAGGATGGTGGCGATATAGAGCGAGACTGAGGCGGTGACCGCGAGGTATATCTGCAGCACGCTCCTGGCATACTGTCCCGCCCGGTAGAAACGCGCAGCGGCAAGGGACCCCAGAGCCAGGGCTGCCAGGGAAAAGAGCGGCACGAAGGTCCTGATGAAAATCGCGATGGCGTTATCGACGAATTCCCGGGCTGATGGCGCGGATGCACCCTCGGGCATTCCCGCCAGGCGGCTCTCATGGACCGCCATCAGGATTCTGTGACCGAAAAGAGCCGAGAACAACCACACAAGAACGAGGATGATCAGGAGAAAGTCCAGGATGACGGTCAAACGACTTGTCGATGTTTCCCGGGAACCGTTCACGGCTGCAGTCAGTCGGACATTCTAGTTGCTGGGATTGCGCCTGTACAAGGGCGGCGCACCCGGGATGCCCCGGGTCGGATTGCATCGGTGCCGGAATCATTGCGGCAGTGCCCGGCCTGTGGTAAGTTCGAGCGGGTGCGAGATTTAACGCTTTGTCCGACGGCGCCGACCGGAGGGAAGCAGATGACCATCGTACTGGGAATGACTGTTGTCGGTCTTGGCCTGGCCGTAATGTTCGGGATCATCGGCTGGGGACTGGTCGAGATTGTGGTCGAGATGTTCCGCAAGAGAGACTTCGAGGGAATCTACTTCTACGACGGGGGACGGAAATTCCACATGTCGAGCTGGTTTGAGCGTCTGCCGGGGGACAAGTTCTACGGCTACAGATAGGCGGCTCCCTGGGGGAAGGCAGTCAGCAACGAACAATGTGTGGGGCAGACATTCCTGTCTGCCGCTTCGGATGTTCACTGACGGCAGGCTGGAAAGCCTGCCCCACGCATTTGGTCCATTGTGCGGGCAGTGCGCCGGACAGGAATCGTCCGTTTGACACCGCCCGGCGGCCGCACTATGATGCGGATTCCGGTTTTGAGAAGAAACGACCGGGAGGAGAACATGGAGCTGGTAACCCCCCAGAGTCTGGCAGAGACGGTTGACGCGATCAACGAAGCGTTCTTCTACGGAAGGCCGCTGTCAAAGGCCGACAGGGAGAGGGCGGCGAAGTGGATCGCGGGTCGGCAGGGTTTGCCCCGATCGTACGCTGGGATGTTTGCGCCGACCGATCTGGACTACAAGAACGGGGTGAAGCTCTTTACAGGCGAGAAAGTGTCGACAGGAGCCGCGACCGCACACATACTCGGGGAGGAGGCATGCCGTGCGCTGATCCTGCTGGGTGTGGAGACGGATGACGTGACACAGGCCCTGTCGCGCGCGAGTGAGGGGATTCTCTCCAGGCTTTGGAGCTTCGATCGCATCGCGGGGACGTACTGCTGCGGGACCTGCACGTGCTCGTACTGGCGGCACCTTGCTGCGGGCGGCCTCAGGAATGGCGAGCGCGAGCTGGCGGCGGGCATCAGCGATCTCAAACGGCATCGGGACGGCGCCGGACGATGGCGGAGATATCCTTTCTATTACGCGCTGCTCGCCCTGAGCGAGATTGACCTTTCGGTTGCGACCAGGGAGCTGAAGTACGCCGGTCCCGTGCTGGAAAGGCTGGCGGCAAGAACGCCGAGAGAAGACAGGTACGGCATCCGTCGCCACGATCTGGTCGAGAGAGCTCTGGATCGGATCTAAGGAGGGGCGATCGGGTGTGGGGCCGACTTTCCAGTTTGCCGCCGGACGGCAGGTCTTCGGGCCGACTGGAAAGCCTGCCCCACTCCTGTTTTCGAGGTCGGCTTATCGCTCAGCCGGGCTTGCAGTACGGCAGGAGGGCGCAAGGGCTCCAATTTTGTGTAGTATCCAGGAGTCGGTGATCGTGGGTACCCGGCCGGTGAATCCGCGTTTTCGCTTTGACTTTCATTGATGCTGCTGGTAAGGTTTACGCGTTTTCTGCTTAAAGCGCCGTCTGTGGCTTAACAGAGAATCAGATCCATACAAAGGAACCAGGAATCAGACAGATGAACATCTACGTGGGTAACCTAGATTACTCCACAACTGAGGACACCATTCGTGCACTGTTCGAGTCGCACGGCGCGGTCGATTCAGTGAACATCATCACCGATCGGGACACCGGACGTCCTCGCGGCTTCTGCTTTGTCGAGATGTCGAACGATACCGAGGCGCGGGAGGCAATCGCCGCCGTCAACGGTCAGGAGATCGACGGTCGCACGCTCCAGGTAAACGAAGCCCGACCGAGAGGCGAGCGTCAGCGCCCGCGCGGAGGGGGAGGAGGACGAGGTCCCCGGCGCAGTCGCTGGTAGGCCTCGCCTTCGAGACTGGTGATGCTGCTTCCCCGGGGGCCTGCCCCCGGCGGTGAAGTGTGCATTTTCGCCCGCGACGCGGGCTGTTTTTGTTTGCTGCCAGGCCCCCCAGCTCGGAAGGATTGCAGAGTGCTGTCTCCCCGGAGGCGGGACAAGGGTCGGACAGTGGCTGATGCCGCCGCAGCGGGACGTGGACCCAAGACCCCTGGTTTATGGTACAATAGTTGCGAACGCGAATCCTCCAACCCGGAGAATTGGAGGTGCTCGGATGAGTTGGCTGGACAGACTCGGGAAGAGAAAGGAACCGGAGAGGAAGGGACCGGAGAAGAAGGCCGGCGTTGTCCGTACCGTGCCGCCCATCTGCAGCAAGTGCGAGAAGCTGATCGAGAGCTTGAATATCTCGATCGGGGATGTCCTCGAGGAGCAGGGGGCCTGTGTATACTCGGGAAGCGAGGGTCACCTATACGAGCCGCTGTACGAGGGCTCCATCTGCCTGGGCTGCTGGATGATGCTGTGCGACGACTGCCTGGAGGAGATCGTTGACAAGAGCCGATGCCCCAAGTGCGGGGATGTGCTCAGGGCGATCACCCCAAGCCGGCTGCCAAAAATGTAAGAGCGAGGCCGCTTCCGTCAACCGGAAGCTCCACGCCGATCGTGTGGAGGTGTCTATTCCGCGTTTGGGGCCGGCGTGGATTCTTGGGCTCCGCCTCGACCGAGGAATCGAATTCTCCTACATGTTCCTCCTGTACTGCCCACCTGCCTCGTAGAGGGTCTGGGTGATGACGCCCAGACTCGCGTGGCGGACGGTATGCATCAACTCGGCGAAGATGTTGCCGCCGTCCAGCGCCACCTGCTTCAATCGCGCGAGGGCCTCGGGCTGGGTCGCGGCGCGATCGCCGTTGTACCTCCTGCACCGATCGAGATGAAGCTGCTTCTCCTCGTACGTTGCGCGGCGCATCGGTATCTCCTCGGGACGCCAGTCGTCGGCGAGCGTCTTCGGATCGATGAACGTGTTCACGCCGATGATCGGATACTCGCCGGTATGCTTCATGCGCTCGTACTTGAGGCTTTCCTCCTGGATTTTCCCCCGCTGATACGCGCGCTCCATCGCACCCAGCACTCCCCCGCGCTCGCTGATCGACTCGAATTCCTTCAGTATCGCCTCCTCGACCAGGTTGGTCATCCATTCGGTGAAGAACGATCCCTGGGTCGGGTTCTCGCACTTGGCCCAACCGAACTCTCTCATGGTGATCAACTGGATGGCCATGGCGCGGCGGACTGATTCTTCGGTCGGCGTGGTGATCGCCTCGTCGTACGCGTTGGTGTGGAGGCTCTGGCAGTTGTCGAATATCGCGACGACCGCCTGGAGCGTGGTGCGGATATCGTTGAAAGCGATCTCCTGGGCGTGCAGCGAGCGTCCGGACGTCTGGATATGATACTTGAGCTTCTGCGAGCGATCGTTGCCGCCGTAGCGCTCTTTCATCGCGATCGCCCAGATGCGTCGGGCGACGCGACCGATGACGGTATACTCCGCATCCAGCCCGTTCGAGAAGAAGAACGAGAGATTGGGCGCGAAATCATCGATATGCATCCCGCGCGAGAGGTAATACTCGACGTAGGTGAAGCCGTTCGCGAGGGTCAGAGCGGTCTGCGTGATCGGATTTGCGCCGGCCTCGGCGATATGGTAGCCGGAGATCGAGACGGAGTAGTAATTACGCACATCGTGCTCGATGAAGAACTCCTGGATGTCACCCATCATCTTGAGGGCGAACTCGGTGGAGAAGATGCACGTATTCTGCGCCTGGTCCTCCTTGAGGATGTCGGCCTGGACCGTGCCGCGCACGGTCTGGAGCGTCTTCTCGAATATCTCAGAGTATTCATCCTCGGTGGGCTTGCGACCCTCGCGCGCAGTGAACGCGTCGACCTGCTGATCGATCGCGGCATTCATGAACATTGCGAGCATGATCGGGGCGGGCCCGTTGATCGTCATCGATACCGATGTGTTTGGCGATGCGAGATCGAAACCATGGTACAGCCGCTTGACATCATCCAGAGTCGAGATCGCCACGCCCGACTCGCCGACCTTGCCGAATATGTCCGGATTCTCCTCCGGGTCGTGCCCGTAGAGAGTGGGTGAATCGAATGCGGTCGAGAGACGCTTGACCTCATCGTCGCGGGACAGGTAATGAAATCTCGCGTTCGTGCGCTCCGGCGGACCCTCGCCCGCGAACTGCCGCCTTGGCTCCTCCCATGCGCGCTTCAGAGGGAAAACACCGGCGGCGTACGGGAATTCTCCCGGCACGTTCTCGGTGAGCATCCAGAAGAGGAATCGGCCCCAGTCCCAGTAGTCAGGCAGAATCACTCGCGGGACCTTCGTGCCGGCAAGTGTTTCGGACGTAAACGGCTGTCTGATTGCCTTGCCGCGCACGTGATAGACGAACTCGTCACCCGAGTACTTCTTCCAGAACTCCGGCGCACTCTCCAGGAGGTTCAGGCATTCGGGGTCAAGCTCCTCGCGGGCTTCGTGATATACCCTTCGCAGCTCTTTCACAGCCTCATTGGCGGGCGCGGGAGCGTCGTCGGGGAAGGCCGCGGCGCGGCACGGGGGCTCGTCGCCAAGCTCGCACAGCAGGCTGTAGGCCTGGTAGAGCTTCGACGCCAGCCGCGACTGCGCTTTCGCCCACTCGTGATAGTCCCTGACGGTCCCGGCGATCTCGGCCAGGTAGCGAATCCGCTCCGCGGGCACAATGCCGGTCTTCTTGCCCCGCTCCACTTCCTCCATCGACGGTCTCGATAGGACGGAGGACCATCCCACGTTCATCCGCTCGCCGAACGAATCGAGGAGTCTCAGATAGAGGAGATTGATGCCCGGATCGTTGAAGTGATTGGCGATCGTCGGGATGACGGGCAGCTCGTCGTCCGGCGGCTCATGGAACAGCTCGTGGTTGCGGCGATACTGCTTGCGGACATCGCGAAGCGCGTCCTTGCCGCCCGCGTGCTCGTACTTGTTGAGCGCAATGAAGTCAGCATAGTCGAGCATCTCGATTTTCTCGAGCTGGCTGGCGGCGCCGTAGTCGGGGGTCATGACGTAGACCGTGAGGTCGGCATGGTTGGTGATGGCCATGTCGCCCTGACCGATTCCGGATGTCTCGACGAGGATGAGATCGAAACCCGCGGCCTTGAGAAGCCTGATGGCGTCGGGGAGGCATTCGGCGATCTCGCTCACACTGCCGCGCGAGGCGAACGATCGCATGTAGACGCGCTCTCCCACCGCGGCGTTCATGCGTATCCGGTCGCCGAGCAGGGCGCCGCCGGTCCGCTTGCGCGTCGGGTCGATCGACAGAATCCCGGCATGCGCCTCCGGATTGTCGCTGAGGAACCGCCGCACAAGCTCATCGCACAGCGATGACTTCCCCGACCCGCCGGTACCGGTCACCCCCAGCACGGGCACGCGTGCGTCCATCGCCTCGAGCCGCTCGTCGACGATATTCCTGATCTTCTCCGCCTCGTCCGGGACCTGCTCCGCGTGCTCCAGGTATGTAATCGCGCGCGCGGTCTCCAGCGGATGCTTCACATCGAGATTCTGAATGATCTTGGCCGGCGGACGGTCGTCCATCTCCCAGATCGGCTTGTCGCATTCCTCGACTATGAGATTGATCATGCCCTGGAGACCCATTCGGCGACCGTCGTCCGGCGAGAAGATCCGGTGGATTCCGTACGCGTGAAGCTCATCGATCTCCCTCGGCACGATCACACCGCCGCCGCCCCCGTAGAGGCGGATATGGCCGGCGTTATGCTCCCTGAGGAGGTCGTGCATGTACTTGAACGACTCGATGTGCCCGCCCTGGTAGCTGGACAAAGCGATCGCCTTCGCGTCCTCATCGATCGCGGCGCCCACGACTTCCTGCACTGAGCGGTTATGCCCGAGATGGATTACCTCGCAGCCGGTGGACTGCAGGATTCGACGCATCACGTTGATGGCTGCGTCATGGCCGTCGAACAGGCTCGCGGCCGTCACAATCCTGACAGGCGTTCCGGGCTTGTAGGGTCGTGAGTCGGGATGGAAGTCGCCTGTGACGATGTCATCCTTCTTTTCGCTTGTCGCCCTCATCGTAGACCTCTTCAGCCAGAAATCTTGTTTACGATGCCTTCAGAGGAAAGACCCGCAGGTCCTGAAGCACGTCGGCGGCGTACGCCAGACATGCAAGGACATCCTCTCTTGTTATCCCGGGGTAGTTCTCGAGAAGCTCCTCAATCGAGACTCCTCCTCCGAGAAGCCCCATAATGAACTCGACGGACAGGCGGGTCCCCTTGATGACCGGCTTGCCGGCAAGGACCTGTGAGTCAACCACTATTCGTTCTTCCCAATCTGCCATTGCTTTGCTCCGCGGACGCCGTCAACGCCTTGGCATCTACATGTTATCACGCTCTCATCCGGCAAGTGCGTTGCGGCGCCGGATGCCCAGGTTGATTCCTATTCCATCAGCTCCGGCCAGGCCATGTAAAACCTCGACGCGGCCTCCTCATCAGTGCAACCATAGAAGACAGGCCTCTCGCGACCCCAACCGATCAGCTCGAACCCTTCCTCGCCGATCTTCTCGTAATAGAAATTCCCCGCAGACAGGTCCGGGGCGGAAGTCACGAGCTCGCCGGTGACGGGATTGATGTAGTGCACGTTCACATCGCCGTTCTCGTACATATCGTCGAAATCCTCGGGCGTCCCGCCTTTCTTCTGGACGAAGCTGTCGATCGCGTCGATCGCCTGGCTGCAGTAGACCGCGACCATCTGCTCGTCGCGCGGCAGATCGTTGCCGAAGAAGTAGTCGTAGTCGATCTCGGACTGGTAGATGTAAATCCGTTTCACCATCGATCGGACGACAAGCCCCCGACGATCGTCGCGGCGGACATACCACGCCTCGATGTGCGCCTCGCGGCCCTCGTCCCGCGCGGAAACCCAGATATTGCCGGCAAGGTCGCCGTCCGGGTAGTCCGACGGCCCCAGCGACTTCACCTCGCCGCCGGTGTACGGGTTCGCCATCAGCACGTTGAGATGGCCGCTGTCGCGGAGCTCATCGAGACTGTTCGGCGCGCGACCGAACTCGACCATGAACGTGTAGGTCGCGTATTCGGCCGCGCCGTAGTTGCGCGCGACCTCGTCGAACGCCGCACCAAGCTCCCCTTCGGTCCAGTCATGGGAGCCGTGCTGCGCGTATGCGGTCGCGCAGAGAAGCAAGAGGAAGGAGAATGCAGCCAAACAAGCTCTCAAAATGCCGTTCAAAGCCATGTGTGACGCTCCGGAAAGCCGAAATGTGATTATAGCACTCGCGGACAGCGCGATGAAACACTGTTTCCGAGCCGCGCGCGTAGCAAGCGGGTGGGCAAATCCTGCCACCCACCGCGAGTCGAGCGGCGACAAGCACGCTTCCGCTCAGCTTGTCGCCGGCACCCGACTTGCGGGCGAAAAAAAACAGAAGAAAAACGGCAGAAGGTCTTGCGGGAGAGGGAGACTTGTGCGACATTTTGAATGCAAGAGCACACGCAGGGAGCAGGGAAGCTCACCTGCGGAGGAGGAGCGAATGCACAGGCACATTCTTCTGGGATTCGTCTGCGCGACCGTTCTGGTCGGCTGCGGCGCGCGCACCCCTGTCTCGCCGGATGCCAGCGGCCCATCAGTGACGGCGATTGCCCAGACGCAGCCGCTCTATGACGAAAGATACCGCCTCTGGAGCGAATGGACATGGTACATACCGGAGACTCACGACCGAGTCGATGTCGTCCCGCGCCGGACAAGCCAAGTGCATGTGAATGTGCTCAAGTGGCTCGAGGTCGACTGCCCCGACTGCCTGCGGATCACCAACGTGAAGAAGAACGGCGATTCGACAATTGATGTCACGGTTCAGATCAGGCATCCCAAGCCTGGCCATCCGGAGCTGACGGGATTCGATGTAAAGGGAATCATCATGTTCAACGGGTCGTATGAGCTTCGGTGTGACGAGGTATTCAAGCCCTATCCGGACAAGTTCCGGATCAGTTGGAGGGAGAAGGGAGACCCTGAGCTTCTGAATCCCGACGGATACACGATTCGTTGGTGTCCGAGCTACGACTCGGGATCCTCAAGTCCGCTGCTAAGCTACTGGCCGGGCAAGTACTCGAGCGGGACACCCACGGCGAACGTCAATGCCTACATCGATTTCTACACGAGTGAAGAGCGGCACATGTTCACCCATTACGGCATTGCGACACGTGTATATCAGATATACCTTCCGCCGGGCCCGCTCACCGCGGGCTATGCGGTGGAAGCGTGCTGGATGCCGCCGACGAACACTCCAGTGACCGATCCTGTGAACGATTTTCCGATCTCTGCAAACCAGGATGAGCCGTACTATTTCAGATACATCGTCAACAACTATGAACCAATAACGGAAGGCCTGTGTTGCGGGTTTGGCGACGATCCGTGCTTGGATCTGCAAGTTGCCCTCGAGCAGTGGAGCCAGCCGACTGTAAATTTCATTTGCATCATGAGACCCAAGCCTGTCGAGGTGCCTCTGGGGGGGCAGATCATGAACTGCCCGGTATCTTACCCTGAGAGCTACGAGATGTGGGGGGGATACGAATTCTGCGTTTGGCCCGACGGGACGCATCGGGCCGTTGCGGTTATCTACCACAACTCAGGCTGGCCTTACCATATCCGAAGCAAGATCGCCTACACGGTGTTCGACTTCACCGTAGATATGGAATAAGACCTTAAGGAGGTTATCATCATGAAGAGGGCGCTGTTGACAGCCGCAACAATTGCGGCAATGATTGCTCTCGCGAGTTGTGCTGATCGCGGGGGTCGGGCTTCCGGGCCGACTGTCCCGCCTTGGAAAAAGGGGACAGTGACCTATTGATTTTGATTTATACCCTTTCCTTCTCCCTGTCAACCTCCGACCTGCCTCATTTCTCCGGGCGCAGCGGGCAGCCCGAAGCCTTCGCGACGGCGTGAATGGGCACGACCCACGCCCCATTGATTCTCGGCCGCTTCTGCCGTATACTGTACGTATAAAATTCTATGTTATGTTATACGGAGGCCGTCTCATGCTTCGGCACCGGATTCTCCCTTCCCTGGTGCTCGTATCCATCCTGGTTCTATCGGTAAGCTGCGCAACGGACTCGCCGGTAGCTCCGCCGATGCTTCCGGCGCCGCGCGGGTCGCTCGCCGGGCCGGCTGATAACGGTCGATCGCTGTGGGGGATGTGGGAGGTGAGCGTTGACCTCGACGGGGGCACGATCACCGCAGTCCCGATCAGGTCGGTCGATCTCCACTTCAACGTCCAGCCGCTCCTGAAGGAGGGATCCCCCTCGAGCAACCTGACGTTCGCGAACCTCCTCATCGATCCGTCGAGCCACCGCCTGCAGGTCGACATCTCGCTCAGGCATCCCTTCCCGAACCTGAAGCAGGTGCCGGGATTCGATGTGCGCGGGATTCTGTTCACTCGCGGCGGCGAGCTCGAGCTTGTGGCCGCGGACGTCACAATGACGGGGGCGGACGAGCCGCGACTGGCGAACGCGGACGGCTACACCCGCTGGTGGAATCCGCAGGAGTTCCCCGGACCGAGCCTGCTCGGGTACAGCGACGGGCCGTATGGCACGCCGCACGCGGTCGGGGGCTATTTGATCAATCTCGCTGGGTACAAGTATTTCGCGGACGGGCTCGGGGCGCTGGACACGCTTGATGAGCTCGACACGGACGATCGCGGCGTGTTTCAGGCCGGGAGCACGAACACGAGGCGATACTTGATCGATTTCGGCCCAGCGCCGTCCAACTGGGTCATCTTCAACTACGCGGTCGACGCGAGCTGGGGCAAAGTCCCCGGCTACAATCCGGGCGATCCGCTGGTGGTGCCGGACGATTTCCCGCTGACCGCGAACTGCCCCGAGCCGTATCGCATAAGAGTTACCGAGAGCTCGAACACATTCTCCGCCACAAGCGCGAGCGGCACGAGCGGTATGGTGAATCTCAACATCGACGTGTTCGACTGGCAGGCGATGGACCCGATGTCGACCGTCCCGATGGAGGTCAGCGTGGTGCAGGTCGAGGCGCCGATTCTGGGCCTGGGGCCGATCGCTGCGACTGTGGTTCCCGGCAGCGGCGCCGACAGTCATCTGTCGACCTACACCGCATCGATCTCCGGGGGATGTCCCTACAAGCTCGACTATGTCGACATCGTTGTCACAGCCACGAGCTCCGAAGGAGACTACCAGAACGCCCTCACCTACTTCCTCGGCACCGACCCGCTCCAGGCGTTCTTCCTGCATCGCGCGAAGGTGTTGGACGCCGATACCTACGCCAACTGGACGTGGCGGTACAGCAGGCTTCTGTATCCGGAATGGCCCAACCAGGGCGGCAATCCGCCCGATATCGCGGTGTACAAGAAACAGGACATCGTAAGGGCTGCGATGGTGGACCAGGTCAATCCCGATCCGAACCATGAGGGTGATCACAATCCCGACAGCATCAACGAATGGTCGAATGACTACACATCGTATTCCGTCCCGGAGCACTACCATCTGCCGCTCGACATGCTCGGCAATACCGGCAAATGGGACGACATAAACGGAATATGCGTGTCCGACTCGAGCACGCGGTTTTTCTTCACGAACACGAACCCGTACAATGAGATTCCGGACGGGGAGGCGGACCCGCTGTATGCATACGTGGCATGGGTTTCGCATACGTATCTGGGCAACAAGCCTGCCGCCGCATGGAACACGGCGTTTTTCTCCGCGGGCAGCTACCCGAGATACTTCGCGACCGATCCGTGCAACGGGGTGAAGGTCGGAGCCGACTATATCTATCTGATTTTCATCTATGACGTCACCGACCTTGCCGGGCCGAACCCGCAGCCGGACCCGCAGAGGTACATCATCTTCCGCTGGGCGCCGCCATACGAGGTGTCCGACGCGTCTGCGGACTGGCAGCGCGCGCTGAATGTGCCGCCGAACGGGGAGGGGGTGGGATATGTCGACCGTGACGAGCCGTACAATCACCGGCTTGCGGTCGATGATTCACCGGCGCTCGACCGGTTCTACATACTCGACTCCCTGCGGGAGATCGAGGTGGTGGACTGCGATTTCACGGTGGACGAGTTCAGCGGATCGTGGCCGGTGGGCACGGTCATACCGGGCGAATGGCCGACCGGGGTGACAGATATCGTGGACCTCGAGGTTGTGCAGACCCAGCCGCTGGGGACGCCGCGGAACCATGTCGCTGCTCTTTGCGTAATGGGGGAGGCGTGGCGGGTATGGGTGTTTGATTATGACAGCAGCCAGCCGGCGGGTAGCCAGGCGGTTACGCAGTGGCTGTCGGAGGCGTATGCCGGCGCGCCGTGCTCGCTGGATGCGTCGGATGATCCTGTCGAGGCGCACGTTCTGTACAAGAGCGGCGGATTGCACTACGTGACCGTGTTCAGAGATTTTCCGTAGGCCGAAGTCGCAAGGGCGCACACGCAGGTGCTCTCTTATCGATGAAGAAATCAACGGGCCCGGCAGATCGCCGGGCTTTTTTGCGGGCATTTCGGAGGTTGACACCGGAGGGGCGGGAAACGCCCGGAGTCGATTATCACGCATCCCGCATTTTCTGGTATCATCGCCGCGAATTCCATTCCGGGAGGCTCTCATGACCGAAGTACGAAGGTTCACACGTCGCAGGCAGGGCAAGGTCTTCCTGGGGCTGTGCGCCGGTCTCGGCGACTATTTCCGCATAGACCCCATCGTAATCCGATTGGCGTTTCTGCTTGCGTTTTTCACACTGACCAGCGGGCTTGCGCTGATCGTGTTCTACATCATCGCTGCGCTCGTCGTCCCGTACGGCGATGTCGCCAGGTCCGGCTGACCGTCGCGTGCGAATCCGCCCATGCGCGCTGTCTCTCGCATACTGACTCCCCTCGCCCTCCTGTTATTCTGGGCGCTGTGTCCCGCCGCTGTCCGGGGGGACTATGCGCCTGACCATCCCGAGTATCCACGGCTCACGAGCCGCGCTCTCGGAATGGGTGGAGCGACCGCGGCCTGGATTGATGATGCATCCGCGGTCTTCCAGAACCCGGCGGGGATGGGACGAATCCGCTCGCTCGCGATCTCCCACTCACATTCCAGGAATCACTTCCCCGGCGAGATCGAGAACCTCGACCAGCTCGATTGCGATCCGACCGGCTTCCTGATTCCGCTGAATGGGGCCTTGCTCGGCTGGCCGCTCGGGTCGGCGGGCGCGGGCTGGATCATGCAGGGCGAGCTGGGCTACGACTACCGCACCCGTAACGACGAACACGTTCCCGAGGAGCGGCTTTTCGGCATGGGACTCGGCGACCGCTGTGAGGGCGCCGGTTTCCACCTATGGCCGGGCGGTTATTTCGGCTTCGCGCACCGGATGAACGAGTATCTCTTCACTTCCGGCGGGGAGCTTCCCGACTCTGTCACGTGGCGGCGCAGCGGCGAGGGATATTCAGCGGGGATCCAGCAGGTCGTTGTCCCGGGCCTGCAGTATGGCGCGGTTTTCGAGCAGATGGACTACGATTATCTTCCGTTTCGGGACGGGACAAACGGAGAGAGGACGAAGTCGGTCCGGTCCGGTTGGTCGATCCGCCCGACTGCATGGCTGCTGATAGCGCGCGATGTCGAGACGTGGTCGCGCAGGGAATTCCCGTCGCGCGATGAAACCGACCTGGTGCGAGAGTACTGGGGCGTCGAGATCAAGCTTGGGCGCTGGTTCGCGGTGCGGTGGGGCTCGTTCGACGGCCATCCGACGTCGGGGTGGTCCTGGCAGATCGGCCCGTGGCGGAGCGATTCGGCATGGGTCGACGGGTTGATGTACGAGATTGTGTCGGGTTTTCCGGAGGATGCCGCGCCGATCTCCGACGCGCATGATATTTCCGATTATCATCCCACCGGGTTCAATCTTGGCGGTTGAAAACGCGCTTGCTGATGCGCGCGCTTCAGAACCGCGACCGTGAGGGAGCGGACACGTGTCTCCTGCGACCAGTCAACATGGTGGTGAAAGTCGCGGACCCGCTCCCTTACGGTCGCGGCTCGGAATGACGCGCGCGCTTCAGAACCGTGACCGTGAGGGAGCGGACACGTGACTCCTGCGACCAGTCAACATGGTGCTGAAAGTCGCGGACCCGCTCCCTTACGGTCGCGGCTCGGAATGACGCGCGCGGTTCGGAAACTAAATGCCATTCTATCGGCTTCAATCCCATTAACCCGATCCCGCTTTTCATGCCCTTTTCGCACCATCCCGGCTTAACTCTTATCTAATCTCCACGACCTTTCCCCCTCGATACTATGGTGTGGCGCTAGGCGTCCACTGGATCATTATGGTTACTTTGACAAGACTTAACGGCAGCGCCGTCGTGATCAATGCCGAATTGATCGAGATGCTGGAAACCACTCCCGATACCGTCGTCACCCTCACCAACGGCAAGAAGTTCCTTGTCCAGGAGCACGCGGATGAAGTGGTCCAGCGCATCATTGAATATCGCCGGTGCACGCTTAAGAACCTGATCTACTTCCGGGAGGAGGTGGATTCGTAATGGATATCTCCACCTTGCTCGGGCTTGTTGTCGGAAGCACCCTGATACTGTGGGGAATGAGTCAGGGCGGAAGCGGCCTCGCACTCTTCTTCAATGTCCCCTCCATCGCCATAACGGTCGGCGGCGGCGTGTCGGCGGTAATGGTCTGTTTTCCGCTGCCGCAGGTCATCGGCGCGATGAAGGTGATCAGGAACGCGTTTCTGCCGCAAAGCCTCGACACATCAAACATCGTCGGTACGATCGTCTCCTTCGCCGAGAAAGCCAGGCGTGAAGGGCTTCTTACCCTGGAAGAAGACGCCTCCGAGCTGAACAATGAGTTCCTTCAGAAAGCGATTCAGCTCGTGGTCGACGGGACCGATCCGGAGCTTGTCAGGGACATCCTCGAAATCGAGCTCGCGTTCCTCGAGGATCGTCACAAGCTGGGTCGGGACATCTTCGAGATGCTCGGGATGTTCTTCCCCGCGTTCGGGATGATCGGGACCCTGATCGGACTGATAGCCATGCTCGCGAACCTCGACGATCCGTCTTCCATCGGCAGCGGCATGGCAGTCGCCCTCATTACCACCTTCTACGGCGCTGTTCTTGCCAACTTCGTCGCCCTGCCCATCGCCAAAAAACTGAGCGTTCGGAGCCAGGAAGAAGTCCTCATGCGGCAGGTGATAGTCGAAGGCGTTCTCTCCATCCAGAATGGAGAGAACCCGAGAATCGTGCACGAGAAGCTCAAGGCGTTCTTCCCGCCCAGGTTGCGAAAATCCGACAAGAAGGATAAAGAGGAGGAAGGTTAGTCGGTGGCCGGAAGGAAGAAGAAAAAGGCTCAGGACCCGGCGCTCGGTGCTCCCCTGTGGATGATCACCTACGGGGACATGATGGGCCTGCTTCTGTGCTTTTTTATTCTCCTCTTCAGTTTCTCGACCCTTGACCTTGTCAAGTTCCGCAGCGTGATTGTGGAGCTCCAGGGCGCCCTCGGCGTCCTGTCGGGCGGACCGATGGTGCTGAATCTGGGCGACATCCCGGCCAAGCAGCTTACCGACAACCCTTCCGCCAGCGCACGGCAGATGGAGAATATTGAGGAGTCGATCGAGAAAAAGGTTGAGGAGGAGGGCCTCCAGGGAGCCATCGAGACAACACTCGACGAGCGCGGGCTGATGATCCGTTTCACCGACACCGTACTGTTCGACCTCGGCAAGGCGGACATCAAGCCCGAGGCCGTTCCGGTGCTGGATGTCGTCGCGGAAGAACTTGCCGGCATCTCGAATGCGGTTCGGGTCGAGGGTCACACTGACCCGACCCCGATTCGCACTGCCGAGTTCCCGTCGAACTGGGAGCTTTCAACCACCCGCGCCACCGCCATCGTGCATTTCCTGATCGAGTCCGGCGGACTTCCTCCCGAGAGACTGAGCGCGGCGGGCTACGCGTTCTACCATCCGGTTCTGCCGAACAATACGCCCGAAAACCGCTTGAGAAATCGCCGGGTCGACGTGATCATTCTCAAAGAAGATGAGGGGCGCCCGACGGGGATTGAGGACTTTTCCGAGGGGCTGGGGATCAGCGGACCCGAGCCTGTGGACCTCCTCGAAATCAACCCGACAGCCGCTCCGCCTGCCGAATCCTCCGCTTCACAGGGAGGATCCGACGGTGCTACGTCGACCGGCTCGACATCGGGCGCGAGCGGAGAGGGGGCCGCGGGGAGAAGATGATCTCCTGAGAGCTGTCTCGGGCCGGTTTTCCGGTCCGGCAAACTACCAGACCAGGATTATGCGAGGACTTGAAACCATGGCGGATAACGACAAGAGAAAGAAGGACGAGGGAACCGAGGATTCCAAGGAATCGAAGTCGGAATCGAAACCCGGCAAAAGCGGGGTGCTCCCGATTATCATCGGCGTTGTCATCGGGATCGTTCTGCTTGGGGGAGGGGGCACTTTTCTGTTCATGCGGATGAACTCGGCCGGTGCGGTCGAGGACGGGGAGGAAACCCCGGCGCAGGGGCCCGTGGAAACCAATATCTACTTCGACGGTTTCGCGACCAACATCGCCAACCTGGCGGTCTCCGACCAGTACGATTACTTGTACATCAAGTACGGCTTCGATGTCGAGGTGAGCGATAGTACCGTCATCTCCGAGATCGTCGCGGAGCTCCCCAAGATGACCTCCCTGGCTGCTGAGGTCATGAGCAATCGCAATTACACGGAAATCTGCACTCCCCAGGGAAGAGATCGTCTGGCGAGGGAAGTGATGCGCGCCCTGAACGAGGAGCTGGAGTCCGGCGAGGTCATCGGCGTGTACTTCCATACTTTCGTGGCGCAATAACTTCCGGACTTCCTGCCGCGAACCTTGTGGCCTTTCCCTCGATTGACGATATAATTATAGACAGGTCTCATGACCCTTCGGTCTGGCCGGAAGGGAGACGTGTTGCATTATGGCTGAGATTCTCTCACAGGAGGAGATCGACGCTCTTCTGTCGGCGCTTGATGTCGAGGAAATACCCGAGGAGGTGCCCTCAACGAAGGGCACCAGGCGGGTCAAGGATTACGATTTCAAGCGACCGGGGAAGTTCTCGAAGGACCAGATCCGCACGCTCCACATGATCATGGAGTCGTTCGCGAGAAGCTGGTCCACACTGCTTTCCGGCAAGCTACGTAGCCTGGTTCACGTGGATATCGTCTCCATCGATCAGCTCCCGTACGAGGAATTCATCAAGTCCACCTTCAGCCCGTCCGTTATCGCTGTCATCTCGATGGAGCCACTCGAGGGGAACGCGATTCTCGACATTTCGCCCCCCGTTGCGTTCTCCATCATCGAGAGGCTTGTCGGGGCCACCGCCAGCGGTCCCACTCATGTGAGGGAGCTTACGGAGATCGAGGAGGCGCTGATCGTGAATGTCGTGACCGACGCCCTGCGCGTGCTCAGGAACGCCATGGGCGATGTGTTCCAGGCCAACCCGAGGCTGGAAGTGATCGAGTACAATCCCCAGTTCACCCAGATCGTTCCGCCCTCGGACATGACCCTGTTCATCTCCTTCGAGATGCGGATCGAGGAGAATCGCGGTATGGTTGGGTTCTGCCTGCCGCACATCGTCCTCGAGCCGATCCTTGCCGATCTCTCCACCGAGCGGTTCTTCAGGCGGGCCAAGGAGGATCAGGAGGAGCACAGGAGCCGGGCGGAGACAGTCCTGAAAACCCTTGGATCCACCTCAATGGATATCAGGACCGAGGTCGGCGTTGCCGAGCTTACCGTGAAGGAGATTCTTGAACTCGCTCCCGGAGATGTGGTGACTCTGCTGACGCGCCTCGACGACGTTTTCAAGGTTTATGTCGGTGATGACCCGAGGCCCCATTTCGTTGCCCGGCCGGGGCGGATCGGTCGTCACAAGGGTATCGAGATACTGGATTTCTACGAGGAGTAGCCATGGGCCTTTCACAGGACGAAATAGACCGGCTGATGAGCGCCTCGCCGCCCCCCGGCGGCCCCGCAGCCGATCCAAAAAAATCCGTGCTCGAGCGGCTGGTGATTCTCTACACCCAGGCGATCGAGAACATTGTCCCGGTTATCGTCAGCACCGAGAGGGTTCGGGTCGGCTCCGACACTCCGGAGAAGGGCAGGCTGGCCGGCCTGGTCGGGTCTATGCCCGGCGACAAGGTGCTCTTCATGTTCGGCGTCCCCGCTCTTTCGGATACCCCGATCATCGGCTACATCGCCAAGCCGCTGGCTCTCGAAATGTCCCAGCGAATGATGGGACAGGAGGGCGCCGAGGAGATCAACGAGGCGCTTCTCTCGGCGCTGAACGAGGCGTTCAACAACATACTCGGAGCCTACGACTCGTCTCTCAAGGAGGAGTTCCGCGTCGAGGTTGAGCACGGCGATCTCAAGTTCCTCGAGGGTGGAGGAGTGGAAGCCATCCGGCAGGAGGCGGGGATAAGTCCGGACTCGGAGTCATGGCATGTGCCCATAACCACAGGAATTGATGACGTGACCGGTTTGACCGGCTTGATCATCCCCGATGCCTGCCTGGACGATCTCCATGCAAAGCATCCTTCTTCGGTAAAGGTTGAAGCTCCGGTCGCCGCCGCTGCCCAGACTGTGTCTCAGCCGCCGCCGCGTGTAGAAGCGGCCCCCCGCCAGGAGTCGACCCCTCAGCCCATTGTCACCCCCGCGGCCCAGGCCGTCGACACCGGGATCGAGGTCGCCAGGTTCGAGGAGCTCCAGCCCCGCGTGACTTCCGGCGAGCCCAGGGGAATCGATCTTATCCTTGATGTCCCCCTCTCCGTGACCGTCGAGCTCGGCAGGAAAACCCTGTCCGTAAAAGACATTCTCGGGCTGGTTCCCGGAAGCCTCGTCGAGCTGGAGAAGCTCGCCGGCGAGAATGTCGATCTGCTCGTCAACGGCAAGCTCTTCGCCAGGGGCGAGGTTGTCGTGATCGACGAGAACTTCGGCGTACGAGTCTCCTCGATCGTCACCCCGAAGGAGCGGATCGAGCGCCTGAGCGGGTAGGCCGGCCTTCCTCTTGAGAACGTCCACATGCTCGAAGACTCGCATGTGGACGCCACCCACCGAGTTGGCCAAGGCCATCGTCGGGCAGGAAGAGATAACTTGTGTGACCGGTGATGTAACCCGGGAACCCTTACGGCGATCGTCATCCATTCTGCTGGGCGCTTGGCGGGTTCCCGGGCTACCTGCGGAATCGGTTATGATACAATCCCAGCCATGCCGACCGCACGTGATCTGATGGACCGAATCTCCGCCGAGATGGCCAAGGCCATTGTCGGGCAGGAGGAGATAATCTCGGGCCTGGTCGTCGCAGTGCTGACCGGCGGACATGTCCTCATGGAGGGCGTGCCCGGCATCGCGAAAACCCTCATGGGACGCACCCTCGCGATGACCCTCGAGGCCGACTTCGTCCGCATCCAGTTTACTCCCGACCTGATGCCGTCCGACGTGATCGGAACCACAGTCTTCGATCCCCAGCGCGGTGAGTTCCGCCTCAAGAAAGGACCCATCTTCGCCGAGGTCGTGCTCGCCGACGAGATCAACCGCACACCTCCGAAAACCCAGGCCGCGCTCCTCGAAGCCATGGAGGAGCGCAGGGTCTCCATCGAGGGAGTCGAGCATCAACTGTCGCCGATCTTCACGGTGCTTGCCACCCAGAATCCCATCGAGTACGAGGGCACCTACCCGCTTCCGGAGGCCCAGCTCGACCGCTTCACCTTCAAGCTCGTCGTCAGCTATCCGGACAGGTACGAGGAGCTCGAGCTCCTCAAGCGGTATCACGCGGGCTTCCAGTCCAAGGACCTCGAGGCAGCCGGAATCCGGAAGGTCGCCGACCACCAGGACATCGCCTCTGCCCGCGAGGAGATCCGCTCGGTCAGGGTGGACGAATCGATCCTCGGTTTCATCAACGAGATCGCGCGTTCGAGCCGTGAGGACGACGACCTTCTCCTCGGCGCGAGCCCGCGCGCCGCCATCACACTCCTCCTGACCGCCAAAACCCTCGCAGCTTGCAGGGGAAGGGATTTCGTGGTCCCCGACGATGTGCAGGAGCTTGCCTACCCCACCCTCCGCCATCGCCTCCTGTTGCGCCCGGAGGCCGAGATCGAGGGCATCCGCCCCGACGAGATCATCGCCCGGATACTGGACAGGATACCAGTGCCGAGATGACGATCCGGATACTGGCCCTAGATATCAAGAAAAATCGGTATCATATGATAGCGGTCTTGACAAAAGCGCTATCATGTGATAGTATTTCTGTGGCGGGCAATCAGGGCCCAACCGGGAGTCCGCAATGACTTCGAACCAGGAGGTAGAGGAGTTCCTGGCACAGTTGAGGTTGGCAATCGCTGAAGGGCGTTATCAGCTTGTACCCAGAAAGAAGAACCTCGACGACATAGCGAGACTTGGATTGTCTGTTAGGATGGCCAAGTCGATAGTGATCGAATTAGCCCCGGAAGATTATCTCAAGGGGCCCGAGTGGGACTTGGACGGATCCGAGGGTGATGTCTGGGTATTCGGAAAGATCATTGAGGAAACGCAGATATACATCAAGCTGAAGCTGGAAAAGGGCAATGTGAAAGTGCTGTCATTTCACGTTGCGGAACGCAGACTGAAGCGTCCTCTTGGCGACAAAGGAGCCGATTCATGAAGCTGTACTATTGTGACAATTGCCGGGATGATGTTGAAACTCGCGTGATCGAACGTGACGAGGAATTCCCCGTCAGGGGTGATCCGGTTAGGGTGAAATCTAGTGTCCGCGTCTGCAATGTCTGCGGTGAGGATATTTTTGACGAAGAACTGGATTCCAGGAACCTGGAGACTGCGTTCGATGTTTATCGCGAGAGACACGATGTGATCTCATCTTCAGAGATCGAGGCGCTAAGGGAGAAATATGGCTTGAGCCAGCGGAGTCTGGCGGCGCTCCTGGGCTGGGGAGAGGTGACGGTCCACAGGTACGAGAGCGGCGCTATCCCTGATGAGGCCCACAACCAGATGCTCAGGCTCCTTGGTGATCCGCGAAACGTGGCGAGTCTCTTCGAGCGGACCAAAGACAGGCTGCCCGCAGCAGCCGGGAAGAAACTGGAGGCCAGGTTGGCGGAGATTCTTGAGGGCTCGGAGACGTCACGAAGATGTCTCGAGACGCGGCGACTGGAGCAGCGCTACCCCCTCGGCCCACTCACCGGCTACGTGAGATTCTCCGAGGATGTCCTCAAAGACATGATTCATTTCTTCGCGTCGCGAGAGTCCGGTGTCCTCAAGACCAAGTTGAACAAACTGTTATTCTATGCTGATTTTCTCCATTTCCAGCTCCACACAGTCTCCATCTCAGGTGCGACCTACGTACATCTGCCTTACGGTCCCGTGCCGGACGGTTACGAACGCTATTTGTCATCCTTGATTGAGGATGAGCTCATCCAGCCGAGGGAAGTCGCTTTTACTGAGGAGATTACCGGAGAGTATCTTGTGGCCGCCCATGAGCCGGATATGCGGTGGCTGCGTGACTCCGCCAAGACCGTCCTGAACGCAGTCTACGAGCATTTCAGGCATATGGGCAGCAAGCGGATTTCCGACCTGTCTCACGACGAAGAAGGCTACAGACAGACCAAGCCCGGCGAGCCGATCTCCTACGAATACGCCGACAGACTGAAGGTCAGTATCCCCGTTGACGGCATCTGATACAATAGCCCTCCGGCAATGCTCAACAAACGCTTCCCGGTACACATCCGCTACTTCCTCATCGCTTTCATCTTCTGGCTCCTCTGGATGGTCGCCTGGGTATATGTGCCCGCCGGGGAGCTCATCTGGCCCCCGCTCAAGTGGATCTTCATCGTGGTCTTCGCCCCCATCGGCCTGATTCTCCTTGGCGTGCTCTCCGGCTACAGGGTCGTTCTGGACGGTGAATTCCTCCGCTTCGGCTTCTTCCCGTTCGTCAGGAGGCTTTCCCTCTCAGACGTAGCCAGGGTGAGGAAAGGTGCTGTGTATCCGGTCAGCCTTTGGCGCACGGGCGATTTCGTAACAGTCGTGACTGTAAAGGGCGAGGAGGTCTCGTTCCCATGCAACAACGCGAAAGAGATCATCTCAGCGATAAAGCCATATCTTACCGAACAATAATCATTCCCCGGAGGTCTCAAGTTGGGACCCCTTTTTGCCCGCGAGGGGAATGTGTGAGTTCACGGACTCGGAGGCCTGCAATGCGATCACTTGCCAGTTTCTTCTGCATGATACTGCTGATCATTCTCGCGCTTGGTCCCGCGAGCCTATCTGCAACCGAATCGGAATCAGCCGATTTCACCTACTCGCGATCCGGCCTGTCCCGCGATATGTCACCGGATGTCGGCGATGCCGATCTGCGCGAGCTCGTTTCCGGAAACACCGACTTTGCATTCGATCTGTACCACGCCATCAGTGACGAGGCTGAGAATCTATTCTATTCGCCCTACAGCATCTCGGTCGCTCTCGCTATGACCTATGCCGGCGCGAGAGGAAACACCGAAGCCCAGATGCGCGACGTGCTCCATTTCACTCTGGCCCAGGAGTCCCTGCATCCCGCACTGAACGCGCTCGATCTGGAAATCGCCTCTCGCCGGGACCAGGTGTCGGCTTCGGGAGGCGATTCGTTCCGCCTGAACATCGTCAACTCCATCTGGGGACAGAATGAGTACGAATTCCTTCAGGAATTCCTTGACCTTCTCTCCCTCAATTACGGCGCCGGGATGCGTCTGCTGGACTTCGTCGGCAACGCCGAAGGGTGCCGAAACACGATCAACCGATGGGTGGAGGAACAGACGCAGAATAGAGTACAAGAGCTGATTCCCGAGGGCGTCATCGATCAGCTCACGAGGCTGGTCCTGGTGAACGCGATCTACTTCAAGGCATCGTGGGTGCACGCGTTCGAGGAGGCTGCCACCAGGGACGGCGATTTCAGACTTATCGACGGTGGCGCGGTGACTGTGCCGATGATGGAGCAGACGGAGTCGTTCAGGTTTGCCGAGGGCGACGGGTGGCAGGCGGTGGAGCTTCCGTACGTCGGCGACGCGGTCTCGATGGTCATCATGCTGCCAGAGGCCGGCCGGTTCGAGGAATTCGAGAATGATCTTGACGCTGAAAGCGCCGCAGCTGCTATCAACGCCCTGGCGAGCGCAACGGTCCACCTTACCATGCCCAAGTTCGAGTATGACTGCGGTTTCTCCCTGAAGGAGACCCTTTATCGAATGGGCATGTCCGATGCGTTCATAATGGGTGCGGCCGATTTCTCCGGTATGGACGGGACCCTCAACCTCTACATCTACGAGGTCGTCCATAAGGCGTTTGTCTCGGTTGATGAGCAGGGCACCGAGGCCGCCGCGGCCACCGCTGTCATCATGGCCGAGAGAGGTCTCCCTGGAGCCGTGGAAGCAATTGAGTTCAAAGTGGACCGCCCGTTCATCTTCCTCATTTGCGACATCCCGACCGGCTCAATCCTCTTCATCGGCCGCGTCATGAATCCGTCGACGTAGATTTCTCCCTTCCGAGCCGCGCGCGAGGCAAGTGGGTCCGTCGCTTTCGCAACCATCCCCCTTTCACGCCGCACCCTTTTCATGAGACAATCATCGCATCCGCCCTCGAGGAAATCACGCCATGCGACTATCCCCGACAATCCTCGCCCTCATCCTAATCGGCTGCACCCGGAGCGTCTCCGCGATAACCCCGTACGATCCACCCGACCCGCCCGGCTTCAAATCCTCCGACCGACCTGTCCCGCAATATCAGGTTTGGGCCGACGGCACGCTCTCATGGGACTTCGCCACGGAGACCCTGGCGTTCATCCCTGCCCGCGCCGCGGACGCGCACTTCGATGTCTGGCCGATGCTTAATCCCCCCAGGTGCCTGGACTGCGTCGCGCTGCATGTCCTCAGCCACGATAAGGTGCAGAAGCTGCTCACGGTCGAAGTCATTCTCAGGAACCCGACCGGCCTTTCGGGCTGGTTCGTGCGCGGCCTGGTGATTCCCGCCGATCCTTCCCGCCCCGAGCTGCTGGACCCTGACGGCTGGTGGCGGCCTGCGGACCTGCCGGACACCGCGCTCCCGGCGCCCTTCATGATATTCGCCGGCGATCAGCCCGACATGGAGTTCGGCCCCGGCGAAAGCCATTCAGCCACGTATCACTTCCACTACACCGAATTGAGCGATTTTGTCTCCTGCTCGTACAGGGTCATCGTGCGATTCCCCAAATCCCCGGGCGAGGTGAATTTCATCGGCGACGAAGAGATCCATGGCGCCTACTCCACCGGTGGGGGTTTTGTCTCGCTGAGGGCCGACATGCGCGCCGACATCGACGCGCCGGCGGTCACCATGACGGCCACCAAGGCCCTGGAGGGCATACTCGGCGCCCCGGTGAACATGCGGCACGAGTCCGCCGACACCTACCTGGGATGGCTCTGCGGCGAGGTCACAAGTGCGGATACGGCCGACCTGTGGGTCATAGCTGAGATGTCCGGTGTCGAGCACGAGCTTTCGTATTGCATCGAGATTCCCATTCTCGATGTGGTGCCCCAGCCGAATCGCGAATTCCCGATCGTCGGACCCGGCGGCGCGGTGTTCGTCGATCAGCTCACTACGGGCATGACGCCCGAGCAGACCGAATTCATGGCAACGCACTGCGTCGGAAGCCAGAAACTCGTGAAGACTCTCGCCGATTCAATTCGCGCCTACAATCCCGACTTCATCGTATTGCAGTACCATCTCGCCTTCGGCGCGGGTGATCTCGCCAACATCTACGGCAACGACTGGGTCACCAATTGGGAGTTCGAAAACGCGCAGGAGGATTTCTTCGAACACAGAAGCTGGTCGACACAGCCCCATCAACGCGTGCTCCAGCAGGACTGGAACTGGTATCTCACCGATCCCACGAGCGACTGGGTCAACTATTTCATAGGCAACACCATCGAGCGCATGGATCCTCTGGGCGACCAGTTCGACGGCGTGTTCGCGGACTCCGCAAGCCAGCCATGGAATACCGATCCCGAGAAATGGTGGGAAGGCTCCGACGATCCGCACGACATGTTCAACTATTGGACCCCCAAGACACAATCCTTCTTCGATACTGTATCGCACGCGTATCACACGCTTCCGACCTATTGCTATCTTATTCCCAACGCGGGCAGCTATGTCACAACCATCTCCGATATCACCTATTACCAGTGCGACGGCGTCATGATCGAGGGCTTCTGCCATTGGGGCCCCGGCAGTTATTTCACCGAGGAGGACTGGCGCCTTCAGATGAGTCGCGCAAGACTGCTCGCGATCATGGACAGGATCATCCTGGCCCAGACCGATGTCGACGTCGAGGATACCATCGACCGGAGCTTCGTCCATGGCTCCTACATGCTCCTGCTCGACAATTACACGTATCTCAACATGCTTGGGCCGTGGGGGCTACAGCCGCAATGGTGGCCTGAGTATCACTGGAACCCAGGCCCGGCGATGGAGGACTGGATGACGATCAATGATCTTCAGGACGCGGGCGGCTGCTACGTCCGCCACTACGAGAACGGCATCGTGATCGTCAACCCATCCGGCGAGACCAGGTACTACACCACAACGAAGATGTACTCGCACTCGATGTTCGCCGAGGGCGGTCTTCTCCCGCCGGACGGCATCCCCACCGGCGTCGCTACCGGCCCCCTGATCGACCCCGGCGTCCAGGAGATCCTCCCTTACTCCGCCTGGCTGGGAATCGGGTGATTCCCGCCTTACGTAGCATGCGCATCCTTGCGCATGTCCTCCACTCGCAACCGACTGGACTCACCGCAAGGCACGGTTCACGGCTGCGAGTGCCGTGTGCGCGCGCAGGTTTGATTCTCTGCCGGCGGGTCAGGGTGAGATGAGGCCGATCTTGTTGGGGGGCCAGTAGCGGAAGACGGCCCTGCCGATAATGTTCCTCGCCGGGCACGGGCCCCAGACATGGCTGTCGCGGGAGTTCTGACGGTTGTCGCCGAGGAGGTAGTACTCTGCCTCGTTGGGACGCGTGCGGGGATCATCCTCCGCCAGTCGCACCGGCGGCTCCGTGTAGGACGCAGGCCGCTCGACATAAGGCTCATCAAGCGGCTCACCGTTCACGTAGATCTTCCCCCGGATGACCTCCACCACATCCCCGGGCACCCCCACCACGCGCTTGATCCAGCGCTCGCCCGCGCGATCCTGGATCGGCGGATGAAAAACGACAAGCTCGCCGCGCTCGAGCGGGCGCCATCTGAGGCTGAGCTTGTCGACGATGATGCGGTCGCTCACGTGCAGCGTGGGCTCCATGGAGGGGGAGGGGATGTAGTTGGCCTCCGCGACATTGGCGCGGAAGAGCAGGACGAGGATGAGGCAGATGGCGATGTCCCTCGTCCAGAGGAACCAGGACTGCGGTCGCGGCTTTTTCTCTTTTGCCCGGCCTGACTTGAGGTCTTGCGGTTCTCTTACGGGATCTTCGCTCATACGGGTTCAGGACGCACGGGTAATTCTAGTACCGCCGGGTTTGACGTGCAAGAGATGCGGAAGGTTCAGGCAAGGCTGAGGCCGGGTGCATGCGCCAACTGTCTGACCTCACCCCCGTTCCCCCTCTCCACGTGTGGAGAGGGGGCAGGGGGTGAGGTCATGCCGCTCGTCGCCTCCCCCCCTTCTCCCCCTCTCCACCCTGTGGAGAGGGGGCC
>Ga0315296_10000139_pt1 | contig 69086 bp, 67 predicted proteins | sample YL17G14_18_MG_FD_203921 | JGI IMG/M metagenome (GOLD analysis project Ga0315296, IMG submission 203921) | Sediment microbial communities from Yellowstone Lake, YNP, Wyoming, USA - YL17G14_18 | ecosystem: Environmental > Aquatic > Freshwater > Lake > Sediment | place: USA: Wyoming | collected... | reverse complement strand
TGAGCAGTTCTTCCCTGTTTTCCAATAACCTTGCCCATGTCTTCCTGAGCAACCTTTAATTCAATGATTGAGCTCTGTTCCCCGTCTAATTGGGAAACTCGCACCTTGTCCGGGTTGTCTACTAATGATTTAGCAATCAACTCGATGAGTTCTTTCACTGCTACCTCCTTTAATACCTAAATTGTTTTTTTTCAATCAAGCTCATGGACTGTAATCATTTTTTTCTTCTTCCGCGGCGGGAAGGGATCGTTAGTTGTAATAAAAGCTTATTTTTCCCGCGCTTTCTTGGTGGTCTCCTTTTCTCTTCGCTCCTTTTCATCCTGGTTTTTCTTATAAGATTTTCAAACCTTTCTTTCCCGGTTTGAAGAACACCCATTTTTTTAACCTCGCTATCCTCTGACCTGCCCCCATTTATTGTACCACCTGTAATGTTAGAGTTCCAGGCTCAAAAGCCTCTAGAGTCGCCGGGCGATATCACAAAGAACTGCGAGGTCGGAAGCAATAGCATTCGCTTCGTCAGTTCCTTATAACCTCATTGGCCCCCTCCATTGTCTCTAAGACTTCCATTTATTACTGATTGAATCTTATCTCTACACTATATCAGGTACCCTTCTCCTTTCCCTGAACTTACTTCAAGGGTTCTAAGGGCTTCTCAGAGAGAAATTCAGCTATTCTACGGGCCAGAATTTTAAACTCCCTGATTTTGCGGTCGTTGCGTCCGCTACTGACATAGAAAAGAAGGGGGGCCTCCTGGAAACTTGGAACTAGCTACTGAAGCAGACATCTCCCCGTGTACCAACTGTGTGACAAAATTGACTGAAAAGCGCTGAAAATTACGGTTCAGGACTGAAAGACAAAGGTCGGGTCAGAAACGCTGAAAAACATTGAAAGAGAGAGAAATAAGGCATGCCGGAGGAGGGAGTCGAACCCACATGGGATTATGCACCCCACTGGATTTTGAGTCCAGTGCGTCTGCTTGTTCCGCCAAGCCGGCACGGCCGCTCTTCCCCATGTGCCCACTTTTCATCTTATGCTAACACCTGTCTTCTTTTGCTTGACAAAACCTAAAGGTAGGTTTACGTATAAGCGTAAGGAGGTAAGTTATGAAAAGATCAAAAAGTTGTATTTTAATTCTCACAACAGCCATTTTCTTATTGGCAGGCATCAGTCTTGGGCAAACTTTACAAAAGGGGAACCTCATCGGTGCGCATGTTATGACCATAACTCTGGAACCCGGCGTCACTATGGAACATTTTATAGAGTTTTATACGAGTAAAGTAATCCCGGAATTTGAAAAGAATCGAGTAGGCTGGAAGGCTTATTTGGTAAAAAGTATCAGAGGTGAAATCAAGAACAGTTTTGGGTTGATTATTGTCATTAAATCAGAAAAGGATTGGGAGAAATACTATAATGCTGACAGAAGTTTTACCGAATTAGGAAACTCTGCAAATGAAAAGCTTAAACCAGTTTTTGAGGAATTGAATAAGTTCGGGAAAGTTACCACAACATATACTGACTGGCTCGTTCAATAGCATTTCGCTGATTAACACAACCGGAATGACCTGCCCCCTGCGTAGGTCCATATGCCTTTTTCCAGAATCTTACATTTTTTCGAAGGGTATCTCCGGGCTAGTTATAAATGGGGAGGGAACGGGTTAATTGGCCAACAAGGGCTCGCTTAAGGCCCGTCTAAAGGACTCAGATTAGCAGACAGGCATCCCCGCCGTGTAACAACTGTGTAACAGAATTTGCCTAAACCCGCCTAATTCTGGTTAACGGTGCTTAAATTTAAAGATCATAAAATTAGTTTAAAATCTGGGGAAAACGATGGAATAAGACTGGCTGGGAAGCCAGGAGTCGAACCTAGATTCCATGATCCAGAGTCATGTAGTCCACAATAGACTTCTCCCCGTGTGCCAAATATGTGCCAAAATTGACTGAAAAACGCTGAAATTGTCTCCCTTCCCCAAAGAATCCGTGTAAAAAATTTGGGGACAAATTGGGGACAAAATCGGTTAAAACGGCTCAGTTTAAGTGACTCAGGCTAAAAACAAGAATCAGAGAAAATGATTGATAATAAAGGGAATAAGGGGATGACCCGTAGAGGACTCGAACCTCTAACCCGCGGATTAAGAGTCCGCTGCTCTACCACTTGAGCTAACGGGCCATAAAAATCTTATTTAGTTTAAATTACTCCATTTATCTTGTCAAACTTGCGACTCCTCAAAAAGCATCTCCATTTCTGTGATAATAAGGTTCATGCATGGGTCCTGTGGCGGTGTGTCCCTGGGGGTCCTCTACGCTGCGGGCGTTCGAGAGCTCACACCGCGCCTCCCATTCTTTCTTTTTAATTTCAATCCATCACGGAAAAAGAGATGCAATCGTAAAAAATTTGCGTATTGACTCACCTAAGGGATTAAAATATATTGAGGATAGTTCTCGATGAATCTCAATATATTCTTAATCGTATTTTTTGCAGTCGTTGTCCTTCTTTTTCTCTTCCTCATCTTGTCACTGAAAAGCACAACTTCCAAAATCGAGGAGGTCAAGCGCGCTCAGCTCGAAAACCAGGCTCTCACACTAATGCAACAGCAAATCGGACAACTCACGCAGAATATCAACCAGCAACTTCAGAGCATGAGTACCCAATTTCAAAGCACAACAGGAAAAATCGGCGATAGCCTTGGCAATGTCCAGAAGGATCTGGGCAAGATGGAAGTTGTGACTCGTGAAGTCCTGGAAAAGGCAAAAAACATCTCAACCCTGGAAGATCTGCTTCGAGCGCCAAAATTCCGTGGTGGCCTGGGAGAACTTTTTTTGGGAGATTTACTGGCTCAAATCCTCCCCCCTGCCCTCTACAGCCTTCAGTACAAATTCAAAAGCGGGGAGAAAGTGGATGCCATCATCAAGATTGGCAACAATCTCGTCCCCATAGATTCCAAATTCCCTCTTGAGAACTTCAAGAAATATCTGCAGGAAGAGGATGGAAAAGAAAAAGAAGCTTCAAAAAAAAGATTTGTCGCTGATGTCAAAAAGCACATTGATGGAATTGCCTCAAAATACATCCTTCCTGATGAAGGGACCTATGATTTTGCCCTGATGTACATTCCGGCTGAGAATATCTATTATGAAACAATCCTCAAAGATGAAAGCTTTGGCGAGGAAAGAAGCATTTTTTCCTGTGCCCTCCAGAAAAGGGTTATTCCTGTCTCCCCTAACTCCATTTTTGCCTATTTACAAGTGATTGTCCTTGGGCTAAAAGGTTTGCAGATCGAGAAATCAGCACAATCCATTTTTCAGGCGCTGGCCCAGCTCCGCGGAGATTTAACCCGCTTCAAGAACGATTTTCAAATCCTTGGGACACACCTTGGGAACGCGAAGAGTAAGTTCGACGATGCAGAGAAGCGGCTGGAGAGATTTTCAGATAAGCTTGAGCTTGTCAGCGAGGAAAAACCCGTGGAGCTTCCAGAAGAAGCGGGCGGAGAGAAGGATTCCTCTTAAGTCTCGCCTGCGATTTTTTATTGAAAACAATCCCAGACTCTGTTACCCTTGTCTTTCGACTGCCAGAGATATATTGGCGCCCGCAATCATGCTAACGAATCTGGATTACCCGTTTTTTTCTCTCGAGAGAAATGATGTTTATTCCACTTAAAAAAATCCGAGTCAAAGCTTCTTTGTTTGTTCTGTTGCTTCTTATCGCTACGACCCTGACGTTTTATGTCGTAACAATCCAGATCATGAACCAGCGGATCCTGAACGAAGTCCTCAAGCGTGCTGAATCGCTTGGCAGAAGCATCGCTATAGCGGCGGGCTTCAGCTCCTCCTCTTATGATATCCTTGGCCTCGACTCGATCGTTTTCAAGAGCAAGGATTCGAATCCAGATGTCGAGTATATCGCCGTCGTTGGTCCCCAGAACGAGATTCTTGTCCACAGCGATATTAAAAAAGCCGGCAAAACATTTTTGCCCGCTGAGGGAACACTCATCAGAAGTGACCCGGAAGGGACGTTAATTAAAGAGGTCTGGGGACGAGTGGGCCATATTTACGAAATAACAAGTCCGATTGTCTTTATGAAAAAAAATCTTGGCTTCGTCGTTCTAGGCGTGAACAAATCCATGCTCACCAGCGCCCTGAAGGAAGCCCAAAAGACAATTGCCTGGATTTTTGCCTTGATTCTGTTTGTAGGCATCACCAGCAGCATCCTCCTTTCCTCGTACCTGACCAAGCCCATTCAAGAGCTTTCCTCAGGCGTTGAGGAACTCAAGGAAGGAAAAAGAGGCCATCCGCTTCGCATATATTCGCGAGATGAACTCGGACGATTGACCGAGAGCTTCAATGAGATGACAGCCCTCATCACGGCCCAACGGGATCAGCTGAACAAATATGCCAGCGATCTTGAAGAGGCTTACGTCTCCACGGTCCGGGTCCTCGCTGCCGCTATCGATGCCAGGGACAACTACACGCTCGGCCATTCCACACGAGTGGCCCAGATCTCAGTGCAGATGGGCAAAGAAATCGGACTCAGCAAAAAGGACCTTGAAGAACTTGAGATCGCCTGTCTATTCCATGATGTCGGCAAAATCAAAATTCCCGATTCCATACTCCTCAAAAAAGAGAAGCTGGAGCCTGCGGAACGAAAAGAAATGATGCGGCACACGGAATACGGCACGGAAATTCTCAGCAAAGCCTCTTCCCTCTCCAAGTATATTCCTGCTGTGCGGCATCACCATGAATGGTACGATGGCACGGGCTATCCGGATGGATTGAGCGGTGATAAAATCCCCCTGCAAGCGGCAATCATGGCTGTGGCGGATGTCTTTGATGCGATGACTTCAGGCAGGCTTTACCGAGAGGGCCAATCCGTCGAGGATATGGTCAGAAAAATGATCGGATTATCAGGAAGACAATTTCGCCCCGACTTAATAGATGCTTTCTTTAGGTCTTTAAAAAAATTAAAACTTTCGGCTCAGCCCCGCAGCCAAGGGAATACATGAAGAGACGCTTCTTCGGGACAGTCTTTTCCTTGTCATGGATTCTTTCCGGGATCCTGCTGACGTCATGTGCACCTCCAAAAAAGGCGTCTTTCTATCCGCTCATCTTCCGGTCCCAGCAATATCTCAAGGAGGGGAATTTCCAGAAAGCGATAGACACCTGTCAAGCGACCTATGACGAGTATCCGGAAGCACAGACCGTTCTGGACAATTACCTCAAAGCCCTCAAAGAAATCAGGAGCTCTGCCGATCGATTCTTTGACACCAAGGACTTTGTCTCGGCGATAAGAATTTATTCCATTCTCCAGAGAAACTTCCACCGTTTCCAAAAGTTCGAGAAGTCTCTTCCTTTGACCAAGGAATTTTTAGACACGCGGCTGAGGAATTCAAGAAACGGGGTGAGCAAGAGACAGGCCCGTCAGGCTTTTGAAGCCGGCGATTCCGAAAAGGCGATCGAAGTCTATAAAGCCCGTTATCTGGAAAATTCCGACGATGCGGATTGGAGGGCCAGCTTTGTTTCCATTCTTGAAGAAATCAAGCGGACCGGCGACGGAGCATTATCGAAAGGAAATTTTGTTCTCGCCGGACGGGCTTATTCCAGTCTGTTAAAAAATTTTAAATCGTTCGAAAAATTTCAAGCCTTGCTCTCGTTCTCAGAAAAATCTTTGGATGATGGAATGAAAATTTGCAGAACGGAGCTCAATAAAAAAGCGTTGGAACAGTACAGGAAAGAAAATCTCGCCGAGGCCATTTCGATCTGGCAGGGCATATTGATCTTTGACCCAGAAAATCTCGAAACAAAAAAGGCTATCGAAACAGCCACGATCCAGCTTAAAAAAATCAAGAAATAGAGATAGTCTCGATAACCTGAAAAGATAAAACCTAATTTGACGTCAAGGAGAGATGGTCCTATAATCGGTCCACTATGAGCGGAGATGCCGATCGGGCACTCATCGTTCTCATCTCCACAGGAAGGAAGATCACCCCATGACGAAACTCGGTCGTTTGTTTACGCTTCTGGCCGCGACTGGTATCTTGGCTATCATCGCATTCGCCCAGGTCGAAATTTACAGGAATTTGCTTTTGGGGATCGCAACAATACGCCAACCACAGCCAAACAATCAACTATTAGATAGACTCTCCCCTCAAATCGATCCCTGAGGCTCTCAGAAATACTCACCACTCTGCTCGGCTGCCATCAGAAGTTCCTGCTGCACAATATGAGGCGGAGACGGCTATGATACCGGGCCTAAGATCTTTTCGAGTTGAATTCCCTCTTGAGAACTTCAAGAAATATCTGCAGGAAGAGGATGGAAAAGAAAAAGAAGCTTCAAAAAAAAGATTTGTCGCTGATGTCAAAAAGCACATTGATGGAATTGCCTCAAAATACATCCTTCCTGATGAAGGGACCTATGATTTTGCCCTGATGTACATTCCGGCTGAGAATATCTATTATGAAACAATCCTCAAAGATGAAAGCTTTGGCGAGGAAAGAAGCATTTTTGCCTATTTACAGGTGATTGTCCTTGGGCTAAAAGGTTTGCAGATCGAGAAATCAGCACAATCCATTTTCCAGGCGCTGGCCCAGCTCCGCGGAGATTTAACCCGCTTCAAGAACGATTTTCAAATCCCTGGGACACACCTTGGGAACGCGAAGAGTAAGTTCGACGATGCAGAGAAGCGGCTGGAGAGATTTTCAGATAAGCTTGAGCTTGTCAGCGAGGAAAAACCCGTGGAGCTTCCAGAAGAAGGGGGCGGAGAGAAGGATTCCTCTTAAGTCTCGCCTGCGATTTTTTCTACTTCTTTAACCATCTCAGGGCTGGCTATGAGAATAAGGATATCGTCTTGCTGAATTTTTGCCTCATCTGGCGGATTAAAATCATACTCATTCGTCTCTGCTCTCCTGATGGCTACTAAAAGAGCATCGGTTCTTTCCCTTATCTTTGACTCGGCGATTGTTTTCCCCGCCAGCGAAGAGCCTTTTTTCACGGTGACTTCTTCAACACGAAGGACTTTTTCTCTATCACGGAGCATCATGTCGAGAAAAGTCACCACAGCCGGACGAATCATTTCTGAGACCATGCGCATCCCGCCGATATAGGTGGGAGAGATAACATAATTTGCGCCAGCCTTCATCATTTTTTTGTGAGAAGCAAGATCAATTCCTTTGGCTACAATCTTTATCTCTGGATTGAGGCTACGGGCGGTAATCGTCACAAAAAGGTTTGCCTCATCTGTGGGCAAGGAGAGGAATATTCCTTTTGCCCTTTCAATGCCAGCCGAGGTCAAAATATTGTCTTCTGATGGGTCTCCATTAATAAAAAGAATATTGCTGAGCGATGAGAGCTTGTCAATTTTTTCCTTTAGGGGTTCAATGACAACAAATTTCTTTTTTGTAAGGATAAGCTCCTGGATGATGGTTTCAGCTGTCTCGTCGCTTCCGCAAACAATGTAGTGATCCTTGAGTTTGGATATTTCTTTCGCCATTCTTTTTCTCCCTAAGATGTTTTTCAACTCTCCTTCAACAATAAAAGCAGTTATGGAAGAGACAGCAAAGGCAATGGTCCCGAGAGAAATAACGATAAAAACTATGGCAAAAATCCGGGCAGCAGGGTTGGTGCTGGTATCAATAATTTCTCCATAACCTATGGTGGAGATAGTAATGACAGTCATGTAGATGCTCTCGAGAATGGAAGCTTCTTTGCCGCCAAAAATCTTAAAGCCTCCCACACCAATTAAAAAGACAATGAGGAAAATTGAGAGAGAGATGAAAATCCTTTTTTTGCTTTCCATGGACTTACTCGAATGCCCAGGCTAATTCAATAGCTCGCATTTCGCCTTTCTTCGTTTCCTGCTGATTATATAAAAAGAAGACTAATCCTGGCAATAAGCTGAGGTTAAAATTATTTCACCCTCGAAATCATCCTGAAAGGTGATTGACTTTCTGGCTTGGGTAAGCAAAAATTAAATTAAGCTTTTTTGCTGGCTGTAAACATCAATCTCACCTCCCCTTTTATTTTCCCCAACAGCCAGCTTTTTTTATTTTTAATTTCTTCTTTCTCAAAACTTATATCTCTCGATAAATTTTTTTGGTTTAAATATCTTGATTCCCATATATTCTCCCAGAGCTTCAAGAGACTTGTCTCCAGTTATTATGACTTCTGCATTGAGAGCAACTGCACATTCAATGAACTTATTATCAGCCAGATCCTTTTGAATCACATTAATCTTTGGCGTCTTGGAAGTAAAAAGGATGTTAAAAGCTTATGGACTCATCTTTCATCAAGTAATGAAATCAGCACAATCCTTAGCTAATGAATGGGTGTCCCTCTGGGGAACGTCCCCCACAGTTTACTTCATCGCTTAGAAAGGTCATTATAGACTATTTTCACAAACATCTCAGGTGGAATTAGTTGCTCCCGACCCTTATCAAAATCTGCAGTTGGCTTGGATGAAATCACTTCTTCAAGCGTCTTCCCTTCTTTGATCTGCCGCCCGATCCGATCTCGCACAGTAACCAACATATCTCGATATTCCTGCAATTCTCCACGATTTGACAAATGGCCATGGCCTGGAATCACCTTCGTGCTCGCATCTATCAAATTGAGTATCCTATCTGCGGCTCGAATCATACCGTCTATGGAACCTCCATGAGGAACATCAATAAAAGGATATCCACCAGAAAAATAAAGATCCCCCGTGTGGATGACGTTTGCTTTGCGGAAGTAAACGAGTATATCAGCATCTGAGTGTGCCTCTTCAATATGAATCGCGCGAATTTCATCGCCGTTGAAGTATAAAGTCAGGGCGTCAGTAAAGGTCACTGCAGGAAGAGCTGCTTCAGGATAGGGAGGTATCTTAACATCAAATTCCGGATAGGCTTGCTCACTCGTCATACCCTTCCTCGAATTCTCATGGCCAATAATAATGGCGCCAGATTTACCTAGTGGCTCATTTCCACTAACATGATCATAGTGCCAGTGCGTATTAAGCACAATGCGAATCGGGCCTCCGTTGAAATTTGAAATCGCTCGTTTAATCTTCTCGACAAGCTGAGCAAACTGGTCATCTATTAATAAAATCCCATTCTCACCAGCGGAGACGCCTATGTTACCGCCAGAACCTACAAGCATATACACTCCCTCCGTTACTTTGACTGTTTCAATCTGGACTTTTTCAAACTCTTGAGCAAAATTTAAGAAGCTAATTCCTATAACGGCCAGAATCATTAAATAAGGCAAACGCTTTTTTAAACAGAAACACATGCTCACCTCCATCAAGGTTTAAAAATTATTTTTAAAGCCATAAACCGACTCTTGCAGCTCAGCCGTCATCTTCCTGGCATCCTCAACCTTGGGAATCTCCTCACACTTCAAAATGCTCCCACTCGTATTTCACACGCTCCATGAGCTTCTTGAAGCGCTCCTCTCCGCGGATATTGGCAAGGAAGGGGTTGTAGTCATTGAGGAATGGATAGTTGATATATCCGCAATTCACTGCAATCTCTAACCAGTCAATAGCTTTTTCCTTTTCATTGATCAGTGCGTAGCATTCTGCCAAGGCAAATGCAACTTCATCGTGCGCTATTTTCTCCCGTTCTGCCGTAACAAGTTTCATGGCTTTCGCTTTTTCTCCTACTACAGCGTATTTGTGAAAAAGCCCTTGCCAGGCATAACGCGATTGCGGTGTATCTTTGACAATAAGATCAATAATTTGGAAGACTTCATCAAAGCGCTTATTGTATGAAAGGATCCAAGCATAAACCCACCTATACCATGGATTTTCGGGTTCCATTTCATAGCATTTGCGTTTATACTCCAGAGAGATATCAAATCGGCCCTCTAATTCAGCCAACCAACCGGGCATGAGATGATTGAGGGGAGTCAGGGGGTCAATTTCGATAAGCTTCTCGGCTAGCGGCTTTGCCTCAGAATTCTTTCCCGATGTGGCATAGAAATAGACAAGCCAGAACAAAGCATCTGGATTCTGAGGATCCATAGCAATGGTATGCTTTAGATGCTTGACAGCCTTTTGTATATTTCTTCGTTGATATTGAACCAATCCTGAAAGAAAATGGCCGTGAGGGGAGTTAGGATTCAATTCAAAAATTTTGTTCGCGCATTCTTCTATTTTCTCAATATATTCCTCTTTGTCCACTGCCAAAAAAGCATACCTCAAATATATAGAACCTTCTGTTGCGTATAACAATTCGTTTTTGCCAATGATCTTTAATCCTCTCTGAATTTCTTTTAATGCCCGTCCCAATCCGTCTTCAGAAAAACTCCAAATTTCTTTTTTAGCTCGAAGATAACATTCATTGGCATGCACGTTTTCGATCGGCCGATCGGCAATCCTGCCCTCCTCTTCAGGACTGAGCTTCAGCTTAAGGGCATCAACGATGGAGCGGGAGACCTTCTCCGGAATATCAAAGATATCATTCAGTGTGCCGCTGTACTTTTCAGCCCAAAGATGGGCGCCATTTCCAGCATCGATCAGCTGGGCAGTGATCCTGAGGTCGTTGCCGGCTTTCCTGACGCTGCCTTCAAGAACATACTGAACCTTGAGTTATCGGCCGATCGTTCCCGTGTCCTTTGGAGTCCCCTTCAACATCATAGCAGAATTCCTGGAAATCACCCGGAGCTCGTGGACGTGGGAAAGGTCCGTAATAATCTCTTCCGTCATTCCGTCACAGAAATATTCCTGATCCTTCTGTGGGCTTATATCGACAAAAGGAAGTACCACAATAGATCTTTCAGGTTCTATCTCAATCGGTCTCGAAATAGCGACTTCCTTCTTCCCCGATTCAGGTGTAATCGCCGCCCACCGCAAAGATTTAAAGATTATCCAGGCGATGTCGAGACAGAGGGCAATGATCGCTATCAGTAGCTTCTTTCCAGGGACACCTGTTATTTGAAAAATAAGGTTCAAATCTATTGTTAAGGCGGCAAGGACAATCAAAGGAACCACGAGAAATTCAACCTTAACGTTTCCCGGCCTCTTTTCTGCGCCCCGGAACCATCGCCACAAGATGACGCAAATGAGAGCACCCAGCAAGGTGAAGAATGCAACATCGAGCCATTTCTCGTGGATATGATAGTGGGCGACTAAAATCCGGTCGACAAACTCCAGAACCAGCCAGCCACCGCCGATAAAAGCCGCCAGAGTCTCAAGGATCCTCCGCTTTCTTATTTTAGTGAGAAATGTCTTGAAGGAAGGTTTCTTTCCCTTTCCAGGAAAAATAACTCTCCCTCTTGAAGAGCTCATTGTCTCCCTAACCTCTGATGCTTTGACTCTAACAGAGTAAAAACTTCAAGTCAAATTCGATTGGCTATCTTAAAGCGAGTAGATCGGATTAAATCTCCCCTTTTTTATATTCGATAAATCGCTTTTAGAAGATTGATGAGTTAAGCCTTCCTTTTCCTTTTGACTCTTATTCTTTTTAAAAATTTCAGGTCTTCCAAATCCTTCGTTCTTCCAGCGGCTTCCTTCATCTTGATCATATCATCCAGGGATGGAAAATAGACTTCTGTTTCTCCAAATCTTGATTTAATTTTGTTTTCCCATACCTCATCAAATCCCATGCCCTTCACAAACGGGTGAATATCTGTTTCGACATCATATTGTCTGATGAGCAATTTATTGCTCATCAGGTCTCCCAGTGACACATCGGTTAAATCATATCCAAAAGCAATTAATGATTTTCTCAATCTTTTAATATTTTCTTTTTCAGGTCGGACAAAAATATCAATATCCAGGGTTGCACGAGCATAGCCGTAAACTGGGAAAGCCGTTGCCCCGATAATTACAAAATCGACTTTATTTTCTTTTAATAATTTCAAAAGCTTTTCTGTGTCCATTCTGGGCTAGTAAATTCCTCATTTCTTTGTTTTTCTTTTCCATTAAAGAAAACCGCTTGGCTAGAGTCAGCGAACGCAGATATGCCAGTTCAAATTCAATTTCCTTTTCTTCATCATCTTTTCTTAATAGCAAGATGCCTTTTCTTTTCATTCTGTTTCACACGTTTTCAATTTTAGCATAATTGATAGCAAATTTCAGGTACTCAAGGAGCAAATTTTCAAAGCACTCAGGCTGATTAAGAAATGCCAGGGATTATCTGAATTTTTTCTACACCTCAAAATGCTCCCATTCGTATTTCACCCGCTCCATGAGCTTTTTGAATCGCTCCTCGCTACTTGAATTAAAAATAACAATAAACAAGAGAAGAGAGTCAAATCAAACATAAATGCTGATTGCATCTCTTTTTCCGTGATGAGTAGAAATTAAAAAATGAGAATGGGTGGCGCGGTGTGTGCCCTGCAACGCCCGCAGCGTAGGGGACCCCCTCTCTTGATGGGTGCGGAGCGAGGACGGACAGGGACACACCGCGACAGGACCCATGCATGAACCTTATCATCACGGAAACGGAGATGCCATAAATGCTTTGTTTTGCTATCACTTATTAGAGCAGGGATAATATTACAGTGATTCGCTCATGGGGGATGTGGATATAGAAATTGTAAGCACTTTTGCCACCTATGCCTCACCAGTTTTTTATAAAGGGACCAGGATGGTTTCGTCTCATTTGACTTCAAACTTTTCCTGTGCTATTAGCAAATACTAAGGATTTCCAGAGGAAGATAAAAAATAGAGAAAGCCGTTGTAAGCCTATTAAAGAAGCCATTCTCTCAGCACATAAATGACTATGAAAATAGATCCTTCTCTTAAGAAATTTCTCTCTTATGCAAAACCCTACCGCTTCTGGATTGTCGGGGCAACCATTTGCGGACTCTTAAAATACAACATCCCTATCCTTTTTCCGTGGATTCTGAAAGATGTGATAAATCACTTACTCTATTCCTCGCCTCCTCGCATTTCTTTCATTAATGGAAAAATTATTGCCCTTGCCCTGGTCTATATTTTTTGGGCATTTATCACCTATTACCGCTCTTATCTCGCAGATCAGGCAGGGCAAAGGCTTATCTTCGATCTGCGCCACGAGCTGTATGTGCATCTCCAGCGGATGTCGCTCGGATTTTATGAGAAGCGGCAAGTTGGTTCCATCGCCTCCCGTCTTCTGAGTGATATCTCTATCGCCCAAAATTTTGTCGGAGCTGTTTTCACCAACACGCTCATGGATGCAAGCGCCCTCTTGTTGATCGCAGTCGTCCTTTTTTCAATGAACTGGCGCCTGGCCCTTGTTTCGATCTTTGTTTTTCCGCTTTATGTCGTCTCGAACAAATTCTTTAAGAAGCGAATCCGCACAACCAGCAAACTTGCCCAGCAGAAGATGGAGGAAATATCTGGTCAAGTCCATGAGAAATTGGGCGGCATTTCGATGATCCAGTCTTACACCCGCGAAAAAGCCGAAGAGCAGCATTTCTTCAACGAAAACCTTACTTATCTCCACTACCGCATTGCCAACATCAAGAATAACGCCCTGGCACTTTCAATCATTGGCTTTTTGACCTCGATCGCGCCCATCCTGGTCGTCTGGTATGGTGCTATGCAAGTCGTCCAAAAAAATTTAACAGTAGGAGAACTGGCTGCTTTCTATGCCTATCTTGGCATGTTTTATCAGCCCTTGAATCGCCTCACAGAGTTAAATATTCAACTGGCTAACTCACAATCTGCCATTGAAAGAATATTCGAGCTTTTCAATACTGCCCCGGAAATCATAAATCGCCCCCAATCAAGAGAGGTTGCTAAAGTCAAAGGAGAAATCCGGTTTGTCAATGTGAGTTTTGGCTATGAATCTTCCCAAATCGTCTTGAGAAATATCAACCTCCATATTCCTGCTGGAAGTATTGTCGCTCTAGTCGGCCGCAGCGGCGTTGGCAAATCGACTTTTGTCAAACTCATTCCTCGCTTTTATGACTTGAGTGAAGGATACATAAGTATTGACGGCCTGGATATTCGCGACTTCCAACTCAATTCTCTGCGCCGGCAGATCGCTCTTGTTCCGCAGGAGCCAATTTTATTTTCCGGAAATATTTACGAAAATATTCTCATCGGGAAGCCAGAGGCCAAAGAACAAGAAGTTCAGAGAGCAGCGATTTTGGCCAATGCCCATGGCTTCATCAGCCAATTGCCCAAGAGCTATCAAACAGAAATCGGGGAGGGTGGCTTAAAACTCTCTGGAGGGCAAAGACAGCGTGTATCTTTGGCCAGAGCCTTTTTGAAAAATGCGCCTATCCTGATTTTAGATGAGGCCACATCTTCTCTGGACTCTGAATCAGAAAATCTTATTCAAGAAGCCTTAAAACGTTTGATGAAGGGAAGAACGACTCTCGTTATTGCCCATCGCCTTTCAACGGTCCAATCCGCTGACACAATCGTGGTCTTTGATGAAGGTAGAATTGTGGAAACTGGCTCTCATATAGAATTGGTATCTAAGCCCAATGGAATTTACCGAAGACTTTATGAAGAACAGTTTAAGAATTTCTTCCCAGAAGAATTAGAACTAAAAAATGATCGCTTTAGCTTATAAAGCTTTCCTGCCTCAGAATTTTTATATATCCCATTCAGAACTGGCTCATATGGATTTGAGCAGCCTCTTCTTATCCTGGATGGCACGAAGAATCCCTGGAACCAATTTTTCGACCTCTTTCTCATCATAATCAGAACTTTGAATTTTGATTTTGTTTCTAACTACAGAGCACAATATGTTTTTCACATTTTTGGCATATTTTATATTAGGGTTATCTTTGCTGCGCTCCAAATAAGTCACCTGAATTCTCATTTTTTCCATATCTTCAATTTTTTGGATCAAAACAACAACATGTATATCCTTGTTTGTATCGTCATCGTCAAAACCTATAAAGAATTCTCTACTTATGAAGCCTTCGTCAGAGTATTTTCCGAACTCTTTCACCTCATCATAAATTTTCTTCAAAATTTTAAGATGATCTTTTTCCTGGTCGAATGCTCCTGCAAAAGCAATGAGATTTGTGGCATTGGCAGAGGATAAAGAAATCCATACAGCAATCACACTAAATAGGACACTTCTGGAGACTTTTTTAAAAGAGTATCTTCTGACCATTCTCAATTTGCAGGCAAAGACAGTTTTCATAGAGAAAAATGCTGGTGCGCCTGGCAGGATTTGAACCTGTGACCTACGGATCCGGAGTCCGTCGCTCTATCCCCTGAGCTACAGGCGCACGAATTTCTTTAATTGGCTATTTTTATAGCTTAAACAGACATCAAAAGCAAGGAAGGGAATGAGGAAGAGCAATGCTATCCAATTGTGTATAATATTCTCTAATGAAAAAAGCGCGCAGATGAAATTTTGAACTCTGGTCGAATTATTAGGAGAACAATGACCTTAAAAGACGACCAATTGTCTCTCGTCTTTGATCTGGATAGGAAAAGTCCATTTTTCTTTAAATGCCAAAAATGCAGCGTCTGCTGCAACAACAGAACGATTAAGCTCGAGCCCTATGAACTTCTGCGCATCTCCAGAAATCTAGGTATTAGCACGAAAGAGTTTTTGAAAACTTATGTTGAAGACAAAAGCCCCATCCTTTGCAACAAGCCAAACGGCGAGTGTATCTTTCTCGCCTCCAATGGCTGCGGGATTCACTCCCATAGGCCGCTTGTCTGCCGGCTCTATCCCCTTGGCTTGATCTGGGATTCTGAAGGAAAAGAGCGGTTCAGCAGCATGCCACCTCATCCCGATTGTCTAGGATTCTATAGCGATGAAGGAACTGTCGAAGCCTACCTGGAATCTCAAGGCGTAGAACTGTATTTTTACTTTGAAAAAAAGTATTCACCCATCTATCAGAAGATAGCGGCAAAATTCCTTTCCTTCAGAAAACAAACTCTGGAAGCTCATCATGCCTGGAAACTCGAAGGCCTCGGCGATAATTCTGTGACTGCTTTGCTACCGCATTTATTTGATATTGACACAACAGTTACAGCTTTCTGTCAGAAACATAGAATTGAACTGCCGGTTGATCTTGATGAAATTGTCGAAGCACACATCCAGGCTTTATCAGTGTGGTTGGACATACTGTGAACTTTTTCAGAATCTGAATAAGAAGAAAGGTTTAAATGTCTTCGGCATCTATGGAATCCTTGGGCAGGCCATTTCGAGAAGAATACTTCAGCAAGAGGGATCTTCATTTCGAACAATTGAAACTATTGGACATTTCTTCTCTTTTCTTGGAATCCCTTTTCTGATCCTTGCCTGGTATATGTTTATGAGGTTATGCCGCGAAATCGTTGAGAAAAAATTATCGCGTACTTTTACCTTGAGCTATTTTTTTGTTCTGACATTTGTTTTTTTTGCTTACGGCATTGTTATCGTCTTATTGAATCTTTCCAATTTTAAAGACAAACAATACGCCCTTTTTTCATCTGCCATCTCATACCTTTTTGTCTCTCTAGAAGCTGTGGCACTCATCCTTGCCCTATCGCAGCTTTTCCTGCAGGCAAAAGAAGTTAAGGAACATCCCACCTCTCCTCTATTGGAGAGCCTATCTTAAAAGACATTTTATCGCTCCAGTTCTTCAGAAAACTGGGCCTCTCACAATGAAGCAGTTCTTTGACGAATTTAAGATTTCAAAGCGAGAAGAGGAGGTTATTCAACTCTTATGCGAAGGGAAAAGCAACAAAGAGATAAGCGAGGCTCTGTTTGTTTCACTGCAAACAGTCAAAGACCATATCTATCGTATCTATCAGAAGACCGATGTAAAAAACCGTGTCCAATTGATTAATCTTATCCAGAGTTTTAAGAGTGAAGAAAAAAAATAATTACGTGTTTGGGAAGACGAATTTTTTTTGTCTTTATCTCCGGCTCGGCAGAAACAAAAGATTCTTTCATATAAAGATATTTATTTCTTCCTTCGCTAACGACTTTCTTCTCACTCAACCTTTCCCAGGGAATAACTTTCATATTGAATATGATTCCGCCTGACCCCAAAAACACTTCCCATCTTGGGGCAAAACTCAGGAGAATAACTAAGAGCATGAAACTAAAATGTCCTGCATTTGCTTCAGGCTGCCGAACAACCTGGTAAACACACCAAAATAGATAGAGAAAAATTGCGCCCCACCTTACGCAGCTCGTAGGAAAAGATAGATTCAACTTTGATGACCATTTAGCCTGAATGATCCCTATCGTTTTCTTTTTCTGCCTTAAGCTTCGCAGGTGTGAAAAATAAATGAAAATTGCCAAAGCAATGCTCACCATATAAGAAACTAAAATCAGAGGTTTCATGGAATGCCCAGCTCCCTTATTCAATCGGTTAAGAAATTAAGTATTTCATCCCTCTGCATTTGATTTAATGGAAACGGGTACCTCCTCACAATTTTTTTCATTTGATCAAATACAATGATCCCTGTTCCTCCTTTAGTTAATCCATCAAAAATATGGAAATGATCCAAAATTATCGGAAATTTGATATCATTGGCCTGGATAAAACCTCTCAGCTTTTTCTCAACAATCCGGGTGTGAATTTTATTATTTTCTATCTTTTTTGGGTCTTCATAGACAAGCACTCCCCACAAAGCCTCTTCTTGAATAAAAGGAGGTAAATTCTGGCAAAAATTAAGAAAGGTATCTGTACAGGGCAAACAGAAAAAGCTATCAAAATCAATAATAAAGAGAACTAATTTCTTCCTTTGAGGAAAATGATCGAGATCCTTTTTTTGGCTTGCCGTCAGCTTAGATGTAAGAAAAAGAAGAAATGCAGCAGCAATTATGCCTAAGAAAAGATTCTCCTTCAATCTGGTTTTGCTTTGTAGATTCATCTTCGGTTAAATGAAGAGCCAAAAACTTGCTCATTCATAAACATATTTCATCTTAAATCTTTTCAAAGTGACTCCTTCATTGGCTCTGGAATAAAGACAGTTTCGGCTGTCAATGTAAATGCAGTGGCTAAAATCAGGCAAGGTGAAAGTAGTAAGGTGCCTTCCTTGGGAGTTGAGGACATAGATATCTCGGCTTCGATTCTCAGAAAAATGGCCACCTAAAATAAATACATTTCCTGAATTATCCAACGCCAAATCTTTGTAGACAATTTCAGTCGGAACCTCATAAGAGAAGATCTTTTTCTTTTTCACTTTTTTTGCTTTCAATAATTTTTGAGACCACAGTTTCTTTCCATTCCTATCAAATTTTTCCACTCGATCCTGGAAAGTATAAGCAAGATAAAAATGACCTTGAGGATCCATGCCGAAGCTGACTGTATCCATCATCAAGGTTGAAGTACTTTCGGAATATTTGAGCTCAGACTTAACTTTTCCTTGTGAATCGAAAATAAATATCTTGCCTGTTTTTTCCAAGGTGAGGGTTACCACAGCAATCTGATCATCAGAAATAACTCTAAAATCAGCAACAGGTAAAACAAGCGGCAAACGCCGTTTAAAATTCAGATCCTTATCAAAAATTTGTATTCCAGGGATATATTGATCTGTGACATAAATAAACCTTTCTGAGCAATCAGTGAGTCTTGGAGCTAGAAATTCTCCTGGCCCTTGACCCTTTCTTCCTGTCTTTTTTATGAGATTTCCTCGGCTATCAAACTTTTTCAGTGTGTAGTCCATGCTATCCGTGACATAAATATAACCTTGAGAATCTGAAACAACCCCAACCCATTGAAAAAGAAGATCATCATCTAAGCTTCCCACAGAAAGAATTTCTTCTAGAGAAATCTTTATGATCTCTCTGCTTCCCTGGAGAAAAAAAGGGAAAAAAAGGGGGATGACGGACAAAAGAGCAAATAAGAAGAATCTTCGGATTTCCATCCTTATAAATTCCCTGAAAGCTTGGAATGATGATCTTCTGGAATGCTAATCCTATTCAATATATTTCTTGCAAAAGAGATAACCATTCGCACAATAAACAAATCCCCCAACATCCATGAATGAAGATTCCAACCAGCATACGGAGAAAGCAGCCTCGCACGCACCTGCTTCAAGGAAAACTGAAGAGAGGCCAAAAAGCAGGACAAGAATGAGCAAAACCAGCGCTGCCCTTTTTATAGCCTTTTGAATTCTTTTTTTCATCTGATCCCTCCTTTCTCCTTACTACATCTGATAATACCTCATACACCAATCAAAGCCGAGTGCACAACCATAAGAATAAAAGATCCAGGCTTCGGCTCCTCCAAACAATCCAACTATAACAGCGTCAACAAGACATTCCACTAAAGCATGTTCACATTCACCAGCAGTCAATGGGAAGGGAGTAAGGATCAACGTCAGCAGGATTAAAGCTAGAGCAGCAACCAAAATTTTGTTTTTTTTGATTTTTTTTAAATTTTTCATCTGAAAACCTCCTTTCTCCTCTAGAAGAAGCAATATCCATGCCAGGATGAAGGCGAGGCAGAGATTGCTTTAATTTATTGATATTAAATAAATTAAACTTTGGTCAAAAAACAAGAAAAGTTCAAACTTATGCAGAGGATGACACACTTTTCCGAACAACTCCCCTTTCTCTTTATTTATCAAGCAATTAGCAGGGGGCACTATGGCACAAAATGTGCCAAATAACTACTCTACCTGTATCCAGATGATCCCTGCTGATGACAATGGACGCGTTGATTTTTCTTTTCTTTTCTCTGCGACCATCCTTTCCTTCTTTATCAGTATCAGTGACTTGTCATCAACTGCTCTTCAAAAGAAAAGATTTTCGAATTTTTCAATTCTCTTTATTGTTTTTTCCTTACCGACAAGCTCAAGTACCTCAAAAATTCCTGGGCTGACAGGTTTCCCCAAGACAAGCATTCTCAGGGCATGGATAAAAAGTGATGCCTTAACTCCTTCTTTCCCAGCCCTTAGCCGTAAGGCCTTCTCTATATTCTCAGCAGTAAAATCTTTTATTCTTACAAAATCTTCGATATGCTTGTTCTCCACAGAAATAGGACCATGAATAAGATCCTGGTAGTGTGTCTTTCCTTCTAGCCCTTCTTGGACAAGTCTTTCTGCGACATTTTTATAAATTTCTATTCTCTTTGACTGGAAGCTGGGCCCTTCATCCCATTCAAGGCCTAACCACTTCAATCCTTCCATTATTCCCCGGCTCATTTCCTCTGAGGAACGGGCAGCATCTGTGTCTTCAATGCGGAGAATGAATTTCCCCTCGTGATGACGAGAAAAAAGCCAGTTGAAAAGCGCTGTGCGAGCTGCTCCAAGATGAAGATGTCCTGTCGGACTTGGAGCAAACCTTACTCGCACCATGCTCTGATCCTTATTTGTTTTGAATATACCACAACCTCAAAAAAAATTTCAAAAATTGCAAAATAATAGTTGACTCTTTGAAAAAAAATAATTATAAAATAAGCATTGATATTGCAATAGGAATAAAAAAGTTTTAATATACACTTTTAATAGAAGCTAACTAAGGACAAAGCTAAGGTTTGATTTGATAAAGGAAAAGGATACGTGTTAGTCCCCAGCAAAAAAGCCAATAATTCTATGACAAAAAAATACTTCCTCATTCTCAATAAAAATCCAGAACAAATTGAGCTTTTTTCTAAATTGTGCCAGCCCTTGGGTTCTGTTTGTTCCTCAACAACTCTCGAGAATACAATTGCGCTTCTGGAATCAACAAATTTCAATGTTGTCCTGGTGGATTCTGCTATGGCAGATTACTCCTCCCTCAAAGGATTGTTTAAAAAGACAACAAGCATCATTGTCACAGGGAAGGAGGAAAAGAAGCTGAAAGAAATTATTAGGAGCTGGCCTGCTGACCGCTACCTGGACTATCTTGTCCTTTCTTCTCAAGATCAAGATAATGATGGATTCCTTCGAACTCTTAAGACAGCCACGGAACACTCGCAACTGAAACGAGAAGTGGAAAATCTCATAAATTCCAAAGAATTTACTGAATTAAAATTTCAAGAAGTCTCGACCAAAATCAGAGAAATCAAAAGCTTTCTGAGCGACAGTCTTCTCAAAGAACTCGAAAAACGCATCGCTTTAGAGACAAAACATTTCTGGTTTCAGAGGGAAAAACAAAAAATCGAAAAAATTCTGAGAAAGCTTTATACTGCCAATGATGTCAGCAGCTTGCTGGATATTGCGCATGATATCAAGGATCTCGTTCGAGCCAGTGGCATCACGATTTATATTCTGGAGGAAAATAAAACAGTTGGAAAATATCTCAAACCCCTTGTCTGGGATGATGCCTTCTTATCTCATCCCGAATTCTCAAAATATATTGCTCTCATAGATTCCCAAGACTTTGCTGCCTTTGCTGCTCGCTATGGTCAGGAAATCAATCTTTCTGATTTAGACTTTGATAGGAGGATGTCCAAAAGATACAGAGAGCACTTAAAAGCTCCTTTGAAAAACATCTTGTGCGTCCTTATCATGCATGACAAGGAAGTCATCGGAGTGCTTGAAGTTTATAACAAGATAGTCGAAGGAGAGGTTGGCAAGGAAGGTTTCTCCAAAGAAGATCAACAAATTTTGCGCGGACTCTCCGAACATATTTCTATCGCCATGACAAAGCTCAATCTCATCCAGTATGACGCTCTGACAGGCCTCCTCCGTCCTGATCCCTTTTTTGATAAAGTCATTCAAAAAATTGAATCCCAGAGCAAAAGGCGTCAGGAAGGAGGCTCATATGCCATAGTGATGGGAGATGTGGATTGGTTCAAAAATTACAATGACCGCAACGGGCACGAGGCGGGAAACAGGCTTCTTCGCGAACTGGCAAGAGTGCTCAAAAATACCATTCGGGAAGAGGACTTGCTCTGCCGGTACGGTGGGGAAGAATTTCTGTTTTTCCTTGTGGGAGTAAAAAATATAGAAGAAGCCTGTGCTTTGACCGAGAGGATAAGGAAAAATGTGGAAGAACATTATTTTGAATATCAAGAATTCCAGCTGAAAAATAACCTAACCATGAGCTTCGGTGTGACTCTTTTTCCCAGAGAAAGAGTCGATTCCCTCTCCTCTATTACAAAAAATGAATTAAGAAAGATAGCCAATGAAGCAGATATAGCTCTAGCAGACGCAAAGGGCAAAAAGTATGCGGGTCTAAAATACCAAGAAAAGGATGAGAGAGCTTTAACGAAAAATAAGGTCTGTGCTTATATCAGAGGTCAGACAGGATTCATCAGATCTTACAGGGAAAAGTTTTTTGAGGAAAAAAGAAAATTTGAAAGGTATTATGCCTCCACCATCATCATCTACAAAGAAAATGACACACACAAAGTGACAAAGACCATAAATCTGAGTTTGGGAGGGGCAAAAATTCCATCTGAGACAGAGTTTCCCCCCGCTCAAACCCTTGATCTCATTCTCATCCTGGGCAATAAGGCAAGTCAGTTTAAAGGTGACGTGATCTATTCTGAAAAAGGGAGCGGAGATGTTTCCCATTATTACACAGGTTTAAGATTTAGAGATTTGTCTCTTACTGACAGGAAAAATCTGGAAGATTATTTTTATTCTCTTGGGAAAAAAGAAGTCCCCCTCTCTTAGTCTTCCGACGTTTCTCTTGCTATTCTGCCTGTAATTCCTCAACCAAAGACTTCAAATAAATGGCTGGCGGAGTAATCCTTTTATAAAAAGCATTTTTCAAGGCTACTGCATTATTGTTAAAGGAAGCAAAATCTTCCTGATTGCTCCAATTGCCCATATTCAGACTCTCCAGCATATCCTTAAGGACACCAATGTTCAGAATCATTGCTGTGTATTTGGGAAGTGAACAGGAGTCCCTCTCGGACATGCGGACACTTCTGAGAATAATTTTCCTCAAGATTTCTTGATGATTGATAAGTTCTTGTTTTACAAAAAATTGATCCTTAGGCGTTTCTGTCTGGGAGAGCTTCAAATAAAGCTTTTTAGCCTCCTCCATAAGGCCATTAATAGACTGAATAAGGCATTCACCATCCAAGACTATCTTATTTCCCATTTGGAAATAACTGATTTCCCTGTTGTTTTCGTTAAAATCTGACTTCCGGTATCTCTCCAGAATATCAAAGGCAGTTTGGAAATTATCTCCTTTTATTAAAAGATTTTCTTCGTGCTTTTCCTCTCTTTTAGGCTCTTCTTCACGGGAATATTCCTCAGCAGGAATGGATTTTTCTATCACTTCATTGATGCCTGGAATATCCGAGCGAAAATCATTGCTTCCGTTGGTTTCAGGAGACTTCATTTCTTCCTTAATTTTTTCTGTATTCTCCCCTGCTTCTGGCTTCATTTCTGCTTCTGACTTCACTTCTGCTTCTGACTTCACTTCTGCTTCTGAACCTAAGAGTTCTTTAATCTTTTTCAGCTTTGCCAGTTCCTGTTCCAAATCAACGGTAATCTCCTCACGCTCTTTGCTCTCTGGAACCTCAGCCACAATCCCAAATTTTTCCTTGATCTCTTTTTTCAAAAAGAACGCTTTCTCTTCAGTGCCTTGGCGAAGCTCCTCAAGCTTCGAGCTTAATTCATTCACCTTCCTCAGCTCTTCAGAGGTCGATCCCGCCAGCCTCTCGATTTCTTTCTGGTACTGGATGGCCCGGTTGAGATGGTCCTTCATCTGATTCTGAAGGCCGGCCTTATTGGTTTTAAATTCAGAAATGAGGGATCGGTATTCTTTCAAGGATTCCTTCTCTTTTTCAAGCTCTTTCTCTATCTGTGAAATTTTCTTCTCAGCTTCCACTTTTTCAAGTTTGATTTTTTCGGTGAGCTCCTTCTCGATTTCTTCCTTTTTCTTAATCAAGACTTTCTCTAACTGATTCTCAATCTCGTTGATGATCGCGGATGACTCTTTCAGAACATCATTCTCCTCTGCCATTGTTCCTCTCCCTAGCCTCTTTTAGCATATTATACTGCAAACAGGGGCTCTGAAAGCAATACCTCTTTTCCCAGCGAGTAGCCATAGAAGACCACATTATGATTCTTCCTCCTTTTATTAACAGATAGAGAAAAGTAAGACAATCACCTTCCAAGACGATTCTCGAGGGGATTTTTTTCCCCTTTCTCTCATCTCAAAAGGTGAAAATAACTAATCCTCAAAGAGTATTTTGAAAAATCCTTTCCAAATTTCTTGAATCTTCTTAACGAAATAGGGTATATAAGGGATTAATTGGAGTTTGGAACATGGACCAAAATAAGGTTTTAATCGTAGAAGAAAATGAAAAAAGAAGAGAATATCTTGTTCGCTTCCTCAGAGACTTGGCTTTGGACATAGAAGCCATTTCCTCTCTTTCTGAAGCCTATCATCTTCTGCTCAGCAAAAATAAATTCTCACTGCTTGTGATTAACCTTCCTCTCTTCAAGGGCCATAACCTAAAAATCCTCCGCAGTTTGAAGAAAAACAATCCCCGCCTGGCCATTATTGTTCTTTCCAAATTGCAAATTCCAGAACTGAGTATTCCCCTCCTTCAGAGAGGCATCATTGACCATCTAACTAGCCCAGATAATCCTGTTGGCATATTTTCGGCTATAAAAAATGAACTGAATAAGAGAGAATTAATCCAGGAAAATGAATTTTACTTCGAGAATCTAAGGAAACTCAAACTCCAACATTCAAAAAATATCAAAAAGGCCTTAGAGCTTGAGGAAATCTACGATACAACCCTCGAGAACTTAATGACAGCTCTCGATTTAAGGGATGTCGAGACTTTTGGCCACTCCCGAACAGTCGCCAAGTACAGCCAGGTTATTGCTGAGATTTTGGGCATCAAAGATAAGACGACCCTTGATAATATCAGAAAAGGAGCCTTGCTTCATGATATAGGAAAAATTGCTATTCCTGATTCGATCCTCAAAAAATCAAGCCGCCTCTCTCTCGAAGAGTGGGAAAAAATAAAGCTCCATCCTTCCTTGGGCTTTGGGCTTATAAAAGAAATTAAGCTAGTGAAAGAAGTGGGAAATATCATTCTCTATCATCATGAAAAGTACGATGGAACTGGCTATCCTGAGGGCTTAAAAAAAGAAGAGATTCCTCTGGAAGCTCGGATATTTGCTTTAGCTGACGCCTTGGATGCGATTACCTCTTATCGCCCTTATCGTAAAGAAAGAAATTTTGAAGAAGCCAAAAAAGAAATCAAAAACAATGTGGGGACTCAATTTGATCCCCAGATGGTAAATGCCTTTTGCTCTTTAGAACTCATCAGATGGGAAAAAATCCGCTTTGAAACGACCACTCTCATGCCTTCTTTTGAAAAGTTTTCTGAATTGTTCCACAAAAAAGCATAGACAAGGCTCAGCCTTAAAAGATCAAAAAAAACGAATCCCCCCTTGAAGTCGGACTTTTGTCTTTACGCTTTACGGCCGATGACAACCCTCTCAATCCCGCCCAGGTCGCAAAAGGAGCTGACTTCCTTCCATCTGGAATCAAAAAGAGAGAGGACTTTGTCCCTTTGGCCTTCTCCTATCTCAAGGAAAAGAACGCCTTGGGGTTTTAAAAAAGAAAGGGATCCAGGAATCAATTTATTGATCACCTCAAGGCCTGTTTCCCCTGCCAAGAGTGCTTTTTTTGGCTCATGATCTTTTATCTCTGGCTCAAGTTCTGTCCAATCTTTCTCTGAAACATAAGGAGGATTAGAGATAATAAAGTCACAATTCTCCTTTAAGCCGAGCTTTCTCAAAGGAGAAAACAAACTGCCGCAAATGAAAGTGACATTAGCTGCATTCTGCTCGGAGGCGTTAATCTTAGCCGCTTTTATGGCTTTTCGAGAGATGTCAGTAGCGATAATCCTCGCTTGAGGCAATTCTTTTGCCAGAGAGATGGCGATATTTCCGCATCCTGTTCCTATATCGACGATAGTTGCTTCTTTGCTCGAGGAAAATTCGATGACTTTCTCCACGATCAATTCTGTCTCCGGCCTGGGGATAAAAACTCCAGGGAAGACTCTGAAGGGTATCGACCAGAATTCCTTTATCCCTGTCAGATAAGGAAGAGGGAATCCGGCTGAGCGTTTGAAGAGCAGCTCAAAATAACACCTCTCTTCCTTTTTTGAGAGTGCCTTCTGGGGAAAAGAGAAGAACTCTTCTTCTGTGAGCGAAGCACATTCGAGGAGGAGAAGTCTTGCCTCCAGAAAAGGCTCAGGGAAGTCTTTGAGAAGGGTTTTTCCTTTATGGAACAGTTCCTGAATTGTACTCAATTAAAGACTAGCTTCTGCTGTAGAGCCTGACTCTTTGCCTAGACTTCTTGTCTGAAAATGGATGGCCAATTTTTCGATAACCGGATCCAATTCTCCATCGAGAATTTTTTCCAGTTGATGGAGAGTCAGATTCAACCGATGGTCAGTAACTCTGGATTGAGGAAAATTGTAGGTCCTGATTTTTTCACTCCTCTCTCCTCGTCCGACTTGAGATTTTCTGTCTTGAGCTATCTTTTCCTGTTGTTCTCGCTGAGCCATGTCAAAGAGCCTCGAGCGCAGGATACGTAGAGCTTTCTCTTTATTGCGATGCTGTGACTTTTCATCCTGACAGCTGACCACTAAACCGGAAGGCTTGTGAGAGACTCGAATGGCCGTGTAATTGCGGTTGACATTCTGGCCACCAGGTCCTGATGCTCCAAAAGCCTCAATTTTCAAATCCTTTGGGTCCAGCTTCATCTCTATCTCATCAGCTTCAGGTAGGACAGCGACTGTGATGGTTGAAGTGTGGATTCGGCCGCTGGCTTCGGTGCGGGGCACTCTTTGGACACGATGAACTCCGCTTTCATACTTGAGCAGAGAATAGACCTTTTTCCCTCGAATATTGATAATGACTTCTTTAAAGCCTCCAATGGGAGACAGGCTCGCCTGCATGACTTCGAATTTCCAGCCCTTGCTTTCCGCATAATGCGAATACATCCGGAACAAGTCCTGGGCAAAAAGAGAGGATTCGTCTCCGCCTGCACCGGCCCGTATCTCCAAAAAAACGTTTTTCTCGTCGTTAGGGTCTTTGGGCAGGAGCAATATTTTTAGCTCTTCGGCGAGTCTCTCTTTTCTTTTCAATAATTCTTTTAATTCCCCCTCTGCCAGCTTCGCAAGTTCTGGCTCAGAGTGGCGATCGGCAAGAATGTCCTCTGACTCTTTGATATCTTTCAGAACTTTTTTGTAATCTTCATATTTCTTGATCAAAGGCTCTAGATCTCTCCGTTCTTTGGAGATTTCTTTGACTTTTTGGGGATTGGAAATATTGGCGGGGTTAGATAAGAAGAGGGTTAGCTGGCGATATTTCTCTTTAATATTCTCTAACTCTTGAATCATTTCGGTTATTTTTTGGGCTCACCATATTTTTTCCTGAATTTTTCCACTCGGCCGGCACTGTCAACAAACTTCTGCTTGCCCGTGAAAAAAGGATGGCATTGGGAGCAGATTTCTATGCGAATTTCTTTTTTTGTGGAACGAGTCGTGAAAGTGTTGCCGCAGGCACAAGTTACAGTGCACTCTACATACTCAGGGTGAACATTTTTCTTCATCTGAACCTTCTCCTCATTTTATAATTAATTATATCAAATTTGCTCCCAAGCCGCAAAGGCGAAGAGAATGGGCCGACTAGGGGCTTTTCTCTCCTGCCTCCTTTGCTTTTCTCTTGCAGCATTCCCAGTCAATTGAGAAATGAAATTTTTTCTGGCTTATTTTAACTCTTTTTTTATACATTTTTGAATCAAAGTAATCTCTCAAGGGTTTATTTAAAGGGTAGATTTGCTCATCTGCCTTCCACTCATAGATTTTATTATTCTTTCCCCTTAGACAATTGAAATAAACAATCCAGGCCAAATGTTTGAAGGGGACATTCGGAAAAGACTTTCTTATGGTCAGAATTTCTGCCTCCTTTTCAGGATTCAGGAAATGGAAATACCGAGAAAACAACAAAGCATTGTGGAAATAGGCTGGAAAGGCCAAAAGGCCATCTTTTTTGGTCAGCCTAGCCAGATAGATAAAAATATCCAGCACCTTCTTTCCAAGACCAAGACCTGGATGTGCCTGACCAGGAAGAGGGGACTTTTTTTCCGAAAAACTCAGGAGAGGATTCTGAAGAGTAAGCCATTCAAAAATGAGATAGTTATATTCAGGAAATGATGTACCTAAAATCAGATTATTCTTGGGAGAATAGGCTCCTTCTCTTATCTTCAGATCAACAATCAAATTTTCAGGTCTCTTCTCTCTATAGAAAATTCGTAATCTCTGCAAGGGATATTCTGATGAATCCAAATCATAATCTAAAGGCCACAATATTCTCTCTCTGGCTTCCTTAAAGAAGCTTTTCTTCCCCAAGACTGCAATCACCTCATTCAGCGAATATCTGCCCAAAAAAAGGGAAGTTCCCTTTCTCAGAGCAAGATCTGAAAAAATATCTTTTTCATCAACAAGAGGAACATCTTGCCAAAATGGATTTATTTGGGAATCCGTTTTTTTCATCATTGTCACTTGAATTCGAAAAATATTAACTTAAAATTTTATTATATTTATTTTATTCCTGCAAGTTCTCGGGGACAGGGTTAGCATCTCTTTTTCTGTGATATGCAGAAATCAAAAAAACGAATGGGTGGAGCGAGGACAGACGGGGACACGCCGCGACAGGCCCCATTCTGAACCTCATTATCACGGAAATGGAAATACTTCCGTGGTCAGGCAAGTCCAAAGAAAGCAAGAGTGTCATCGCCGATGGTCACTTCGCGGTCGAGGTTAAAATATTTTGCCTCAAATCTTGTCTTGAAATAGCGACGAAGGATAATTTTTCCCTCTGGCTTGAGGATTTCCCTCTTCTTAATAACCTTCAGAGGATTCCTCTCCTCCAGGAGCTTATAAGGCGGATCAAGAAAGATGAGGTCAAACTTGAAGTTCTCTTTAGCCAGTTGAATCACAGCCCGGTTAAAGTCCTTATAAATGATTCTAGCCTTATCCTCAGCGCCACACTTAGCCAGATTTATCTTTATCACCTTTATCGCCGGATAATAGTCATCGACAAAGACCACACTCTCTGCACCTCGGCTCAAAGCTTCTATTCCCACTGAACCTGTCCCAGCAAAACCATCAAGAAAAGCGCTTCCTCTTACTTCTTCTTGAATGATATTGAAAAGCGCCTCTTTGAGCTTATCGGGCATGGGCCGAACAAGGAGGCTTCGAACTTTTTTTAATCTTTTTCCTTTATAAATTCCGCTGATAACTCTTATCATGACTCAACCCATCTTGTCTCATCAATAAAAGATGGTCACCCAGCCAGGATGGGTTTCGATATTATCTATTCCATAGGGAAGCTCATACCAATCATTGATGCTAGAGGCCTCAGTCTTTTCTATTTTGGCTGAGATGTAGATGATCAAATCCAATACCATAGGATGAACAGGCTGATTCTCAAGGAAAAGCTTTTTTATATTGAGCCTTATCTTACCTCCTTCCACTTCAAGCTTTCCTGCGAAATAAAAATTCATCAGAGACTTGAGGAATTTTGGAATTTCCTGGTTCCTTAAATCGATCACAATTTTCCCTTCGATCTCGTTTTTCTCTAGCAATTTGAGGCGAATTTCTTTTGTCACTTCTTCCTTTTCTATTTCTATACGATAGGCAATGTAAGAGTTGAGCTCACTCTCAGTGATCGCAATTTTTCTAAGAGTGGTTTTGTTTTCGCTAGCGCTTTCGGTTTTGATTCTCTCGATGGCTCTGAGGACCTTCAGGGCTTCTTCAAGAGAGTAATTTTCGCCGCTAAAACAGAAGAGAGCAAAAGAAGAAAAGAGAATGAGGAAAAAGGAAATTTTTTTCGAAAAATTCATCCTTAAATTCATAGACTTCTTCCTTCATGTTAACAAATTCCCCCCCTTTCTGTAAAATTGAAAAAAATTAATGAAGAAACAACTTTCGGAAAAAAAGCGAAGTCGGTCGGGTGAGGCGCCAGAGATAATGCAAAAATATCCTGGGGGAATTGACTGGAATTTTGTAGTAATAAAACACCCAGGCTCTTGGAGGAAAAAAAATTTTAAAGAGTGTACTCAGCGCCAATAGCGGCTTTTTTCTTCGCAAAAGGGAAAAAAGTGTAGGTGTATAATACGGAAATTGAAGAGATAGATTTCGAGTTAAAACATTTTCTTCCGGCCAAAAAAATTTCAGTAATTTCAGTTCAAACGCTGAAATCTTAAACATCTCTAAAATATTCTCTGAAAGAGTGCCAGGCCAGAGACAATTGACCAAGTGCAATCCGTAAGAAAGAGGAGCAGAAATACTTTCTTTTTGGCAGATATCAAGGATTTTCTCCCAATTTAAATCTTGTTGCCGTGACATTTCGGCAATATCCGTAAGCCAGATTAAACGATAGTAAGAATGCTGCAGGGCATGAAGACAAAGATAACACAATTCATACTCTGGAGAGAGAACTTTTGCCGGCGAAGTCCCAATTTTAATATTCTGAGAACACGCCCACAAATCGTCTTCTAAGGCAAAAGGAATCTGAAGACCCAAATAATGAAAATGCATCTCCACAAGCAATCTCTCTTTTCGGAATATTGGAGTAAAGGTCCAGTGTAATTCCCTATCCTTCTGATTTAAATTTTGGCCAAAATCCCCCTCTCTCGAAAATCCCAATTTCTCAAGAATTTCTTTAAGCTCTGGCCAAGCTGAGGTGTGAACAACTAAATCAATATCCGCAAAAGGCCTGAGACTGAGATTTTGATAAAGGGATTCTGCTAAGCGTGCTCCTTTGGTGATAGCCACTTGGAGATTTGAATCATGAATGGCTTGAAGGAGAGGCTTCACCTTCTGAAAGAGATACATATTACGAGCAGTATTTTTATTATACATATCCCTTAGCTCGACCTTTGAAGCATCGGGAATTCTCTCTTTAAAGGCTCTTAAATTACGATACAAAAGGGGACCTACTCCTTCTTTAGTTGCTTTTTTTAAAAGCTCGGTCCAGTTCAAATCTGACTCTAAAAGACTCTCCATTTGGGATAAAACCTCTGAACTGAGGTTGAGGCGAGAGCAAAGAATCAGGAATTTATTGACCATCTGAGGTGCGAAATTTCCTAAATTTAAATCTTATACCGAATTCATTTATAAAAAAATCTAGATAAGATTCCAAGGGATAAAGAGAGCCGAAGGGGAAAGTCAAAAACGCGGAAAATAAGGAGGGGGGAATTATTTCTTGAAGGGCGATCTTGTGGGCTCATCCTCAATCAGAGGCACAATCCCATAAACAATGGGGGAAGTTCCTGCAATAACCAAAGCGATGCCCAAAGGCTTAAGGAAAAGGGGACGTAAACGTCTTTTGTAAGTAACATAAACAAAATCCCCAATTTCAGTTGGCTTAATTACGCCAAGATAACAATTTTGACCAGGAAAAACCCTTTTTACAGGAAGGCCATTGACTTTTAGAACTTTTACATCCTGAGTAAAATTAGTGGCATTGCCTTTCAGATGGACTCTGTCCGCTTGCTGCAATAATCCTTTTTCAATAAAAATTTCAGCTTCTTTGGTCTCAGGTATGTATTTTACGACTCTTGCGATCATCAACTCTCCTGATTGTTCTTGCTCCTGGTAGACTTTTTGAACTGCTGAAGCAACTCCTTCTTCATAAGGATTTAAGGCAATAGAAATTTTGGCAGTCTCGTTTTCCAAAACACCTAATAAGTCATCTGAATTAAAATCCCCTTGTGGAGATATAACACCGAAGGCATATATACCCCTCTTCAGTCCACTTAATTTAAAAATTCCGAGATCGTCAGATTTGCTGCTCTCATAGAGAACCCCAGTAGAAATTTCTCTGAGCTTGACTACAGCTCCTTGGATGGGAGTTGTCCCATCTTTATCATAGACAAATCCAATCAAATTTCCGTACCTATTATCTTGAGAACTTAAAAAGGAAGGCAAAAAGTAGAGGAGTAGCGCAAAAATAAGGAACAGAGATATAAATTTCAACTTGGCGCCTCTTGCCATAAATTCCTCCTTATCTTATCAGGTTAGCATAATATTAAATCTTCATTTCACCGTCAATTGAAAATTAAGATAAAATTTTTCTCTCACTCAAGAATATAACTCATTTTTAAGAGTGAAATCGGCCTGTTCACTGGAATTATTTTGAGAGTATTGGGACCAATCTCAGGACTTAAGGAAATCGAAATCATGTTATCCTTTAAATAGTCCTCCCAGACGATCCGGTCATTAAAAAAGACAGAGATTAAGGAAGAAACTCCTTGCTCTCCATCTCCGAAATGAAGCGTTAACCGGACTTTTCTTCCATCGAGAATAAATGGATGGGAATATACTTGGCCCTTATTTATGATGAGATTGGTAAAGCTCAGGTCTTTGGCAGTCATCAGGCTCTCTATTCTTTTGTCAATTTCTCTCATCTCTTCCTCTTCGTTCAACCGCTCATAGTTCTTTCGAATTCTAAGAAGCGTATCCAGATTACCTTCATCCATTTCAAGAGCCTTTTGGTAAAAGCTATCAGACTCGTAGACATAGTTAAGCTTATGAAAAGAGTCTCCAATAAGCTGCAAGACCTCCACATAATTTTTTCTTATGGAATCAGAGAGGAAAATAATGCTCTGGGGCAAGAGATTTCCTACTTTGATAATCTCTCCATACTTGTTTCTTTTGAAGTTTAAAAGAATCTGGAATGAAAACAGATCGAAATTTTTAAAGTCTGAATCCAGAGCTTCATTGCCGATCAAATTTCTCTCTTGAAGGAAGGTCTGAAGCTCTCCGATCGAACCCACTTCATCCTCTAAAGCCAAATAAGAGCGAAGATAGCCCTCAGCTTCCTCCAATTTTCTTGTCTCCTCAAGCCGACATTTTGCTAGATTTAAATAAACTGATTTAAGAAATGTTTTATATTCTGATAGGTTGATCTGCTGGCTATCTATGAGGTTCTGGTAAAAATTTATTTTTCTCATTGTCTCCAGGCAGAAAAGAAAATGGCTAAAAGCCTCTTTGATGTGGAAAAGCTGAAACTCTCTTTGTCCGAGATGACATTCGCTTTTTGCTCTCTCAAAATCCAAAAATTCAGCCCTGGCCATCATCTTTTGCCTTTCCTCCAAAGACAAGGATTTTTCACCGAGGAATTGAGCATAGAGACGAAAAGCATCAGCATCTTCTTGCAAAATTTTTTCCATCATCGTATAGTCTTTAACATTCATATCCCAGATTTGAAGAATCGCGAGCAGCTTTTCTTTCTCTTTGCTGATCAGAATCTTTTTGAGAATTTCTGTGGCAAAATCCTTTTCTCCTTCGGAGAGGAAAGACCATCGGGAAAGAAGAATTTTTCCAACTTCATAAAATATCTGGGTGTTATGCCCCGTGAGGAGAGCTGCTTTCTTGTATTCTTCATAACAATTGATATCCGCAGGAAGGGAGAGATAGTTCATATAGAGGAAAGATTGGGCAAGATGAAAATGGGCAAAGAGAGAGGTCGAGTTGATTCTCAAGGATTGGTTGAAGTTTCGGGAAGATTCTTGAAGATAATCATTTCTGAGCTCGCTATTTCCTAAATTGTTCATCCCCAAGTCAAAATAGGCTTTTCCGAGCTCATAATGGACGACATCATTAAAGGGATAAAATTTGTTCGCCTTTTCCAAAACTTTTATCTTTGTTTCATTATCCCCAATTTTTTCTTTTGCCAGAGACAAGAGATGGCTGTTCCAGTAAAGGCAGATATCCGCAAGCCCTAAGATGAGAAGGACAAGGAGCAATATCTCCTTTTTTAGGGTTTTCATCTCTTTTCCTCTATTTTGCTCAGAGTACTTCAGGATTTTTTATAATAGGCCGAGACAAAAGTCAGCGAGAGAACAATGGAAAAAAGCAACATATTGGCAGGAATGTGGAGATTGAAGTCAGAGAAGCTATGGACCATCATCACGACTATGGCCACTATCCCTCCCAGGGCCAAGCCCTTGACTTCTGGATTCCTTCTCCGCCGCCAGAAAAGAAAAGAATTCGCTGTCATATAAAAAATAGCGCCGAGGAGAAAAATTGTTCCTACTATTCCCAGTTCAGAAAAATATTCCAGATAATCGTTATGGGCATGGACAAGAAATCCGTCCACTCCAATTTTTTCATAGGCAGGATAAACAGAGGCAAAAGTTCCCAAGCCTGTCCCAAAGAGAGGAAAATCTGCGATCATTGTCGTCATCTGGGTCCAGTAAAGAGGCCTTCCTTCTTGAAGGAGTTTATCCAAGGCAAATCTCTCAAGAGTGGCACCAACGCCAATGTAGAGGGAAATAAGAGTGATGATCAAAAATACGACTCGAAGAAAATTTTTTACCCATTGCTGGCGATATCTCACCCGGCCAAAATAGAGAATGATCAATTCGAAAAAAAGGATAAAGGCAAAAACCAAGAGAAAAACTCCGGAACGAGACTTGGAGAAAATGATGGCCAGAGACATTACCACGAGGCTGACCGAGATGAGGAGATTGGTGGAGATACCTCGTCCTGCAAGATGAACAATCCTCTCCCGCCATCTCATTCCAGATAAAGAAAAAATGTCTATACGGGCAATGATCAAGCCAATTGCCAAAGGAATGATCATTTCCAGATAACCGGAAAAGTGATTGCGGTTGACAAAAGTTCCGGTCACAGAATCCAAATTATAAATTTTTTTGTAGAACAGAATCCGCGGGTTTTTACGATAGAGCTCAAAAAGGCCATAGAAGGCTTCAAAAACGCCCATAACAATGAGGAGAGAGATAATCCTTTTTATCTGGCGACTCCTTGTGACAGTTTTCACGATGAGAAAGCCGATGAGGAAATAGGAAAGAAGTTCCATCCCCGCTCGAAATGTCTGTGAGGGAATTAAGGAGAGACTCATGAATTTTGTCTCGAGAAAATGAGGAAAGTAAATTTCCTGAAAGGAATAGGCATGGGGAGAGAGAATCTTCACTAGGAATTTCGGAAGGGGCACGATTTGAATAAAAATGATAAGGAAAAAAGCCAGACATAAATATTTGGGCCATCTCAAGGAACGGGAAAGATAGGGATTGATCTCCATCTTTTCCTTCATCAGGAGATAGGCGGCTGTCATGGCGAGGGCGGTGAGCTGAATCCCGAGGATCGTCCATTCATAGACAGATGCGGCTGGAAGAGGACTAAAAATGATCAATCCCAGTAATCCATATTCGATGATCTTTCTTAAGACCTCATCCCTCTTTCCCAGGGCAAGAGAACGGTCCATCTCATAAGGTTTCATACGAGTTATTCTGGTCTCCATTGTTTGGGGAAAATTTATTTTTTTCGCTTAAAAAGATTGGGAATCCTTATCATGAGTTTTTTCTCTTTCTCTGCGGGGTTAATCGGATCAGGATAATAAGGAAGCTCTTCATCCTCCAGCACTGCCTGAGGATTTTTTTGAACAAGAGCTCTTGCCTTCTCTTTTCCGATGATCGTCTCAGCTTGCTTCATCGCTTCTAAAAGTCTGGGCGCTCTAGAACCGCTGTTGTGGCCATCACTGGCAATAAAGTGAATGAGCTTTAATTCCAAAAAACGAAGGACTGCTTCTTCAATCCTCCTGCCATAGAGGCCAGAGAAACTGCCGCTGTTGGATTGAGCGAGGCTTCCCATCTGGACGAGTTCATAAAGCAAACCAGGATTGCGAATAAAAACAGAATTTCTCTCAGGATGGGCAATAATGGGAGTGATCCCTTCACTCATGAGTTCGAAGAAAAGCTTTTTGATGCCTGAAAAAACATGATCGGAAGGAAATTCAATAAACATATAGGAAGTTTGATGGAGGACAAGGTTTTTCCGGTTTTTCCTTATCTCATCAATCAAGTTGTGGGCAATATGAACCTCTGCGCCAGCCAATATCTCAACTGAGATATTCTCCCTTTCAAGAGCCTGGGCAAGCTCTCTTCGCTTCTCCTCGATGATGCTCAAATCATCATAATTGAAATTACCGCGGAAAAGATGGGGAGTGGCCACGATTTTGCGAATTCCCTCTTTCTCGGCAATCTTGACCATTTCCAAAGCCTCAGCCAAATTCTGGGCTCCATCATCCAGCCCTGGCAGAAGATGACAGTGCAAATCAATCATTTTTTCCTCTAATAAAAAAGTGAATTTGAAATATGAGGGTGCTTCTTAACCCTAGAATTATCTCAAGATGTCGTTTAGCTTTCTTTCTTTCTTTTTGCCTATGTCTAATTCCTTCCTCTCATATTTTTTGAGTTGCTCGTCATATTCTCCATAATACTCTTTTTGATAATAATGATAATAGGGGGAATAATATTTATCTTTTTTAATTTTCACCTCATTGAAGATGACGCCAATAATTTCTGATTTCGCTTTTTTTATCTCCTCAATGGCTTGAAGAAAAAGCTTTCGCATCGTCTTGCCGGCTCGAATCACAAAGATTGTGCTATCTGAAAAGGAACTGATAATGACAGAGTCAATGGCTGCCAGCACAGGAGGCGTGTCAATCAAGACGATATCAAAATTTTCTTTGACGAGACTCATGAGCTCTTTCATCCTTTCAGAATTCAGAAGCTCAGCCGGATTGGGAGGATGGAGTCCACTGGGAATAAGCCAGATATTTTCAATGCTTGTTTTTTGGATGACATCTTCATAGGATATTTTTCCGGTCAAATAGCCGCTCAATCCGACAATATTCCTGACTCTAAATACTTTATGGAGCCGGTGCTTTCTTAGATCGCCATCAATAACGAGCACCCTTTCATCCAGTTGAGCAAAAGAAACCGCCATATTAGCTATAGTGGCTGTCTTTCCTTCTTGAGGTAGAGTGCTGGTGAAAGTGATTGTCTTGGGGACACTTTCTGCATGGGAGAACAAAATGGAAGTCCTTACTGTCCTGTAATCTTCAGAAATATAATATTTCGGAAGGCGGTGGTTGATGAGCTCTATTTCAGTTACGCCTGCTATCGCCTCCTCTTCTTTTTTTGAAGTCTCCTCCCCATAGGAGTAAGTGTATTCTGAAGAAGAACTGTATCTTTTTTTCAATCCATTAAGAGAAAAATGGGGAATAATTCCTAGAGAAGGAAGACCTGTCATTTTCTCCACATCTTCAGGCCCCTTGATCGTGTTGTCGAGATATTCGACAAGAAATGCCAGACCTAATCCTCCAAAAAGACCTAAAAGCAAGGCCATCAGCACATTTCTTCGGGTGTTCGGCGAAAAAGGTGCTCCAGGAACCAAAGCTCTATCAATGATCTTGATATTGCTTGTTCTCAGGCCTCCCAGTCTTGCTGAGACCAGAGTTTCATTCTGCTTGGCCACCAGAGAGTTCAGAAGGCTGCGCTTATTTTCCACTTCAATCTTCAAGCTGTTATAGAGGATGGCATTGTTGTTCATCCTCACCACATCAGTCCTCTGTGTCTCAAGCAAATTCTTCAGAGAGGCTTCTTTTTTTTGAGCAGCCCGGTATTCAGATTCCGCTGCATCAACAGCCTTTTTGATCTCTATTTCAAGCTCACCTTTCATGCTATCCATCCTGGCTTTAAGCTGAATCATTTCAGGATAGCTTGGCTTGAAAAATTTGCTCTTCTCCTCATACTCATTTTTTATCTGGGAATAACTTGTCTTGAGGCTCTGGATCAAGGGGTTATTCACATACTGGGGCTTTGAATCAATATTTAAATCTTTGAGCTCCCTGAAAATCGCTTCAATCCTGATGCGGTCGATCTGAGCTTCGGTAAAGGCTGTATCCAATTCAGCAAACTTGCTGACTACTGTGCTTTCCTTCTCATTGAGCAACAAAAGTTTCTTCTCCTCTCCGTATTTCTGGAGCTCCTTCTCTTTCGCTGCCAGGTCATCTCTGAGCTGGGCTATTTGCTCACTCAGAAATTCTGAGGCCTGCTGGGTCGCTTCATAACGGGTCTCTACCGAATAATTGATAAATTCTTCAACAAGTGTATTCACTATATCTGCAGCCAGGACAGGATAAGGAGAAGCATAGCCAATCATCACCAATCTTGTCTCTTCCACTGGCGAAATGACCAATCCCCCAAGAACAACAAAGGCCAAGGCAGAGTAAGAATCTCGTTGAAAACTCTGTTGTTCCTCAGAAGGAGCCTTCTTTTTCCTGGGAACAATCCACCGGAAACTCAAGAAGTGTCTTGCCATCTGAAATAGGCTTCTTCTTGATCCTTTGGACGATTGAAGTTCTGGGCGAGATCCAAGATCCATCTTCTTAGCAACTCTTTCCGCCAATGCCCTGCTTCCAAGAAGCCTGAGCTGAGTTTTGAAGTAAGTCCCTTGGAAGTCATACCTGTAATAGGCACCGTAATTGGAAAGATCCTGGAAGTTCAAAAGGCTCGAGCTGGGCTCTTCGATGAGGATGCTCGCATTGGCTCTGTAGATAGGCGTAGAAGTAAAAGAAAAAAGTCCAACGAAGGCCAGAAGAACTGCCACAAAAGTGATAATAATCCATTTCCTCTTCAGAATGATCCGCCAGTATTCCAGTAAATCTATTTCCTTTTTTTCCATCTTATTATTCATCTTCATTTCTCCCATTCCCTTTTGTTATTCCCTCTTTATTTCAATCTTTTCCCCTTTTTTATTCTATTATTCTCCATCTCGGTTGCTGTCTAAAAAATTGTTTCTGGCACATAGACGACATCATTCTCTTGCAAATGAATATCTTTCTTCTTCCCTTTTATAATATCCTTGACATTCACTTTTATCTCTTTCTCTTTCCCATCTTCGCCTATTCTTTTGATAAGAACACCGCCTTTTGAGGCCCTATCTCCAAAGCCACCCGCTTGAGCAATAGCCTGAAGGAGCGTTGGGATGTTTGATTTTTTGACTTGAAGAGCTCCAGGGTTTTTGACCTGTCCAAAGACATAAACGAGAACAGCTTTATCCACCGGAATATTGATAATATCATTCGGCTCAAGAGGAATATTGAGCCTGGCGTCGCCCTTTAAGATAAGATCCTCTATCGAGATCTTCAAAGGAATGCTCGTCCCATCATCCAGCTGTCGGATGACAATAATTTCATTACCAGCATCTCTGGTGAGTCCGCCAGCTTGAGAAATAACCTGAAGCAATGTCTGGCGCCCGAGAAGCTCATAAGGGCCTGGCTTTCCCACTGCGCCAAGAATCGATACTCTCTTGCTCTGGTATTCGCGGATAAAAACTGTCACCTGAGGATTCTGAAGGTATTTTTCTTCAAGAAGCTGGCTCAATTTTTTTTCAAGCTCTGTCTTGGTCAAGCCATCGACTCCAATTTCTCCCAACAAAGGAAGGGTAATTTTGCCTTCTTCTGAAACCCGCACCGTTTGATTCATTTCATCCAGGCCAAAGACCTTTATCTCAAGAAGATCTTTTGCTCCAATTCGGTATTCGAGTGTATATTTTTCTTGACCAGATGAAAAATTGAAAAACAAAAATAAAAATAAATGGAGAAGGAGGTACTTTCTCATTTTCATCATCTCCCGTATTTTTTGTCTCGAATTGTAATTCAATGCCTAAAGCTTTAAATTCCGCAATTTTGATTAAAATTCGTAGGTGAGATAGGCCCCCAGGAAATTCCTTTTTATAGTGAGCCCAGGAAAATTCGATGCCCTTTTTAAAATATGCAGCGTGAAACCTATCCCCGTATTTCTTATTATCCTGAAGGCAAAACCCACTGAATGAGAACGAAGGATATCTTTCCTCTTTATTTCTTCATAATTTCCCGCACTGAACCGATTAGGAATCAACTCCGGATAACTTAATTCTCCCTCTTGATAATTATAGTCAATCCTTAAAAATCGAGTCAAATAGAAAGAGATTCCTGCCTCATATCTGTTCTCGACAAAATACAAGATCTCGGTCCAGTAAGAAAAAGCATTGTCTCGCACATAACCCAGTCGAAAGTCAAATCTCCCTAATTTGAAGTCAAGGCTGGTATTGCCAACAAACCCAGAGAAGCTTTTCCTCCCTTCTTTTCTAGGGACAAAGTTCTTATAGCCAAGAGAAAGTGTTCCTCGAATTCTTCCCAAAAGTGGGAAGCGAATCCCTGCATAGGTCTGATAGGAATAGGAATTACGCCAGGAAGACTGAGGATGCTCAAAATTGTATTCCGTATAACCGAGCTTATAAAAAAAGAAAGTTTCCGAAGAAATCTGGTAATAGAATTCAAAATGACCGCTTCTTTCTTCACGGTCAAGCTCTTGGGAAAGATAAATCGTTGAACCTGGCAAAACTATATCTTCAAACGTAAGTTTATGGATTGTGCCAGAAAAGCCAAAGGAAGTCTTACGGGCGGTCTCGTAAAAAAAGCTCAAACTGTAACCCTTGGCAAAGTCGGTCATTAGTCTGTCAATCTCACTTGATACCCGGCGCCTCCGCATCTGGTAATGATAATCCCCTGAGATGACAAAATGCTGAAGAAAGAGATACCTGAATCTCGGAGAAAAGCTGTAGGTAAAAGTCCTCTCTTTTTCCTCCCTTAAATAAAAGAGATACTCCGGGTTTTCTGAAAAAGAGAGAATCAAGGAATTTCTAAAAAGAAGAAAGACTCTGACTTCAGGCGATAGTGTGCTCGTGTAGTCAGAGATTGGATGATCCTCTTTCTTCTGGTAATAAATATTATCATCATAGCCAATATTCCTCAATTGAAGAACAGGAAAAATCTTGAAGGGTCCAATCCTGAATTTTGTTTTTTCCTCAATCTCCTTCCATTCATCCTGAAAAACGCGATAACTCTGAGAGAAAAGAGCTTGACTTATCGAAAAGAGCAGAACAAAAAAGAGAATGGCTTTGATTTTTTTCATCGCACGATCTGCTTTGCCAAAAAGTAGGCCAATGCAATCAGGATCAACCAAGGCCAAATTTTTTCCCATTTGATTTTATTTAAAATATTCATGGAACGAATTGAGGAAAAAATTGGAAGTGAATATCCGAGCGAGCTAAGATGGATTCAACTCTGAAATATTGGGCTTTCCTGAATTTCCCTGAAGATACTGAAAAAGGGAAATTTCTTGATCAGAGTCAAAATCAGATCACTATGCCAGTCAAAATTTCCCTTATCTCTGATCAAGGGGATGATGCCATCGCTGCGGGCTATTTGAAAGATTTTCTCAACCTGCATGTCATTTAGCCTGGCCCAGATTCTTCTCGCATAATAGCCGATGACTATTTCTTTCTGGATAGCTCTTTTCCAAAATTTTTCATATTCAGCTAATCGACTGGATTTGAAAGAGCCAGCCTGATAACTTTTCATGATCACTTCAGAGGCAATTTCTGAACAGAGCAACCCAAAATAGATTCCTCCTCCTGTTGTTGTCTTGACTTGACCCGCTGCCTCTCCCAAGGCGATAACTCTGTCTCCATAACTTTTGGAGACTAAGCCCTGAGCGATCGCTTTGACCTGGATTCGCTTCTTATCCAGATCGCCAGTTTTCTCTGGATAAAATTTTTCCATAAGACGCTCGAAACAGACTATTGGGTCATTCTCGGTCAATAGCCCTATTCTGACTCTGCGATCGGCTGTGGGAACTGCCCAGGCAAAGGCGCCAAGGGCAATATTCTTTCCAACAAAAACTGCTGTGGAATCATTGTTTTCGATTTCGATTTCAGCTTGAGCGCCGTTGAGAAAATCCTTTGGATATCCTAGACCTAGCTTTTTATTCAAATGAGTATCTATTCCGGTCGCAATAACAGCTAATTTCGCTGAAAATTTTCTAAGCCCCCCACCCTCTACTTTTGTCGTCACTTCCACATCATTTCTGTTAACAGCAATATCCAGAACTCGATTCTCAAGTTCTATCTCTACTCCCTTGGAATCGGCTTCCTGTGCCAAATATTTATCGAATTTTTTTCTATCGACGACGTAGGCAAATGGTGCAGGATGTTGATACGTCATGGAGCTTCCATAAGGAGAAACCACCTTGACATTTTTGATTTCTCTTAATACAGAATCCCCTGCAAGATCAAATTTTTGAAAAACCTCTTTTCCCAGAATACCCGTACAAATGACATGGGTTCCAATCTCACTCTTTCTCTCGAGCAGCAAAACATCCAATCCTCTTTCTGCCAGTCTTTTGGAAACATTCAGACCACTCGGCCCACCTCCCACAACAGCCACATCGTACCTTTTCATCATCTATTTTTTATTAGCCTGGATCTCACATAAGCTTTTTTCTTATCGATGCTTTGTTATTATTTATATTAATCATCTTTACTTTGTCAACAAGAACTGTTAAGAAAGATTAAACTTTTTGCTGTCTCGACTCCCATTTCCCTCTCAGAGTAATCCAGATGGAAAGGAAAATAATTTTTAAATCCAGCCAGAAACTTCTCTTCTTGATGTAAAGAAGATCACAGCGAAATTTCCTGCGGCGGGGAGTATCTGTTGGAAGATAAACTTGAGCAAGTCCTGTTAATCCTGGTCTTACAGCTTGTCTTTCTCGGTATCCAGGAATCTCCTCTATCCCCCTTATCTCAGGATTGCCATAAACCTCTTTTTCTTCAGGCCTCAAGGCTCTTGGGCCGACAAAACTCATGTCGCCCTTAAAAATATTGAGAAGTTGGGGAAGTTCATCCATGGCTGTTGCTCGGAGTAACCTGCCTATTTTAGTAACTCTCGGGTCATTCTCTTGAGCTTGGACAGGCCCTTGATCTCTTTCGGCGTCTTTAATCATAGAGCGAAATTTTAAAGCTTTAAAAATTCTGCCCTCTTTTCCAACCCGATTTTGTTTGTAGAACACCGGACCTCTATCCTCTAACCAGATAAGGAATGAAAACAATATCCAAAAAGGAGAAGAGATAATGATTCCAATCAAGGAAAGGGTAAGGTCAAAAGGCCTTTTCAGAAAAAGCCCTTTCCTGATAGCCAAAAGCGATGGTGAAGATACTTTTTGCAAATTATTTTTCTCTTTTTATGGCCATAATTCCCAGGGCAAAAAGCGCTCCAGCCGAATCAACGGCCCAATCCAAAAGAGAACCATTCCGCGAAGGGATAAATGTTTGAACGAATTCATCGAGCAATCCATAGCCAATAGTAATAAGTCCAGAAGAGACTGCCCATCTCCAACTCCAAATTCTTTTCTGCCTCCCGCGAAAAGCTCGAAGCAAAAGAAGGGCAAGAATGGCATATTCAATAAAATGAAACGATTTTCTCGAAACGATGTATAATGTCTCAATTGTCGGATTGCTTGCATTTGGCAAAAACCATCTGATGACTGAAACAATAACGGTGTAGGTCCAGCTTTGGCTTAAATAATGATTGGATAAAGGAAAAATAAAGCTCCCCCAAATAAGCGGAGGAAGCCAATATTTGAGAAAATCTTTTCCCTTATCCAATTTTATCGCTCAGTCAGTTTCTTTTCCAGAATTTTCTTCACCTCTTCTCTCTTCTTATGGGAAAAATACCAATCAATCGTCTTGTGCAGCCCATCTCGAAATTTCACCTGAGCTTCCCAACCTAATAATTTTTTGGCCAGAGAATTGTCTGCGACTCTATTTCGGGGGCCAACGGGCATATCTGGACAGAAGACAATTTTCGCTTTGTGGTTTGTGTATCTGAGAACTTCTTGGACGGCATCGATGACCCTAATTCTCTCCATTGTCCCTAGATTTACGGCTTGACCATTATCGATTTTCTCTGCAGCGAGGATAGTCCCCTGGACAATATCGTCCACATAAGTCCAGTTTCGAATTTGGCTGCCATCACCCCAAACCTCAAAGGGATCTTGACGAACAAAAGCCCTGGCGATCATCGCCATGACAGCATGATTCTCGACACCCCTCGGCCCATAGACTGTGAAATATCGGCAAGAGGCAGTTTTCATCTCATATTCTTGATGATAAGCTTTCAATGTTAATTCACCCATCAGTTTCGCCCATCCATACATGTTGTCAGCGTCATAAGGAGGCTTCACCTGATCCTCTGTGAGGTATATCTCTTCCTTCACATTTCCCTGGAGAAAATTCGGATAAACACAACCTGAAGAAGCAAAGACAACTTTCTCGACCGATGCCCTGCGAGCCTCATAGAAGAGAAGGCCATCCAAAAAAAGGTTTGAAGCTGGGCCTGCTTGGTGCAAATCCACATAGCCCCTTCCTCCATGGTCAGCAGCCAAATGAAAAACAACCTGGATATTGGAAACAGCTTCTCTGGAAACCTCAGATTCCCGCAAATCTCGTTGAAGAAATTCGATGCGCTTCGAAGCGATATGCTCCTCAATATTTGCCAGTTTGCCGCTGCTGAGGTTATCAACAACTCGAACCTTAGCACCTCTTTGGACAAGGGCATCAACTAGATGGGAGCCAATAAATGATGCTCCTCCAGTGACCAATACCCTAACATCTTTCCATTCCATCCTGAAACTCCTATCTAAAAATGGTCAAGACATCGAAGAAATAAGATCTTCATAGATTTTTAGGACACGCTCTTTTCGAAAATTTTCCACAGCGTATCTCCTCCCATTTGAACCTAAAGCCTCCAAGGTGTGCTTTGAGTTCTTCAAATCTGCGATTGTTTCTGCAATTTTTTTTGCCTCTTTTGGCTCAACACAGACCCCGCACTTTGTCTCTTTGATAACACCTGCAACCTCTGAGTCACTATCAGCCAAACCGAGGATGGGACGACCTGCAGCCATGAAATGATACAATTTCGAGGGAACGGATAAGTGGGATTTTTCCTTATCCAAAGGCACAAGCAGAATGTCGCTCGAAGCAAGAAGATAAGGCAAATCCTTGTAAGGCTGGAAGGGGAGAAAAACGACGTTGGCTAAGCCAAGCTTATCCTTCTTCTGGAGCAAATTTTGTTTTTCTATCCCATCTCCGACAATTGCAAAGAGAATATCATTTTCCTTTTTCAAGAGATTCGCTGCCTCCAGGATTTTCTCCAAAGCCAAGTTGCTGCTGATACTAATCGTGCCTGAATACATAATGACAAACTTATTGACCAGAGAGTATTTTTGAGCAAGAAAATTTTTCTTGGGAAGGGGACTTAAAAAATCAGTATCCACCCAATTGGGAATCACTTGCAATTTTTTTGAACTCACTCCCTTATCCAATAAATTCTTCTTGAATCCTTCGCTGATAACAATGATCCTCTCAGAATTTTCATAAACCCACTTCTCAAATTTTTTCGCCAGCTTGATTCCCAGAGAGTTCTTCAAAATCCCCGATTCTATCGACAGATCAGGATGGATATCCTGAACATTAAGCAAAACTTTGGCCCCTTTTACTCTCTTTGCTAAAAACCCCATGAATCCTAACTGCAGAGGGGGAAGGCGCAAGAATAAAATATCCCCTTGGCGAAAATTCAGCATATGGAAGAGAGTCCAGAGTGTGTAGATATTCCAAGCAATGAGCCTTCCTATGGGATGAGGTGTGGCATTGGTCCAGAATCTTTTTACTTGGAAGCCATTATTGAATTCGCTATTGTACAATCGGCCTTTATATTCCCTGCCACGTTCTCTAGGGATAGTTGTCACAACCTCAACCCTGTGACCTCTTGAGGCAAGATAGGATGCTAGCTCATTCATCAAAATCGGGGCACTGCCAGAATCAGGAAGAAAGTACATTGTGTGAATAGAAACTTTCATTTTCTGACTTTTATCTTAAAATAATCATGAAGAATAAGGATTCTCTTGAATCCAGAGATAAATATAAGTCATCGAAGGAACAAGAAGCAAGAGATCCACACCGTAGAAAGCTGCGGTTGATTCAAAAAAGCTCCGAGCTGTCAAAAAACCAAGAATGAGGATTGAATCCATAAGGATGGTTTGATCGACGCCTTGGATAGATCTCACCCGCTTAAGAAGATTTGTCCGATAAATAAGAAGCCATGTTCCGAATATTGCTCCAATAAAGAAGATTGTGCCTATTAAGCCTGCATGGATCATAGCGTGAAGATAAGAATTATGCATGTGCTCAGATTGAAGCAAAATTCTATCTGCATGAAATCCCCAGCCCAAAAAAGGAGAGTGTTTAATCTGTTCTATTCCCTTTTGCCAGGTGAATTCGCGACCTGTTAAATACATCAACTTCTCGATATCGCCGTTCAAACGCCATTTGAAGCCAGATAACCAAATGACATAGGCACTAATTGGTCCCACAAAAAGAAATCGCCAGTTTATTCCTTTAAGATAGACATAGAGAAAGCTCGAAACAGCTAATCCTAAAAGGGCGGTACGGGACTGGGCTTGGGCGAGGAGAAGAAGGGAGGGGAAAATAGGTATGAGCCATAGGAAACGCTGCTTTTTCATCTGGGTTATTAAACGGACGAAGGAGATGATGATCACAACTAGGGCAAATCGTCCAACTCCGTTGCTTCTGATCTGACCAAAGTTAAAAGGCAAATCATAAAACTGATCAAAGGGGAGTTTTCCTTTGACAATCTTAAATGCTTGTGGGAGCAAGCAGACTGTGACAACGATAAACAGAGCATAATTTGTACAGATCAGCCTGCGGAGAATGCTCAAAGAATCAGTATTTTCCAGAGCAATCCAGACGACTAATAAAGGTGATAAATAAACCGAAGCCCAATAAACTGAAGTCAGAGTATCGGGCGATAAAAATAATGAAGTCACAATCCCCGTTAAGCAATAATAGAAAAGTAATCCGATAGGGGTTTTAAAAAATGGAAATCTCGATTTTGAGGCGAATATCCAAATGATCGAGATGTAAGCGGCCAAAATTGGCAAAAGGGCGCGGGATCCTTGGATAAAGGCGAGAGGATTGGTTAAAAATATCGACGTCTGAATATTATATATTCCTGAAAAGATTCCGCCCCAGACCAAAAGCCAGAGAAAATTTATGAACACCATTGTGATCTACTCAATCCTGTTATCGGGATCTGTGTCCTCTATTGGCAAAGCTTGCTCGTAGATTTTCTGCAGTCTTTCGCCAAGTTTATCCCATAAGTAAAACTCTTTCGCTCTCTGCTGAGCAGCCTCGCCCATTTTTCTCCGCAAATCTTTATTTTCATAAAGACACGCCAGCGCCTTTGCCATCTCCTGAACCACATGTTCAGGATTTTTTGGAGCAATCTTTATTCCCCATTCTTTCTGAATGTGAAATCCTGGACCACCTGTATCCAAACAGACAATAGGCTTGCCACAGGCCATTGCCTCGACGACAACAGCACCGCCTCCATCCCTGAAGCTCGGGAAGAGAACAACATCAGAGGAATGCATTTCCTGGAGAAGCTCTTGGCGTCGGAGCCATGGATAATGAAACACTTTTGATTCGAGTCCAAGACGCTTTACTAATCGCTTGAGTCTATGCTCTTCCGGTCCCTTTCCTACAATAATAAACTCAGAATCCGGAAATTTCCTGGAAAAGATTCCAAAGGACCTGATAGCAAGAGCGAAGCCTTTAAGGCGGTGGAATCTCCCAGCTGTAAGAACGCGAAAGGTTTTCGAACCTTTTTTGGCATTTGAGTTTGAGTTCATATCTTCCAGAGAAACACCATTGACCGGAAAGAGATGGATTTTGGGCTCATATTTATTTGATATTTTTGCTTGAGTCTCTTTGTTGCAGACAAGAATAGCTCTTGCCTGTTTGAGGCACTGCCTTCTGAAATAATCATGCCTTCCAAGCCACTGGGCGGCGTTCCTCGTTCCTTCCGCGGCCTGGCCATATAAAGAATATTCTCGCATAAGACCTCTTGGAGTTCTCTGCCCTCCCCCGAGCGGCCCCCAGATAAAAGGAACAGATAAATAGGCTCCGATAAAAGTCGGAATCCAGTCATTGCCGAAGGTGATGTGGTGAGCGAGGTCAAAATGAAATTTGCAATGCAGCTGCCTAGCAACTCTCAGTGCTTTGATTTGCCAAATATAATAATAAATTCTTTGTCCAAATCCCACTTTATAAAAAAATTTGAGCCATAAAGGCAAGTGAATAAAATAAAATTTAACCCCTTGAACTCTTCGTTCTTCCAAGGCATTGTCAACACCTTGACGATTGTAGCTATGAGTAATCACCCACACATTATGGAATCGACTCAGTTGTTCGACCAACTTCCAACCCGTGAAATCCTCGCCCGGATGCAACTGCAAAGAGCTATCGGGATTACAAGCATAGGCGGAGACCAATATTTTTAATTCTTTCATCTAATTGGCTAACTCTTTATAGCAAAAAGCGTGGAATGTTTGTCCACGAGGATGAATCTGGACACGCCTAAAGTCGTAGGATTTTAATAAATCGATGACATCATTGGATGTGATACTTTTGGGAAGCATTGTTGGGTGAATTTCACAACAAACAATTTTACAGGCTTCATTCGATAAGGTTCTTTGTAATCCTTGAATTACATTATATTCATACCCCTCGACATCAATCTTTACAGCTTTAGGCAAGGGTAGCTTTCTGTCTTTAACAAAAAAATCCCCAGGTACTATCTTTGCCTTTTCGAAACATCTATGGTTTCCATATCCTGTAAAATTAAATGACCCAAAACCACCACCATAGTTATAAAGAATCCCTTCGGAGAAGCTATTGCCAATGGATATTTTTATTGGCGTTACATTTTTTAAGCCATTAAGATTTATATTAATTTTTAGTTTTTCATAGCTCTCAGTCTCTGGTTCAAAAGCAATAACTCTGCCAGTTTCGCCAACCTTTTTTGCTAAAAAAATAGTATGAGTTCCAAGACTTGCACCAATATCATAGAAAACATCACCTACCATGAGATCTTGAAAGAGCTGTTCTATAACATAATACTCTCCTAATCCCTTCTCAAGGGGGGCTTCTATTATTCTTAGTTCAACAGGAGTATGAACATAGAACTGAGCCTGAATACCGCCAAAAGATAAATCCATTATTTTCTTATTCCTTGTCCAAACGGAACGGCAATAGATATCCCTTAGAAAACGGTTAAGGCAAAGCATTCTCGTCATCCTTACCAGAACAGGATTGTAGGTAAGGTGTCTAATCCAACGAGAAAGGTTCATGATTGAGAATATAGGAATCTGATTTTAATATAGGCAAGGGTAACTTGGACAAATCTCAAATCTTGGGCACCAAATCTTTTCAGCTTCTTTAGTCCAGACAAAGGCCGATATTGCCAAAGCTTTTGTAATCTCCTCATTCCACCGCTGATAGACAGCTTCGATGTATTTATGAATAACGAGTCTGACAGAAAGCATGTAGCTAGACTAATATTTTTAATTCCTTTGCACTCAAAATTTATAACTTGGAGCAAAAAGTATGCCAAGTATAGCGATGAGGATAAATCTCGATTTGACTGAATCCAATTGATTTCAACAACTCAATTACCATTTGAGGTTTTATGTCTGAGGGAAGCATGGTGGGATGAACTTCACAGCAAACTGTTTGACAGGTCTTATTTGATAAGGTTGTTTGTAGCCCCCGAATGACGTTGTATTCATATCCTTCTACATCGATCTTTACAATTCTGGGTAAAGGCAAATTTTTATTGCGAACTATATCGTCGCCGCGTACTATTTTTACCTTTTGAAAAGATGCACTACTGGACGAGTGACTTATTAAGGTTGCCATGGTGCCAACATTATAGAGAATTCCTTCACCGAATGAATCTCCCAAGGCACATCGGAGTAGAATGATATGATTAAGCTTATTGATATTTACATTTCGCTCGAAATTTTTATAATTATCGGCTTCGGGTTCAAATGAAATAACGTGACCCTTTTTGCCTGTTTTCATTGCCATAAAAATGGCATGAACTCCAATATAACTACCGATATCATAGACAACATCTCCGGGCTGAACGGTGTGAATTAGTCTTCGCAGCACTAATCCTTCGCCATGCTCCCCTTTCGCTAGGGTGCCTTCAACACAACGTAATTCAGCATAATTATTTATATGGAATTGTGCCTCAATTCCCTCAAAGGAAATTTTCTTTATTTTATCGCTTGGCAGAGAAAATAAATAGTACATCCTTCCCATAAGACTCCGAATATGAAGAAACCGTGCTAGGTCTATAAAAAAAGGAGAGTAAGTGAATCCCCTCAGCCAATCAGAAAAATTCATTGATTTTCTTTAAGAAGTTAGTGGATTTTTTTGAGACAATCGCAAAAACCTAAAACTCGATCGCACCTCTACAGAGACTAATATTTTTAATTTTTTTAGATTAAATCTATGACTTGGAGCAAAAAGCATGAAATACGACACCACGCGGATGAGTCTCTATATGTGTGAAGCCAAGAGATTTCAGCAAATCAATAACTTTTTGGGGTTTTATGTCCGGAGGAAGCATTGTGGGATGAATTTCACAGCAAAGTGCCTGACATGTAGCCTGTCTCAAGGTGTTCTGCAGTCCACAAATCACATAATACTCATAGCCTTCGACATCGATTTTTAAGATTTTTGGAGATGGCAGGCCTTGGGTTTTAACAAGAAAATCACCTGGAACTATTTTTACTCTTTGACCAAGGCTGTTCCCAAAATTCATGAGATTCAGGCAATGGCCAGTATCCGAATGCAAAAAGGCCTCGCCGAATTCGGCTCCTAAGGCTACCTCAAAAAGAGTGACATTTTTCAAATTATTCAGATTGATATTTGTCAAAGCTAGTTCATATCTTTGCCTCTCTGGCTCAAAAGCAACTATCCTACCATTTTCGCCGACACATTTCGCCATATATATCATATGGCTGCCAATATAGGCACCGATATCATACGCCACATCGTCTGGCTTGAGCCATGTCAGTAAATATTTTAAAACATGGCCCTCGCCACCGGCCCTTGCATCTAGAAAATTATCCTCTACTGTCATCAGGTCAGAAGCAGTTTTTGCTTGGAAATAGGCTTCAATCCCAAAAAATGAAATTTTCTTTATCCCGTTTCTGGGAACTGTCAACGGAAATAAATGCAAGTAGACAGAATTCATAAAACTTCGAATATGAAAAAATAAGGTGATTTTTTTTATAGGTGCTTTGTGGCTAAATTGTCTAATTTTGTTTAAGAGACTTAATGACATGTTCTCAGAATTCCTTTTAGTTCGAACCCAGCGAAGAATTGGCAATCGAGAGCCCGCACCAGGCCTTTTCCCGCTGTTCATGGCTAACTGTCAATTTCACTCTATCAAGCTTTATTAAACTCATGCTCATTTGTCTCATTTTCAGAAAGGGAAGCATCTAGAGTTTTATGAAAATCTTTAATAATCTCTGACCATAAATACTTTGTTTTAATCAATTTTATTCCTTCCATCCCTATCCGTGCTCGAACTTCTGGATTTTTGAGGAGATATAAAATCTTTTCGGCAAAGATACCAGCATCATCAGCTAGTATAACATTCTCTCCATCTTTGACAGCAATTCCTTCTACTCCTTTAGTTGTCGAAACCACCGGTTTCCCTGCTGCTAAGTATTCAAGAATTTTTAATCTTGTCCCTGAGCCAGAGAAAATAGGTGCCACACAAACATCGCAGGCTTTAATAAAAGCAGGAACCTCTTCAAAAGGGATATTCCCGGGATTAATAAACCATTCGTTCTCAAAATTTATATGGCCGCCTATCGCTGATAATTTGGCCTCAGCGCACTCTCTCTTGACAATAGGAAAGACATCATTGATAAGAAAATCGATAGCTTCTTTGTTTGGCTTATAGGTAGGAAGCCCCATAAACAACACAATTCTGCCATTCAAATGGTATTTCAGTCTTATTTTTTGGATTTCCTCATCTGTAACAGAATCAAATTCTTCGCTATCCACACCATTCGCTAATACCAACGGCCTAACTCCATACATTCTGCCAAAAGCACGGGTATCATTTTCAGAGACTGAGAAAGATAAATCGCATCTTCTCAATAATTTTTTTTCTGCCCAATGGGTAATGAAGGCAATAACTGGACTATTCTTCTGTTTTCTCAGTAAATATTCCACATTATGGGCATGATAGATAATTCCTGAGTCTATTCGGGCTATCTTCATTAAATAAAATAGAATGAGATAGTAAAGAACCCAGGATGCGCTTTCAAAAATGACAATTTCAGGTTTAAGTTGCTTTATCTTTGTAATGAGAAATGGCAAATGCAATGCCAAATTTATTGTCTTAACGAGCCGATTATTTGAAATCTGTCTCATATTGATGAAATGGAGATTCCCATTCTTTCTACCCTGCTTTGTGTTCTTGCTTAATTGAATGAGATATGTTTCCCCAGAGAGATATTTTGCGACATGGTAAGTGACGTTGGCCACACCACAGACAGGAGGATAAACTTCATAAAACGAGACAATGACAATTTTCATAATGATTTTTGACTTTCATTTAAAAATTCTGGAACTAATTTTTTAATTTTTGAAACAAATTCTTCAGCTGAAAATTTTTTAGCCTGTTGGACAAGCTTCTCACGCAAAGAGATCTGAAATGTCTCATTCTTAAGGACAAGTTCAATCTTATTCACTGCATCTTCAGAATCATCGAAGATAAGCATGGATTGATTGACTATTTCTAACTGTCCCCCCCCATTCGGCACCCAGACGATACAGCCGGCTTTTACCAATTCCGCTACAGCGATTCCAAATGGTTCATTTTCACGACCAGAAATGCCAAATTTGTGCTGAGCCAAAAATTCCCATTTTCGATGGCCTGTCATTAAACCCTCTGTAAAAATCCAATCCCGATTTTTCTCACAGATTCTCATGAGATTCATAATATAATGCGAATCACCGATTCGACCCAAAATGTGCAGATGGATCTTGAAGCCTCTCTTCCTCACGCGTTCTACAATATCGATTATTCTCTCTATTTGTTTCTCAGGAGATAATCTTGCCAAGATAACAAATCCATTCTCTCTTTTCTCCCAGGGAAAGACTGGAAATTCACTATGTACAGGATGATAGAGGGTGATCGTTTGGACTCCGAAGACTTCTCGCATTATCCTAGCAGTCCAATCAGAATTGGCAATTGTGAGATTTCTTTTCCATCCATTTTTAGAAGCGCCAGAGAGAATTTCACCGACTTTTAGATAAGACCATCTAAAAAGAGATTTTTTATAAAACAGTCCTTTCAATCCTTTAAATGTAGGGTCAAAAGCCCGGCGCAATCTATCATCAAATGAAAAATCGGCAATACACTGAATCCCCTTTTTCCCAAAATCCATGATATTGTAAGTTGAAATCATAAGATCAAAATGAGAAGCAATTTTTTTACAGAATCTCGTCAGTCTATAATTTCTCAGCGCATCAAAACGCTTTTTGAGTAGATACGGGATCGGAATTTGAATGATCGTGATCTGCTTTGGACTTATGTTGGTTCCATAGCACTCATTGAGTCTTTTAAAGTCGACTCTAGACATAGTGATGAGATACGCATCATAATCATCTTTCAATGCCTCGAGAAACCAAAGAGCTCCCGCCTCTGACCCCCCTCCTTCAATAAGACGGGGATGAATGATAGCTACCTTAGGAGGCATTCTGTTCTTTCCAAAGATCTTGATGCTTCTTCTAGACCGTTACTCCTGTAGATACCCATCAACCTGAACAGAACAGCTCTTGTTGCATCTAATTGGCCTGCCTTGAAGGGAATTAACGTCTGCTTCTTTACCCTATTTATTTTGAAATGATGTTCACTTCAATTCCTGAGTCACCTAAAGAGCAGAAATCATCTCAACGTACTTGCGGGCAGTCATACTCCATTCAAACTTTTTCGCCTGAGCAAAGCCCTTTTCTCTACATTGACGGCGGACTTCCGCGTTGGTCAGAACATTTTCGATGGTCTTGGCCATGTTTTGGACGTCGAGTGGATCAAAATATACAGCTGCCTGCCCGCAGACTTCCGGCAGGGAGGAACAGCGAGAGACTGCAACAGGTACACCGTTGATCATAGCTTCAAGAGGAGTCAAGCCAAACCCTTCATAAAGACTTGGCTGGACGAGGGCTCTGGCTTCACAGAGAAATTTAGCTAATTGATCTTCGGAAACCACTCCCAAAAATTTGACAGAGCTTTTAAGACCACATTGTTTGATAACATTACGGTAAGCCCTCGTTTCGTTTGAACCAACAAGCAACAGATTGATATCGATATGTTCTCTAACCAAGGAAATGGCTTGAATGAGTCGTTTGAGATTTTTATGTGGCAATGAGTTCCCTATATACAGCACATAATCTCCGAAAGTTTTCTGAAGAGAGGTCCGATCACGGTCATTTTCCGAACGAAAACTGGCCAAGCGATAATTAAAGCCTGATGGAATGACCTGAATTCGGGATTCCTCTAAATGATAATTTCGCAATAAATCATTTTTTGTGCTCTCCGAAAGCGTGACGATTTTATCAACTTCTGACAGAATACGGCCAACATTATATCTGTAATGAAGATAATAAAAAATGGAACGCAGAGAGCTTCTCTGAGTAAGTAAGGAAATTAAATCATAAACAACGACCACGCGTTTTGCTTTAGCTGTATGCACAAGCGGTTCCATCAGGTGGGGAAATATGATACAAGCATAATCTGAGCTGTCTATGTCAGGGCAGACCATCTTATTTAAGAGTCTGATTCCGCGCCGAAGTCGTGAACAATTAAATATGCTCTCATCTCCTACGACCCTGCAACCAGGAAAAATATCCGGCTCTGCAGTATAGACATCAACCTCTTCAACTATTTTGCTGAGCGCTTCAGCGAGGAAGATCGTATAGTATCCTATCCCCCCCCTACAACCCGCCTGGCGGTAAGTATCACGAATCGCAATTTTCATTTTTCATCATACCTTTTGGATCATGATAAAACGCTAAGTGAGAAATTGATTAACCACTTCTCTGATTTCTGCTCTAAATCTTGCTGGTGAAAATTTTCTGGATTGGGTTTTCAGGTGATCTCGCATTTCAACCTGCAAAGGCTGACTTTGAAGAATGCTTTCAATTTTATTAACTGCATCCACCTCATTATGATAAATAAGGGCAGGATGGCGGACTATCTCTACCTGACCTCCCCCATTTGGAACCCAGACGATACAGCCGGCGTTAACCATTTCCCCCACGGCAATGCCAAAAGGCTCATTGTCCTTACCATGAATGCCAAACTTATGCTCAGCAATGATCCCCGATTTTCTCTCTCCTGGGATGTTCCCTTCAATGAAAATCCACTCTTGATTTTTATGGCAAACATGCTCAAGATATTTCCTATATTCCACATTGCAGGCGCTGCCGATAATATGAAGATGAACATCCCAACCCTTCTCTCTGACCTCTTTCAATATGGTTATAACTCGATCTAATTTCTTGTCTGGAGTTATTCTCCCAATGCAGATAAAGCCATCTTTTTTCTTATCCCAGGGAATATCTGGAAACTTATCAGGTACAGGGGGATAAACGGTTCTGGTTTCAATTCCGAAAAACTTTTTGGTTAGATCTCCTGTCCAATCAGAATCAACAAGCGAGAGGTTTTGTTTCATTCTTTCCAAAGAGAAATTAGACAAATATGCCCCAAGGTTTAAATACGCTTTTCTAAGCAGAGAATTTCGATAGAACCATCTTTTGAATTTTTGAGGATAAGGATTAAGAATCTGAAGTAATTGCTCGTTAAAATTTGGATCAATGATATATTGAATTCCTTTTACTCCAAAGTCCATGGGATTGTACACGGAGAACATGAGATCAAAATTGGAGGATTTTTTTTGACAAAATCGGGCGAGTTTGTATCCTCCTAAGGCCGCAGCTTTCTTAAAAAAAGGAGGCGATATTTGTAAAATTTCGATATCCTTCGAAGATATTTTTGTATCGTAAAAAGCATTAAGTTGTTCAAAATTCGGCCTATGATAAGTAATTAAATAAACATCATAGCTATCTTTCAGAGCCTCTATAATCTGGAGAGTAATTAGCTCAGGGCCTCCACCTATCACAAGCTCAGAATGAATTAAAGCAACTTTAGGACGATCCATATTATTTTTCCCTATATTATTCGCTAAAATGTCTCTTGCAGCCTTAAAAATAATCTTTAAGGATGATAATGGCCACTCTCGACCTTTCTTTGCTCCGCATTTACTCTCTTCTTGACAGCCGTTCTATGCCGTCATGAGCCAAATTTTTAATCGCTGCCATGAAGATCTCCTCGCCCTTTTCTTTCACGGTGCAGAGCATGTGTTCTAAAGCCCGGAATGTCAACTCGCCCAGCCTTAATCGCCAGTTTATTTTGGTTGGCCAGCCGCCAGAAAGCCAGCCTTTTCTGCGGATCAAGCGACTTGTGACCCATATTCCACCAGCGCCCCTTGTTATAGTCCGAAGTTGCAAGATGGTAAGTCCTGCTTGCTGGGCACAGAGACGAAGCGTGAGGGGCGAAAAGAGATAAAAATGGCGTGGCGGATCAAGAAGAAGCCATGATCTTCCAAACATACTGTGCCCCAAGCTCTCAATGTTGGGGGTCAGCACCGTAATCTGCCCATTATCTTTGAGCACCCGCCTGCATTCTGCCAGGGTAGCGATTGGGTTAGGAAGATGCTCAACCACGTGCCGTAGCGTAATAGCATCAAATGACTTCTCCGGAAAACCTGCCTCCTCCAGAGTACATCTGTAAACATCTATGCCAAATTTTTTAAGAGCTACTTTCGAAGCTTCTGGATCGGGCTCAACTCCTATGACTTTCCATCCCAGGTTCCTCATCCACGCTAGAAAGCCGCCATTGCCACAGCCTACATCCAGCAGTATTCCCTTTTTATTAGCAGGAAAGTTCATAACACTGAGGCCTGCAAGTTCTCTCAATGGCTGAATAAAACCCAAAATCTTCCCAAACCATTGAGAGCTCTTATCACTAATAAGATTATCATAGCCAAAGACAGTCGCGAGCAAAGCGTGTTTAACTTTATTCCGCAAAAAAGCAAGCCGAGGCTTTGAGGAATTGGCGTTATCTGAAACGTGCGTGTAATAGTCAAGATACGTCTTTTCGATATGTTCAAAAATTGGACGCGGATTAAGCCAAACAAGGCCACACTGAGAACAGCGAAATAAGTCCCACTCACCTGACGCACCAAACAACCGGTCCCGCATTTTTTCATAGAGGATCATCCCCTTTGCTTTACAGAAAAGACAAAAGGCCACCTCATGAACTTGGATACCTTCATTCAACATCAAGGTGAATCTCTAAATCTCTCAATTTCTCAGTGCTAATTGGTGGAGTAAGGAAATAAAAAACCCTCTATCTTGGTTATCTAGCGCACAATGCCAAACAGTCAAGCCAAACCCGACCCCTCCCAAGATAATCGAAATAATTCGAATGGATAAATCCAGATGTAAGAACAAAGCTGGAAAGGTCACAACGGCAAATAAAGAAAGCCCACCAAGCCCCCACAAGAATCCATTTTTGATAAAACTCTGACTTGAAATAAGCCGTATCCTCAAAGCTGCGCCAAAAAGAAGCAGGGCATCGAAAGTCACTCGAAGGCTCCAGGCAAGAGCTGCACCCTCAATACTTGAGCTCTTAATTAAAAGCCATGCCAACACGATATATAAAGGCGTCTCTAAAAGGTGAAATTTTGCAGTAATATCGGGGCGGCCAATCCCTTGCAAAAAACTGTAAGGAACCTGAGCCAAAGAGCTGACAAGAATGCCTATGACAAGAATTTGAAACACAGGAGCGCTCTTCTGTGCAAAGTCCTGCCCTAGCCAAAGTCCAAGGATCTCTGGAGCTAATAAAATTAACATCAACGCCAATGGAGCTATAGTTAAGAAGATATATTTTACTGACCGAGCTAAAAGCCTTTCCAGCTCTTGAGTTGCCTGCATTCCCCAGAGTGTACTAGAAGCAGGAAAGACGGTCATAAGCAAACTCCCCGGCAGAATTAGGAGGCGACCAACTATCTCAGAAGGTACAGTGTAATAGGCAACAGCAGTCATGGTAAGGAGGGAGCCGATAAGGAATCTATTCAGATGAACTAGCACTGGGTTCAAAACACTAGATACTGTAACCCATCCTCCATACGTAAATAAAGGTCGCATCATACTGCGGTCAAAGCATAAACTACGTCTTAAAGGTGGAAAAATTTTGAAGCAGAGGAAAAGATAGGCCAAACCTGTGACCAACCTGACCAGAAGTAGAAGAAGGACTATTTCAGGAAGGTTAAAGCCAAAAGGAAGTACCACGGCTGGAAGGAGATAGATCAGACAATTTGATGGAATCTTCACGGCGTTTACCAAATCAAACCGCTGAGAAGCAGATAGAACCCCACGAAGTGCCCCTGTCCCAAAAACGATTGGCAGTGAAAGTGCCATCAAAAGAAAGACACTTTTAGTCTCTCCTATCAACCCTGGAGGGACGTTCAATAGCCGGTACACCAGGAGAGGAATGCAGCTAATGCAGAGAAGACATCCCACTATCCCAAGAAGAACTTGCAGTCCAAGTGCTGTCCATATCAAGCGAAGAAGCCGATCAATTTCTTTATTGCCAAGGGCTTCAGCGACAAACTTAGTGGTTGATTGGCCTAATCCAAGATCGAAAAGGCCAAAATAGCCGAAAATAGCTAAAGCAAGTGAGAAGACGCCAAACTTTTCGGTTCCAAGGTTCCTTATAATAAAAGGGATGCTGATCACTCCGACAAGAAGAGGCACTCCCATACCAATAAAATTGAGAAATGTATTGCGGACAAGTAAACTACTTTTTATCTCAAGCAATCTATTTATTGATGCTTCGGGTTTATTCAATTTTCCTCTTCCTATAATCTAAACTCTGCTTTCGTCTTTTAAGATTTTTCAATATTTAATTTGCCTTTGCCATGAGAGTTGATAGGCTTTTGTAGGATGATTTTTTATTAAAAAAATGATAATTTGTTTTTTGATAGGCTACCGCCGTTAGGAATTTAAGACCGCTCAAACAGTCCTTCAATTTATTCCGCTTGTTCGCTTCTATCTTATAGTGAAATTATCGTTAAAAAAAATTATCACATAAAAATTCTCTGCAATTTCGTCTAAAATCTTATGCCATTCATAGGGGGGAGTCAATTGTCTAACGAGATGAATCAAGGGGTGAATTTTAAGCTTTCTCATCTCATCGATAGAGGTGAGACACTTTTCAAGGATTTTTTCTAGAAAGAAAAGAAGAATTCAGGTTTTGACAAATCTGGCTTTCTAGTTTATAAATAGGAAGACACTCAATAATGAAAAAAAGAGCAAAATCCGGACTTATCCCGCAACAGAAGAAAATCTCCATGACCTCCCTATCCTCTGCCATTAGTCTTGTGGGGATAATACTCCTCGCCTTTTCAGCTCTTTACAGCCAGCAAATTGACCCCTTCTATCTCAAGCTCTTAAAAGATGGAGAAAATTCATTCCTAGCACAAAATTATAAAGAAGCCATTAAAGAGCTTGAAATTGCAGCCTTCGGACTCCATAAAGAAAAAAAACTCGCTGGAAAGGCATATATTTATCTGAGCTTAATCCATTATTATCTAAAAGATAAAGAAAAATGCGAATACTATCTAAAAAATGCCTTTGAACTCCTGGGTGAGAAGGAAATTGATGCCTTAGAGTTAAATGAGTCCACGAGAAGTGATCTAGAAAAATTGCTGGATTTTTATAAACTCGGGATGAATAAAGAAGCAGAACCCGCAAAACCCAAAAGCACTCCACCTGAGGAAAAAGCAAGCTCTACGAGTCTTAAAGAATTGGAAAAAAGAATAAAGGCCGAACCTAACAATGTTTCCCTATCCTACAAGCTCTATGAGCTTTACAGACAAAGATACAATCTCCAAGCTGCCAAGAAAGTGCTCCAGGCATTGGTGAAGAAAAATCCCAATGAGGATCAGGCGTTCTACCTCTTAGCCAAAATAGATTTTTCTCAAAAAAATTATAAAGCTGCCCTTGAAGGCTTTCGCCGTGCGCTAAAACCTTCTGATGAACGCCAAATTACCAGGGAATTGAATTTAAAATCAACTATTTTTGTCATTCTCTGCCTTTATCATCTGAATCGCAGGCAAAGCCTCGACTCCTTTTTTGATTACCTCTCTGAAGCCGCTTCCCAAGAAGAACTCAAGCAAATGCTGAAAGAGGAAGGATTAGAAGAGGAATGGGAAAAGATGAGGGCTCAAATCACAAAGCGCTCTCCATAAAGCTAATTCCAGCGCCATTCTAGAGGACTCCCTATCCTTGACAGGGGAAGAGGCGTCATCTATACTTAAATCTTAACCATCATGACTCAAATAGAAGAAGCAAGAAAAGGCAATGTGACTTCCCCTCTGAAAAAAATCTCTCAAGACGAAGGATTGTCTCCTGAAACTTTAGTTGGCTTAGTTTCTCAGGGAAAGGTTGTCATCCCCTATAATCCTCATCATTCCCCTCTCTCCCCTGTAGGCATCGGCCAAAAACTGAGGACAAAGGTCAATGTCAACATCGGCACTTCTATGGATTTCCCTCAGGTTGAAAACGAGCTCGAAAAAGTTGATATCACCCTAGAATATGGGGGTGATACCATCATGGATTTAAGCACAGGAGGAGATTTAAAGAAAATTCGGCAAATGATTCTTGAGAGAGCCCCGATCCCTCTGGGAACAGTGCCAATATATCAGGCAGCTATAGAATCAATTGAGAAGCGGGGTTCTATTGTCGACATGGCAGAAGACGACCTGTTTTCCGTGATCGAATCCCAGGCTAAAGAGGGAGTTGATTTTATGACTGTCCACTGCGGGCTGACCTCAAAAGCTATCGAGAGGCTTAAGAATCAAGGCCGGGTGGCTGATATTGTCTCCCGTGGAGGGGCCTTTCATCTCGCCTGGATGCTCCACAATCAGAAGGAAAATCCTTTATACGCCCATTTCGACCACTTGCTTGAAGTTGCCCATAAATACGACATCACCCTAAGTCTAGGAGACGCGCTGAGGCCAGGCTCAATTCTGGATGCCACTGACCGTCCTCAGATAGAAGAACTCCTGACTTTGGGAGAACTTGTGAAGCGCTCCTGGGAAGAGGGTGTCCAGGTGATGGTAGAAGGGCCGGGGCATATTCCTCTCGACCAAGTGGAGATGAACATAAGACTGCAAAAGCGCGTCTGCCATGAGGCACCTTTTTATGTCTTAGGTCCTTTGGTCACTGATATTGCAGCCGGCTATGATCATATCACTGCAGCCATAGGCGGGGCGATAGCCGCAGCTGCTGGAGCTGATTTTCTCTGCTATGTAACTCCCTCTGAGCACCTTGGTCTTCCTTCAGTCGATGATGTCAGGGAAGGGCTTGTCGCCTCCAAGATAGCTGGTCACGCAGGTGACATTGTCAAGGGGATTAAAGGTGCCTTGGAAAGAGATTTAAAAATATCTGAAGCCCGAAAAAAATTAAATTGGGCTGAACAGAAAAAGCTGGTCATCGACCCTCACAAATTTGACCAGATCAGGGAAAAAAGAAAATCCAAAACAGAGGCCTGTTCCATGTGTGGTGATTTTTGCGCCATGCGCATCGTCAGTGAATTCCTAAACTCCCCTGGAGAGGCCGATGCCTTCCGCTGTTAAAAAACTCCTCTTTGGCACAGCAGGGGTTCCCCGCTCAGCCGAATCGTCTTCAACTCTCTCCGCCATAGACCGTATTCAAGAACTGAAGCTTGATTGTTTAGAGATCGAGTTTGTCAAGGGAATGAAGATGGGAAAGGAGACAGCTCAAAAAATCAGAGAAAAAGCCTCTGCCTCCAACACAAGCCTCAGCGTCCATGCGCCCTACTATGTCAACCTGAATTCTCCTGAGCAAGGAAAAAGACTTCTCAGCCAAGAACAATTGTTGAATACAGCCAGGATAGCCGAGATCTGCGGAGCAAAGAACGCTGTTTTTCATGGAGGGTATTATGGAAAAACTGATCCCCGCCAAGCTTATGAAAACATAAAAAAAGGATTGATGGAAGTTGTTTCCATCTTAAGATCAGAAAGAAACTCTGTCATCCTCCGCCTGGAGACAATGGGCAAGCGATCTCAATTCGGCACCTTGGAGGAAGTTCTCTTTATGTGTCGGGAAATTGAGGGTCTCCTGCCCTGCCTTGACTTTTCCCATATCTATGCCAGGGAAGGAAAAGCCAATTCTTACACGATTTTTCACCGCATTCTCAAAAAACTTGAGAAAAAACTGGGAACAAGAGCATTGAAGAATGCTCACATCCATATCTCAGGAGTTGACTACAACCAAAAAGGAGAAATGCGACACATCAATCTCAAGGACTCTGATTTTCATTATGACGATTGGATTCAGGCACTCAAGGATCTAGAGGTAGAAGGAATGGTGATCTGCGAAAGCCCTAACTTAGAACAAGATGCTCTGATGCTCAAAAAGCTTTATCACTGAAGCGCAAATATCTGAAAAATCTTTCTTTCTACAAGGACGAACCATGGGAGAATACAAGCTGTTGATCAAGGGAGAATGGAAAGAATCAAAAAACAAAAAAGCCATTCTCTCTCCTTATGACCAAAGCCTTGTGGCTGAAGTCCATTTTGCCCAAAAAAACCAAGTGGAAGAGGCAATCTCTGCAGCTGATGAGGCATTTGCGGAAACGCGCAAGCTTTCAAGCTATGAAAGAGCTTCGGCCCTTGAAAAAATCTCTCAGGAGATTAAAAGGAAAAAGGAAGAATTGGCAAAATCCATCGTTCTTCAATCCGGAAAAACAATTAAGGATTCAAGGATGGAGGTAGAAAGAGCAGCAAGCACATTTGAGATAGCCTCTGAAGAAGCAAAGCGAATGCAAGGAGAGATCATTCCTTTGGACTTGAGTGCGCAAACAGCAAAGCGCTGGGGTCTGGTGAGGCATTTTCCCATTGGAGTTATAAGCGCTATCACTCCCTTTAACTTCCCTCTCAATCTTGTAGCACACAAGGTAGCCCCTGCCATCACTTGCGGGAATACTGTGGTCTTAAGGCCCTCTTCCCAGGTTCCGATCACATCTCTGCTGCTCGGAGAAATCATTTGTCAAACAGATTATCCTTCGGGAGGAATAAACATTGTTCCTTCAGGCTACAGCGAAGCTGAAATTCTTCTCACCGACGATCGAGTCAAAATGGTCACTTTTACGGGAAGCCCGGCCATTGGCTGGGAGCTTAAAAAAAAAGCCTATCTCAAAAAAGTAACCTTGGAACTCGGCGGGAATGCGGCTCTGATTGTTGAGCCCGATGCGGACCTGGATTTTGCTCTTTCCAGAGCAGTCGTGGGTTCTTTTTCCTACTCCGGGCAAATTTGTATCTCCATTCAAAGAATTTTTTTGCATGAAAAAATCTACGAGCATTTCATGGCATCCTTTATCGAGCGAACAAGAAGGCTAAAAATGGGCAATCCCCTTGATGAGGAGACAGATATCGGGCCCATGATCGACAGCGATGCTGCCAGAAAAACTGAGGAATGGATTGATGAGGCCATCCAGAAGGGAGCAAAAATCCTTTTCGGCGGAAAAAGAGATGGGGTAATGTTTGAGCCGACAATCCTCGAAAATGTTCAACCTGAACTTCGTATTTCCTGGCTCGAAGCTTTTGCACCTATTGTTGTTGTCTATTCTTATAAAGATTTTGAAGAGGCCTTAAAAGCTGTCAATTACTCTATCTATGGCCTTCAGGCAGGAATTTTCACCAATGACTTGAAAAAGGCTTTCCAGGCCTATGAAGTCCTCGATGTGGGAGGAGTTATCATCAACGATATCCCAACATTCCGCATTGACCACATGCCTTATGGCGGAGTGAAACAATCCGGGTTTGGCCGGGAAGGGATAAGGTATGCCATCGAGGAAATGACTGAACTCAAACTCATGGTCCTCAATTTAAAATAGAATGCAATTCTCCTATTTTTATAAGATTCGGAATAATTGTTTATGAATTCTCCTCACAAATCATCCTCATCCTGCGAACTCTTTTCAGTATGTAGACAAACAAGGCGAATAAACAAAAAAGCTGTCTGTAACTAGATAAAAAGAGGATTTGATCATAAAACCCAGAGTCCAAGCGAAAAAGTTTTAAGAAGTAAGAAAACATGGCCAACAACAAAGGCAAGAGAGAAGCCATAGTTATTGTCCAAAACTTACCTTTATAATCAAAATCTTTTGTTAGAAAATAGATTGGCAGCAAAGCTAAAGTAAATGAATAAGGCTTGAGCCGAGGTAACATTAATAAAATTGATAGTATGCCAAAAGAGAATAGGTCAAGGTTTCCAATTCTTTGGCCGCGTATAATGAAAAAAAGCAAAATGACAAGAGCGAGAAACAAAATAAAAAAAGCAAAAGAGATAAGATTATTCAAACCAAATAATCGGCTGAATAATTCTTTAAAGAAAAAGAGAGAGGAAGGATTAGAAAAATCACCAATTTCATTAAGGGGACTATTCTGATTGTCGATCTTTCCCGTCACCGAAAAATAATAAGAAGAAATAATTTTAGGATAAAAAACATATGAAGAAAAATTTATAAAAACAAAAATAATAAGAAGGAATGACAAGGTTTTTAATTTTTTTAAACGAGATGTTTTCAAAAAAATAAAAAGCCCTCCATACAAGATAGGAATAACCTTCAACCAGGCTGTAATGTTTAAGAAAATAGCAAAAAGGGAGTACTTTTCCTTTATTAAAAACAAAAAAACAAATGAAAAGAAGAAAAGCTCCAATAATCCGACATTTCCGCTTCTAAAATTATGGTAAGTTGCCGTAAAACCCGTAATCAACAAGGTCATAAGAAAAAATGAGTTAAAATTTTTATCACAAAGTTTAATCAGGAAAAAGGAAAAAATTAAGAGTAAAAGCCATAAGAAATGATAGCTAACTTTTTTGTCAAAAAAACAAAAGACTTTAAACAATATAATGCTCGATGGCGGGTAGAGAAAAGATAGATAGCCTTCGCCATACTCTTTTAGATCTTTGAGAAAATAAGGATTTTTTCCTTCTTCCACGGCTTTTACTGCACTACAATACGTTTTGAAATCCCATCCAGTGCCATGAAGGCGCACTCCTATTAAAAGGATGTTGAGAAAAATTAGAATAAAAGAAGTGACATAAAAAGCCGATTCCCAATTAATATTTCATTTTTTCATGGGAAGAGTCCCTGAAAATTTTCTTTTAATAATTATTATAAAATTGACATATTAATGTAAAGTGCAAGATTCATCCTTTTAAGCCTTTGCAATTTTTGCTAAATGGTTGATCCTAGGAAACTGGCTGGAACAGTTATTAAGAAGACCTGAAGCAAGTGGCGGATTTGCAAGGTAATTGCTGTATAACACTATTCTATAAAAAAAATTTCCTCCAAATCTTGACACCTTTCTCATTGAAGCCTAAACTAAAACACTACTTATATTCTTTTTTTATATTTTATCTTTAACGCGGAGGTATTATATGAAAACCATAAGTTTGGCTCGGGTCAGGGATAAAATAAAAGACCTGGTTCAAGAAGCAAATTTCGAGCTTCAGGATGATGTGCTAAAGGTCATCAAAGAGATGGAGAAGAAAGAAGAATCTCCTGCAGGAAAAGAAGTCTTCAATCAAATGCTCCAGAATGCCCAGATCGCCAAAGATGAAAAATTGGGACTCTGCCAGGACACTGGCCTTGCTGTGTTTTTTGTTGAACTTGGGGAAGATGTCAAGCTGAAAAAGGATGGTGGATTGAAGAGCCTCAGAGATGCCATCACCGAAGGCACAAGAGCAGGATATGCTGAAGGGTATCTCAGAAAATCTGTTGTTGAAGACCCTATCCGAAGAAAAAATACTGGCGACAATACTCCTGCCTATATCCATTGGGAACTTGTCCCTGGAGATACTTTCAAAATGACATTTATTGCCAAGGGTGGAGGTGCTGAAAACATGAGCGCTATCCGCATGTTTGCTCCTGCTGCAGGACTTGAAGGCATCGAAGATTTTGTCGTGGAAACCGCAGACAAAGGAGGTTCTAACCCTTGCCCTCCCATCGTTGTCGGTGTCGGAGTCGGAGGAAATTTTGAGTATGCTGCCCTCTTGGCCAAGAAAGCGCTTCTCAGAAGGCCTTTGGGTTCCCACAACCCTGATCCCTTTTACTCGGACATGGAGAAAAGGCTTCTTGAAAGAGTAAACAAGCTGGGAATAGGGCCTCAGGGAATGGGAGGAAGAGTCACTGCTTTGGCTGTCCATGTCGAGGCCTTTCCCTGCCACATCGCCTCTATGCCAGCTGCTGTCAACATTCAATGCCACTCCCACAGAGTGATGAGCTTTGAAATGTAAATTAGCGAAAAATAATAAAAAGTCTTGAGGAAGAGCAAAAAAGGAGATGAAAATGGTCGAAATCCGTTTTCATGGAAGGGGTGGCCAGGGAACAGTGGTTGCCTCCAAAATCCTGGCTGATGCTATTGCCAAAGAGGGAAATTATGTTCAGGCCTATCCCGAATTTGGCGTGGAAAGGCGCGGCGCTCCAGTATTTTCCTTTATCCGTATCGATGACAAGCCTATCTATGACAAGAGCAGAATTTACAATCCTGACCATGTGGTTATTGTTGATCCTACTCTCATCGAGGCTATCGATGTCACAGAAGGATTGAAAGATGGAGGCTGGATCATTGTCAATAGCGATAAAAAGCCAAAAGAACTTGACTTTCCCAAAAAATATAAAGTTGCCACTATAAATGCAACAGAAATCTCCGTCAGGCATAAGCTTGGGACTTTGGCTGCTCCCATTGTCAACACAGCTATTGTCGGGGCTGTGGTCAAGATTTTGAAGCTGGCCAAGATTGAATCTGTGCTGGAAGCTGTCCGCGAGGGAGTGCCCATAAAGCCTGAAGACAATGCTGCAGCTGCTTTAGAAGCCTATGAAATAGCATAGACGATGCGCTTTTGGATTCAGGCTTTATGATAGGGAAGTCTAAATTTTGTGGGAAGGATTATCTCTCTTCACAAAGACCAGGCCTGATCCCAACGCATCTGCTAGCACAAGATTAAGACGCCAATAAGCGGTATAATAAAATATCAGACTTATCTTTTAGGATATAATAGAAGTGAGGATGAATCATGAAGAAAAGGAAGCAAGCAAATAAAATTATTTTTCATTCTGAAAAAGAAGTTCCCTTGATGCCTATGTCCATTGGGTCTATGCTCTTCAATAAAACTGGTGCCTGGAGAAATATTAGACCTGCCATTGAACTTGAGAAATGCATCCAGTGTGGCATTTGCTGGAAATTCTGCCCAGATGTTGCCATTTTTATAGAGAAAGAATGGCCGGTCGTTGATTACGACTACTGCAAAGGCTGCGGTATCTGCGCCGAAGAATGCCCGGCGAAATGTATCGCCATGGTGGAGGAAGTGAAATGAAAAAAGTTATCATGGGAAATCACGCCCTCTCCTATGGGGCGATGCTCTCCAGGACTCAGGTCATCGCCGCTTACCCCATCACTCCCCAGACCCAGGTGGTCGAGCTCCTTTCTGAGATGTGCGCCAGTAAAACTCTCGATGCAAAATTCATCAAAGTCGAATCTGAGCATTCAGCAATGGCTGCCTGCTTGGGAGCTTCACTGGCCGGAGCCAGAACCTTCACTGCAACTTCTTCTCAGGGTTTGGCCCTGATGCACGAGCTTCTCCACTGGGCTTCAGGCGGAAGGCTTCCTGTGGTCATGGGAAATATCAACCGGGCTATGGCTCCTGGATGGAGTATCTGGTCAGACCAGAACGATAGCCTCTCCCAGAGGGATACAGGCTGGATTCAGTTTTACTGTGCCAGCAATCAAGAAGTCTTAGATACAGTCATCCAGGCTTTTAAAGTTTCTGAAAACCTCTATATCCCCAGCATAGTAGTTCTTGACGCCTTTACTCTTTCCCATACCTATGAAGTTGTGGATATCCCTGAACAGGATAAAGTGGATGAATACTTACCTGCTTATCGTCCGCAAATAAGGCTCACTCCTTCGGAGCCTCATGCTTTTGGCGGCCTGACTTCTCCCGAACATTATTTTGAGCTGAGATATAAGCTTCAAAAAGATATGGAAAAGGTCGGAGCCTTGATAGAAGAAACCGGGAAAGAATATGAGAAAATGTTTGGTCGCTATCTAGGCCTGGTCGAAGATTATCTCTGCGTTGATGCCGATTTAATTCTTGTCACCTCTGGAACGATGGGATTCACAGCAAGGGTGGCAGTCGATGAGCTACGCAAGGAAGGGATCAAAGCAGGAAATCTGAGGATTAAAGTCTTCAGACCTTTCCCCTTCGAGCTTGTCCGAAATATCCTCAAAAAAGCCCAAAAAGTAGCAGTGGTTGACCGCAATATTTCCTATGGCCACCACGGGATATTCTTCCAAGAAGTTAAATCCGCACTATATGGCCATGTGGATGGGCTGCCTCTTTTTGGTTTTATCACAGGTTTGGGAGGAAGAGACATAACTCCTTCGACTTTTAAAGAAATCGCACTTTATACGCTCTCCAAGAACAAGCCAGAAGAGGAGATTGTCTGGATAGGAGTCAAAAGATGAAGAAAGAAAAATTAATGAAACTCTCCCTCCCTGAAGAAGAACTAATGAATTCTGGTCACCTGGCATGCCAGGGGTGTGGAGCAGCCTTGGCCATGAGATATGCCCTCAAGGCTTTAGGCCAAAAAACAGCCCTCTGCATCCCTGCCTGTTGCTGGTCAGTCATCGATGGTCCCTTCCCCTATTCTTCTCTTGAAGTCCCAATATTCCACTGTGCTTTTGAAACAGCAGCGTCTTCTGCCTCAGGATTAAAGGCCGGCCTGGAAATGGTGGGAGATACAGAAACTCAAGTTGTTGCCTGGGCAGGAGATGGAGGAACTTTTGACATCGGCATCCAGGCTCTCTCTGGCGCAGCAGAGAGGAATGAGGACATCATTTACATCTGCTATGACAACGAAGCTTACATGAATACAGGAATCCAGAGAAGCTCAGCCACTCCCTACGGCGCCTGGACTACAACTACACCGGTCAAGCATTTCAAAAATAGGCCAAAAAAAGACATCGACTCCATCATGGCTGCCCACAGAATCCCCTATGTTGCCACGGCAAGCGTGGGTTATCCTGAGGACTTTTTCAAAAAGGTCAAGAAGGCGAAAGATATCAAAGGCACAAGATTTCTCCACATTTATGCTCCTTGTCCTTCTGGCTGGAAAAGCCGGCCCGAGGATACGATTAAACTTTCGCGGATGGTCGTTCAAAATGCTATCTTCCCTTTGTATGAAATCGAAAACGGTGAGAAATACGCTCTGAACATCAAACTCAAAGAAAAAAAGCCAGTCAACGATTATCTGCGGTTACAGGGAAGATTCCATCATCTCACAGAAAATGAAATAAAATTCATACAAGAGGAAACGGACAAGAACTGGGTAAGACTTCTGAAGAAGTGTGAGGCGAGCTGAAACGCGTGTCAAGTCATTTAAAAATGTAACCAAAACATGAATCATCTTATCACCTAAAAAACTAACCATGGCTGACTGTGACAAGTTCTCCTCCTTTCTTCGTTCTGGCACAGACATTAACTCCGAAAA